>Ga0075365_10000004_pt1 | contig 144817 bp, 164 predicted proteins | sample EndMetdeltDD1765_FD_71387 | JGI IMG/M metagenome (GOLD analysis project Ga0075365, IMG submission 71387) | Populus endosphere microbial communities from Tennessee, USA - Endosphere MetaG P. deltoides DD176-5 | ecosystem: Host-associated > Plants > Roots > Endosphere | place: USA: Tennessee... | reverse complement strand
GCGCAATTGCGCTCGCCCGTAAAGAAGGTGCCATGCCTCACGCCATTAATCTGGGCCAATACGATAATGATGCCAATCCGAAAGCGCACGAAACTATAACCGGACCGCAACTTTATACACAAATAGGAAAAGACTTAGGGATGCTATGTGCCGGACTTGGCACGACGGGCACATTGCTTGGTACCGCCCGTTTCCTTAAAAAGAAAGTACCGCACCTTCGGGTTGGGGGTGTGGTACGAGCACCAAATAATCTGGTTCCCGGCGTCCGGACGCTCAGCGGATTGGAGGAAGTTTCATTCTCCTGGAATGAGGTACTTACTGAGCCGCTTGTAACCGTAAACGAGAAGGAAGCGTATCGCTACAGCCTTTCCATGATCCGCGAGGGCTTGCTTGTAGGGCCAAGCGCTGGCTTTGCCCTCGCGGGCGTCTTTCGCCAGCTTAAACGATTAGAGGAGACCGGAGAGATCAGCCGACTCAAAGGAAAGCACGTTGTTTTTATTTGTCCGGATACCCCTTTTCCTTATGCTGCAGAGTATGAAAAAATCCTAGGCCCAAAACTGTTTCCGCAGATTGAAAACGCCCACCTTCGTGGACCTAGAGAAGAAACTGCTATTTCGCTCGTCCCTGAGGTGAACATAGAAACTGTGCTTGCGGGCTACAACAGTACCAGAATCAAGCATTCCAGTATGCTCATTGATGTCCGTGAGCCCGACGAGTTCGCCGACCACCATCTTCCTGATTCGACAAATATACCACTCGGCCGACTACCCGGATGGATAAAAACAAGACCAGATGGTGACCGCACCCGAGTAGTCTTTGTCTGCCAGAGCGGTAACCGAAGTGCCCGTGCCACTCATCTTGCTCAGGCTATGAATATAAATGCATTTAATATGAAGGGCGGAACAGTCGCGTGGTCTGCCCGCAACTTTCCTCGTATTAAGGCACCTTACTGCAAAACATGAAAAAACCAGCATTCCCGTAGCTGGCGTTGGTCGGCTTCCTTTAAAAGGCCCGACCACGGATGAGTGCTACCTCTATCGAGACTGAAGGTGTTCCAGCCATGCACGCAGTAGTTGGTCATAGGCTGGTTTGAAGCCTCCGGACCAGTTGCGCCTATCTCTCATGTGATCGCAGAACCGCTCCAACTGCTCCAGGAGTGGTCGATCCCTGAACACAGACAAGTCGTCCGACACCATAGCGCGATGGAATTCGTGCCATGCCGAGGTTATCGTTCCGGGATGCACGTCAGGAGCAAACTTCGCCAGGTTTTCCCGTGTCACTTCTTCATCGTGACCAAGAAGCGGCGCGGGATTACGTACGAGACTCTCGTACACGGCTTCATACACAGCCAAACGGACCGGCCCGATACCCTCAACCCCTTGGGCCATGCTTGGCGTGAAGTCCAGAATCTTCTGGAGTGGCAACACACAGTCCGCCAGTTTGTAACCCTCCCTTTTGTAGGAAATGAGGTGTTCCGCGAGCCAGTTCCACATACCCGTGACGACGTTGGGATTGAAGCCGATGCCTCTGACGCGCTCCTGGAATTCCCGAAACGAGACGTCTCTCCTCAACAGATCCTCCTTGAATGTAGTTGCACAAACCGGACTCCGTCATCATAACATAGCTCATTTGACCAGTACAATATACTATGTTAAAACTATAGGGTCGTGTTCGCCAACAGATTGGAGCAAGCACTCGTGAGCGACCTTCGTTACGCCGCCAAGTTTATTAATGAGGCGGCTATCGGCCAAGACCTCGCGGTACTCGAGCACACCCAAAAGGGCCAAGAAGCGCGAGACAACTTCTGTGACCGGCTCCTCGATCACGTCGAGAGCAACTCCTTGAACCCGCGTCGGATGGGCATGGAGGTCACCAAAAGCGAGTGGTATGCCGACTGCCTTGTCTTTCCCGGCTACGACGATCCCGTCGTCGGCAGCGTCAACGTGGTCTACAGAATCCACGGCAAAGTCATCACCATTTGCATGATCCAGAAAGCCGCTAAGAAGGGAAGCTGATGTTCAGAATTTTCAGGAAGCCACGCTGGCACCGCCTGAGTGATCAGCCCACCGCCAAAGAGTCTCCCTTGCACCTCGATATGGAGGACCGTGATTCGGCTACTGCAACCGAAAGCTCGGATGACTTGGTCAAAAAACTCTTCGAGCAGGCGCGCGTGAAAGCACAGCACCTTGAGTCCGGATCGGAGGTGTCTGTGACACTGGCCGAAAGGCGAACGGACATCCACCGTATGGAAGTCATGGCGAGCCTCCTGCAACCCGGACTCGTCGAAGAGTACGGCATGCAGTTCACTCTGCAGCACGACAACACCTTCTACTTCAGGAAGGTCTGATGCCCCGCCCGAAATAAAGTAGAGCCCCGCTCCTTTTCTCGGATAGCGGGGCTCTACTTATATTTAATTCTAAAAATAAGATCAGGGAAGGCGCAAATGGCAGTGTGCCTTCAAGTGTGTTAATAAGAACATATCTCTTCGTTCAACAGCTTATTGAGCTTGGCAAGTGCAATCGCCTCTTGATCAGTATCGACGCCGAACTTATGACGAACAGTATGAAGATAGACATCGACAGTGCTCCTACTAATACCAAGCTTCTCTGCGATCGCCCTTGAGTCAAGGCCGGTGGCCTTCCAAGACAAAACATCCCTTTCGCGAGGCGTCATATTCCTATAGGCACCTTGTCGTGACACAAACGCTTTGGGAGGAACGTCCTCCTTTGTTATGATGCCGAAAACAAAACCTTGGGCAACCGCCTCTACCATGCTCGCAACGCCGAGCTTCCGGTAAATACTACCCAATTTCTTCTCAATCGCCCGTTTATTGGAACCAGCGATAAGCGAGGCGATTGTATGACCTCTGGCTAGCTGGATAAGCAACTCCCTTTCGTCTGACGTCAAAATGCGACTAGACATGAGCTCACCCCCTACACACAATGCCATTTGCGTATTAATTACTATATACTATAGTGTAAGCGAAATCAAGTTTACAACTCTGCCTAAAAATGATATTATTTTTCAGCCAGATCAGTTCGATGAATCGAGGAGTTATGTATTCCGGTAGCGGCGACCCCGGCATTGTGCGGGACCAGGTGTGGCGGCCCAAGAACGGCATGGACCCACGTCAGGCAAGGGTAGTTGGAATCGACTACGAGTCGGGCAAGATCAAGATCGAGTGGCGGCCAGCCGACCACACCTACCCCTACTACGAAGCCGAGCTCACCGACTTCGTGCAACGCTTCCAGCGTGTCGAGGTTCCCCCCGGCTCGTAAGTCATCGCGTCTGGATGGCCCGCTACTTTCTACAAGTAGCGGGCCATCTTTCATTTTTAGAGAATACCTAGCTCTTGGCCCTGCTTCAGCTTACCAACAAGCGCGTTATGAATTTTCTGCTGATATATCGCGTCTTCTAGCGCATTGTGCGTAAAATCCCCTTCCGGAACGATCTCGGCCGGTAGATTGCCTTTGGCTGTTTTTCGCCAATCATAATCATGGGAAAGGTGATTAGCCAAGCTCTTTATGCAATATCCTGCAATCCCAAACGGATTTTTTAACTCTGCTTCGCGCATTGCCAAATCCACCCAGGGGAAGTCGAAACTGGCGTTGAACGCTGTAAAAACCGGACGATTCTTTTCGTAGGTGGTGGTTACATCACCCACCCAGTCGCGTAACTCGTCCATTGCCTCAGCCGGATCCCGTCCTTCATCCATCAGCCGCTCACGCTCCAAATTATGCGCTTCGCAAAACTTACGATTGCTTTTAATGAAGCGCTCGCTCGATGGTTTTAGTTCGCTATAATACGTTTCGCCCCAAGGACTTACCGCACCCACGCTTAATAGTGACCCGTACCCCGGCACACCGTCTGCCTCAACATCCACATCAAAATATAACTGCGGAGACGCTTTAATAATTTCTTGCCCGGCACTAGCCAGTCGCTCATGATTTGACATAATAGCCTTCCTCTCGTTTACGAGGCTATTATGCAGCGATGGGTTGCTAAAGTAAGTAAAATATTTTTTACTTATATTCTAGCTGGATTACTTCGCGGGGTTGCAATGTTCCGCTTTGGATTTTTTCAAGAAATAACGGAACAAACTGACTCTTTTGAAATTGCGGATTATCAATACGTATCACATGAAGGGGCACCCATTCAAAATCAAAACGGTCGTCCGCTTCGGGAAGCTTATCGGTAGCCAAATCCCCCTGAAACACATGCGATACACTATGGTATACAAACTCGTCAGCATAGCTGTTTATACTTTCGACGACCGCAAGAAATTCGGGAATAAAACTTTCCTGCCCAAATAGTTGCCTTGTAATCCGCTGGGCATTTTCATCGGCTGTCATCCCTTGCTTATGCAATCCTCCAGGAAACATATATTCGTTAAGGTGCTCCTTTAGCTGACCCTTGCGTGAACTAAGTAGCAACGTATCTTTATACGTAATTACCAGTTGAACGAGTGGACGCGGCGTTGGCTTAGCTTGCCACATATCTGGTCCTACGGCGTTTACCCAGCGAGCTCCATTCGCCGTTAAATGAAACCCATCCGTACTTTTTTCAATTGCTCCCCGACTAATCAGTTTGTTGGCATGATACATAAATAAACTATTATCAATGCCATCCTCTTTCAGCTCGCTGAACCGCAAGGGCCCGCCCGAAGCAGCCAGTCGAGCCAGCAACGCCCCTTGGAGATAATGATCTATAAACAAACGTCTCATGGGGTCTCGCTTCATACGACCATCATACCAGTTTCTTTGGTAATATATTCCTAATGACCTTTACAAATCTTAAATGCTGATTAAAATTTAAGACTGATTTAAGATTTAAATCGTATAGTGAGAAAAAGTCGAGTTATATTACTTATCAAGTTTTAAAGGTATCTAGAAAACAATGAAAATACTGCTAATCGAAGATAACCTTCGTCTAGCCGAACGAGTAAAGTACTATCTCGGAAAGAGCTTCGTTGTCGACGTTGCCTCTACCGGGCTAGAGGGAAAAACGAAAGCTCTTTCCTCCCCCTATGCCGTTATCTTGCTCGATCTCAACCTTCCCGACGTCCATGGGCGCGATATTTGCCGGGAGCTAAGAGATGCTCAGATTACTACTCCCATTTTGGTGATCTCTGGAATAAAAGATAGTAGTAGCCGCGTTAGTCTCCTTGATTACGGTGCGGATGATTTTCTTGTTAAGCCGTTTGATCCCCGAGAGCTCACCGCGCGCATCCACGCCTTGCTTCGACGCCACCAGCATGGCTATAATCACCATATCCTCAAAATTAAGGATCTCACCATCGATGTAAATCGGCGCCAGGTGGAGAGGGGTGGTAGACTCATCTCGCTCAGGAGAAAAGAGTTTGACATCCTTGAATATCTGGTTAGCAACCGTGGTCGAGCTGTCACGCGCAACATGATTCTTGATTACGCCTGGGACACAACCAAAGAAAGCTGGCATAATACAATAGATGTACACATAAAATATCTTCGAGATAAGATAGATAAGCCGTTTGATTCGCCGCTTATCAAAACTGCGTACGGAATCGGCTACATGATCGATGATACAAACTAAGGGAGGGTAGTATGGAACAAACTCTATATGCAGTTCTTACAGATGCAGAGTCTCGCACTCTGGAAGCCATCGAACAACGACTTGCAGAGCTCAATGTTGGCGCTCCATGGTTCGATTAAATGAAATGTAAGGAACGCCTCTTCGCCAGGTATGGACATGATGGAACGCATTAAAAAGACCGACGGTTTAAAAGGGCGCTTTCTTGCGTCATCTACCATGGACCCCTCTAGCGAATATAGGACCGTTTTTGAGAGTCTCCTCGCGGGCACGTTTATTTTGCTTGCGGTAGTGTCATTGCTGCTGCTTGTAAGTTTTTTTGCCTTTCATAACACCTACGTCGTAAATCGGATCTTGCTGTGCGCAGTCGGAGTCGTGTATCTTGCCGGCTGTTACATAGCCTGGGCGAGAAATCAACGTACTACCGCATCTCGCCTCCTTATTTTTTTCTACTTCTTTATATCTGTGATGGTCTTGTTGGGATGGGGAGTAAACACACCATTTGGCCTCCTTATTTTTGCCATTACTATTATCCTTGCAGGAATACTATTGGGGGCCAAACACACCCTCTATACAGCAATTCTTGCCATCGTCTCAATATTTACCATCCAAGCCTATATCACGGTGTACCATATGCCGTTATTCTCCCCGGTCCCCAATCCTTCGCATTTTGGCGACGCTACGGCGTATAGCGCTTTGCTTGGTGTACTCGCGCTTATCTCGTGGTTATTCGGACGCCAAACAGAGTATCTTCTAATGAAGAATCGCCAAGCAGAGCAAGCCTTATTAAAAGAAAAGGAGTCGCTTGAAGATCGCGTGCGCGAACGGACTCACCAACTGCAAATAGCCCAGCTTGAAGAAATGGAGCAGCTCTATCAGTTTGCAGAAATGGGACAATTGAGCGCCGCTTTACTCCATGATCTTGCCAATCATCTTTCGGTTCTCAACTTTGACATCGCCGACCTTAAAAAACAGCAACACAGCCAGGCTGTTCACCACGTCGAGGAAAGTATTTCCTACCTTGACCAGGCGGTCAGCCAGGTACGAAAACAGCTCCAGGGCAAAAATGAACTCCGTTATTTTGATACTGTAGCTTGTCTTAAGGATAGTATTAAAATTATTGCCCCTAGAGCGGCCGAAGCACATGCCGAGATTACCCTTGAGGCTCCTTCGCATTCTCCTACTTTGTACGGTGATCCCCTGCGCCTTAGCCATATTATTGGTATTCTTGTACGCAACGCTATCGAGGCATATCCCGCCGAATCTAAGAAGAAAATCGTTCATATTAGCGTTAGCTCAAAGGAACATGGGTTGACTATCCATGTTCGCGATAACGGAAAGGGTATCTCGGCAGCCAAACGTAAGCAGCTTTTTGCACCACTCCATAGCACCAAAAAAGATGGCTTAGGTATCGGACTTTTCATTGCAAAGAAAATTACCGAAACTCACTTCAAGGGGACTCTCACCCTTGCAAGCACCATCAAACATACCGAATTCGTGATCCACCTTCCCGAGCATACTCATGAAACATCCTAAGCTGTCATCCGAATGGATAGGGAAGGGACCATTAGTCAAAGTATGTCTTAGTATTGTGGAGACTTGCCTAGTCACCCACACCAAACCCGAGGGAGCCGTACTAGCCTACTTTGCCAAACGACTCATCGCCGCCGAGTCAAAACCAGGCGGCCCGTACTATAACGACAAGGGGCTTGTCGACTTGCCTACCAATATAGCTGTCGGGTATGTTTGCGCCTTTCTTGGTATACCCCTACCTCACGTTGCCACGTACATCGAGGCGCATCGGTCCGAAGCTAAAAGCAGGGAAGTGAAGCAGCTGTTAGAAAAATACGACGACATCCTAAACCAACTCGCCAATAAGCCTGTTCCCGACTCCCAAGCAACCATTTTTGCCGCGGCCGCTTCCAAGTTCTCCCAGTTCGATGAACCGCTAAGCACTCTTTCGCTCCGCTTTTTGACACGCATGCAAAAGGCCGATACTAATCATGAGATCGCGCTTTTCCCTGCTTTCTTTTACGATTCTCTCCTTGCCCCTAAGCCAGACTTGCCCTTGGATCAACTCGGCGAAGCAAACGTTTATTGCTGGGCCGCTTATACTATTTACGATCATCTTCTCGACGGTCAATCACCAATAGAGTATTTGCCTGTCGCAAATATCGCGATGCGCCTAGCTTTCCTAAGATACCAGGCGCTCTTCCCGCCCGAGCATCCTTTCATGCACAAAGTAAAACAGACGTTCGACGAAATGGATACCGCCAACTCGTGGGAGCAGGCACAGTCTCACTTTGAGCTGCAAAACGATTCCATTATTATTTCGTCCCTGCCCGCCTACGGGCAACTTTCCCTGCTGGCACGCCGCTCTTTCGGGCACGCTCTTGGGCCGCTGGCAATTGCTTGGCTATCGGGTTTCTCTCCGGTAATTATCCGCCATATAGAAAAGGGTATGCGACACTATCTGATCGCTCGTCAACTAAGTGATGACCTGTATGATTGGCAAGACGATCTTAAAAAAGGTAGTTGCAGCGCGGTTGTCGCAACCTTACTACGTCGTGCTCGCATTCAACCGGATATTTACAACACAGACGAACTCACTTTGCGGCTGGCGACTTTTTGGCAGCAATCCGCAAAGGTAATGACAAAAACCCTGCATCGTCATGTGGTTGCATCTCATGAATCGTTTCTAAAAACGGGCATAGTTGGTTCTGAAGGCCCGCTCTTAGAGCTCATCACAAATCTCGACAAACGTTCTTACCAAACAAATAAGCGTGCCCTCGACTTCTTGGCCGCTTACAGGGCTTGAGCTCTGCCTTAATCACTAATTAATAAGAGGGAAGGGGACTAGCCCCTGCCCTCGCTACCAGCGCCACGGGTGGAACGAACAATAACGTCCGCTCCACCCGTAACACCTCTTACTTTGCTCCGCCTACCTCAAACTCGAACGACTTCGCGAGCACGTCGGCCACGGCTTTGCAGGCCTTTTCGCCCGGCCCCTCTTTGCCGCTCCACCGCAGATCCCTCTCGCGTACCAAAAGAAGACGACCTTCGCCGTCCCAGTTACACGATACGATCTCCTTGAGCGCCATCACCGCTTCTACGACAGCTTCCCGCTCATTGGCAGAAAGGTGCTCGCTTCCCGGCCATACTGCATATGCTGTGGGGCTGTTTGTCGTCCGAACCGACGGAGAAAGGTTGTATGGCTGAAGAAGAAATTTCTCAGACACGTGTGCTCATCCCTTTCACGAGATTTTCGCTGGCAATTATTTATTATATCATTTTATAGTTTACAGGGCGATTTACTCGACCTCTATGTCAGCTGGCAAAGCAGCATGATGCTGTTCAACAAAAAAACGAAGTTCGGTAGCAGTTCGTTCCCTGTTCCATGTAGCCATATCCGGTACTTCGCTTGCACCTTGAGATTTGAGGGTTGTTTCCATTTTACTTTCCTTTTTGTTTTGTATTTGTATGTTTTTATTTAAGCATAAACTTTATAAAAAAGCAATAGTATTATAAAAGAAATAAGGGAAATGGGCACAGTAAACAATCGTGCGCCCATTTCCCTTCACACATCAGGTGTCCGATTTCGACAGCTTGGCCTGAACAAAACGAAAAACCACCTCAGCTTCCCGGGCAGAAGCCTGGGTTCCAAGAGCCAGACCTTCTAAGCGCGAAAGAGCCAGCTTGTCTCCATGCAAGGCCCGCTTCATGTGCTTCTTCAGGTCGCCATCGGTGACCTTCAGATGTTTGTGCTTCCACGCTTCCTGCTCGGCCCAAGCGAGCGCCTGATGGATCAAGTCAAGCTCTGCAGAATCACGCCTCTGGATGACATAAATCTCGCCGAGCTCTTTTAGCCCCGCAAGGGACATCGACCGACCATGGGCTGCAGCACTTATCATGCTCTTGAGCATAGGATTGCTGACATTAGGCCGTTCGATAGTGCCCGCCACCTTAACCTTTCGTCTACACACGGCTCCTCCTGGTATGTGTTGGCCGTAGGTATAACGCCATCCCAAGCCTACACCACAAAAGCCATGGTTTCAAATTATTGCAACTCTTCTTAGTTCTTTGACCGCACCGCAACGCTTATGGTATAGTGAGGCAAGAGGTAGGCCAAAAAAATAAACAATGATTAGCTCCCTTGCCATAATCGCCTTCGCAGCCCTTATCCACGCTAGTTTTCAACTAAGCGTCAGTGTTTTTACGCTGTTCAGTGGTCATGCGATTGGTGCCAAAACCGCCCAAGCTAAGGTTGTGCGGCTCACAACTGGCTTTTTGCTGGGTGCGCTTGTTATGACGATGCTCGCTATTTCATTTACCTCGTTTTTGTTCCAAAATCTCTTCGCTCAAACGACCCCTCAAGTTATATGGGCAGCCAGCTGTGGTCTTCTTTTTGGCCTAGGTATAGCCGTTTGGGCTTTTTACTATCGAAAAGGAAATGGCACAAGTCTTTGGCTTCCAAGAGAGATCGCACGACATCTTACCAATCGAGCCAAATCCACTCGGCATAGCACCGAGGCCTTCAGTCTAGGGTTAAGTAGCGTGCTGGGAGAGATATTGTTTATTATTGCCCCTATTATCATTGCCAGTCTGGCGTTGATCCGGCTTGAACCAGCATGGCAGCTGCTTGGTATTGCGCTCTACACCTTTATATCGCTGCTTTCCCTGTTAGTCGTCTATGCGCTTGTCGGAAGCGGCCACAAACTGAGCCGCATTCAGCAGTGGCGCGAAAAGAACAAGCGCTTCTTACAATTTACAGCTGGCGGCGGTCTGCTTATCCTTGGTTTTTACGTATACGTCGACCAAGTACTGGCCGCGACTGCGTTGGCCCACGGAGGCTTCTAAGTGGCTGACCTTATTAAACGCAGCGGTAAACGAGAAACCGAGCAGTTCCAGTCGGATAAACTGCACGCAAGTATTGTAGCCGCCTGCCTGAGCGTCCGGAGCCCCGAAGGGGAAGCCGAGAGTATCGCCCATAGCGTTTGTGGGCAAGTAGCCGCATGGCTTGATCAGAAGCCGGAAGTTACCAGCGAAGATGTCCGGAGGAAAGCCAGTGAAGCACTCGCCGTTCTTCACCCCGAGGCAGCCTACTTATATAAACACCACCAACTAGTGCTCTAAGGAGAAAATAATGGCGAAAAAACCAACCTTCGATTATGACCTTATCGTTATCGGCAGCGGTGCCGGCGGAAGTGCAGCTGCGACGATTGCTGCCCATGAGGGTAAGCGGGTCGCTATTATTGAAGCCGACACATTTGGCGGCGACTCACCCAACTGGAGTGACGTACCCACGAAAGCACTTCTGCACGTGGCTCATCTTTACGACGAAGCTCGGCATGGCGCACGGTTCGGACTTCGCTCTAATACACTCGGCTATAACTACCCAACTCTGCGCGCTTGGAAGGACCTCGCGGTTAAGCGAACGGGGGCAGGTGGTAATCGTCGGTATTATGAAAATGAAGGGATTGATACCTTTCAAGGTTCCGCCCACTTCCTTACGCCTAACGAAATAAGCGTTAATCGACGGCATCTTACTGCCTCCCACTTCCTCATTGCTACCGGTTCCCATTGGATTGCACCAAATATTCAGGGGCTTGCCAATGTTTCGTATTTAACCCCACGAACTATCCTGGAAGTGATGCGTCCGCCAAAAAGTCTTTATATTATCGGTGCCGGAACTATTGGTGTTGAGATTGCCCAGCTTATGGCCACATTTGGTACGAAGGTATATCTGGCCGAGATCGCCAGCCGAATACTTCCCCAGGAGGACGAAGAAGTCGGCCTGCTTATGGAGCGAACTTTACGGGAACAAAAAGGAGTTACCTCACTTACCCAAACACGTACGCTTGTTGTCGTAAAAGACGGCGTCGGCAAAAAAGTCACCTACAACAGAGGAGGGGTTGAAAAGACGATTCATGTCGATGACATTCTTATTGCTACCGGCAGAGTTCCTACGGTCGACCTCGGCCTAGAGAATGCCAGTGTCGCCTATACGCCAAAGGGCATCGAAACCAACGAATATCTCCAAACGAGCGCCCGGCATATTTATGCAGCCGGCGACGTTTTAGGCCACAACAGCCACACACATACGGCAATTCTTGAAAGTCGTGTTGCGGCGCATAATTTACTCCACCCAAAATCCCGCACCAGTCCTGATTACACTGCAACCACCCGACTTACCTTTACCTATCCTGGCATCGCCTCGGTCGGTCTTTCCGAAGACGACTGTCTAAAGCGCGATTTACCCATTAGTAAAGCAATCGCTCCTCTTAATATCATTGCTCGCAGCAACACTTCCGATTTTAGAGACGGTTTTGTGAAGCTTATTACCGATAAAAAAGGCGTATTACTTGGAGCCACCATTGTGGCGCCGCATTCCGCCGAAACAATTCACGAATTAGCGTTGGCGGTTAAATATCAACTTACCGCCCATCAACTTGCCGAAACTCCTCATGCGTTCCTTAGTTGGAGTGAGGCTGTTCGCGTTGCTGCGGCTAAACTAGCAAAGTAAGTAACCACTTCCTGTTCCCGCAAAAAGCGCGGGAACAGGAAGTTTGAGGTCGGCCTAGGAAGAAGGAGTGGAAAAATAGTCGTTCGCCGTTTCCTTCACGAACCAGGGCAGGTCGTCCCTGTGCACCAACTCCAAAGAGATGTTGCTGTCCTTCAGGAACTTGGTGAACCTCTCCATGGCGTGCGGAAGAGTGTAGGTGAAGTAGTAGTGATCCGGATCCTGTGCCGGCGTGAAGTACACCGCCTGCCCGGGGAAGTGAAAGAGATCGGGCGATTCTTTCTCACACTGCTCCAACCATCCCCTCACACTCTGTTGAGGAACAAGGTGGTTGTCGAATACCAAAAAGTCCATCTCGAAACTCCAATCGCATAGAGCCAGACCAACTATATTATACCATTTTTTTTCGTCTTTTACCGAACACCGGAAAGGACGGTTGCAATAGTCTATTACATCTGTTAGAATAGGATTTGTATCGCGGGGTGGAGCAGTCTGGTCAGCTCGCGTGGCTCATAACCACGAGGTCAGAGGTTCAAATCCTCTCCCCGCAACCATGGAAATTATAAAAAGAAGGACTCCCTAGTGAGCCCTTCTTTTCGTTTTGCCTTAGTACTTCTGAAGCACACTTAAGTCTTTGGGTGTTCTTTCAACCATCAGGCCTATCGTACCAACTTGATTCCAAGACAGGACTGACGCTGATTCTCCTATCGCTTCAAGGTAATAGATGTCCAGGCTGTCTCCCGGCTTGATTTTAAGATCTTCAGGGTTAGTATTTGCGTAGATGTTGTCGAAACTCGCTAAACTATATACTTTAGTTCGATTATATTCGTCAACGATATTACGTGGAGTTTGAATAGTATACGTTACACCATCCCCAACATCAAGCTTGATAGAGCCTGCATCGTAACTTATTACTTTACCCTGAACATTTTTTGACACCCGAGTGTCGTTCATAACCGGTAGTGTACCACCCATAGTGACAATAAGAATCGTTTGGTTAATACCATTACTCTTTAGACATTCGCGTTCAGGATTGTTGTCACATGCCGACCGAACATTAACATATGACCGGTAATCCAAGCTGTAGTACTTCGTCTCAAGAGGCAGTTTGAAGACAATTGCGCCGTCGGTATCGGCTTCGTTATCGCTACTGGAGAATCCTTTATACTGCGCGGGGAGAAAGTATATAACCGTATCTCCTGGTTTTACCGATTCAAGCGGAACTTCCTTGTTATTCTCTATCACCCGCACATTTTCAGGTAACGCCTTTTCTCCTCTTTCTAAGGTTAGTTTTTTACCCTGGATAGCTTTTACCGTGTCGGCAACGCTCAGTGTCGATCCGAGTCGAATCAATGCCGTGTCTGTGCCACCCATTTTTTCTTTTGAGCCGGCATCGTTCTGAATCCAGGTGGTAATAACATCCATGTCACACATGGCTTGCAATACTTTTGCACCATCCTCGCTCGATAAGTTGCTCCCCCGTTTTAGCTCATAGGTAGTTCCTTCATCTTTTTGGACATCGCAGCTATTAAACGTGACGTTTAGCTGTTCGCGGCCAAATTCGTTTGTACCAGAATCTTTCACGGTTACTTTCGATAGATGATTGACCGTCTGTACGACCGCATAAGCTGTACCGGTTAAAAATAGTAATACACTAATAGCAATAGCTACAATAGCTAGCTTCGGTAAGTGACGTATTCTCATAAACAGTGTCTCCTTTTTATTGACACTCGTTTTACGAATTTGTGTCGACAATATTTCAGACTTGCTAATTCTAGACATGACCCGATCTGTAAAAAGACGATTTGGCTCGTAGGAATCCGGGCGTACAGCTATAAGCTGTGCCTCAAAAAACATAGCTTTCATGATAACTTCTCCTTAAGCTGAAGTTTCGCACGACTCATCCATGTCCCAATTGTGTTTGTTGAAGTATGGTAAGTTCGTGCTAATTCTTTATAACTTTTTCCTTCCCAGAAATATGCTTTAATAATGGCCGCATATTTTGGGGGCTCTAGCTGTTCTACGGCAAGACGCAAACGGATAACTTCATCGTCTTCGATGAACCTGGGCTGCATTGCCTCAAACGAACTTTCAATATCGTCTACATGAACTTCCCGCTTACTTTTACGAAGCATGTCGATACATATATTCGTCGCGATTCTATATAGCCACGTCGAAAACGCCGCTTTTTCAGCTGAAAAGCGCGATAAGCTCTTATACGCTTTAATAAAAGCTTCCTGAGCTGCGTCTTCTCCAGCTTGACGGTCTTTAAGAATATTCTCACAATGAATAATCAAACCCGTTTGGTATCGCTCAACAAGCTCCCGGTAGGCGTTGCTTTCTCCCTGCAGTATCCTTGAGATGCACTTTCTTTCATTCATCATATTCATTGTACGAAGTTAGGCGGAAAATATTTCAAAAACGCTTTACTGAAAGCTCTTTGTTACAGGAATTAAAGATAATAATAGCTTGGTTATGCCCGAGATTGTACGCCCTCGGGCAGCGTTTTGTCTTATGACAAAGAGCAAAGACTCATTAACGCCTATGGCCTATGTGCCACGCTCTAGAGCCATCCGGCAATTTACAATCGTATATGCACCGATAGGCGACCATCCTTGCCAATTCGGTGCGATACCGACGAGCAGCCCTGTCTTTCGCCCGCTTCTCCGTCATTTTTTCTTTGCTTCCGCAGGTAGACGCCCTGTTAGGACGCCTCCTTCGGGCTTTCCGAGCCAATGAAATCTCACCGCCTTTCCAAAAAACTCAAAAGCACCCATTAGTAATATCATACGATGGCGAAATAGGCCAACACTACTCTTGAGCTATTTCATTTCTTTATTGTTGCCACCAAACAGAAAATTCATCCATTGCTGGTAGTTACTTACTGGTTCGTCAGTGGCTTTTACTTGCGGTGTTGTTACACGCGCAGTATCGGTATTCTTTGCAGCTTCCGTATTAGGCGGTAACACTAGTACCTTTTCGCCAGGATCAGCCAGGCCCAAACGTTCGCGGAGTGCTAATTCCTGGTATTCGCTGCTCTTAAAATAGCGTTGCTCAAAGGCAAGTGATTGCGTCTCCAACTCAAGCAGCTTCGCCTGACGCGCCTTATCATCCACCTCTTTTTGCAGATCATAATTCCGCTGCATCGCGCCAACCGAGGCCCACGCCCAACCAACGCCCACCAAAAGCGCTATCGTCATGACAACGTTGTTCATCGTAAAATACCGATGCCGAAGATGATAATAGATTTTACGAATGTTTATGTTTTTCATTTTCAAGCCTATTATAGCCTAACAGATAAGAATACGCTATAATGCCAGAAGCGGGGGCGTAGCTCATCGGTTAGAGCAGGCGGCTCATAACCACTTGGTAGTTGGTTCGATTCCAACCGCCCCCACCATGAACTTATTTTTAACTTTATACTTTAAATACCGCCAAAACGAAGAACACCCCGCATCCCTAGCGGACGCGTGGCGTTCTTCGCTGAAGATGCAGGGTGGAATTATGATCTATCTACCCAGATCTCTCTGGTATGCCCGGTAGGCGTTTGGCAGGCAGTTCTCGAAAGTAGCTGCCAGGATCCAGAACCTACCTTCGCTGAGCCCCCAACCGCCAATTGAGACGTTCGGAACGCTCAGGTCGATAGAGCCTTGGTTGTACCGGGCACGAAAGATCTGCACCGGCGGAGGACGATACCCTTCCGTCTCCGGCAAATCATCGATGTCTCCGTACCTTTCCTTCCGAGGAATTGCCTCAACGGCCGATCTGCAAATGGTCAGGCCCACGACCGTGACAATGCTGATCCAGTGAAATTTCTGACCCAGTTCACAACCTGGACCATGTTCACAGCACGCAAACTCGTAAGCTGCCGACATGATGACCCACCTTCGTAATGTAGTAGACAGAACTCGAATATAATTATATAAAATACATCTTATACGGTCAAGTCTTGGAAGTTCGATACGAACGCCACATTTAACACTTATCAACTGAGAGCTTAAACTTCAATTAACCGGAGAGCGGTTATTATTGTACTTTCCTGGTTTTTATATTATGATATGCAAGTCTTCCTCTCGGAATGGCCGCTGCGTAACCCGCAGTGCACCTCACCTCTGGTTAGGAGTTTTCGGTGGCTGTCGTCATCAACACACCGCCCGCATCCTCTCAGCGATTCAGCTGGGAACGTCCAGCCCCCACCCGTGAGGCCGCTCGTGTCGAACCGACCAGTAACCAGGAGTTCCTGGCCACGGTCCTCGACAGCCCGAAGCGGTTCCACTACAGCAGCTCATCCGAGCTGTACGTGGTCACCGAGAGTGGCTGCGAACGCGCACGCTACGGTGTCTCGAGTGTGAGCCTCGGCTTCCAGGCGATTCACCAGGCCTTCGCCTCGCATACGGCGCTGAGCCTACGACCGGACACCCTGTGGTACATGATCGTCCACGAGGTGGCCGAACACGTCCGTCAGAACTCCGAGCAGTATGCCTCGCTATTCACCGACACGCCAGAAGCCAAGCAGACCATCGAGGTCCGCGATGACTCCCTGAGTTACGACGCACCGTCGGACTGGGGCCGAACCATCACCCTGTTCCGCGCCCCGCTGAAGGAGAAGCTCACCGACTACACCGCCGACCTCTTCCTGCCGCGTTTCTCAACCTCGACCATCGAGGACGAGACGACGCTGCTGGTGGCGCTCATGGATGTGGCCAGCCCGTACTACGAGTACGTGGTGTCCACGCGCTGCGGTATCCCGCAGATCAAGCTGGAGGGCGAGCCGCAGGACTGGAAGGACCTGTTCTTCCGTACGGAAATGCTCGCCCGGGACTTCCCCGACCTGGGCGACTACTTCAACGACCTGCTCTCCGTGCTTCGAACCATCGCCGAAACCGCGGCGGGCGCCGCGCCCAACGAGAGTTTCTGGCGTTCGATCTACAAGTACGAGAACGAATCGGGCGGACCGTACGTCACCGGCTGGATCACGGCGTTCTTCGCTTTCATTCAGACCGACGACGGCCGACACCCCAAGGAGGAGTACGACTGGGAACGAACCGCAAACGCGGGCTGGGGCGGCTACAGGACCAACCAGTTCCCGGCGCATGTCAGCAAGGTCCCCTTCATCTGGGACTACTACGGCACGAAATACGAAATGGCCTTCGCGGCCGGCGTGACGAGTGTCGGCTTCGAGGACGAGTTCCTGACCCCCAAGCTGGGGTTCGCCGTCGTCGAGGTGTAAGGCTCTAGAGAGGAAACCCTAGGATATCCTAGGTCGGGAGGATGAGGAAATTTCTCATCCTCCCGCGTACCACTTTTACAAATGCGTGTTTGTACTGATGAGTCCAAAAGGACGAAAAGTGTGTCTACTACGCTTTTTGCATTGTGATTGCTTGCAGAAGATCCGGCTGCTATATACACTTGATCCATGATAAAAAAGACCTTTCACACACCAATCATACATCTTATGGTCGTGAACGGAATATATTAATGGCCTCGACCATCATCATGATAGCCTTCGTACTTTTGGTGGCCGCTGCAACCCAACTAACTTTATCTCTTTATACCATTCCATATGCAATCCCTATAGCACTTGCCTTATGTGGACTACGACTTCGCATGCCTTTGATTGCAGTCCATGTCATTACCGCCATAGCCGTATTGGGAGCGCTTTCCGCGGTTATATTAACGCTCATGTACCTTCCGCTATACATAGGTATGCTCATATATACAATGGGTTCGTAGATCAGCTTGCGTTGTGACGCAACTGGCTACCATCTAATTTCAAGGGTGTTGAGAGTTATTGCTAGCCAACCCATTACAAGAATACCGATGACCCCGATCACTGTTATCGTGACTACAAGCCACTTAGAGCGATTTTGCCCGGTTAATACAAGGAGGTAGCCCGCCAGAATTAAGAGATAAACTGCGTCGATAACAACCACCATAGGTTGCGGCGGCCACTCCTGGGGTGCGGACGTTGCGAAGATGGGAAAGATTGAGATAACTACTAAACTAATGATCAGCCCTACTTGCGCTCGAATACTTAGTTTTTGATGCACCTCTTTTTGTTTGCCTTGTTGGTTCATACTCGAATTATAAACAGTCGTAAACTTTATGCAAATTGAAAAGCTTTCAGGGAGCACCACGCCAACGAGACCGGCGGTTGCTACTTCCCGGCGTGGCGTCTAGGATACTTTGAGTACCCCAGCCTTCGTCGTTTATTTGCTTAAAGATTGCCGGTAGTCGACGTAGTTCTGGTAATAGTTCGCGAAGCCGAGAACTAAAAATACTGCGACAATCGCAGCAAGCGCGCTGACAGTCAGTGACATGTAAAGAAGTGGCCTAGGCGCTCTTGGAAACTACTGTGGTTGCGAGCAACCAGCTGCGCACTGGTGTGAAAAATTTGCTTAAAACTGTTTTTTGCATAATTGAATAGGTCTAGCGTGAAGTAGATCGGCGGCTCTTATTCATGAATAACGCTACATTTCCCATAAGGAGGAGGATGCAGAAGAAGACTGGCACATAGAGATTAGAATAATACAATGCAGCCAATCTAAACCAGAAATCCATTGAGCAGTTAGTCATTATCGAGTTGCATTGGCCAGACAGGACAATCATCACCAAAAGCGCCAAAACCACAATAGATATAAGCGCATAGGCAACAAACTTAGCGAGTGGAGATATTCTATAGCCTTTAATAGAGCGATAAATAAATAGAGGCCCAAATACAACCATAAGGAGTGAAGAAGTAGCTGGATCTACTGCCCAGGCGAATAACCCTGAAGTCGAAAGATAGCCAATGCTGCCTAGCCCTAAGCGAGCGATGACTACATATACACTAAATATTGTAAGTACACCTAATGCAAGATATAGCCAGAATCCTTTAGGAGTACCTTGGTCTTCTTGGACTGTTGTTGCTTTGTTTATTGATTTGGTATTTTTCTTTGGGGTTGCCATACTGCTTGTCATGTTACACCAAGCTTGATCGTTATACAATAATTTCTTGATCTAAATCGAGAAACCTAATCATTGCAAGCATGGCTACTGTTATTCAATCCTTACTCATTAGTTTTATGGAGCGTTCTTGCCATTGTAGGAATTATCGTGCTTTTGTTGGATATTCGCAAAAAGTAATTTTCTAACGATAGACATCCGATGAACTTTTGATCCTCTTAATGTTGGATGACCTCGGTGGTGCTCCTTTAAAAAGAGCACCACCGAGGCTTTGTTTCAGGGCGTTACTTTTGGCGGCCACGGTAGGTGTAAAGCGAGTCGTACGCTTCGTAGCCGCCAGCCTGGTGAATAACGACAGCGATGATATTTCGCTTGGCATCGCGGATCGGGTGGGGATAGTTTTTAACGCCCGTCGCGCGGTCATCCGTAAGTCCCGCCAATGTGACCAGTGTTCCTTTGCCTACCGCACGCTGGATGGGCCACACCAAGAAAGTTTTTCCTTCCCATGCCGGCTGGGTGACTGCTATTTGGGCAATTTCGGGATAGTGCCTCATCCATTCGTCGTGAAACACGTTCACCACAAGGGGAAGGCCGGTGTTGATGGGGATACCCGGTACAAACAGCTGATCGCTCATCGCTTCCTCTTCAAAAGTCCGTTTCCAAAACCTTTTTATTTTAGGCAAAAATAAGCAACCCCGCAACGAATCTAAAATTATAGCAAGAAAACAGGTTCAAAAAACCGGCAAACACAAGCTGTATCTGCCGGTAAATTTGGCACCTGTTTGTTTGATTTAACTGTACATGAAAAATGGTTATGTTTCAAGGGGATTGCTTTTACGATGCAATATGATATAATTAAATGATATCGTACCCTACTTAGGAGTGAGGATATGGACCCCGTTAGTCTCAGCGAAATCGTCGGGCATGAGCTTTTCATCTTGACCACGAGTAAGACGCCGATCCGCCTTCAGGTAGTACGGCTCAACGATGAGGAGCTTTCCACGTACACAAGTCTTGATGTCATAGTCCTTGAGATCCCTGAAGGTCTCGGCTACATGACAGGGGCAGGGGCGCCTACTCGGCTATTCATCGCCCAACGTGAAGGCAAGACTGTGGCGGACATGCTAACAACCGTCAGCATCCTCCCGTACACTACGTCCGAAATTGCCCTCGGCTATTTTGGCCTCCTAAGCCAGGGCGAGTTGGGTCGGGCCTTCCAGATCGAGGAGATGGAGATTCGATAACGGTGTGGGGGGCGAAAGTCCCCCACAACAAAAAACCCGCAAACTATTTGCGGGAATTTGCCTCTTTAACGAGATTGATCTATTGGTCTTCTGTTTTCTTCTTGCTAATTGTAAGGAAGCCGTTTCGTGGGTTTTCCTTAACTACACGGTCTTCTGGAAGGTCGGTAGGTTCACCCTTAGCGTTTTTTTCTACCTTAGCAAAAAAGTAGATTGTCTGCTTTTTGCCACCGCGAAGCGTTACTTCAGTTTTGTGCAAGTAGTAGGTAACACCCTTAGAGTTAGTGTGTTTGTAAGCCATAAGTTCTTATACCTCCTTTAGCGTCTTACTCTGTAAGCGTAGCGCCTCTGTCGGCCTCTGTCAACATTTAAATCCCTCTGTAATGTTTTTTAAGTAGTAAGCGAAGGATACCAAGACTTACAAGCCGGGCAATTATCATTAGGGTAATGACTATACAGACCACCACCGACCAGCCTGCAAAATCGGGTGACCATGCAGGACTAATGAAATTTTGGCGATAAAGCGAGGGGTTGGGGAGTTCTACATTTTGGGTCGGATCGGGAGAAGGTGGATATTTTGCCAATTCATCGGTAAAACATTGTACATAGGCAGTAGACCACACGGTGTACTGCGGTCGGCATACCGCTTCAGCCTTGGCGTTAATATTGCCGTTCGGATTGTTATCGCTTTTGGAGGCCGCGTCGACCGCTTCTTGAGCATCCCGACGATATTGCTGCTCTAGGTAAAATGGTCCGGTTTCGCTGTTCATATGCATTGCCGAATAACGTTGAAGTTCCCCTAGCCGGCTTTGAATCGTTTCTATGTTGCCATCTTTATCGGCGGCCAGCACGGCATCGCGACGCTGGATCATTCCAATATTATTTAGGCGAAGAAACGTTGCAGAGACAAATCCCATAAGAATGAGCAAAATCAAAAGCTGCCAGGTTTTCACCCGCTGCAATTGCTTAATGCTTTTTTTTACTCGCTTTCTATCTGCCACCTAAAAATTACCCCACCGACGCTCCTTTTATTGTAACACGCCCCCTATTTTCGATAGCGTCGAAACTTAGCGTGACCATAAGGATATTACGACGAAAATGACAGGGCAGTAAAGTCGATGGATAAAGACAATGATATACTATAATTATGAATATTTACTTCTCGGGTATTGGTGGCGTGGGAATCGGCCCCTTGGCCGAGATAGCACTCGATGCCGGATATTCCATCCAGGGATCCGATCTGCAAGAGTCCCCGCTTACCCACATTCTTGAAGAACATGGCGTCAGTATTTCTTTCGATCAAGATGGATCGTTTCTTGAGGCTTGCCACGAGGCGCTCGCTATAGATTGGTTCGTGCACACTTCGGCGCTTCCAGCCGATCACCCCGAACTCGTAAAAGCCCGGGCACTTGGCATTAAAACAGCTAAACGCGACGAGCTACTTGCGTACATTATTGAAGAAAAGAACCTCAAGCTCATTGCCGTAGCGGGCACACACGGTAAAACAACCACTACGGGCATGATGGTTTGGACACTCCAGCAACTCGATATTCCTATAAGCTACTCCGTGGGCGCGCCCCTTAGTTTCGGACCTAGCGGAAAATACCAACCCAATAGTGAATACTTTATATACGAATGCGATGAGTTCGACAGGAATTTTCTGAATTTTTACCCTTATCTTTCTCTTATTACCTCTATTGATTACGATCATCCCGATACCTATCCTACAGAAGCCGACTACTCCCGAGCCTTTGGTACTTTTGCCTCGCAGTCCGGGCACGTTATTATGTGGCAGGCCGACGACCACAGTATAACCGAGGGAAATGCGCCAAGCTCATGGGTACTTCAGGCTAACGAGGTACAAGACATAAAACTCCCCGGTGCTCACAACCGACGCAATGCCACGCTGGTTCTTAAAGGGCTCGAGTACTTGGAGCTTAAGAGCAGGGGAGACACGAAAGAAATTATTGAACGATTCCCCGGCACCAGCCGTCGCTTTGAACGTTTGACCCAAAATCTCTACAGCGATTACGGCCACCACCCCAAGGAGATCGCGGCCACGTTACAGCTAGCCCGTGAACTTTCCGATCACGTTGTGCTTGTTTATCAACCTCATCAAAATATCCGCCAACACGAGATACGAAATAACTACACCAATTGTTTTGAGCTCGCAGAAGAAATATATTGGCTCCCCACCTACCTGTCGCGCGAGGATCCCAACCTCCCTATTCTTACTCCTGAAGAACTTACCAAAAGTATTACTAACAGAGCGGCCATCCACCTAGCTGAGCTTGACCAGACGCTTTGGGACGCGATTGAAACCGCTCGCGCAAACAACAAGCTTGTTCTCGTAATGGGCGCAGGCAATATCGACCCATGGATACGCACTCAACTTAGCGTGTAGGAGGTGTCGCTTTTACAAAGCCAATCGGTTTTCCCTCGCGGATAAATTTATCTTCGTAGGTTGTCCGGTGCTTGTACTCGCTCGAAAGCTCGGTCTCATGCAGGTCAAAAGTAAGCTCTTCAATGTGCCAACCTTCGCTTACTAGCATTTCAAGGCTCCACTTAAATAGATCCGGGGGATCGGTTTTAAAATACAGCGCACCGCTTGCTTTCAGCCAGCTTTTGTACAATGTTAGAAAATGCGGGTGAGTCAGCCGATGTTTTGCACTTCTTTCGCGGGGGAAAGGGTCGGGGAATGTTACCCACACAGCCCTAAGAGAGTGGGGGAGCATGCGCTCTGCCAGCTGGTCCGCCCGAGCGCGCAGAAACTCAATATTTCCCTGTTTTAGCACCTCGGCTTGCCTAGCTCCTTTTTGTAAACGGTCGGCCTTTACATCGACCGCTAAGTAATGCGTATCCGGGTGAGTCTCCGCCAAGGCCACGCTAAAAAGCCCCGTTCCTGCACCAACTTCCAAAACATCGAACGGCGCCAGTTGAGGCCACGCGTCAAACTCAAAACAAAGTGGTGAATTATGAAACAGCGCAAACTTATATTTTTTGCGCTTTCTCGTAATAATAAAATCTTCTGGATTCAGTGTCATAAAGCTACCATGTTATACTAACAGATATGGAAAACTAACATATGGAAACAGCTTTAAACTGGACAATGCAAAACGCCGTGGATGTCTTATTCACACTGATCATAGTAGTGGTCGTATACTACATAGGTACCACTCTCCTTGGGCGAGTTATCAAAACCGCCGTTCAAGCCAGCATGAAACACCATGAATGGCACTACAAGGATATTGAAAAACGGCAAAAAACACTGGCCGAGCTTTTCAATAACACCTGGCGTGTGCTGGTTATCACGATTGGTGCGCTTATCTTATTTAGCAAGCTCTTTCCCAACGTTAGTTTGGCACCCCTTTTCGCCAGCGCAGGTATCATAGGTGTGGCACTTGGTTTCGGTGCTCAGTCGCTCGTTAAGGATTTTATTTCTGGCATTTTTATCATTTCTGAAAATCAATACCGGGTAGGTGATATTATCGAAATCGAGGGTGCTACTGGTACAGTTGAGCGTATTGGTGCACGTTCTACCGTTATTCGCGACGAATATGGCAATGTCCATTACTTTCCAAATGGCATTGTTCAGCACGTTATTAATAAAACAATGGGGTATAGCATGGCTCGTTTTACCGTTACTGTTCATCCGGTCCATGATCTAGACGAGGTGATTGATATCATAAATACAACAGGCAAACAGCTCGCCAAAGAGGCTAAGTGGAAGACCAAAATCCTTGAGCCACCCGTTTTTTCATCAATTGGCGAGTTTTCCTCAAGTGGTGTCACAATTACAATATCTGGTAAAACGCTGCCGTCCGATCAATGGTCCGTTACCAGCGAAATGCGACGTAAACTCCTCTCAACTTTTGAGAAAAAGGGGATTGCCTTGAGCGGCGCCTCCCCTGCCCCACCATCAAAAAAGAAAAAATAGCTCTCCCCTGCCCTTCTTTTAGGGTTTATTGGCTCGGTGCACTAATCGAGAGAGCTTCATCGCTCATTACTGTACCGCCAAAGCTATCCACACTTGTCGCCTGCTTTGCTCTTTCATCGTATAGTTTCCGAAATTGCTCAATCGCCTGCTGATCAAGATCACCGGTGGAAGGAAAGCTGTCGAACATATCGTTGCGTACTGCCTGCTCCCGAACAGACTGATAACCCGGACGACTAAGATCCAGCTGAGCCGCCCCACTGTTAGCGTAGAGCGCCAAAGCCACCCCTACCAAAAATAACGCGATCACCACGGAAAAACCGATCATAAGCAGAAATTTATGTTGTTCCCACTTACTTAAGTGAGCTTTATCGGCTGCTAATTGTTCTTCGCTCATTGCTTTTTCCCTCGTATTGTTCCGGCGAATGTTTCGAACTGGTCTTTATAGTTCTGGAGTGTTTCTTGCAACGCTAACGTGCTTTGGTGAACAGCCTGGCGTTTCGTCCGAGCATCAGCCACGCTGTCATAAAACGCAACCGGTTCATTAACACAATTGATCTTGAGTGCTTTGGTCATCGCTTCGTCGTAACTCTTATAGCTGCTTCTAAAATCGTCCAGTTGTCGCTCATAAGTAGCCGATTGCTCGATCAGCTTAGAGCCGTCGTATTTATTCAATGCCACGCGGCTATTAAACGGCGCCATAAGTTTGGTAGATATCGACTCATACAGCTGGCCGCGATTAACACGAAGTAAGGCATCGCTCGCATGCAGCTGAGTAAGAACCGACTGCGCATCAACACAGTTATCGCGTATACGCTCAATATGCGCCTCCGTCATCGGGGTTGACTCGGCATAAGCCGGAACAGCGATCAAACCCAATGTTACGGTAACGCCAACAAGTAAAAATCCTGAAATTCGTTTCATCTTGCTCTATTATGGTACGGCTACTGCTATTTGGTCAAATGCAGCGTTCCGCTCGTTCTTTCCACAAGGCCATCACTCAGTAACCCATCGAGCGCCCGGTCAAACCGTTCGTCTCCGGCAAACGCATTTTCCAGTTCAAAGACCGGCCAGTTTTTTTCTGTAAGAAGCCTCACTATCTGCCCGCGGACTTCTCTTATGCTACCCTTCAGCGGCGACTGTTTTTTATAGTGCCTGCTTTTGGTCAACTGCCCTGCGCCCTGTTTTTTCAGCCATGACCCGTAGTCCATTAGTGCCCAATAAAACTCTCTTGCGTGCTCTTTGTCCAGAGTCTGCTCTACAATCACGGCCAGCTCGGCATCATCCACCAGCGCTCCATCGCTAAAAAAGTGTTCAAAATAGACCGTCCTAATGTTTGTTTCAATAAAAACAACCGGCTTATTAAACGTATAAACAAGAATTGCGCCAGCCGTGTTCTTACCAACGCCCGGCAACTTTACGAGTTCTTCCTTCGTATCGGGGAACTTTCCCTCAAACTCACCTACGATCATTTTTGCCGCCTCATGAAGAAACTTAGCCCGGCGGTTGTAACCCAGGCCGTTCCAAAGCATCAGCACTTCGGCGAGCGATGCCCCCGCAAGTGCTCGCTCGTCGGGAAATCTCTTTATAAAAGCATTGAATTTAGGGATTACTCGGTCAACCTGCGTTTGCTGAAGCATTAGCTCGCTCACCAGCACATAGTACCCCCGCGTGTCACTGCGCCACGGCATACCCCGATATAATTCCTTGCCTTTTTGCCAGATAAGTTCTTGAAATGCTTCTTTTTGCATATATTCAGTATAAACGCTTTACCCCCGAGCCGTCTCTGGTATAATCTAATTGTCCATTTTCGTATCCGAAAGAGGAGATTATGAGTAACGGACCACGCGATCTCAGGTTTTCGGTGGGTGACCGCGTTCGGCTGACAGACAGGGATCGACGCCCGTACATCACAGCAGAGTACGGGCTAGAGCCTCTGGAAGTCGTCGACGTCGAACCCATTCCAGAGGACGAAGTGTACGACTGGCACACCCAGATGCTAGGTGTTCGCCTTCCGATGGTACACGCAAGGACGTCTCAAGTTACTGGGTAGACCTGGCCTAACGTGAATGTCACTTCCTTTGCGGTCTTTATCGTCGCAAAGGAAGTGACATAGTTTAATACCTGTATACTATAGTTATGACGACCTATATACTTGGAGGCGGATGTTTTTGGTGTTTAGACGCTATTTATCGTCGAGTTCGAGGGGTGAATGAAGTTATAAGCGGTTATGCTGGCGGCACGGCCTCTAATCCTTCGTATTACCAGGTGGCATCAGGGGCAACCGGTCACGCTGAAGTAGTGAGAGTGACATTCGACGAAACAATTATTCCTGCCGAGATTATCCTTGATATATTTTTTGCCACCCATAACCCCACGACTCTCAACCGGCAAGGCGCCGATATCGGTACTCAATACCGCTCCCTCGTGCTTTATGCGAATGAAGAGCAGCACCAAACATTCCAGCAGGCTATTAAAAGGGCCGGGGCAATATGGAATGATCCAATCGTTACCGAACTGAAACCCCTGGAGGTATTTTATCCAGCGGAAGAAGAGCACCAGGATTACTTCCGGAAAAACCCTGAAGCTGGATACTGTACTGTTGTCATTGAGCCAAAACTTGTAAAAGCGCGTAAAGCATACGCACAGTGGTTTAAGGAGGAATCATGAACATTTTAAAGTACGAACATGCCTGTTTTACGGTAGAAAAAGACAAAAAACTTCTCGTCATCGATCCGGGTGAATTCGCAACCGATTTTATTGCGCCAGAAAATGTCGTAGCTGTCGTTGTTACCCACGAGCATTCCGACCATCTGGACACAGAACAACTTGCGAGTATTATTGATAAAAATCCTGAAGCAGTCATTTTTGGTCCCGACGCAGTAACAAGCAAATTAGAAACACTAGCCTCCCATACGGTTACTACAGGAGATGTTATTGCCGTTGGGCCTTTCAGCCTTGAATTTCATGGAGGCCACCACGCTATTATTCACGAAAGTATTCCAGCCATTCCTAACCTCGGCGTATTTATTAACGAGCTTATCTATTATCCTGGTGATGCTTTCACGCTTACTCATAAGCCTGTCGATACGCTTGCACTTCCGGTAGCGGCACCTTGGCTTAAAATTGGTGAGGTGATTGATTTTCTAACTCTTATTAATCCGAGGGTCGCTTTTCCCACTCACGACAAAATTCTTTCAAATACCGGCAAAGAATTAGTAGACAGAATACTCGAGGGCACCGCAAAGACTCGCGGTATTATGTATCAAAGAATTGAAACTCTCGAAGTATAATGAGCTCGCTTACTGCCGCCAAAAAGCATCTTATTAGCGCCGACCCCGTCTTGGCTGCCGTTATTACTGCTTCTGGCGCTAATCCACCTTTTACCCCACACACCAACTATTACCAGGCGCTGGTAGGCAGTATCATTAGCCAGCAGCTCAGCGTAAAGGCTGCTTTTGCTATTGAAACCCGCTTCAAAGAATTGTTCGATGGCGCTTTTCCCTCCCCCGAACAACTCATAAAAAAGAACGACGAAGTACTTCGCAGCGTTGGCATATCGAGGCCAAAAATCCGCTATATTAAAGACTTGGCGCATCATATTTTAGAAGGAACGGTACAGTTTGAGACCCTTGACTCACTCTCCAATGAGGCTATTATTCAAGAGTTGACTCAAGTAAAGGGTATCGGCGAGTGGACCGTCCATATGTTCTTAATGTTCTGCATGGGAAGGCTCGACGTTCTCCCGGTTGGCGACCTTGGAATACGAAACGGTATCAGGCGATTGTATAATCTTTCTGAAATCCCGTCTCCCGACGACGTAACCGCCATTGCCATAGCCCACAGCTGGCATCCGTACGAATCGGTCGCCAGCTGGTATGTCTGGCACTCGTTAGACAACGCCCCTAAACTCACATAAAAAATAACCTTCTGTTTTTAAGCAGAAGGTTATTTTTTAATTCAGAGATTAGCGGAGGCGCTTTTCTGCGTCTTTTTGGACACGGCTAGCTGTTCGCTTAGCCTGACCGGCAACTCGAGTTGCGCGACCTTTGGCTTCTTTGCCAAGCTCTTCGGCTTCGTCGGAAACGACGTCGGCGCTGCGACGTGCGCTTCGCATCATACCAAAGGCTTCATCTGCGACATCTTTAGCGCTTTCACGCAGGGTGTCGCCAGCTTCCATAGCGGCTGCTTTTACTTGGCGGGCCTTATCGCCGGCGTAATCTTTAGCGCCGAGAACTCTATTTTTTAAATCTTCGCGGGTTTCTTTACCACTTTTTGGTGCAAGCAGGACTCCTGCGACAAATCCGATTGCTGCTGCGGCGATAATTTTAGTTGCACGTGACATAATATATTGTCCTTTCTTTTTTATTTTTGTTTAGCGACGGAATAATTTAGTAATATGACCGAGAACTCGGGCAGGTACTAACCATTCGCTCGCTGCTGCGACATTATGCGTAATGATGTCGATACTTTTAATAACGCGCTGCACCTTTACAAGTATCACCACTGTAGCGGTGAGAAGCGCGATAATAACAACCGAGAGCAACACGACTGCGATAGTGAGAAGCGTGATCACGACGTTTGTATCCATAGGATTCTCCTTTTAATGTTTATTTTTGCTGTATCAACACTTTTTACTGTATCATTGTTTTTACAAAAAAGCAATAGCATTATACTATGAATCTAATCTTTTCGCCGTACAAGCCATGTAATAAAACCGCTCAGAATAGAGAGGCAAAGAATGATCACGGTAAAATGACCGATGGTGGGGATAACGTGCCTATGAGCATTAGGGATGTCGTTATACCGAGGTGAAACAACTGAATCCCGCAAGGCGCGAACGGTGTGTATTTTTGTTCGATTTATGGTTTCTATAGCGCGAGAAACTCGCTTGGCCGACTCCACAAATGCTGGCGCCAGGGCTTTGTATTGCGGAGAAAGCGGCAACTGCGAACTATTTACCCCCGCAATGACGATTACTTTTTCGATATCCCCAGGAAGCTCGCCTGCAGCGTTGAGCGCCAAGCTCGCCCCGGCGCTTTCACCGATGAGTGTCACTAAATACCCCTGCTTTTTAGCAGTTTTAATAGCTGCGCGAACTAATGCCAGCTTATCCTGGTAACTCCCTTTGTCGTACCACTTGATTGGAATAAGCCGGGTTTTAATACCCCATAATCGCCACCCTTTCAAGAGAAATGAACGTCCGTCGTCGTAATGATCACCAAGACCTGGAATATACAGTACGACATGGCGCATACACTACGGCGCCAGTCGGTTGATGTCGCGCGGAAAGAGAATTGCCTCTTTGACGTTCGCAAGTCCGATCGCTTTTTCCGTCAGACGGTCGATACCGAAACCAAAGCCACCGTGTGCCGGCATACCATATTTGAATGCGCTTACATACGCAGCAAAGCCAATGCCTTGAGGATCGATGCCGGCCGCTTCCATCTGCGCAATCAGTTTCTCGTAGCGATGCTCTCGCTGGGGAACAGTCGAAATTTCTATACCACGGAACAAAAGGTCTGCGGAACGCGCAACATCACCCTCCCCTTTCATGTGATAGAATTTCATTTTACTAGCAGGTAATTCAGTTGCGTATACTGCCTCACAGCCATGGTTTTGCTTGGCATATTCGCATATCCACTTTTCTTCTTCAGGCGTTAGGTCGGTTTCTTGACTCATATCTTTACCTGTTTCTTTTTGGTAAAGTTCATGAATTTGAGCCATGGTATAACGAGGAAACTCTTTAGTAAGCTTAAGCTCGGGAGCTTGCAAGCTTTTTAGGTCATCGGCGTGTTCCTTATAGAGTCGGGTTAATACATTATAGACGAGCTCTTCAAGTAGCTTGAGCACATCTTCGTGTCCTTCTATAAAGCCCATCTCAACGTCAAGCATTGTCACTTCTGATACGTGTCGTGTCGTTGCCGATAACTCCGCACGAAAAGCGGGAGCAATCTCGAAAACTCGCTCGAAAACGCCGACCATAATTTGTTTATACAGCTGGGGACTCTGGGCTAACGTTGCCTCTTTGCCAAAATAATCCGTCTTAAAGACCTCTGCTCCACCCTCGGCAGCACCGGCAACGAGCTTTGGGGTGTTAATCTCGACAAACTCTTGAGTATAGAGGAAATCACGAATATAACGTTCGAGATCGGCACGAATTCTGAATATTTTTTGCTCCTGCAGGTTTCGGAGCCCTAAAACTCGATAATCAAATAAGGTATCGAGATTCTCCGACTTATGACTAATTGGCTTATCAATTTCAATCGGCGGTTCATCTGTAACGGGTACCCCGACTTCTACCCGCACGTCGTGAAGTTCAGCCCCACCCGGTGCACGCTCATCGGCTGTGACAACGCCTGTTAATTTAAGAATTGTACCAATTTGCAAACCGCGGAGCTTTTCTAGCTCGTCTTTATCGGCAATAAGGTTTTGAGCAATGCCGCTACGATCGCGTAGCGTAATAAAGTTCAAGCCGCCGAGCAGGCGCTTTTTATGGAGCCAGCCCTCGATTGTAACTGTTTCTCCAATGTGAGATGTGAGGTCTCGTACAAGTGTTCTCATGTGGTTTTCCTACGTTTAGACTTTTAAGAAAATAAGGCTAAGGGAGGGCCGCTCGCAAGAAAAACGCCTAGTTTTCCTTACCGGCCCTCGGATTTCTATTATTTCGTACCTGCCATGTCATACTAGGGGTATTTTACCATTTTGCCGGGGAAAAATCCATAAAACCCTGCTTGCAAGTACGGAACACTCATACTAAAATAACAGGGTTCATCCGTTTATAGCGAAGGAGTAACGGTGTATCCGTCGGTTGATCGAATCAACCCGATACTTATCCCCCGCACAACGAGGATTACCTACACGATAATCAGTGATAATTACTTCAACGCGAGACAGAAGCAAGCGCTCAAAAGCGTGCTTGAGGCGGCATTTGCCGGCATCTCGAGCAAGATTACCCTACAAACCGACCGGGCATATCAGGCGCCCGAGCATGGCCTGCAGGTGAAGGTCGAACCAATGGATTCGCTCGGCGGTCCGGGTAGTTTCAAGGTTTTTGAAACACTGCGTGATACTCTCCAGCCTCGTCGGCCCTATGCTGCCGTAGGATGCTGGATGCAACAGGCCTCCACTCCTGCGGGAATGTATGTGCTGGGGTTGCGGTTTCTTGGAATATCCCACAAAGCCACCAAGAAGCTGGAGGGTAATCTGGAGCAGCTTCCCAGTGTGTACCAGCTCTTCTCAGCCCCTTCAGACGACACTAATTTCCACTTCTTTCTTGTGGTCAAAGGCGACCCATTGGAAAGAACCGGAAGCGCATTTCGCCAGGAGTTGCGGGAGCTCGGCTCTTCGCTTGTCGTTACTTATAATGACCAGCCCTGGGAGTGGGAGATTATTGGTTCGGTGAACTAGAGTGTCGGGTGCCAGTCGCTTACGGTTGGCACCTGACCAAAAAACTAGACATCCTCACGTTTTTGCGGGTGATTATTCTTGCGGGGGTTTCTGGCAGCTACTACTCGCAAGTCTTCATGGGTATCAAATTCATCGATTATCTTATGCCCCAAAAGCACTTCCATCGTATCTTCAAGGCTCAGCACACCCACTGTTTCGCGAAATTCATTAATAACAATAAAGAGGTGGTGGCGAGTGCGAATAAATGCAGCAAGCGCATGTGTTAGTGTTTGATCCTCGTGGATATAGAACACCCGCGGTTCCATAGTTTTTTCTACAGAGGTGGATCTTTTGCCACTATCCACTACAAGCAGATCCTGAATATAAAGCATGCCTACCACATGATCGATATCGCCATCAGTAACCGGAAAACGGCTATGACCTGTTTTATGAAGATCGTCGAGCACTAGTGGCCCTAGCAATTCTTTTTTTTCAATACTGTCGATCACCCCCCGAGGAGTCATTATTTCTCTTACGATCCGGTTACCGAAGGTCAGCCCATTTGTTATATGTTTGCGCTCTTCACTGGAAAGTACGGAACCAGCGCCTTCAACAAGATGAAGTAACTCCTCCTTGGAACCAATCCGTACTTCAGTTTGTTGTACCGGCAAGGCAGCTCGGATAAGATTAAATACTTTAGGATATTTTTCGACAAGCCGAAAAACCGGCTCTTCAAAACGGAGATACAGTTTTTGACTCAGGCGATTAATAGAGCTGATACGGGAGATCGCATTATATTCAAGCGCGACCACGACAGAAACAAGAATACCCACCAGCCAGCCAAAAGCAGCCACACAAGAGAGCACTAGCATGACAAGCAGAAGCGCACAAAGTACCTTTTGTAGTGACAGAACACTCCCTAGCAAGTTTTCACGCCTAAGCAGGAGTGCTGCTTCGTGGTCACCCGACTTTTGACGACGTTCAAGCTCAAACTGGCTCATCGACCTATGACGAGGCATAATACCCGCCACGAGCACCAGCAGTGCCCCCAGGATAACGCAAACAACGATCATAAGGATAAACATATGCTTATTGTACCCTAGTTCTCCTTGCTTTTCACAGTGGTTTTCTCCTATAATTGAGAGAGAAACGGAGAGTATATTGTGAGTAAAAGAGCGTGGATTATTTTTGCCGCCATATGTGTGGCGGTACTAGGAGGGCTTGCCTACCTTTCAAGCAAGGATCGGGTTGATGTAAGTAATATTGATGCCGGTGCCGTTCAGAACGCAAGTGACAAGAGTGGGAACATCGGTGATCATGTTTACGGCAAGAAGGATAGTAAGGTAGTCGTTATAGAGTACGGTGACTACCAATGCCCAGGATGCGAAACCGCCTATCCTACCTTAAAAGCCGTTAGTGAAAAATATAAAGATCAGATTGCTTTTGTGTTCCGTAATTTCCCTCTTACCGATAAACACCCTAATGCCAAGGCAGCAGCTGCGGCGGCTGAGGCGGCAGGGTTGCAGGGGAAATACTGGGAAATGCACAACCTCTTATACGATAACCAGTCGGCGTGGGAAAGCCTCGACAGCAATAAGCGTGTTGAATTCTTCTCTAACTATGCTAAGGAGCTTGGGCTGAATCTTACCACCTTCAACGAGGACCTAACAAGCCCCAAGGTAAGCCAGAAGATTGCTTTTGACCAAGCTTTGGGACGAAAAGCTAATGTTAGTGCTACGCCAACGATCCTGGTGAATGGCAAGCAAGCTGATCAAACTGTCATGAACGGCAAGCTCGTCGACGCAAACACCAATGGCGCACAGCTTATATGGACCGATACATCGTCATTTGAACAACTTCTTATCGTTCCACTCTTAAAAGAGAACAACATTGCCCTTCCTGACGCCAGCTAAAGCTTCTTAAATACAAAACACCCCGGTGCCTTGGGGTGTTTTTTTTGATAGTCTTTTTCAGGGTAATCTCTTTAGCGTTGGTAATTCTAAAGAGTTACATCTTTTAAGTTTGCTCTAGTGAGCGATATACAGTTGCCATTCGGCAGGCACCACATCCACTGCAATCTTTTTGCGCCTCGTAGACACAAATTCGATAGCTATTGGCATGTGAAATTGTACTCCTTGTACTATATGCAGCCCTGTGTACTTCGACCTTTACAAATGATTGTTTTACGTGTTTTGACACAGGACACATAGGAAATAGTACCAAAGGCCCATACACACGTCAAGTATATCGCCATAAAGTAGGCGGATCTATATTTTAGTATAAGCGATATAGCTATCGGGCGGCAAGAGGAATTTTGCAGATAAATTGACAACATACTCAGCATAAGAAGCTAGGTCTTCTTGCCATTCTTACCCCCAGTAGAGTACTATTTAAAGGAAAGCAATAGGGGTTTGCCAAAATATTATGAAATTACCATCTTCATTTTCCTTTATTAGTCCTGTGGCATTGACTGATATTTTGTTCCGTAAGCACTCGAAGCGAATTGAATTATTCTTAGACCAACCACCCGAAAAGCGCGTTACCCTGCTGCGGGCAGTTACCCCTCGGATACGAAAAGATATCGTACGCCATATTCCGATCGCCGACTTAGTAAATATTTTGGAAGTCGTGGACCCTGACGAAGCGACAGACATCCTGCAACTGCTGACACGTCACAAACGCGAAGAAGTCTTGCAGAAATTAAGCGAAGAGCTAAAGGATTCTCTCTCTACCCTGCTCGAGTTTGATCCCCAGACTGCGGCAGGGCTTATGACGCTCGATTACATTCAGGTTGATATACACGACAACATTGCGGATGTTGCCAAGAAGTTCAAGGCACATGAACATAAGACTGGTCGACCACCCGTTATTTTGGCAATGGAGAACGACAAATTGGTCGGATTCTTGCCAGGATACGAACTTGGTTTCTCCAGAGCAAGTGACACTATCCGCAAACTTGTAAAACGCCTGCCTTCCATCTCTTATGCCGCTACTCATGACCAAGTTTTGCAACTCTTCAGAGCACATCCACACAATAAGGTAGCCGTCCTTAATGACACGGGCAATATTATCGGTATTATTTACTCTGATGATGTTCTGAAGTTATTACAAGAACAGGAATCGGCATCACTTTATGACTTTGCAGGCATAACACAAGAAGAAAGTGTTACAGACACAACAAAACATAAGGTTCAATACCGTTACCGTTGGCTGATTATCAACCTTGGAACGGCTTTCCTGGCCGCCTTTACCGTAGGACAGTTTGAAGACATTTTGAGTACATACGTACTGCTGGCTATTTACATGCCGATTGTTGCCGGTATGGGCGGGAACGCTGCTACACAGACCCTCGCCGTACTGGTGCGCGGTATCGCCTTAAAACAGATTGAGCTGCGCACAGCATGGAAAACACTCCGTAACGAATTGGGTGCAAGCCTGGTGAACGGAGTTATAAACGGCATTTTGGTGGCTGCCGTCGTTCTGATCGTCAACCATGACTTTAAAATAGCTATTATCCTGGCCATGGCTATGGTCATTAATCTACTCGTTGCCGCTTTTTTTGGAACATTGATACCGCTTATTATGTCGAAACTAGGCAAAGACCCTGCTTCATCGGCAACTATATTTATTACGACCGCTACCGACGTACTTGGCTTTCTCGCCTTCCTTGGTCTTGCCACGATGATAATGGGTGTGTAAATGGGCTATACTAGAACTATATGAGTGACACCTCCCCCGAAAACCAGACCAAAACAACGGACGTTATGAGCGCGAAAACTTTAACATACGCCGACATAACCTGGATTGACATCGAGAACCCCAGCCGGCAAGATCTGAAAAAAATCGCCCTTGAGCATCATCTTCATGATCTTCAGGTTGAAGAGTATTTTTCAAAACAGCAACTTTCTCAGGTGGAAGTAGAGGAAGAATATATTTTTTCATTACTTCATTTTCCAACATATCGCCCCGAACAAACCAAAGTCGTTACTAACCAAGCCGGCATTTTTTTGGGAAAGAACCACTTGATTACTGTTCACAGCGGCCCTGATCGTAAGATACGCGAACTTTTTGAAAGTTGCGAGCAAGATACCGAACAACGAAAACGTTATTTTGAAGGTTCATCAGCTTTTCTGCTTTATCGAATTATCAATGAGCTTCTTGGTGAGGTCCATACTATCGTTGGTACGATCAACCAGGCGCTCGACGCCATTGAGGACAACGTTTTTGATAACGAGGCTTCCGATGCCTATCAGATCGAACTACTGCGGCGCAAAATATTGCGCGTACACCGGATTGTTGCCATATTAAAAGAAGTCTTGAACGATCTGACGACCAATATAGGCAGTTTTGCCGGCGACGATACGGTGCGTTACTATGCCAATAATGCAAAAACGGCTAAAAAAATGTGGGTGGCCCTAGAGGAAGCTCAGGAAACAGTCGAGATTTACAAGGACGCTGATTTTACAACCAGCACGGAACGGACGAACGAAATTCTGGCTATATTAACTATTATTTTTACGTTCGGCATACCAGCAACCGTCATTGGCGCCTTTTACGGCATGAATATTCCCCTTCCTGGCGGTATTGAAACGGGCGCCTGGACATTCTTTGGCCCTTATACGACGCTAATTCTGATCTGTATTGCCTCTCTTTTGCCGGCAATTATCATGTATTGGTTTTTCAAAAAACGAAAGTGGCTGTAGTAAGGAGAAGGTTTTCGGGCGCCTACTAAAGATACGCCCGAAAACCTTCTTTTAGCGACAGTTACGGCCACAGCGACTTTACGTGTTCGTGCACATCCGTAACTAAAAACGTCCCTCGGGGTGTCTGCTCCACAACCAGAAGGATGCTTGCCATGCGCTCCCTCATGGTTGGGACAACCCGGCGCGTCATCGCCTTTACTTCGGGGGTCTCGTAGGCATACATGCGCTCAATACACGCGAACGCACTGCTTACGTCTCCGTCGTCGGCCAGCTTCAGCCGAAGCATCGGATCTTGCGGTGAACCCGTATGGATGACCAGATCGTAAGACCTATTGAGCGGACAAACGAGCGTTAGGTAAAACGGCTGGATTACCCTCTTCATCCCGGCTGTTAGCATGGTATCGAGCTGGTTCTCTGAAATAGCGCCATCTGGTCTTGGAACGGCACTCATGGTTGTCCAATCGTCGATTACTGCCCCTCGTGGTTTATGGTACAGACCTACGTATAGTATGGTCAATATTGCTTTTTGTTTAAAATACCCTTCTCTAGTGAAAGGGTATTTCGTATTTACTCGCCAGGTGTTTGTAACGGGTCGGCTGCGTGAAGCGGCCGTTCTTTTAAGAATAGGGTGAATATGCCGGCAATAAGCATAATCACTGAGGTAATTATAAAGATCTGATGCAAACTAGTAGAAAACGCATTGATAATCTTATTGTTATACGCTTGCTGTTTGTCCTTAAGATCATCGGTAAGTTTTTCCTTCGCGGCCTCAGGAAGCGGCTGACCTTCGAGGTTTTGAGCCATGCCGTCTGTCACCTTGGCCTTGGCGTCGGGCGTATTAAGGTTAAGAAGCGTATCGGCATCGTTGACATTGGTGAGCATTTGGCTTGCGGCCGGCGACTGCCTTAGCGTTTGAATATACGGATCGCTGGACATATCACCAAGCACGTTGATAATGCCGACCGTTAGCATGCTTCCAAAGATGGCTACCCCTATAGTGGAGCCCAATCCGCGGAAAAGCTGATTGGCACTGGTAACAACCCCAAGATATTTTTGCTCAAACTCGTTTTGGATGGCCACGTTAAGCAGAGGCATAGCGGCACCAAGGCCAGCGCCAATAAATACCATAATGATAGCCTCTTGCAAGTAAGTACTCGTTGGGCCAAGGGTAAGTAATGCGCCAATGGCAAGCGTGCCAACGACAAATCCGGCAACCATGAAGCGTTTGTATTTTCCTGTTTTAGACACAATCTGACCAGCTGTAATACTCACTAGCATAAGACCAGCGATCATAGGCAGAAGCATTAGCCCTGATTGTGTAGGCGTTGCCCCAAAGACCTGCTGGTTAAACTGGGTGAGGTATAGAATCGAGCCGAGCATAGCCGCGCCCACTAGCGTTGCAATGGTCATAATAAGTAGGAAATTGTGATTTTTAAAGAAGTCGAGACGGAGAATTGGCTCTTTGGCACGACGCTCCACAAGAATAAACCCGGCTATAGAGGCGGCAACAACGGCGAACATGATCGTTCGGAGACCAAGCAGGCTCATGCCAGTTGCATTAAGGAAACCGGCAAAGATTTTATCAGTGTTATCTACAGCTAGAACAAGCGTCGCCAGGGCAAGCGCCATCAAACCGGCACCAAGATAATCTATCCGAGGCTTCGTTTCGTGCTTAAGCGGAGGACAGAAGATAACTAAGATAGCCAGTGCTGCAATGCCGACCGGGATATTGATAAAGAAGGTCCAACGCCAATCGGTCGTAAGGCCGAAGATGGTGTGAGGTTCGGTGAGGAACCCACCCAAAAGCGGCCCAATGATGGAAGCGACGCCAAAGACAGCACCAATCATTCCCTGCCACTTACCGCGCTCACGTGCTGCGAACAAGTCGCCAACAACCGTAAAGGCATTTGCGGTCAGAATACCACCGCCAATACCCTGCAAAGCACGGTAGACGATAAGCTGTTCAATACTTCCGCTTGTACCACTAAGCAGCGAGCCCACTGTGAAGATCAGCACACCTATCATAAGCATGGTGCGGCGGCCGAACATGTCTGAAAACTTACCGGCAATCGGCGTCGTAATGGTTGTTGTTATAAGGTACGCAGTAACAACCCAAGCAAGCGATGAAAAAGAATTGAACTCCTCAACGATCTTACCGAGCGCTGTTGATATGATGGTTTGGTCGAGGGCCACTAAGAAAAAGCTGGCCATGACCGACACCATGATAATAAGCTTGGCACGCAAGTTCAAATGGTGGTGCATGCAATTTACTCCTTACTTTTATTATTCAGTGCTTGGAAACTCTCAAGTTGAGCAGTCATTACCTGGACCATCTTTTGCAAGGTTTCTTCTTTAAGAAGTCCTAGGAAACCACCATCCGGTGCCCCTACAACGTATAGACGATCGCCCTCTTCGATGCCCAGTTCCTTACGAGCATCTGCAGGAATAACAATCTGTCCTTTAGTGCCGACCGTTGCAGTACCATACAGTTTTTTATTGTGGATGGGGCTTTTGTTCATATGAAAATATCCTTTTCCTTTTTTCTATTGTATACCTAGTGTGAAAAGTATGTCAAGTATGAAATTTCATCTTTCTTAATTGTACAGGGAGGAGTATATTAAATTGTAGTACGTTAAAAGGAGACCGTATGGCAGATATCCAGTCGGCGCAATCAGTATTAATGGTGCGCCCCGTTAGTTTCGGCTTTGATCAGGAAACAGCACAATCCAATACATTTCAGCATGCATTACCACTAACAAAACGCGCTCTACAAGAACAAGCTTGTCGGGAGTTCGACGCAGCCGTTCAAGAGCTTCGCGCTCACGGAATATCGGTGACGGTTTTTGAAGATGCCCCCGAACCCGAAAAACCCGATGCGGTATTCCCCAATAATTGGCTGAGTACTTGGGCCGATGAAACCGTTTACCTCTACCCCATGGCAACAGACTCGCGGCGCATTGAACGTTCCGAAGCGGCGATACTGTTTTTAAAAAAACAGTGGAATATTAAGCAAATTATCGACCTTTCGGCCAGCGAAAATAAGGGCCACTATCTTGAGAGTACTGGCGTGATGATCTTTGATCATATTCACAAGGTGGTTTATGGCTGCCTTTCTGTCCGATGCGATAAACTACTCTTTGAGCAACATGCCAAGGAGTTGGGCTACGAGCCAATAGTTTTTTACGCCGTAGATGGATCTGGCGTGCCAATTTATCACACCAATGTACTAATGGGTGTGCAGACTTCGACAGCAGTAGTTTGCCTTGAGGCAATCATAGATTCTACGGAACGCGCACTAGTAGAGGGTACGTTGCAAAAGACCGGCCACGATGTTATTTCTATTACACTCGCTCAGATGAACGCTTTCTGCGGTAATATTCTTGAGGTACGAGACCAGTCCGGTAAACCTTATATCGTTATGTCACAGACCGCCTATAGCGCTTTTACCGAAACAGAACGTACCCGACTTTCAAAAACAGCCCAGCTTCTCCCAATTGCCATTCCTACTATTGAGATCGTCGGAGGAGGCAGCGCCAGGTGTATGATGGCAGAAATGTTTCTCCCAAAAAAGTAAACCCACTTCACTAGTCTTGAGCCGTTTCAAGTAGTTAGTACGAGGGCTGACCAAGTTTGCGCATCGACAAAAAGGCGATGAGCTGCCAAGAAACCTGGATTACTAGCAATAATGCTAAACGAAGCTGCCACCTGGGCGGCGAGCAAACAAACCGATAAGAAGCCCACCGACCGCTGCATATATCAGCAAGGCGACCAGCGTCGTGATATCAAACACGCTATGAATCGGTCCGGCGGGCACTATCTCCGTACCAGGTTGACCAAAAATACCCACAAACGGCGCTACAAAAGGATAACTCGTATCGTAGACCCAAGCAACAAATGGGACGAAAGAGTCAGCGCCGAAGAGCAAAAAGAGAAAGCGAAGCCCTAATAAAACCTCAATGGCTCCAAAAATAAATGAAACAATCGCAACAATCATGAGCAATACCTCGTAAATAGTGTCACTTTATCTATGCGCCTAAAAGCTGCAATACGTGATACATAACAAATACCGGCCACACGATCGCTTTAAGAAGTGCCAGGATTACTTCCCAGAACCCGCCAGTGGTATGTTGTACGAAATATACAGCCGCACCGATGAAGGCTAAAAAGAATACAAACCCTACTGGAGCTTGGTTAATAACTTTTATGTTTTTCTTGTCGCTTGAAATCATAGATCCCCCTTATATTAGTAACTATACACTTTTCCACAGGTTTTTCACAAGCTACTATTGTTATCTCTTTTTCAAAAAGTAGTAACTAAATCCAAGCCCCAAGAACCCGCTTATTGCAAGAATTATCCAGAACGTATAAGGGTAATCGCCACCCGGTATCGCTACATTCATGCCAAAAAGTCCGGCCAGCATAGTAGGAATAGTGAGTGCGAGAGTAATTACCGTAAGGAGTCGAATTGTTTCGTTCAGGCGTGTATCCATTACTGCGCGGTATGAATCGCGGACATTCGTAATAGTTCGCAGCAGGCTTTTACAACGGGCGACCAGCTGTTCAACATCGATCGAAAGTCCCTCGACAAGATCCTTATCATCCTCGTAAAGCCTTAGGAGCCCGCCGCCCAGCAAATTCTCGAGTGCCGTATTAGTAGGAATAAGTGCATCGAGGTAATCGTTTAATTTGCGCTCATATTGAACGATGGCACCGATGTCTTTAGATCGCAGGTTGGTTACGTCGCTCGTGGCCGCCCGCATTTGGCGATTGATCGATGCAACGCGGGTTTGATATTGCTTTGCAATCGAGTCGATCATAGTAAGAAACAGCTTAGTTTGCTGCGTTGTTGGGGCTTTGTTTTTATCTATAAATGGCTGCCAAAACCGGCTAAGTGATTCGCGGCTTACGGTAACGATATATTCTTGGCCGAGAGCAAACAGAATGGGCGTCGTGAAGTCGTTGAAAGTATCGTCTGTACCGGGAAGACGCGTGATGAAGTAGGTCCAGCCGGAATCGAGCTCCACGCGAGGAATCTCGTGGGGGTCAAGCGTATCGACAAGGATTTCCGAATCCAGACCCCACGTTTCGAGTTGCTTTAACTCATCTTCCGTTGGCTTCTCGCACCGTACCCAACTCCCCGGCTGCAGTGCTTCTTTTTCCTTTATTACAGGCCGGTAATTAGTAGAACGGAGGTAGGTAATCATACTCTTATCATACCACCTCTGTACTACGGAGGCGTTAGAGCCCTAGCGACAACGGTCTCAAAAAGGACAAGCGTGTGGTTTGAACCATGCCCGACTCTAATAATTTTGTTCGGTGTAATTCGGGAAATCATCGTGCTTGTACTGCGCTTCCGGAAGTCCATGCGCCAGTAAGTCCGCTCCTAGCATCTCCACCATAGGCTCGGGACCAGAAAGATACACGAGCGATTGATTAATCATGGGTTCAAGCTGAACAAGTTTCTCAACAGTAAGCGGTTCACCGATGACATATTTTACTTTGAAGCTAGGATTGAGCTCTTTCCATTGATCAATCTCATCTTTAAAAGGCACGTCTTTGGTACGAAGACCATGAATAAGCGTCACGGTAAGCGGCAAACCATCGTGAACACGCTGCTTTAATATGCTATGAAATGGCGTTACACCAATACCGGCGGCAATAAAAATAATTGGCAGTTCTGAGTTTTGCCAAATAAAATCACCCTCGGGTTTCTCAATGAGCTGAAGCTTGTCGCCTATTTTGAGCTTTGCGAGAGCTTGCTTGAATGTGCTCTTGGTTATACGGGTAGTGATTTGCATAACTCCCTCATAGAGTGCGGCGGAGTTCGTAAACCAGCGTTTTGTTCCTTCCTCATCGGGGTTTTCGTGAGGTAATTCTACGCGAACATATTGACCAGCTGTCCACACAAGCGGCTCATCTGGTTGGAAGCGGAAGATCCAAATGTTATCGATATGATGGCGCTTTTCAATAAGAGTCAACCGCATAGATTTTTAGAAATCGTCGATAACTATTTTTTTCATTTGCATTAGGTGAACAAAGGCATCGGGTCGCTTCATTAGCTCTTCCATGTTTTTTGGCACTATCTGCCAGCTTAAACCATAGCGATCTTTGCACCAGCCACATTGTTCAGACTCGGGAACACTGGAAAGTTTCTCCCAGTAGTAATCGATCTCTTCCTGGTCTTCACAAGCAATTGCAAACGAGACGGATTCATTAAATGTAAATTCAGGACCAGCGTTAATGGCGGTAAAACGAAGACCGTTCATTTCAAAATCAATCGTCAATTCCTGACCAGCAAGCCCTAGTTGAAAATCAGCCAGCCCCTCTTCCTTGGTTTTTGGGTAGTAGGTTGTGGAAATGATTTTACTGTTTGGAAATACCGACAAGTAAAACTCTACGGCCTCTTTAGCATTACCATCAAACCATAAGTTCGGCGTCATTTTTTGCTGCATACTGTCTCCCTTTGTTATTAATCTTATTATACATGAGTATCTGGAGTGAACGCGAGATGGGGTAGCTTACCCAATTCTCATGCAATTTCTTGTTAGGTAGCAATATCTTCAATGAGCATGTCCATAATATCATCTTCAGTCATGTCTGACATGATATATTTTTCACCCGGGGTGTTAAGATAATCTTTTTCTACCCACCACTGCCGAAGTTCTTTCTCGCCAAATTCGTGAGCATTTGGTTTTAACGCATGCCGTTTCAATGTTTCTTCGAGCGGAATGTCAAAGTAATAAACATGCGGATGGCCGTTAAAATCATCCATGAGTTTTTTCAGCGTCGTACCATAGCGCTCATTTACAAAAATGCCTTCAACAATCACATCGTAGCCGATTTTATTGCCGTACATTGCAAGATCATATATAAGTTGAATACTGGGGTTATCTGTGGCATCTCTTACTCTTAGCATTTCACGTCGGACCACGTCTTGAGGAATTAGCATTGTCTCGTAACCCATCTCTCTTTGCAGCCGTTTTGCTATAGTGGACTTTCCGCTGCCGGAGTTACCCCGAATGATGATCAACCGTCGCATACAAGTTATGCGTCACGGCTTATAACGTCGTACACCATGCTCATGTATGTATCGACTGCCTGACCGGCTTGTTCAAGAAAGATCTCTCGGTCCACCCAATCGTATGAGTCATGTTCCCAACTGATCGTGATTTCCGGACGATCTTTGATAGCCGCCGTATACAAATGGTACAGTGTGCCATGTTTTGAATAGTCGGTGCCCGTATAACGATGCTCGACGCTACTAGGATCTATAGTAACACCAGCTTCCTCTACCACTTCACGAAGCATGGTCTGCAGAGGGTCCTCTCCCACTTCAAGCGTTCCGCCTGGTAAATCAGGATCACCCGGGAACGTCGGATGAGCGCTCCGTTTCATAAGGAGGTATTTGTTTTTTCCATCAATAAGGATGAGTTTAGCGACTTGTTTCATAAGCTTTTCTATTATACATCTTTACCTCTGTTGTAGTATACTGTTTTTAGTAGGCAGAGGAGATTATTTACTATCATGAAAAGCTAGCGTTCATCCCACCAAAGTTGTTTTTAATCAATGAAAGGATGTTTGTTATGCCAAAAGGCAAAAGCCGACCTCGCCGTGAGGTCAGAAAGCCTAAAAAGCAAAGCTAATATAGAAAGCCAGCTGTCTACGCTGGCTTTTATGTCTCCCAAGCAAAATGAGCATGACCAAAATGACCATATGCAGCTGTTTGCTCGTAAATTGGTTTTTTTAAATCGAGGCTGGTTATGATACCCTTGGGCGACAAATCGTAACCTTCTATAGACTCTTCTTGCCCGTCGACAAAAACGGTTGCCTGAAGCGGCTGGTCGTGACCTATCGCATAGGCAAGGTAGACGAACACTTCGTGAGCGTGCTGTTTTTTCAAATAATCCACAGCTATTTTTCGTGCCATGTATGCCGCAGAACGATCTACTTTACTTGGATCTTTCCCGCTAAACGCGCCACCCCCAATCGGAATCCGCGGACCGTAATTATCGACAATAAGTTTTCGTCCAGTAAGGCCGGCATCGGCATCAAAACCACCCCTTATCCAATCTCCGGCAGGATTTATATGGTAAACGACTTCGTGCGGCGAATTGGCCTTATGCTGTAGCTGCCATTCGCGCACAGCGTTCTTAAGTTCTTTTTTAGGTGCATGCTGGAAACTAGCAACAATGGTATGAATATGACCGTTTAGGGTCGTTACTTGCGTTTTGCCGTCGTGTGGCCAAATAGCATATAAATACTGGTTGAGATTTCTTGCTAAAACAAGTTCGAGAGGGAGCAATTCCGTTGTTTCATCGGTCGCATAGCCTACCATAATACCCTGGTCTCCAGCTCCACCAATATCAACCCCTTGAGCAATCTCTGGACTCTGCCGGGCAATATGCTCGATAACCTCGACATCACCGGCGATTCGTTTTACTAACCCCTCCACATCTACAGCTTCAGCGTTGGATGACACTTCACCCGTGACGAACACCTTCCCGTGACCGCCCGTCACGTCGACTGCCACGCGGGCATTTGGATCCTCTGCTAGATGGGCATCGAGTATTGCGTCGGAAATCTGATCGCAAAGTTTATCCGGGTGTTTTGGAGACACGCTTTCGGCAGTTCTAAAAGTTGGCATAAAAAATACTCCTTTCGCGCATCTTCCCGCCCTAAAGCGAAAAGATAAAGGAGTGTTGTTTTCTATCTTTCCGCTATGGGCTAGAAGGGGCACCTTTTCCACACTGATAACAGTGGGCTGGTTGCCGGCGGGTCATTGAGCTAGTTCTCTCGCCGCACTCTAGATACGCTAGATTAATTACTGTACATTTTTTATTATTACATATTCTTAGTTCAGGCGATAGGATTTTCGGACCCAATGAGTCTACCGCTCTTTGCAAGATCCGGGTCGGTACAGGCAGCGAGATTAAAACAGCAAGGCCGTCGTTCGCCAGAACGCATCTTTGAGATAGACACTTCGACGCGCCGTTTGCGTGTTTCCGTACTACTTGTTGCATTGACCCAGCGCAGCCACTCCCAACGTGCCATTGGCGTGATATCGCTCCAGAGAGTTTGAACAGCAGATGGAGCGTCATGCAGGGCATTCAGAAAATCGGCTGGTATGCGCGGCTCGGGCCAGTCCCGACTTGGAGCTATTTCAAGCGTTACCGTATCCCCCACACCTACGCCAACAGCTTTTTGTAAGGCCTTACTTACTTTGAACCAATGACCCCATCTTCCATCCGGCTCTAATACCTGTTCTAAGTGATGACCATTGATGGTACCTCTTACCATTACCTGACCGCGCGAAGGCAGCTTTTCGCTCGCACTTTCGGGAAGCCGTAAGATAGTCCACTTGCCAATGGTATACAAAACAGCCTTACACCTAATTGTCGGGGCTACGGAGCTCTGATGCTTTACTGTCATGGTTTTACTATAGCAAAGGTTCTTTGTATTTGCTTTTTTAGTAGAGAGGAGTGAGTTATTTAGTGTTGACTTTACACTAAGCATCCTCTACGCTGAGCATATGGAACGACTTACCTCCCGCGAAACATATTTGCCAAATGAAGACTTTGTTCGTGTCGCCGGGGCCGTACCCGAAGTTGCTGTCGGTGATGTGCACACAAATGTGGAGCGTATTGCAGAGTTGTATTTGGAAGCCGTGGACAATAACGCGTCCTTGGTTGTCTTTCCCGAGTTATCTGTCACTGGCTATAGCATCCAAGATTTGGTACAGCGTCGGGACTTATTGAATAGCGCAAGAGATGGTTTGACCACCCTGGCTGAGCATACTGAAACAAGCAACGCCGCGATGGTCGTTGGGTTGCCGATTGCTGTAGGGAATGCGATCTATAATGCCGCCGCTTTATTAGCTGATGGCGAAATTAAAGGGATCGTTCCTAAGCAAAACCTCCCCACATATAACGAATTCTATGAGAAGCGCTGGTTTCAAAGTTGGGATGACCGGCCTAATACAACCGTAAAGGTTAATGGCAAAGATGTTCCATTTGGGCGCCAGCAACTGTTCGATGTTGCCGGCGCACCGGTTGGCATTGAGATTTGCGAAGATTTGTGGGTGACACACGCCCCACACGAAGTGTTAGCAGATAATGGTGCGCTACTCATGGCCAATCCGTCAGCATCTCCTGAAGCAGTCGCCAAAGCCGGTTACCGCAGAAACCTCGTTGGAATATCGGCGGCCAAAGCTGCGCTCGGATATGTTTATACTAGTTCAGACTGGAGCGAATCAACTGCCGAAATCGTAATGAGTGGCCACGCCATGATAAACGAAAATGGATCGCTACTGGCCGAGCGGCCACCGCTAAAACCCAATAGCCCGCGAGTTATTATGTCAGATATCGACATATCACACCTGCGCCATGAACGTCATAAAAACACTAACTATCCTAACGCAACGGATATCGTACCCACAGCCACAAGTGTGACTGCCGAACAAACTGGCTTACAGCGATCGGTTGATCCGGAACCATTTTTACCAAAAGGCACTCCGGAACAAATTGCCGAAAAGTTGAATACTGTACTTGATATTCAAGCACTCGGATTAGCGCGACGACTAAAGCCCATGAACCACCAACGCGTCGTATTAGGACTATCGGGTGGACTAGATTCAACGTTAGCACTCCTTGTTGCCCTGCGAACAGCGTCAATACTCGATGTGAGCCCGAGTGAACTCATTTACACGCTCACCATGCCCGGCCAAGCAAGCTCCGAGCGAACCCAAACCAACGCCACCCGACTTAGCAACGCATTGAATATACCGAATGAAGAAATTCCCATTGGCGACCTGACCGCCATGGAGCTAGACCTACTTAGGCACACCGGAGACGAAGATATTACCTATGAAAATACTCAGGCACGAATGAGGCAAGCACTCATTTTCAACAAAGCCAATCAGATCGGTGCTCTCTCGCTTGGAACGGGTGACTTAAGCGAGGCCGCACTTGGCTGGTGTACCTATGGCGGCGACCAGACTTCGGGATACCACGTGAATGCCTCGATTCCAAAAACACTAGTGAGAAGCCTCGTAGAACACGCTGCGCAGGATCTCCGTCCGGATGCGCGTGAGTTGGTTCACGATATTTTAGCTACGCCCGTGTCACCCGAACTGACCGGTAATGGCAGCGACGTCACCCAACATACCGAAGATATTATTGGACCCTATGAGCTGCACGACTTTTTTCTGTATCATTTTGTTCGCTGGGCAGAGCCAAAACGAAAGGTCGGTTTTTTGGCGCTGAATGCATTTACCCAAACATACGATACCCCAACGATTGATAAATGGCTCGATGTGTTCGTAGATCGATTTTACGCCAGCCAATGGAAACGTCAGGCCATGCCAGATGGTCCAAAGGTAGGAATGAGCCTGGGGCCACGCGGTGATTGGCGCATGCCCCCAGATATTTCGCAACCACTACAAAGACAACTTGAACAAAGTGGAGTCATCGGCTAAGCAAAGCACTGTGTAGTACACTAAATATATATGAAATATTCTTCGCCATACGTCCCCCCTACTCTGACCGTCGATGCTGTCATTTTTCAACTCGTCGATGACGTTCTTAGCGTACTGTTGGTCCAGCGGATCAATAATCCGTTTAAGGGCGTGTGGGCCCTACCCGGTGGTTACAACCCTCAGGGCGAAACCACCGTGGCTGCCTTGCAGCGAATCGTCAATTATAAAGCGGGCGTCGATATCAAGCGTGACCTTAGCTACCTCGAGCAACTCTATACATTTGATACCGTTAGTCGCGACCCGCGTGGACATGCGGTTTCTGTTACTTATATGGGATGTGGTCGCAACGTGACACCAAAGCCAAGCGAATACCCCGCCCAATTCTTCCCCGTCTCAAAGCTCCCAGACCTAGCATACGACCATGCCGATATTATTCACTACGCCCATAAGCGCCTAATCGCAAAGTTGACGTACACAAATGCCGTCTATGCATTCTTGCCACCTCGCTTTACATTGACCGAGCTACAAACTGCGTATGAAGCTATTTTTGGATACACACTCGACAAACGAAACTTTCGCAAAAAGTTTCTTAGTCTCGGCCTCACGGAGGAGACCGACGAAATGCGCCGCGATGGCGCCCACCGTCCCGCACGAGTCCATAAATTTCACTCTCAGAGTCTCCAGACCCTCTCGCGCAGCTTTGAATAGGTATTTCTTGCAATTAGTGTTGACACTACAATAAGTAAGTTTTAAACTATATTCAGATAGTGTATAAAGTACACTTATTAGATAGAAGGGGAATATATGAGTGAATTCGCTCCCAACCACGAACGACGCATAAGCGATGGGCTAGACTTTTACAAACTAACGATGGGCCAGATGGCGCTAAAATTTCACCCTGACCTGGATGTTACCTTCACGCTTAAAAATCGTTCCGAACGCACGCTTAGCGAATATGTTGATATCACTGCCCTCAAAAATCGTTTTGCCACAATTCGCGATCAGGGATTTGAGAGCGAGGAGATCGCATATTTTGCCGGCCTGAAGGCATCGAGCGGCGAAGCACGGTTTGACCCGGACTACCTTGACTATTTATCCGATCTCACCCTTACCGATGTCGATGTTGCGCTCGACGACGAGACCGGCGATCTGGCCATTTCTGCCACCGGGCCATGGGCAAACGTTAGTCTTTGGGAAACGGTCGTCATGAGCGAGATAAATGAACTGTACTATCAATCCTACATCGAAAAGAATAATTTGGATATTAATAAACTATTTGCCGAGGGAGATAGACGGCTTGATGAAAAGATTGCCCTCCTCTCCATGCGTCCAGACATCAAGTTCTCCGACTTTGGTACCCGGCGCCGTTTTAGTGCTGAATGGCACGAGCACGTGGTGGGACGATTAGCTGATGAATTGCCCGACAATTTTATCGGCACGAGTAACCCGTGGTATGCTTACAAATTTAATATAAAGCCAATTGGGACTTACGCCCATGAAATGCCAATGGTATATGCAGCGCTTAGTGATCAAGAAACCGGTCAGCCACTCGCCGGGCATCGCCAAATGATGGAGCGGTGGTATGATCATCACGATCAGGATCTTACGATTGCCCTGACCGACACGTTTACGAGCGACTTTTTCTTCGCGGATTTTACACCCGAACAAGCCCGCCATTGGAACGGTTTGCGACACGACTCGGGCGATCCTATTGAATTCGGCGAACGAGCAATTGCCTTTTATACCAAGAACAATATCGACCCGACAACAAAAACAATCGTTTTTAGCGACGGTCTCGATATAAAAACAATCATCCGACTCGCCGGCCACTTTAGCGGCCGTATCAACCTCATATTCGGATGGGGTACGTCACTTATGAACGACCTAGGCCTGCCTGCGAACAACTTTGTTATGAAAGCAACCAATGCAAACGGTATTGCAACTGTAAAACTCAGCGACAATATCGGTAAGCATACGGGGCCAGAAGATAAGATTCGTGAATATAACCAACAGGTCTCCGAGGCAATTTAAGGCTAATAACCGCGCCTGTGGCTAGGCTCGTTATGTCACCAGCTTGGATTAGTCATCTTCTTTTAATTCCGATAGGCCATTTACTTCTGCCTCATTGATTGACTGTGCCATAACTTCGCCCTCCTCGGTAAGCGCCCATGAGTTTTCGCCAGTAAGTCTGAACGGACGGTTTATTATTTCGGCTGGGGTAAGAAAGCCCTTGTCGATCAGCAATGCCATCGCACGTTTATATACTGCTTTTTCTCGATATTGACGTAATCCATAAAATGCATAAAACGACCTGGTTGGCAAACCTTCGCCTGGACATAAAACCTCGACTTTAACGCTATTATAACTGAGATGCCGTGTATGAATTTGGTCCTCGCCACGTTTATTGCTCCAGTAGAGAATGCTTTTCTCGGCCTTGTTTAGGTTTGAGCCTGTCGCGCTTACCGCAACTAGCTTCATGGCGGTTAGTTTTCTATGTAAGTCGCTGTAAAGCTTTTTTGGCTCGGTGGAGCTAAAGGTCGTGACCATACGCTTACCGAGGTCAAACGGAATATCTTCGTAGTTACCATACGTATTGTTATATAAGAGGAGAAGCCGGCTCCTGGTAAGTTTTGCTTCCGCATACCCAAGTTCGTAAGCCACATTACTGTTAATTTGAGGCTTATGGGTTGGAGTTTTGCTAGTGATTGTAATATCACCGACAAATATGTGTGAATTGGATATTTTTCGCTGCAACACATCAATAATATGCTCTGCGCCAGTTTCACTACGAGTATCTTCAGTGTATTCAATATCCAGCTCATCACACACTTTTTTGAGCACTTTTCGGATAACTTTAGTATTATCCGGTATGTCACTTTGCCACGAATAAAACAATCTCACAATATCGTCTTTCTAATTTCAGGTTGACTAGTAGAAATAGCGGTCACGACCTCAGAAATGGACTCTCCGACTTTTCTACAAAACGAACGTGAACTTCGTCTTCTGGTTTGAAGGCGGGCGATACTGTTAGTGTCATTTTCATCTCTCCAAAGTAGTGGATACGCGTATTTGGCGGTATAACTATCAGGTCTGTGGCCTTAGCTTCAATTTTTTCATCGTTAAGCACGAATAGCCCGTTGCCCTCGTAGATATAATAAATGAAGTAGCTTTTTTTATCGGAGAACTCCTGAAAGTGCCCCTCTTCGACAGATACATGGAGGACTTCAACCCGTTCAACTCCCGCATCATAAAGAGTAAGGTCTACACCATGTTTATTGAACTTGTCTGCTTCAGCTTCCGTAAACCTATATTTCGTCATACCTTTAGCATAGCAAAAGAAGCTTTCAATAGTCCGTTAGTGGATACGCTCAACAACTTCGGACTAAGATTTATCCTTTAAGTACTTGCCAGCAATACTCAAGGCGAATGAAGGCAATATAATAAAAACCGTTGCGAACAGAAGTCTTGTTAGTACTTCGCTAAGAGCAGAATCTGGTTTGTCCGGGCCAGAGGTTGTCAGAACGATTAAAATTCCCAGAATACCAAAGGCAACTGACGCATAAATGAATACTCGTGTAGCTATTTTTTGCATATTTACATTATATCAAAAACAAAACCTCTATTTGTGCAGAATGCCCGTGTGTGGCTTTTGCGGTACAGGAATCCAATAAGAGGTGCGGCCGTTGCAGCATGTACCTTGATATAATGAGGCCATGAAACTATCACTCGATACCGGCTCAATTGTAAGGCGCAAAAAATGCCCTAACTGTAAATCAAGATTTGTAGCTATTCAGCATTTTGTGTTAAACGATAGCAAGCCGTATGCCGCAGCATTTATAGAGTGTCATCGTCATGACGAAGCAGAGATATTCTTTACTATCATCTTTGGTACATGGAATACAAATGATGCTACGGATCATCTTACGTTCGGCTGCAGGTATGGTAGGACCGAAAACCAAGAAGAAATGGCCTGTACATTAGTAGATATACCGGCTTCGTTCGATTCTCCCCTTGCCGGTAAGCGATTAACGAGAAATGAAGCTCTCAAGAACCCCAGACTAAATGAGTTCTGGGAAGTTGTAGATTACTTATTAGAGACCGATAAGACCATACACGATTATCTTTATCATCCCCGTAAAAGTTTTTTGAGTACGTTCTTCAAGGTTTAGGAAGCGAAGAGCTACGAAGTAGCTTCATAGAGAAAGTAGCCTATGACGATGAGCACGGCGAATGAAATAAGCGTAATTGCAGCGAAAGCACGAACAGCCCGAGCCAACCTCCTTAATTCTGCATCCCTCGGAAAACGTTTTGGAATTCCCCTAAAAATCATGCGATATCCGAAAGCCCCACCTTTTAGACCGCGGATATAGGTTCGAGCAATATCCTCCTCCGTGTCCGCAAGTTTAAAAAGCACAACCACAGTCGGCTCGCCAATGGATTTGTAATAGACGGCGTGGTTCTTCTTGAGAGATTTAAACAACAGATAGCTCAAGAACATGTGCGTTGCTAGTACGATGGCATAGACTCCAAAGCTAACAATGAAAAGAATTTCTACATATTGCATCTTCGCTCTCATCATACTATGCAATGCATCGCTTTGCACTGCTGAAGCATCAATAACCTCATAGTCCCAAACAAAAATCAGAACCGGATTAGCAGTTCTGATTTCGTAAATTATTTCATGGCTCCGGCGACTGGGCTCGAACCAGTGACCTATTGGTTAACAGCCAACCGCTCTACCGCTGAGCTACGCCGGAATACTTAGGGTATTATACGGGTAAAACTGCTGTTTGGTCAAGAGAGAACTATCCGATGTAGCGCACTTCGTCAGAGGAGAGGCGAAGCAAACCTTCGTCGTGGCGACGCTGATCGAGATAATGTGCGGTAAACCCAACCGAACGGCTGAGCACGAAAAGTGCGTTGAAGAATTCGATCTCGACAAGCGTATTGAGTTGTTGCTCCGTATAATCCAACTCGGACTCAAGGATGTCGAGCATAATCGCGGCAATAGCGCCATCAACATTAAGGATAAGGTTATCTTTTTTAGCGGTGGTTATATCGGCAACAGAAAGTGCGAATTTAAGATATCGGTCGCCATTTTTATTTTTAGAGAACTTGGTGAGTGCCTTAACACGAGGGTCGGGTGAATCAATGCGGTATTTTTTGTGACCAATACCTGGTATTGCCTCACCAACGCGCGCGAAGCTTTCGACAAACGCCACAGCCGTTTTTTCGTTCTTTACCCCATCGAGCCAGTTACCCGCCGCAGCATTAATAGCGCCGCCGAAACGCGGCCCAATAGTCAGCAGGCCGGCCGAAAGGCTCGAAACCAAATCCTTACCTGCCCGGGCGGCAACGATAGTATTGAGCGCTCCAGAAACGTAGGGGCCATGATCGACGAGTAATCTGAGTACGTAATCTGTAAAGTCGACGGCACGTTTTGAAGAAACTTTTTGGCCAAGCAGCGACGCCAACACAAGCGATGCCATACTCTGAGATTCTATTGTTGTAAGAAGTGCATCACCAAGCAATTGCGTTTCACCGTTACGGTCACCCGAGATACGGCTAACAATAAGGCTGCGACGACGATACCCTATGGTATTTTCTGAGGGCTGAAACGTCCCGCCGTAAGCACGTAGATTCTTAGCAATGTCGCCAAAAGTATTGCAAACGATAGTACCGCTTTTCTTTAAGATTGCTTTTTTAGCGCCGGCGGACTCGTCCTTGTTGCCAGCTAATGCTTTGGCGTGTCCGAACTGTGGCGGCGTTTCAAAAAGTTCGGCAACACTACCAGCAATATACGCGATAATATCTTTTTTAAGTTTACCTAGGCGCTGTAGCTCGGCAATTTTGTATTCGTCGTCGCCGCCGAGTTCGCCAAAATAGACGATGCGTTTTGTCGCCGGATCAGCTTCGGCTAAAAGCATTGCTTCGGCAGGACTCGTAAGCGGATAGCGATCGCCGCCGAGTGCCAGCGCAAACGAAACACCAAGCCCGGAGGAAGTAACGGTATGGATAAGTTCGTTTACGATGCCGCCGGATGTTGAAACCACAGCCGTATCACCTGCTGTAATGATGCCTGCATCGGTGATACGCGCATGTTGAGTGCCACCAATGGCGCCGAGCTTCATTACGCCAGGCACCAGCAGTCCAACCGACGAAGGACCGACCACTAATACATTGTGAGATTGAGACAATTCAAGTAGCTCCAATGAGTGGCGCTCGGGCGTTTGTTCAGCAAAAATGGTTGCTATTTTTAGGTTTGGCAAAAGCTCCAGAGCTTGCTTAATTGAGGAAAGCACCCGTCGAGCCGACTGAAAATTTACCACTGCCTGACACGCCGCGCGTTCCCCGCTTGAGAGCTTCTCAAGATTGGGAATCACAGGAATAATAATTTCGCCCTCTCCCCAAAAGTATCGTTCTTGTTTACGCCCGCTCGCCACAATTGCGATGATGCTCGGCTGTTTTTTCCCAACGAGATAGTCGTAATCAAGAATCGACTGGATAATGCCCGCATGCGACCCAAGACTTATAACCCGTATGTTTTTTAGTGCACGGAGTTTTGTAATGCTAATCATGCTTTAAATTCCTTTAGTGCCTTATTTAGTGCTTCCGGAATACTAGTAGACGGATCGTATACACCACCGTAAATTCCTAGTTCTTTAAGGCACTGGCTGATATTCTTCAAACCCTCCTCCTGATTAGGGCCACCCCTCCGAACATACACAGTGAGATGTTGTTTTTGCAGTTGTTTGGATTTTTCCTGCAGGGCGTTAATAATACCGGCAAATGTTGCGGCAATATCGGTAAAGTTAGCCACCGCACCACCAATAAATAGTACTTTTTTAGGCGCCCTGGAAGCAATAATGAGATCGAGCACCTGCGAAGCATATTTGTAAGCTTCGTGAAGCGGTGGATTACCGCTATATTCACCGTAATTGGCAAGTAATTTACCGAGACCTTTATTGTATACTTCGTCAGCAATCGCCACACTAGCTCCCCCACCAGAAAGCAGCAGAAAAATCGCTCCGTTCGGATTAAGTACACTAAGACTAAAAGACGAAGCGGATTTTTCATCCAGCTCGTGAACTACTTGCTCTTGTTTGGTAAGGATAGCCGAATCTCGAATATCCTCCCCTTTCCAGGCCGAAGTAAAGTACTGTCCAGCATCATCAACCTCGATTGCACTGTCTAAAATAGTAACGCGCCCCTCTTTTGAAAAATAGGGATTTATTTCCATGAATGTAAGATGATCCGGAGCTGTGAACACATTAATAAGGGAGCTTAAGGCCGGTTCGGCAATGGCTGTTTCTCCGGAGAGTGCTGCAAGATTAAGCGTCTGATCTATTTTAACGGTCCTAACGCTCTCTGGGTTAGACTCAATATCTACACCACCTTTGTCGCTATACGAAAGCACGGCGCCCTCACGCGTTTGGGCAATGGAGATATAGCGCTCGGCCGCATCCTCGTGTCGTATAAATGGCTCAACGACAAAATATTCGTAGCCGCCGGCCGCCAGTTTTTTAATGCCTGCCGCAATAGCGCCTCGTTTCACATTCAACAATACCAGACCCTTTTTAAAGCGACCCTTCACGGCTTGGTCTACTTTTACCACATAGCGCCGGTCGTCTTGAGGGATTTTGGCAATATCTTTATCCTTAGAGGCTAAACGAACAGACCATCCTTCGTAGGGGACTTCTAGAGCTTTGGTGATAATTTGCTTGGCGCGGTATTCAGAAAGTTTACGACGAGGCACGAGGGAGATTCCTTTTCTCTATTAAAGTATAGCATTATCCGCAGTGGCAGGCTCCAGAATCTCCAGGGCTTGCTTTAAAACGACAGCTTCTTTTTGGCCGTAGGTTGACTGATCGGTTTCGCGTTTTTTTATTTCACGTTTTAGCCATTTTATATGATCGGCTTCGGCCTTTTTCGGTGTCTCTTGGTTCACTACTTCGAGCGACCGAGCCGAATGATTTGTTTTACGAAGGAGTCCGTGCGCAATTAAGCCATCGACATGAACAGCTACTGTGGAAACAGACTTATAGTCAAGTGCACGCATAACTTCGCGGTAGCTAGGCCCATAGCCTTGCTCCTTTATAAACTGCGTAATAAACGCTAGCAACTCACGTTGTTTTTTGCTTGGCCGTGCGTCTGGCATAGTCCCCTCCTGCGATTGCTATTGCTGCGATTCCCCACCAAATGATAGCAACTGTGTCGTCTACCCAAACCGGTAACAACAGCCCTATAAGCGCCAGCCCGATTCCGCTCGAAAAAGCTCCCAGCGCCAACCAATCCTGCCGGTAACGCCATAGTTTTGCCATTATCATACAGAACAGAACACCAAAGAGGGTCAAGCCAAGCCAACCAGCTTCATGGCCAATAAACAAGTATTGATTCTCGACAATCAAAGGGGTTTCACCCAAAAGCGAGGCCGAGCCGGTGCTACCAATGCCACCTCCGAGCGGCTGTTTTATCAGCTGAGCAAAACCGTATTGGAGCGATTCGATATGTCCGTCGTTAGAGCTAATACTACTGCCACCCTCTGGGTTTTCGTGCAAAATAATATTAGAGACAAAGCTGCTGTCACGGGCTGCAACCAACCCGCCCGCTAATACAATAACAATGGCACCAGCGGCGATCCACGCTCGTTTTGAAATTCTTTTTACAGTCGTAACTAACACTACGACAAGAATCGTTACTATTCCTGCAACAAGTGCGCTTCTAGAATAGCTAATCCAGAGCGCGATAAACGCACACAAACCAAAAATACCTGTTGTCGTCAGAACCCAGCGTTTTTTCAAGTGTAGCTGATTTTTTGCCAAAGCCGCCGTAAGGAAACCAAGCACCATCCCAGCATAGGCGCCAAGCGGATTGGGACCGCGAAGCGTACTATTAACCCGGATATAATTAGGATTTTTATCAACCGTAAGATACGGTGCGATCGTATCCTTGCTGTAGCCAATATGCGTAAGAATATCTGGTGGTAAGAAGAGTTGGAGGGTTGCGAATCCCACTACGACACCCGCACCGATTCCCGCAGCCAAGATAAATGATCGACGCGATACGGGCACTGACCGAACAAATACATACACTAAACTAAAGAAAAGTACATAACGAAGATCAATGGCCAGACCTGCTAGCGCCGGCGCAGTTCCCTGCCAAAGAAGCCCCATAAGTACGAGGTGAAGCAGTCCATACGCAACAATCAGCCGGAAAATCCAATCGTGAGTCAGTTCACCCCACATCTTCCGGCGCGTTACACTAATACATGCCAGTGGGATTAAAATCACCATAAGGATTTCTTTCCAGGATTTTATAAGAAGATCGTAATCGGGCAAAAGTATACCAAGCCCAACGCTTAATGGCGCGTGAAATACGACACCGAGGAATATAACCAATAAGGTGATGACGGATACCTGCTCTAACCGTGATAACTTCATTACCTACTAGTGTAGCGAAAAAATGCTATAATAACAGCCAAGAATGCCGTCAAAAAACACTAAATTCTATAGCCTCATTTTGATTATCGCCGATTTTCTTATGTTATTAGTGGCGTTTGGCGTTGCTTATATTTTACGCGTGCAGTTTGACCCGCGACCTCTAGTGAGTCAAGTCTATGCGCAGCAGTTCTTTACGACATTCGCTTTACTCGCCCCATTTTGGATTATTATCTTTGCCTCGCTCGGGCTTTACCAGGCAACTGTGTATAACCGCCGCCTCGTCGAATGGGGGAAGATCGCCGTAGGAGCTTTTATTGGAATCCTTTTGGTAATTGGCTGGGAATATATTAGCGGTCAACATCTTTTTCCCGCCCGGCTCGTGGCCGCATACGCCCTACTTGCATCATTCCTTTTGCTTGTCCTTGAACGAGAAGCCTTAAGAATTAGCCGCAGTCTGCTCTTTTACTTTGGCCGTGGTATCAGCCGGGTACTTATTGTGGGCAATTCGGACGCCACGCGGGATATCGCTGACAACCTTTCCAACACATATAAAAGCGGTTATAAAGTCGTGGCAATCGCCGGACCAAAAAAGGCCATCCCGCCCGGACTCGAAGTAAAACACTTTTCTTCAATTGACGCAGCCCTAAAAGATATCGAGAAGCTCTCTATAACAACGATCATACAGACTGATTTATATGATTCGGCTGAACGCAACCAACGCATTTTAGGCGCAGCGCAAATGCACCATATTAGTTACAATTTTATTCCGGGTGAAGCTGAATTTTACGCCGGTAAAAATACGGTTGATGTTTTTCTTGGCTACCCAATGATTTCCGTCAGCCAGACACCGCTGATCGGGTGGGGCGCAATAACCAAACAGATTTTTGATACCATCGCATCGCTTATACTTATAGTACTGTTATCGCCACTATTCGTTCTTCTGACACTGCTTCAGCTTGTGTTTAATCCGGGACCAATCTTTTATGTAAGCAAACGACTCAGCAAGTTCTCTGAGCCAGTGAGTCTTATTAAATATCGCAGCATGGGTGCTAAATACGGTAAGCGTGACGCAGCTGTTGAGTTTCGCGAGATGGGTCGGGAAGACTTGGCGCTTGAATACGAGAAAAACCGCAAGGTTGAAAACGACCCACGTGTAACATGGTTTGGTAATTTTCTTCGCAAGACATCTCTCGACGAGCTCCCTCAGATATTTAATGTCATCCGCGGCGACTTAAGCCTGGTGGGACCGCGACCTATTTTGCCACAAGAAGCAAAGTTCTCACCCAGCCGCACCGCCTTGCTTCACAGTGTAAAATCGGGTGTTACAGGGTTATGGCAAGTGTCCGGTCGTAGTAATTTATCGTTTGAAGAACGGATAGAGCTGGAGCTGTTTTACGCGCAAAATTGGAGCTTTTGGTTGGATATTAAAATTCTTTTCAAAACAATCGCAGTAGTATTACGTAAACGAGGAGCTAAATAGCGGATGAAGCAGCCGAAAATTGCGATAGTTTGTGAGTTTTTAACAGTGATGGGTGGTGCCGAGCGCGTGGTTTACGAGCTCCATAAAGCCTTCCCAAGGGCCCCTATTTATACCGCCATCTACGACGAAGAACGAGTGTTACCAGAATTCAAGAAACTTGATATTCGCACCACCTGGCTACAAAAAATCCCGAAGCGTTTACGAAAAATGTACAAGCTCTTTCCAACGCTTCAGGTAAAGGCTTTTCGCGATTTGGATTTAAGCGAGTTCGATATTATTATTACCAGTTCATACCTTAACGCGAATCAAGTAAGAAAAACGCGGGACGATCAAATTCTTATCTCTTACTGTCATACGCCAGCCCGATACTATTGGAGCCATTACGAAGAGTACAGAAAGAACCCAGGGTTCGGGAAACTCGACCCGCTTATTCGCCTACTTATTCCCCTTTTCGTACCCCATCAGCGAAAGCTTGATTTTAATGCTGCGCAAAAAGTAGATGTATTTATTGCCAATTCAACCGAAACCCAGAGGCGTATAAAAGAGTATTATGGCAAGCCTTCTACGGTTATTCACCCCCCTGTTGATGTTGATCGGTTTGAGCCGGCCCGCGAACGAAGCGACTATTATATGACAATGGGCCGCCAACTGCCTTACAAACGTTATGATCTTGTCGTGGCTGCGTGCACGAAGCTTGGCATTCCATTAAAGGTATTCGGGAAAGGCCCGGCGCATGATGACTTGGTAGCAATAGCTGGTCCGACTGTCCACTTTTATACAGACAGATTCGGTGATGCATCGGACGCCGAATTGGAAAAAGCTTTAAATCATGCTAAGGGCTGGATTTATGCCGCAGAGGAAGACTTTGGCATTGTCCAGGTGGAAGCTCTCGCTGCGGGCGCTCCGGTTATAACCTACGGAAAAGCTGGTGCGCTTGATATTGTTCAGGATGGCGAGAGCGGCATTTTATTCTACGAGCAAACCGTCGATGCGATAGCTAATGCCATTAAACGAGCAGAAAAAACAACCTTCCTCCCCGGCACACTTCGTCGTAAAGCCAAGCGTTTTGACAAGAGTCTTTTTATTACAAAAGTGCGTAAAATAGTAAATGATAAGGTTGGTTAAGCAAATGCATATACTTGTTACAGGCGGAGCCGGATACATTGGCAGTCACACTACCATCGAACTCTTAAACGCTGGTCATTCGGTAGAGATCATTGATAACCTTTCAAACAGCAACCAGGAAGTAGTACATCGGGTTCAGGAATTGACCGGTAAAAAGGTCCTTTTGCATGTTTTTGATCTTGAAGACAAAGCTCAAACTCGCAAGGTTTTTGAGTCAACGAATTTTGATGCAGTTATTCATTTTGCCGGCCTAAAGGCCGTTGGTGAATCCACACAAAAACCACTTCGTTACTATCGGACGAATCTTGATTCGACCCTTACTTTACTAGAAGTCATGCAGGAGCATGGCGTGAAACGACTCGTTTTTAGCTCATCCGCCACTGTGTACGGCGACGCACCTATTCCTTACACTGAAACCTCAGTGGCAGGCCAAGGCATCACCAACCCCTATGGACAAACCAAGTATATGATTGAGCAGATACTAAAAGATGCGACCCATGCCGATCAGGAAAACCAGTTTACTGTGCTGCGCTATTTTAATCCAATTGGCGCCCATATAAGCGGACGGATTGGCGAAGACCCTACGGGTATACCCAACAATCTTATGCCTTACATTACCCAAGTCGCTACCACCAAACGCGAACGATTGTCTATTTTTGGCAACGATTATGACACTATCGACGGAACAGGTGTTCGCGACTATATTCACGTTACCGATTTAGCAAAAGGTCACCTGGCCGCACTAGAGCAAGGAAGGCGGGGATGGTCGGCGTATAATTTGGGTTCGGGAAAAGGCACTTCAGTTCTTGAGCTGGTTCACGCGTTTGAAAAAGCAACAGGTATCTCTATCCCTTACGAATACGCCCCAAGACGACCCGGCGATCTTCCTGAATACTATGCCAACGTTGAAAAAGCCCTGCGCGAACTACACTGGAAAACCGAAAAGACAATTGAAGATGCTTGTGCCGACTCATGGCGCTGGCAATCTCAGAACCCGAACGGTTACTCTACTCAACCGTAACGCTTTTTGCCAGATTACGCGGCTGATCTACATCGTTTCCTTTGTTTACCGCAACATAGTAGGCGAAAAGTTGCAAAACGACATTCAAGACAATTGGCGCCAAACTTGTGAGCTTCGTTGAAACACGAATAACCATTTCTGCATCTATAGCACTCTTGCTATTTGTAATGGCAAGCACATGACCGCCACGAGCATTTATTTCGCTTAGATTACTTACTGATTTTTCAAATAACCAGCCTTCCATCAGGAGCATTACTTCAAAGAATCGATCGTCAATAAGGGCAATCGGTCCGTGTTTCAACTCGCCGGCAGCGTATCCTTCTGCCTGAATGTAGGATATCTCCTTTAGTTTTAACGCGCCTTCAAGCGCAACGGGAAACAGCGTATCTCGACCCAAGAACAAGCTATGCTCATAATGCGTGTACTTTTTGGCCGCCTTTTGGATTTCGCTTTTCGTTTGCTTAATAGCGGATTTAATCTCTTCTGGAAGCGCGGCAAGTTCGTCAACAAATGCTGCCGTTTGTTGAATACTAGCGCCTTTTGCCTGTGCAACCTGCACGCCGAACATACTCATAGCGGCAACTTGGGAGGTAAACGCTTTAGTACTAGCAACGGAGATTTCCGGACCAGCGTGCACATATATTCCACCATCAACCTCACGCGCAATTGTCGAACCGACAGCGTTTATAATACCGAGGGTTTTCACGCCGCGACGCTTGATCTCGCGTAGACACGCCAAGGTATCTGCCGTTTCCCCGGATTGCGATACAACAAGTGCCACACTGTTTTTTGGCATATGAAACGATCGGTAACGAAGTTCCGAGGCAATCGCCACCGTAATGGTTATGCCATCAACCAGCTGTTCTAGATAGTACGAGGCAAGTAACCCAGCATAATAAGCGGTGCCGCAACCAATAATTGTCACATGTTCGATACTTCGTAGCTCGTCGGGTGTAAGATTAAGACCGCCAAGCTGAACACGCTGTTCGTCCTTTACAACGCGTCCATTAATAGTTGCTTGCAGTGTGTCGGGCTGTTCGTAGATTTCTTTTAGTAGAAAGTGATCGTAGCCTTGTTTTTGGATCGCACCCATATCGACCTCAATTGTCTCCACATGCACATCAAGCGGTGTTGCATCGAGGCTTTCAAGCATTACTTCAGATGCACGACATACTGCCATTTCTCCATCATTTAAGTAGATCGCCTGAGTTGTATGACCTACCAGCGCCGAGGCATCACTGGCAATAAGTGTTTCTTCGCTTCCCACGCCAATAATAAGCGGGCTACCCTTACGCGCCACGATAATTTCCTCTGGCTGCCTTACAGAAACAACCGCAATCCCATACGTTCCCACTACCCGACGGAGTGCACTCGACACTGCATCCTTAAGGGATGTCTTTGCATCATAGTACGAACTAACAAGCGCTGCCAAAACTTCCGAATCAGTATCGCTTACAAACGTATGGTTCTTCAGGGTCGCCCGAAGGTCCTTGTAGTTTTCAATAATACCGTTATGAACGAGATAGATATCCCCCGCTTTATGAGGGTGAGCATTTCTTTCCGAGGGTTCCCCATGAGTCGCCCAACGAGTATGACCAATACCGATGGTGTCGCTCGTTTCATGGCCAGAAACTAGCGCACCAAGCTCACTCACCTTCCCCTTAGCCCGAAGGAGCGTCGCCTTATGCTTGGCATTAATGGTAACGACTCCCGCCGAATCATACCCCCGATATTCAAGCCGCCGTAGCCCGCCCAATAATATATCTTGCGCATCACGCGTGCCTATGTATCCAACGATACCGCACACGTACTAAAAACCTCCGTAACCGTAGCCATAGCCTTCAAAACTGATAACCGGCTTATGGTAGTTGGTGATCTTCACGGGAGTGTCCCATGGTTGATCGGCCGAGGCTACATAGAGTTCGCTGCCGCCCTTAGAGACAAGGACATAGCGGTCGCTATACCAGCCATATGCTTTGTACTCTGATTGCTGTGACACCTCTTTGTCATTTGAACCGTTTTTATCGCCTATAAAGAGTGCGTTTTTACCATTGCGAGGCTCGTCCCAGAAGGTTTTTTGTCCGTCGGGCGATACAAGATAGGTTGGATAGAAGGTATTGTAAAACTTATTATCGTCGTTCGTGATGCTCTTTACCGAACCCGCTTCGTACTCATAAAACTCTGTTGGCGCAGCATCATGACTATAACGGAAGTAGACTTCTTGAGGTTCGTAAAGCTTTGCATCCAGGAAGCCAGACGAGGTGTAGTCGAATTCCTTCACACGCTGTAACTGACTACCGTCGGGGTTCACTACGAGGACGGCAGGCTTTTTGGTGTGCGGCGTACCAAGTGCCGTGCCTCGACCGACATTCTTTATGTAAACAACCTTATTTTCAATTATGTAGGGCTTACCGAATGATTCGGCTTCCATATTCATGTAGTTCGTCCCCGTCCCTGACGTTTCGTCAATGACGGTTAGTTTACCCGTTTCGGCATTGTAACTCTTGAGTGCTTGTCGCTTATCTTCCCACTCCTGTTTGTCATTGCGGGTGACGATATAGAGGAAGTTGTGGCCAGACCAGCCTGCAAGCGTCACTTCAACGTTCCCTTCGTCGACTGCCTTAAGACTATCGGTCCTAGCATCGATAACGTATAGCTGACTCGCAACATCCGACTTTCGTTTTGCCGAAAGTACCATGTATTTCCAATCGCGAGATGCAAGTAACGCCGTGTCTTTATCGCTTTCGCTTCCAGTCGCCGCCACGACCACCGAGGCAGATGAGCCATCTAGATTCGCCTTCATAACGTTAATTTTACCGGTTGCCTTACTGAGATAATACACGACGCCGCTAGGAGTAAGCGGAATTTGGTTGGCATCTGCCTGATCGGTTACTTTAATATCAACAATTGCTTCATTGTAATCTGCATGTTTTATAGTAGCTTTTACCGTTTGCTTGTCGGCTGGAAGTACAATATTCGCCTCACCCTTATCGTTAGCCGTTGAAGAGACATCATCAATAGTAATGCTTGCATCTGCTACGGGCTGCTTGGTTATAAGATTGGTCAGCAGCACAGTTACCTGTCTTCCAGTAGCCTCAAAATCAACGGTTGCTTCACTTGGAGTACTGAAGATCGGCACCGTATAGGTACCCGTGACATCCTTATAGTGCTTTTTGGTAATTTTTACGGCATATTCACCAACCGGGACATCACTTAAACGTACCTTACCATCCGTATCGGTTTTAGCGCTAAGGCTTCCCATTTCGACCGTCGCTTGGCTGACTGGCTTTTTTGTTTTATTATCAATTACCACCAGACTAGCATCACGCTTAATAAAGGTACCCAAAATGCCATAGCGCGTAGCGGGAATAGCAAACAAAGCCCCAGCCACAACAAGAAGAGCAACAATAACCGCAGTAACTTTTCCTTTTTTGGTGCGGAGAAAGCGCTTTAACCAATTTTCTTTTTTAGGAAAAATAGCCGCTTGAGGAGTCTGGCTTGACTCCGGTACGGCAGGTTCGGATGGCAACACTGGCGTTTTTTCTTCAGCCACCGGTTTATCGCTCTGTGAAGGAGCCGATTCAGAGGGTTTAGAGTCGACCGCCGTATCTTCTTTGTCGATATCCAAGTTAATGTTGTTTGGATCGCTACTGTTTACCGGTTCTTGTTTTTTGTCGTCATCCATATGTGTTTAAGCCCCTAATTACTATCTTGAATCATAAGCTGTTTATAGGATTATGACAAGAGATACTTTTACTTTTTATGGCCAAGCGCCTGGTTGATTCGAGTTGACGAATCGGCCTTTTCCTCACCCCCAACGCCAAAAATCATTTTAATGCCTAATTCTCGGCACATTTCGGCCTCCGGTCCCGGAATAGCATCTGGATCCACCCTATCTCCGCCGTTGCCAAAGACAATTTTATCGTTAGGGTGTGCCAGGGCTATTTTTTCCAGCGTCTTTGTCACTGACATGTCCTGATCAATCGCCAAGACCACTTCGTCAACATCACGCAGCGCCGCTAAAAGACGCATGCGGTTTTTTTCCGGCAAAATAATTTTGTCCTTTTTAAGCACCTGCTGTGTATCATTATTTACTATTACTATTAGCTTGTCTCCAAGCTCTCTCGCTGCTTCAATCATATTCAAATGTCCGCCATGAAGTGGGTTAAAGAAACCGCTTACAATCGCTATCGTCATATGTCCTCCTGCTCATCTTCTAGAGCTTTTATTATACCGTGTTACAGTGGAAGTATGGAAATGAATTTTTGTCGCCGCTGCAGTTCACCGCTCACGCTTGTTAAAGATCATATCTATACTTGCACCAATGGCCATTCCATTTTCGCCAATGCCTCTCCCGCCTCCTGTCTATGGGTTGTCAACGATAAAAACGAGGTACTGGTCGCCGTACGCGAGCGTGATCCCGGCCTTGGGCTGTTAGATGCTCCTGGGGGTTTTAACGATGGTGCCGAAACAACCGAACATGCACTTGCCCGTGAGATGGAAGAAGAAGTTGGCCTCAAACCATCCGACTATACTGAACCTCAGTTTCTTATGACAGCCCTGGATTCTTACGAGTATGCAGGCGAAAAAATCGATGTATTAAGTAATACGTACTGGGCACGACTAATCGGTCACCCGACCATTACACCGCAAGATGACGTAGCGGAAGCTGCCTTTATTGCTATCAACGATGTAGATCCTGACAATATCTATTTTAACGCTGTTCGGGTAAGCTTTTTGAAACTTCGCGAGCTCCTTACGAATTAGTTGTATTAAGTACAATTGTTATCCCTCCAGAATAATACAACGCTCTGGGGTGAGAATATCGTATACAATAAGATCATGAATAAGAAAAAGATGCTCGTTACAGGTGGTGCAGGGTTTATTGGCGGAAACTTTGTTCACTTCACTCTTAAAAACCGCCCTGAATACGATATTACCGTTATCGACAAACTAACGTATGCAGGAAACCCCGACACGCTAAATAGTGTGCTCGACAAGATTGACTTTGTTACTGGCGATATCTGCGACCGCGAGCTTATGGATCGGCTTGTTTCAGATACTGATATTGTGGTACATTTTGCCGCCGAAAGCCACAACGACAACAGCCTACGCGACCCATGGCCTTTTATTCACAGCAACCTTATCGGCACCGCGACAATTCTCGAAGCCGTTCGGAAACACAGTAAAAAACTCCACCATATTTCCACCGATGAAGTATATGGCGACCTTGAGTTGGATGATCCTAAAAAGTTCACCCCAGAAACACCGTACAATGCCAGTAGCCCGTACTCTTCCACCAAAGCCGGATCTGACCTTCTTGTAAAAGCGTGGGTACGCTCGTTCGGTATCCATGCTACCATTTCAAACTGTTCAAACAACTACGGGCCTTATCAGCACATTGAGAAATTTATCCCCCGCCAGATCACCAACGTGCTTAGCGGGATTCCACCAAAGCTCTACGGAACCGGCGAAAACGTTCGCGACTGGATCCATGTTGACGATCACAATAGCGCCGTTCACACCATTATCGACAAAGGCCGAAGCGGCGAGGTATACCTTATTGGTGCTAACGGCGAAGAAAACAACAAATACGTCCTTGAAACAATCCTTGAACTTATGGGCAAAGACAAAAATGCGTATGAACACGTAAATGATCGCCCCGGTCATGACCTTCGTTATGCGATCGACGCCAGCAAACTCCGAGATGAACTTGGCTGGACGCCACGCTTTACTAACCTTCGCGAAGGTCTAAAGGCGACCATAGACTGGTACCGCGAAAATGAAGAATGGTGGAAGAACGAAAAGACCAAAGTCGAAGCAGCCTACGCCGAGAAAGGACAATAGCCCTTGAAAAGCTGGCAAACAAAATCATCCAAGATTGTTTACGAAAACCCCTGGCTGTTCGTACGAGAAGACGAAGTTATTAACCCGAATGGAAAAGACGGTCTTTACGGTGTCGTAGAATCAAAGAGCGACGGCGTTTTTGTTGTACCGGTCGATACAGAAGGCAATTCGTACATAATAAAACAAGAGCACTACACAACGCGTGAAATGGCGTGGCAGTGCGTCGCCGGTAGGACGGACGGTGAAGCAGCCGAAGTTGCCGCACGGCGCGAATTACTGGAAGAGGCCGGACTGCGAGCCAAGACTATCATTCCCCTTTCGGTAGTGCGAAGCGCCTCAGGAATAGCCACCTTTCGTGGCACAATTTGCCTAGCAAGAGATCTTGAAGCTGACGCCCACTTCATAGACAAGGATGAAGGAATTGCAGAAATCAAAAAGCTTCCCCTCAGTCTCATAAAAGAAATGATCATGACGGGTGAGATTGTTGCCACGGAAAGTATTGCTGCTTTTTTTATGGCAATAGCATATCTCGAGAAGGAAGCGGCTTAAAAACTATTCAAGCAGAAGTGGTGGCCGACGATGTCGGTCGGCGCTCGACAGCACATCAATAACGCTTGTAAGAAACTCTGCGTGTGTCCCTACTAAACCACCTCCTGGCGGGATCGCAAGAACGTTACGAATTTCAAAAAACTGGGTATTCTCCGGCAGTTGCTTGCCCGGTTTCATTTCTGCAAGCATTAGTTCGCGTACGGTCACCTCTTTACCACGATCACCCCCTCGTAGTACCGGCGGTAAGATGTACGGGTTACCTACAACCTCAAGCGCATCGCCTAATTCGGCCTCGAAAAGCCTTTTACGCATGACACTAAAATCTTCGAAATCTTCGGGGTATTCATCACTCGAAAGCATTACCGTTCCCGGAACATGCCACTGGCCTTCCCACCAATCCTGGTTGCCATTCTCACTTTTGCGTTGTTTCATTAAAATATCGACGCTTTGCTCTTGCTCATTTGGACGAATAATGGCCGCTTCGTACGTAGGAAGCACGGCAATGCGTGCCATCTGCTTAAATAGTTCAAATGGCTGTCTTCCCGGCTCACGATCTTTCATGCCTTCAACCGTAAGTGAGAGTCGGGTAGCGGCATCAACCGTATCAAAGAGATGTTTTGCTATTTCTGTACGCTCTTCTGGGGAGAGGGCGGCAAGCTCCCCCTTCATCCTCCCCATGGGGTCTTGGTCGTGAATTATCATAATTATACTATTTTTACCATAAGTATGCCGCCCGCACAACCATATGACGACGCTGGTGCCGTTTGGTATACTAGGATGCAGTATGTCAGAGCCAACAGAATTAGAATTCAGTAAAACACTAAAAAAACATGAAACAACCATTCCCGGTCTTATTATCTTCGACCTTGCCGTCCTTGGTGATAATCGCGGCTGGTTTAAAGAAAACTGGCAGCGTGAAAAAATGCTCGCCGCCGGCCTCCCCGATTTTGGACCGGTTCAAAATAATTTCTCGTTTAATGGCAAGCGTGGGACGATGCGGGGCATTCACGCAGAACCATGGGATAAATTCATTTCAGTGGGAAGTGGTAGTTTCTTCGGAGCTTGGGTAGATATCCGCGAAGATAGTCCCACATACGGTCAGGTATTTACGGCGGAAGTCGACGCTAGTAAAGCTATTTTTGTACCAGCTGGCGTTGCCAATTCGTACCTCACGCTTGAGGACAACACAGTTTATTCATATCTTGTAAATGATCACTGGCACCCAGATGCATCCTATAGTTTTGTGAACGCCACCGACACATCACTCGGTATTGATTGGCCTATTTCGCCCGAAGAATGGGAGATGTCGGAAAAAGACAAAAACCATCCTCTCTTAAAAGACGCCACCCCCGTAAAGTCAAAGAAGATCCTGGTTACTGGCGCTAACGGCCAACTCGGCAAGGCTCTTCGCAAAGAATTTCCCGAAGCCGAATTCGTTACTCGCGAGGAACTCGATATAACAAGCAGTCGTCTTGAAACGCTTCGCCGTTGGCGCGATTACAGTACTATTATTAATGCGGCTGCTTATACGGCGGTCGACGAAGCAGAAACGAGTGATGGCCGTAAAACAGCCTGGAAAGCAAACGCCCAGGCTGTCGCCAATCTCAGTCGTGTCGCGACAGAAAATAACCTTACCCTAGTACATGTCTCATCCGATTACGTTTTTGACGGAACAGCAGCCGTTCATGACGAAGACGAAACTCTCTCCCCCCTTGGAGTTTACGGACAAACTAAAGCAGCCGGTGATATTGCCGCAAGTACAACACCCAAACACTACATTATCCGTGCCACCTGGGTGATCGGCGAAGGCAAAAACTTTGTTCAGATAATGGAATCCTTAGCTCAGCGCGACATCAAGCCAAGTGTTGTCGGCGATCAGATCGGACGGCTCACTTTTACCGAAGATTTAGCCAAGGGCATTAAGCATCTTCTTAAAAACCAGAGTCCGTTTGGCGTATACAACCTCTCAAATGAAGGCGAAGCTTCAAGTTGGGCCGATATTGCCAAGGCTGTTTTTAAGCTTTCTGGCAAGTCGGAAGCAGATATCACCCCCGTTAGCACCGAGGAATATTTTAAAGATAAGCCCACAGCTTCACCCCGCCCCTTACAAAGCATGCTTAATCTTGCTAAAATAAAGGCTCAAGGTTTCACGCCGAGAGATTGGCGCCAGGCACTTCAAGCATATTTAGAAAAGAACTAGCTCGTAATAACAGGAGGCTTTATGAAGGGTATTATTCTAGCGGGTGGCTCAGGAACACGTTTGTGGCCTATTACAAAAGGAATCAGCAAGCAATTGATGCCTATTTACGATAAGCCGATGGTGTATTATCCGCTTACTACCTTAATGCTTGCCGGTATTCGCGATATTCTTATTATTACTACACCCGAGGACCAGGCGTCCTTTCAAAACCTGCTTGGCGACGGTTCGCAATGGGGAATCAATCTTTCTTATGAGGTTCAACCATCACCCGACGGCCTCGCCCAAGCCTTTATTATCGGTGAAGAGTTTATCGGCGAAGATAAGGTCGCACTAGTGCTCGGTGACAATATTTTTCATGGCTCCGACCTTGGTAATTCACTAAAAAACTGCATGGACCCCGTAGGTGGCAACGTATTTGCTTATCGTGTTTCCGACCCAGAGCGCTATGGAGTGGTAGAATTCGATGAAAACAATGTGGCTGTCTCTATTGAAGAAAAGCCAAAAACCCCCAAGTCGGACTTTGCCGTGGTCGGTCTCTACTTTTATGATAATGATGTCATTGAAATCTCTAAGAATGTCACGCCAAGTGATCGCGGTGAACTTGAGATTACCGCTGTCAACGAAGAGTATCTGCGCCGCGGTAAACTGACCGTTACCACACTGGATCGTGGTGACGCTTGGCTCGATACCGGCACTATCGACTCCATGACAGATGCGGCCGATTACATCCGCGCCATCCAACGCCGCACCGGCTTGATTATCGGCAGCCCCGAGGAAGTCGCTTTTAAAGAAGGTTACATTTCTGCCGAACAACTCCGCGAACAGGCACAGCCACTAAAAAAGTCTGGCTATGGTGATTATCTCCTCTCACTCGTCGAAGAATAAATTGCCAAGCATGATAAAATAATAGGACTTATGGAAAAAGACAGCACCGCTAACAAGCATTTCATTGCTTTCGTAAAACGACATGCAAGTTTGATGCGTTTTATATTTACCGGTGGTCTTAATACGCTCATCGACTTTACGCTCTTCGCCTTAATTGCAAACGTTATTGGCGTAAATCCAATTGTAGCCAGTATTATCTCTACTGGCATTACCCTCATTTTCAGCTACTTTATGAATCACTATTTCGTGTTCCGTTCCCAACGGAGGCGACGCCAAACGGCCATACAGTTCTTGGCCGTCACGCTTTTTAATGTGTGGGTAGTTCAGTCGGCTATTATTTTTGTCGTCTTGCATACTCTGGGGTTTGTCGAATTCTTCCAAGAGCATGTATGGACGTTCAATATGTTCGCCAAGCTTTGCGGTGTAGCTGTTTCAATGATTTTCAATTACGTTGGATACAAAATGATTTTTAATGAGAGAAGCCATGATTCAGAAAAAAAAGATTAGCCTTGTCCTCCCCTGCCGTAACGAAAGTTCCCACCTTCACGAAGTTATAGAACGAGTTCCCGATTATGTAGATGAGATTCTTGTTGTCAGTAACAAATCGACCGATGACACCGTAAAAGTTGCCAAGCGCCTGGCGAAGAAAGACAAACGAATTGTCGTTATAGAAGATAACCGCACTATCGACGGTATCGGCTATGGTTTTGCGCATATGAGCGGAATTGAAGCCGCTACCGGCGACCTTATTCTTGGTGCAGATGGAGATGCAACGTACCCAATTCACGATATCAAGAGGATCGCTCTTTATTTGCTTAAACATAACTATGACTTCATGTCCTGCAACCGCTATCCACTTCAAGAAGGGGTTAAAATTCCCTTTAAGCTTCGCCTTGGTGTCGGCATTCTTAACTGGGAAATTCGCATCTTGTATGGCATTCCAATAAAAGACGCTCTTTCAGGAATGTGGATTTTCAGAAAAGAAGTAAAGGATGCTCTAAATCTGACCATGGGTGACTGGAATCTTAGTCCGCAGATTAAAATAAACGCGGCACGCCATAAAGCTATTAAATTTACCGAGTTTAGTATCAGTCAAGACCAACGAATGGGTGAAACGAAACAAAATTATTATAAAACCGGCATCAGTCATGCGCTTTGGATTTTAGGGAATCGCTTTAAGCAAAATACCCTTCAGAAAGGCGCTGGCGAGAATGGCTAAGAATACCCCACCAACACCCCATTTTAAAATCTCTGGCTTACATTTACTCATAACATTAGTTGTTATTCTTGTTTCCTTTTTTATTCCAGTAATAGGGGTTGTGGCCAGCATAGCACTCCTTACCCTATTGTTTGGGTTTCTAAAAAAGTTCACACTTTTAGAATCAGCGGGGCTGGCTATTCTGGCTTATTTCTCCGTTGTCATCATCTTTTACTCGCTCGTTACAATATTACACTGGCACTTCCTGCTTGAATACGTTCCACCTCTCCTTTTAACACTGGGTGTCCTAATACTCCGTTTCATATATAAAGGCTCCCTCCCGAAACCGTCGTACGCGGTTCGTAAAAAAAGCGATATAGTTACGGCTATCCTTACTCTTAGTACTTTTATCCTGCTTCTAGTTCCTATTTTTAAACAAGCGCCGTCCTATATTGCACAGTTTCTCTCATACGGAGAAGACAACGCCTCCCACTATGCGCTCAGCCGCTACATAAGCCATAATGGCAGTTTTACGTACAATCAAACTGCCGAAGAAGCTGGGCTCGTTTACAGTCTCGAAATCTATCCGCAAGGATTTCATGTCAATGCAGCGCTGTTTACTTCGCTCATGAAGCCGCTTCACTTTTCAGAAGAGAAGTTTATACGGTTTTACGCCGTCTTTATTGCGGCAATGTATGCGCTTTTCGTATTTTGGCTGATAAAGCTATGTACATATGCAATCGAAAAAGTATCCTGGACAATTACTCTTAGCGCCCTTCCTGCGCTCGCCCTCCTTGGAAGTCTTAGCTTCTTTCTTCTTATGTTAGCTCGTGGGTTTCAGCCACAGGTATTTGCATTTGCCTATCTTTTAGCTATTACGTTTACTATTATGCTGCTAAGTCAGGAAAAACAGTTACTGAAGCAGGCAGTACTTATAACACTTCTCCTTTCAATAGGTATTGCAGCAAGTTGGTGGTTCCTGCTTTTTATTGTTTTCTTAATGGGCGTCTTCTACTTCATAAAAAACCGCAGCAGCCTGCTCCCACTCCTTAAAGACGGCAAATATCTGGCGACGTTAGCTCTCCCTCTACTTGCGCTCGTCTACCCTATTTTGGTTAATATCATCCTCTCAAAAAAGCACGATCCATTAAGCGAACCTGGCGGCGTAGATCCGCTACCGCTCGATTTTTTACTTTGGGTCGGCGCGGCAGCTTTAGTACTCCCATTTGTCATCCGTCTGAAAGATCGCGTACTTTCCTACCTTTATATTGCGCTAGGCGGAAGTTTTGTCCTGGCCGGAGTAATCGGCGCTTACCATCTTATGCGACTCGGGCACGTTGAATACTATTTTCACAAAACGATTTACGCCATCTTAGCGTTTCTCGTCATCATAGCTTCTATAGGAGGAATTCTGCTTGCTCAAAAACTATTTAAACTCATTCCAAAGTACCTCCGACTCATCATTCCCGTTATCCTTGTGAGTGGTGTCGTGACCATTGCCCTTATATCAAACCTCGTTTTCCTGAAAGTATATATTAATAACTGGTTTCCTAACGCGGTCGAGGTAGCCGATACCCCCCTCTTGTTTACCGAAAAGACGGATTCATATAGAGATATCCTTTTCGTTGGTGATTGCACGCCCGCTAGTGATTATCTGGCCAATCGATGGTCGGGCGCCCGGCTCTTTTCCGAATCCGCCGCCCGAAGCAAGGTGAACATTAGTATATTCAGGGGTGACTGGCAAAAGACGAATACTCATCTTGAAGAGTATATATCCAAGCAAAAAAATATACTCCTTTCTGTCGATCGACGCTGTGAAAGTAAACTGCCCGTACTAGGCCGGTTGCAAGACTTTCCCGGTGTCACCACCCTTTATACGCATTAATAAAAAATTAATTGTCATTATTGTAAAGTAAGCACATTATTGTTATGCTTTTAACAAAGGACCCCTACAAAAAATGAAAATCGCAACTCGAAAAAATACAAAAAAATATTATCTTATCGGCGGTATCGTACTTGTGCTCATTTTAGGCGGACTTGCGACATACGTTTTCGCTTTTAAGGGCACGCTTTTCGGCTGGCCGCAGAGAGATACAGACGATTCCATTAACTACGACAAACCAACTGACGAGCAAGTCCAGTCGGGTAAGGATATAAAAGAAGAGAGTGTCAACAAGAACGAATCAAAACCTTCTAGTGGTTCAAACACCGATAAGCCGGCCGATCAAGGTGCACCCGATCAAACAACCGGCAAATCAGCAGTCTCGATGACCATTACGGCTGCTAATCAAAACGGCTCCATCTTCCAGCTACGATCAATAATCTATACCGTGACTAATAGTGGTACCTGCACCCTTACACTTACCCAAGGTACCAAAACAGTGACAAAAACAGCAGGTGTCCAAGCGACCGCAAGCACCTCCACTTGTAAAGGATTTGATGTTCCTGTAAGCGAGCTTGCTGCCGGTGTGTGGCAGGCTAACTTGCATTTTGAAAACGATAACGTGACGGCTGACGCCGCCCAAAAGATAACGGTAAACTAATGTATATAATTACAAAGACGTACAAAAAGATTAATCCCCTCGTATCGCTTGGCATCCTGGCTGTTGTCGGTATTGGCATCATAGCCTCGCTTGTCCTGGTTGCCCAAAAACCAGCTGACGCCGCCTCGGCCGCAGGCTTTAATTCCGGTAATATTATTGACGACCTTGTTTTTACTAATAAAAACACTATGAACCCGGATCAAATTCAAGTGTTCCTTAATAGCAAAGTGCCAGCATGTGATACATGGGGGACAAAGCCCTCGGAATTTGGTGGTGGCACCCGAGCTCAATGGGGAACAGCCCACGGAGCACCTCCGCCATACACCTGCATGAAAGACTACTATGAAGGTGGGTATAGCGCGGCGCAGATTATTTACAATACAGCGCAGGAGTTTAGTATCAATCCTCAGGTACTGATTGTCCTCCTTCAAAAAGAACAGGCGCTCGTTACCGATGAGTGGCCTACCCCTTCTCAGTATCGTACTGCTACCGGTTATGGGTGCCCTGATAGTACGCCGGGAGTCTGCGATAGCAGTTATTACGGCTTCACCAACCAAGTACGCTGGGCTGCTCGAATGTTCCGGGCCATCTTTAACAATAGCCCTACCTGGTACACACCTTACGTACTTGGCAATAACTACATCCAGTACAACCCGAACTCAAGCTGTGGGGGAAGTATCGTCAATATCCAAAATCGGGCTACGCAATCGCTTTACAACTACACCCCTTACCAACCAAACGAAGGTGCACTTAACGCTGGATACGGTACGGCTCCCTGCGGAGCATACGGCAACCGTAACTTCTACCTTTACTTCATCGACTGGTTTGGAACGGTACGGGCCAACGACACTATGAGCCCTCACCCCGATGGCACAGTCGTATCCCTGGATGACAGTGCCTGGTTTCTCCAGGGCGGTACGCGCCACCTTATTACCAATGGGCCAGTATTTGAGAGTAGTGGGTTTAAGTGGCGAGACGTAAAGCCCGGCACGACAGGTGACCGCAACCTTGCCGTTTCATGGCAGCTCAACTTTATCCAGCCGGGCATGCTTTATACCGGTGACCCTTCAGGTGTCTATGTGACCGCATTCGAGAATAATCTTTGGGTAAAGAAGTTGGTTACGTACGATGCCTTTACAAAACTTGGCTATAGGTGGGATCAAGTACGAGCCATCAATTCCAACTATATGCTACAGGATACCTCTTCGACTCCATTGACAGCCGACCGCCACCCGGATGGAACACTTATTAATGATGCTGGTAGCGTCTACTACCTCGACCACAGCACTAAGCGATATGTCAACCGGTTTGTCTTCGAGTCTCACCGCTGGGACTGGAGCGACGTCATGCCTGCCACTGCCGGCGACAAACAACTCACCGTTGGTGCAGACATGCTTTTACGGGAAGGTTCTATTATTAGCGATAGCACAAACCTCTACGTCGTAAAACTTCCGAGTTCCGGTCCTGAGATCAAACGACCAATCGGCCCTTGGTCGTGCTATAACTCAGCTTTTCGCTACACATCAAGCGATATCGTCTATATGACCCTGGACATGATTCCTGCTGCTACTGGGTCTAATGTCACCTGCGAGTAGGTCTGGCGATTATGCTATAATAATGCTCGTAGATGCGAAAAAATATTCTTGTTATATCCCACGATAAAGTAGGTCCTTCAATGGCCGGCCCTGGTATACGTTACCATCAAATAGCGACTAATCTCTCTAAAAAGCATAACGTGACACTGGCGGTCTTTAACCCCAGCTATATTGAGAATATTGGTAAAACCAGCTACAAGGCGATCGATATTCATGTCCAGAAGTTCCAAGAGGAGTTTGCTAAATACGATGCCATCATCGCCCTCTGGCTTAGTGACGAGATGATTGAGTTTGCCAAGGCTAATAACGTCGTTTTGATTTTTGACCTCTATGCACCCGTTCCTGTGGAAGACCTAGTACAACGAGTGTTCGGTAAGCGTATCGGCCCTGAATCCGACTACGATTACACGCAGATGCTTCGTAATTACCAACACTTCATTCGTAATGGCGACTACCTGCTTACTTCTAACGAGCAGCAGCGTGATTTTTGGATGGGGTACGCCTTCTCGGCGAGCAAAACAACTCCGACCGCGCAGGCCAAGCGCCCTATCGACAGCTATTTGGGCATCTGTCCCATGGGTATTGACCTTTCTCAGCTGGATGTTCCCTATAAGTCGCTCGCAGAAGAACGCATAACCGGGCTTAAAAAAGATGATTATCTTATTCTGTGGACGGGCGGCATCTGGGACTGGTTCGATGCAGTTACCCCCATTAAGGCAATTGACCGCGTTGTAAAAGCCGGCAAAAAGAACGTGAAGCTCGTATTCCTGGGCACAAAACATCCCAACGACGACGTTCCAGCTATGGAAGAAACTGAAACTGCCCGAAAACTCGCAAAAAAGCTAGGGCTTATCGATAAGCACGTCTTTTTCCTTAATGGCTGGCTACCGTATGACGATCGCATTCACTACTTTGAGCGCGCCAACGCTGCGATTTATGCTCACAAACCCTCTATTGAATCCCGATTCTCACACCGTACCCGGGTACTCGATCATATCCTTACAGGCCTCCCCACCATCGCGACAAAAGGCGATTATTTCTCCGATTATATTGATGCTCACGATCTTGGCATTTCAGTTGAGCCCTTTGACGATGCAGCTATGAGTGAAGCAATCAGCAAACTGATGAGCGATTCAAAGTTGCAAAAGAAGATCGAGGCGAATGTTAAAAAGAGTCAACCCGACTTTACCTGGGAACATACGCTAAAACCGCTAAACGCATTTATCCAGAGTGATTTCTTTGCTCCCAGCCCGCTTATTGATCGTGTTACGACTAGTGGCTCAGAAGCAGTTATGAGCTCAAGAACAGTCCGGTCACTGAAGCGTATGGTGCCAAAACGGGCCAAGAATATTATTAAGCGTATTATCACAAAATAGGCATGAAACACCCCTCAACCAGCCCCCTCGTCAGTGTTATCATCTTAAACTGGAACCGCATTAACGATACACTTATGTGTCTTGATTCCGTTCGAAAACAAACATACGAGAACTACGAGATTATCGTTGTAGATAACGGCTCTGTTGACGATTCAAAAAAGATTTTAAAGAATATAAAAGACATCGTCCTCGTTGACAACCCCACGAACCGCGGTTTTACAGGTGGACACATTGATGGTCTGAAACATGCCAAGGGTGAATTCGTTTTTGTACTCAATAACGATGCCGTCGTTGATAAAGCGTATATTAAAAATGCCGTCTCCATTCTTCAAAAAGACAAAAAAATCGCCATCGTTGGCGGTCGTTCATACCGATGGAGTGATGACGCGCCAATGAGTGAAGAGAATCCTTTTTACGCGTTTCAAACCATTAACCGCTTCACCATGGAAGGAATCTTTGCTACGACTGATTCGGAGTTCGACCACGAAGTAAACTGGGTGTCGGGCTCGGCCATGATTATTCGCAAAAGTGCTTTAAAAAAGAGCGGCTATTTCTACGATCCGATGTTCGCATACTATGAAGAAAGCGATCTTTTTGCGCGAATTCAGGCTCACGGCTACACTATTGTTTACAGCCCAACGCTGAAAATATGGCATAAGGATGGAGCCAGCTCCTCGAGTCTTTTTCAGCTTACTTCCCTTTTTAAAAACCGTTTCGTCTTTGCAGCCCGAAACCTTGGCGGAAAAGATTTCGCCCGCTTTCTAAAAGCCTATGTTACGTTGACGGCGCGCGGGAGCTATCATCATATCGCCAAAAAATCACTAACCTCCGATGACAAGATCTTTAATCAGGCATTGGCCACTTCCTTCTCCCATACGCTCAAAACATGGCCCCGCTGGGCTATTAGCCGCCGGGAGGTAAAAAAACAGAACGCGGAGGGTCGCACCCTCAGTAACCACCTTAAGATAGAGCAGACGGCCATCTCATTTGTGGTTGTAATTGATAAGTCATGGAAAGATCTTTCGAAGCTTAAGAAGTATATCGAAACAACAGCCTATCATCACTTCAATTCGGAATTTATTATTGTTACTCCCGCCAGCGAACGGATTCGGGTTGAAAAGTTCCGTAATTCACTCGTTTGTAAAAAGATCGTTAAGTTAGCCATAGACAGAAACCAAGCTTTGGTTAATCCCCTTAACCTTGGCTGGCTCAGTGCTTCAAAACCATATGTTTGGTTTATCACCAAATCCTACCAGCCGTCACCTGAAATAATTACCGAAGCAGCACTCCATGTACCCGATAACCACTTTGCTCTTTACATTGAGGCAACCGAGACACGCAAATACCAAAAGATCAGCTTCTCTTATAACGTTTGTACATCCCGTTCACTCTTAGCACTTCATGGCGGCATATCCGGAGACTCCCTAAAAGAAAGTTTTGCAAGCATCTATCACCTTGCTGCCAACCTTAATGATGCAAAGGTATTCCGAAAGCCTCTTCAAACCGCACCGTATACTCACTCTCTCGACGCTTCTCAACTTGCCAAGTTAAAAGAAACAATCCATAGCTACAAAGATGAGGGCAAGAAAAAAACCCGCTACGCCAAACTTTTGGAGCGCTACTATAGGCTGTACCAGCTAAATAATTTCCTTATTTGGTTTTTCCTGTTTGATTATTCACCCCGCCATAAGGCTGCACGCCTCTACAATAGTCTCTCTTCGGTTATTACCTTGAACCGTAAACGTCTTGCGCTTGAGCTAAAACATATGTCGAACGAAGTAGTTAAAAGTCGTCACAGCGGTTTTGACAAAGAAAAGCGAGAGGTAGAAATAGCACAAAAAATCGACCTCGCATTACAAAAGAATAATTGGCGCCAAACTCCGGTTTTTATTATTTGCCGCGATCGTGTCAGCGAATTAAAACAGCTCGTTGCCTGGTGCAAAGCACATAAAATGAACAACGTGATTCTCGTTGATAACGATTCTGCCTATCCACCATTAATGGATTTTTTAGCCAAAACAGATTACCAGGTCATTCGCACAGGCAAAAACATAGGCCATACGGTCATGTGGCATGAGGGCATCGCTAAGGCACTCTTTCCGGGCCAATTTTACATTGTTTCCGATCCCGATGTGGTCCCCGACAAACAGTGTCCCGACGATGTCATTGCTCACTTTTATACACTGCACAAAAAATATATCGATTACCAGAAGGTTGGATTCGGCCTTCAAATTGACGATTTGCCGGAGCATTATAAATTAAAGGATTACGTTACAGAATGGGAGGGTCAGTTTTGGAAGAATGAACTTGAGCCTGGTGTCTACGAGGCGGGCATAGATACTACTTTTGCACTTTACAAACCATATACTGATTTTTATACGTTACATCCGAGCATCCGCACAGGCAGACCGTATACCGCCAGACACTTAGCATGGTACGTGAACAGTGCACTAATCGACCCAGAAGAAGCTTTCTATCGTATGCGAGCCAGCCAAGATATTACCTCCTGGAATACAGATGAAATTCTTGAACGCTACAAAGAAGAACTCAAAAAGTAAGAACTAACCCTTGCTAGGTCTTAAAGCGTTTCTCAGCTTCCAAAGCTTAGAGCTCTTTATATTATTCAACTCGAGTTCGCGATGATAAACCGTTTGCTTTTCCTGTTCGATCTCATATTTCAAAGAATCATTTTCACTCATGAGATATCCTATTTTGCTCTTGGCGTCATCATACCGCCCAAGAACACGTTCCATTGCCCGGCTCATTACGGCCGGAAACGCAGCCATTGCCCCAGAGAGCAGTTCTGTGCCGTATTTGCTATCCGTTTTTTTAAACGCAAGAAGAATCGTATCAATATGATTATTCAAGGTAGCAGTGTACTTCTTTTTTTCTGCAAATAGCTTTAGCAACTCAACATACATATCAAGATGCTGAAGTCCGTACTTCTTCCATATTAAATTGACGTCCTTAGAAGTCTCCCACCACACTCCGCCGGACTGACGACGATACGCCGACATTACCCTGTTGATGTAACCAATCTTCCCGTCCTGAGCGTGATACAAGTGCATATACCAATCGCTTGGAATGATACGAGAAGGAATATTCTTATATGTTTTACGACGATACATAACCGAATTTGACTGGATGAAATTCCTCCTTAAAAGTGCCTCGAGAGTGAACTGACGTGCGTCATGAGTGTCCGGAAAAACGCTATCGGGCTCCTCGCCGTTCTCAAAGAACACTCTGACAGGATGGAAGCATAGTGCGTAGTCTTCGCGTTTTTCCAAAAAATTAACTTGTCGCTGCAATTTCGTTTCGTCAGTCCAAAAGTCATCACCCTCACAAAATGCGATGTAGTCGCCTTTCGCGCTGCGGTAGAGGTCGTTTATGAAATCGTAATCACCGCTTGAATATTGGTTTTCGGTTTCGTAGACAGGTTTTATAATACGTGGATAGTTAGCCTCATATTCCTTAAGAATTTCCATCGTTCCATCCGTTGAGGCATCATCGTGAATAAGTATCTCGATAGGAAAGTCGGTTTTCTGCATTAGGAAACTGTCGAGCGTTTGCCGTATGTATTTATGCTGGTTAAAGGTGATACATACAATACTAACTTTGGGCTTCATCTGATCTCATTCTATCACATAAACCGACTGTTTTATCCAGCTAACTCGAGCTTCATTCGCGTGTAGCCGTCTTCCTTACCGGTTTCAACAAATCCCAGGCTTTTATATAAATGAAACGCGGCAGCGTTGTCTTCGCGAACACCAAGAACAATAGTATGAAGCCCCAGCTCCTCTTTGCCGTACTTGATAATAAGTTTAGACGCTTTCCGCGCGATTCCTTTGCCCCAATAGTCCTTTTCGCCAATGAAGATATGATATTCTCCAACTCCGTCCTTAAGATCGGTAAGATAGATATTTCCTACGTATATATCGTCGGCTAAAATAGCAAAACGAGCACTAGTGGGGTCGTTTGTCACCTTACGAATCCAGTCCAGCTCATCCTGAACGGTAATCTCTCGGTCTGCCCTAAATGTAGTATGTATCCATAGTTCAGGGATGTTGCGCCACTTTACCGATGTGTATGCATCATCTTCCTTGAGCGGCCTGATCGTGACATTCATAAAAGTACCTCCAATATTCGTCGCATGTCTTTTTCAGTATAACGCTGATCGACAGGAAGCGGAATAATGTCACGCGCTAATTGATACTCCACCTCACCTTCCTGACACCATTCAAAAACATTTGGCCAATAGGTTGGAACGAATATTTTCCGCGCAATCAGTTTTTGTTTTAGTTCGGTGGCCCGGTTTGTCTTAAAAGGATACACCATCGGCACGGCGAAGGTCATAGCAACAGACAGTTCGTTTTTGTCTTTAAGAACTTCGTGAAGAACACGAAAGTTATCGAGGCGTCGTTTTTTTATGGCCTGATAATCAAGTGATGCTAAGATCTTTTTCGTCAGCCGTGACATATGTTTAATAGGCGCGCCGATCAGAGCGTCATCGTTTTCCTTAAAATCCTCGTAGCCCGCCTCAGCCCCTAAGTCCGCTCGCTTCAAAAGATGCGACATCCTTTGGTACGATGTATCAGTCGGCAGCTCCCCTGCAAGCTTTTTGTCGGTAATAAGGTACGCTCCGTCGGCCACGCCCACAAATTTCCGTGGGCTATACAACACATGCTCTTCGCTCGCCCTTGCACAGTAAAAAGCCTGACTACAATCAACGACCAGTTGATCACGAAGACGCCGGGCTAACACAGTAGCATACGCATCCTTGATGCCGAAATAATTAGTATAGAGCAGGAGCTCGTCTTTCCCAAGGGTCGGTTCACTTGCGATTTCAAGCTGGTCGTTAAGCTCATAGAAACGATACTCCGTCTTGGTTTTCTGAAGAGGTTCCAGCATAACATCGCAGGTAAACTTTGGCATATAGACACGTTTGGGTTTTTTAGTGCGTAACACATATTCAAATGCATTACGGGCACTGTTCAGCTCAAGCGCGTCGGTGTAATACGGCGCGCCTTCCATGCGCGTCTCTAATTCAAAATATCCGCCGATCGCACTAAAGGAGCTCATACGCATCCAGCATTTTATTCACCTCTTCGGGGGAATTGAACATCATAACATCTAAAATCGACAAACCAGGCTCGAACGGTTCACGCTTTTGATCGTAAGCACTGAGAATTGGCTTTTGAAATACGAGCTTGATACCAGCATCGTCGTATTTTTTACGATCGAAAAATTCTTGCCCACCGGGTGGATTCCAATACTCATCTACGTTGCCGAGTGCCTTGCAAATGTTAAGTGCCCATTCATCCGGAGCTTTTGCTGGCTCAACTTCAAGGTTCATTTTTGAAAAGATCTTAATGTCGTGATCGATACCCAAATAGTCACCTATACGTTCAAGTGAAGCTTGGTTAAACTCAACTATCGTTTCATAATCCTGCGCAAAAATGTCGTTTAGTACCGTTACAACATCGGCATAATGTGGTGCGATCTTTTTATAAGGCTGGAGTTGAGCAAGCAGCTTCGTCTTCCAATCTTCTTTGTTATTAATAAGAACATCTTTAATGACCGTATCACGAGATCCTTTTATGATCGGCGCCTTAATATATAACCACCCCTCACCTTGCTTTAGCATCCGGTTCCGTTCAATCCATCCGTGACGGATAAATTGCACCGTATCAAAAAGAATAAATTCATCTGTATGTTTTAATAAGCTAAGATACCCTAAGTACGGAAAGAAGTACGGCTGCATAATGGCTATTTTTTTCATTCTATTTCCCTCGCATATTCACGCTTATACGTGTCGTTAAGTGTCTTTATTCTCCCCTCTATTTGGGTTTCTATCGAGAAGAACTTTCGTGATGCTTGGCGGCCTTTTTCGGAAAGTTTATAAAGACTGTTCGTATCATTATAGTATGCCATAACCTTGCTGGCTATTTGTCTTGGATTTACTTTTATGATGACCAGCTCTTCGCCACTCGTAAAATGCTCATTCATACCCAGTTCATCCGAAACGAACATAGCAACCCCACAATACCCCGCATCTACTCCAAGGGGAAACCCATCGAAATTGCCTTCGTATAGTTTACCCGGTCTGTTTGGCGATATCATTATATCCATTCGCGAGTAAAACTCGGGAAAGAAGTCGGCTTTTTGATACCCATAAAAGGTTATTCGGGAGGCTAATGATGAGACGTCTATATCGCTCTCATCAAAGTTACCAATAACATGAAAACGAACGTCCGGGGTTTTCTTGGCAATTATTTTCGCAGCTGCAATAAACGCATCATAGCCCTTATCGACTCCTTTTTCCGTGTACTTTGCTGCTACAAAGCACACATCGAATGTGGATTTATCTTTAGGGTAAAATTTCTTTGGTTTTACCTCTTCCTCACGAAATTGCACAAACCCACCGTACACGTACGATATGTCAGAAGTTTTGCATATTTTTTTCTTCAACAAATACTTTTTGGTTAGTTTCTGGGATACTATAACTCCTCTAAAATATGGGCTACTACAAACCTTTCGCAACATAGCATCGGACGACGCGTTATCAAGACCGAATGCACCGCCAGGATAAAGTATGAACATGAAGGGAATGTGATTTTTCTCGAAAAAAGGTAAAAGCGTATAGGTCTCTGCTAGGAAAAACGAGTACGCTAATTTAAATTTATAACGAGTTCCCTCATCTAGGTAATGTATTCGCGCCTCATTTTGTCCAAATAACTTTAAGTATCCAGCTTTGTTTTCTTCGTACGTTTTCTTATCTACACCGTAGCCATGCGAAAACCATGCGTCTTCACCAGGCTTCATTGGGTACATAGTATAGGCATTTATGTTTTTAAAACGACTGAAGTATTCGTTTATTTCCGTGTTACGGAATCCCATCGGTTCTTTTTGCGGAAACTGCGAATCTATAATTACAAAGTCGTCACGAACTGTTTTTCTGAACACCCTAAGCTTCATAAGCATTATTGATGATACCACTTATCTTCTGAACGGCACCCTCCGCAAGATCATGATAGAGGGGCAAACATAATATACGACGGGCTATATCTTCAGATATAGGACAGTGGTGCTTAGAATCCACATACGGCAACTTATTAAGAGATGGATAGAAGTACCGGCGAGGAAAGATATTTTCTTTGTTTAAATCCCCGACTATTTTTTCAAGTTGTTTCTCGTCCTTAACAATCACAGGATAATAGGCATAGTTATGCGAGACATCCTCTTGCACCGCGAGTTTTTTGATTTCCTTTCGGAGCAACTTATGGTAAAGCTCATGAATTGTCTTTCGGCGGTGGATGATGTCATCAATGTATTTTAAATTGCATAGTCCCATCGCTGCATGAAACTCCGACGCCTTCGCGTTAATCCCTAACATATGGTGGTCATCCCCGTCATGGCCAAAGCGTTTGATGAGTTCCACTTTTTCACTAGTTGCCTTGTCGTGCGTAATCACGCAGCCCCCTTCAACCGTATGAAATAACTTTGTCGAATGGAAGCTGCACGTTGCAATATCACCATAACTTAGCAACGCCTTACCCTTGTAGGTTGCGCCAAAAGCGTGTGCGCCATCATAGATTACTTTTATTTTATGCTTTTTTGCAATTGTCTCGATTTTTTCAACGTCGCACGGCTGACCAAAAACATGAACTGCTAAAATAGCGCGTGTGTTAGGCGTAATGGCCGCTTCGATTTTATCAGCATCAATACAAAGTGTATCTCGCCGGATATCTACGTAGATGGGCCGACAGCGCTCCCACAGGATCGCCGACGTTGTTGCCACGTAAGAAAACGGCGTCGTAATAATTTCGCCCTCTTCTATGCCAAGTGCTTTTAGCGCAATCTGCAAAGCAACCGTACCGTTGCTCACGAAATGAAGTTCAGGTAATCCTAGATATTCCCCAACTTTTTTTTCTAGCTGCTGAACAAGCGGCCCTTGATTGGTAAGCCATCCTCGTTCCCAAATACCTTGCAGCTGAGCAGTATATTCTTCCGTGGGCGGAAGAAACGTTTTGGTGACATTAATTCTTTCGTTATGCATTTCTACCCCCAAAGGTTCTTACCCTAATAAAGAACCCCTTTACTCGGTCACTCAAGTGTCCAAGTGTTTTCTAACCTAAATGCGCCACCTCTTGTTATGTCGTCTCCTTTTATAACGAATTGATTTTTGCTCTTAGCAATCGCTACCAATTCGCGATTTTTCCATTTAAACATTGCAACGTTAATGCCGTACGTACCGGCGTTTAGCATTGTCGTGTCCAACATGTAATTCATCGACGCGTCGCCAGTAATAGTCATGTCTCTTGGTGTACTTATTTCCGCAACGGAAACACCGTCTTTCATAAGGGAAATGCCGACATACATTTTCTCGGGTTCAGGAGATTTGGTCTTGTAATCAACCTTTAGCGCCACGCCGTCTGCCTGCTGATTGATCTTTGATTTTACCTGATAGAGAGATGCTTGAGTTTCAGCTTTTTTCTCATCGTCTGTCTTTGGCACATCAATATTCTCGGCAGCGTAAATATCCGCAATTTCAGCCGGTGTCCCTTCGGCAATGATTTTTCCGTGTTTTACATAGATAGCCTTTGAGCAAAACCGTTTTACCGCTCCCATGTCGTGCGATACAAAAATGACCGTTTTCTTCTGCGCCTTCAATTCCTCAAAATAGTTGTAGCATTTTTGCTGAAAGGCGGCATCTCCCACTGCCAATACTTCGTCGAGCAAAAGAATATCACCGCGCGCCCGAATGGCAATAGAAAACGCCAGTCGTACCTGCATACCAGAAGAATAATTCTTTAGTTTCTGATCCATAAAATCAACCAACTCAGCAAACTGAACGATATCGTCGTACATTGCTTCCATTTCCTTACGGCTGAATCCAAGGAGTGCACCGTTCATGAAAATATTCTCGCGACCAGTAAGTTCAGGGTTAAAACCAACGCCCAATTCGATAAACGGCGTCAGGCTACCATTTACCTGCACCAAGCCTTTGTCGGGGGCATAAATACCGGCAAGCAGCTTCAAAAGGGTGCTTTTTCCGCTTCCGTTGCGGCCCACAATACCAAAAAAATCGCCTTTTTTAATAGTGAATGTCACATCGTCAAGCACTTTCTGAAGCTCATACCCTCTGTTGCTGTTAAAAACGTTGACGATCCGCTGCTTAACACCACTATGCTGCTCGTGGGGTAGCTTGAATGTCTTATAAAGGTCTTTAACGACAACTGCCTGATTATTATCCATTACACATTCTCCGCAAAGTATTTCTGGGTTTTCTTAAAGTACCAAGTTGCATAGACAATGGAGAGAAAAACTATAGTATACGGAATCGCGGCGATCCAGACATTACCGATCAGGCTGTCTGTCGTAGCTGACTGATGAGTAATGAGATTATAGCGGGCATCCTGAATAATCTGTGCAACGGGATTAAGCATCAATAGTTTTGCCGCCACATCGCTTTGGGCAACCACCATACTGATCGGATACAGGATGGGTGTTGCGTAAAATGCACCCTGCAAAAAGACTTCCCAAATATGACTAATGTCACGATATTTCACAAACATGGCACCAAGGAGAAAGGCAATTGCCAGGGAGAAGACGTACAGTTCAAGAATATTGAGCGGCAACCAAAGCACCGACATATGAAGATCGACCCCGTTAATGGCCACAAATACAAACACAACCAAGAGGTTGAGGAGCAGATTAATCAGTGCCGAAATCGTCCCCGAAATAACGATGATATATTTAGGAAAATTGATCTTACGGATAAGGTCGCCTCGAGCGACAATCGCCTGCATTCCTTGGGTCGTCGCCTCAATAAAGAAACTCCACATTACCACGCCAAGAAGCAGATAAACAGGATAATGCTCCACATCTCCGCCAAACTTCAAAAACTTAACGAACACGACGTAGAGGATGGCAAAAAGGAGGAGCGGCTTAAGCAACGACCAGAGATACCCGAGGACTGACCCCTGATACCGCAACTTAAAATCTGTCACAACGAGTTCACGCAATAAAATACGATTTCGACGGCTAATTATATTCGAGATTTTCATATTACCTGCAAAACATTATAAGATATATACAGCATTATGAATAGAGTTGCCGTAGTCGTATTGAATTATAAAGGAATCGAAGACACTGTAAATTGCCTTAAGTCTCTCGAGAAACAAACCTATAAACACTTTAAAATTATAGCTGTGGAAAACGGCTCTCACGACACGTCCGCAAGTGTCTTTAAAAAACTGGAGGCAAAATACGGAGAAAAACTCCAAACGCTCTATAACAGCGAAAACCTGGGCTTTACCGGAGGGGTAAATACGGGAATAAAATGGGCACTTGAGCACAATTACGACAGCATTGCGCTTTTTAATAACGATGCGATAGCCGAACCCACTTGGCTAGAAGAGCTCGTAAAAGCGCATCGGGTAAAAAAATCGAGCATTACAACCGGGCTTCTTCTTCATGAACATGGCGATACGATCGACAGCACCGGGGATTGGTATTCCACCTGGGGGTTGCCGTTCCCCCGCAACCGTGGCGATAAAGCCCGCAATGCTCCCGCTGCCGAATTTGTCTTTAGCGCCACCGGCGGCGGTAGTTTGTACGACGCCAACTTATTTAGAGAGATCGGGTTGTTTGATGATGTTCTTTTTGCCTACTACGAAGACATCGACATAAGCTTCCGCGCTCAACTAGCCGGCCATTCCGTATGGTACACCCCTGCGGCCGTTGCTTATCATAAACAAGGTGCCACCAGTAATCGGATGCCTAGCGGCTTCGCCGTCCGCCAAACTTTCAAAAACCTGCCAGTCGTCTTTATAAAAGACGTCCCGCGCGAATTGCTTTTTTCGATTGGCATACGTTTTTATTTCGCCTACACCCTCATGCTGGGCAATGCGATAAAAAACGGCAATGGCGCGGCAGCGTTTAAAGGTTGGGGGCAATCAATTACCCTCTTGCCGCACGCCCTACGCGAACGCCGACGCATTCAAAAACAAAAAAGAGCCTCCGCCGGACATATAAAATCCCTCCTTTGGCCCGACCTTCCCCCAGATCAAACCGGCATTAGGCGGTTACGACGATTTTTCACCGGAAAAGCATAACCTATGAAACTCCTTGAATACGAAGCAAAAGCGATCCTTAAAAAGCATCATCTGCCCCTCCCCAAAGGCACGATTATTCAAAAAGGAATTACGCCCGAATTTCCACTACCTGCGGTTATTAAATCCCAGGTTCCAGTAGGCGGAAGAGGCAAAGCGGGTGGAATTATTGTTGTATCAAAATCAACAGATATTATCCCGACGATCGACACTCTTTTTCAACTGACGATCAAGAACCATACCCCTAGGGTATTGCTTGCCGAAGAAGTAATTCCCATAAAAAACGAGCTTTACCTAGCGCTTCTTATTGATCGTGATGTTCAAGAGATCCAACTCCTAGCTCACAAACAAGGTGGCATGGAAGTTGAAGCAAATCATGAGGGATTTTTACGCTTACCGCTCACCAAAGCTTCCCTGCCGGAATGCTCAAAAAAACTGGCCGCTTTTTTTAACTGCAACGTGAAACTTCTGACTCCCCTCTTAAAGAGCATGTTTACTGCCCTGGTTACATCGGATGCCACGCTTATTGAAATAAACCCTCTCATTGCAACCCCCAACGGGGTTTTGATATGCGGCGATTGCAAAATGGAAATTGATAACGCAGCCCTTTACCGTCATCCGGAACTCAAGAATCACGAAAACCCTGATAGCAATTTTGTGAGACTAGATAAAAACGGTACCGTTGCAACTATTGCTAATGGGGCGGGTTTAGCAATGGCCACAGTTGATGCCGTCGCTGGTATCGGCATGAAGCCAGCCAATTTTCTGGATATCGGCGGCGGTGCAACGACCAATAGTGTTCTTGGTGCGTTTGAGAAAATCATGGAGTTCCCGCGTATCGAAGCTATTATCGTTAATATTTTTGCTGGCATCACTCGATGTGATGAAATTGCCCGAGCGATTATTGAAGCAAAGCAGGCCATCCCTCACTTACCACCACTCTTTATTCGTCTGGCAGGGACGAATTTCGAGGAAGCCGTAGCTATCCTTACTCAGCACGACATTCCCACGCTTTCAACGCTTGAAGAATGTGTAGCCGCCGTAAAAGGAGTAGTCCATGAATAGCTCGCTTCTTCTGGGACAAAACGTTATCGTACAAGGAATTACGGGTGCGCATGGCTCTTTCCATACTGCCGCCATGCGTGCTGCCGGAACCAACGTAATAGCAGGAACTTCACCTAATAAAGCCGGCCAATTCGTTGATGGCGTACCTGTTTATAACAGCATTGCAGCAATTAAAAAAGATTTTTCTATTGATTGCAGTGTCATTTTTGTCCCCGCGCCATTCGCGAAAACCGCTTTGCTTGAGGCGGTTACTGAACAAATACCCCTGATCGTTTGTATTACCGAAGGCATTCCCATTCATGACATGCTGGAAGTTACCCACAAAGCGAGGCAAAACAATTGCGTACTCGTTGGCCCCAACTGTCCCGGTATACTTATTCCCGGTGAACAAAAACTGGGCATCATACCCACCCACTTGGGCATGCCAGGTACTGTTGGTATTGTCAGCCGATCGGGTACACTTACCTACGAAACAGCAGCCGGTCTCACAGAACGAAACATCGGCCAAGCGTATATTATTGGTATCGGCGGCGATAGGATTCACGGCGTTGGATTTACTGATTGCCTGGCGCTGTTCGAGGATGATCCTAGGGTAAGTTCAATCGTCCTTATCGGGGAAATCGGCGGCAAAAGTGAGCTTGAAGCAGCTACGTTTATAAAACAAAAGGTTACGAAGCCAGTGTATGCATATATTGTTGGACGTCACGCGCCAAGCGGTGTCCAACTGGGGCACGCAGGAGCAATTCTTAGCAGCGATACCGAATCTGCCAAAGCCAAAACAATAGCCCTCGCTCATGCCGGCGCTCAGACATTCACAAGCATAACAGAGCTCGTTAAAACCATAAAATGATATAATAGAATCTACCAATGAGTAAACAAAAGAAAATCAGTATTCTTATCCCCGCTTATAACGAAGAAGAGGTTCTGCGCCATCTTTATGAACGACTCGCCAAGCTCGCAGGCGAAACGGCCGATTATTCGTTTGAATTCCTATTCGTTAACGATGGTAGCCGAGACCGCACGCTTGAAATGATCAAAGAGTATGCTAAAGATGATAGCCGCATTAGCTACCTCAATCTCTCTCGTAACTTTGGCAAAGAAATCTCCATGCTTGCTGGACTCGACCATGTTACTGGTGACGCAACGGTCATTATTGACGCCGATTTGCAAGACCCACCCGAGCTCATTCCTCAAATGATCGCTTATTGGGAAGAGGGGTACGATGACGTTTATGCAAGACGTCGCAGCCGAGCAGGAGAGTCATGGTTTAAAAAAATAACATCGAAAATGTTTTATAGCATTCTTCAAAAGTCTACTAAGATTCCCATTCAGCGCGACACGGGCGACTTCCGTCTTTTAAGTAAGCGTTCTGTCGAAGCTTTGCGCGAATTCCGTGAATCCCAGCGTTACACCAAGGGTATGTTCAGCTGGATCGGTTACAATAAAAAAGAATTGCTCTACGACCGTGATCCACGGGCGGCCGGCGAAACAAAGTGGAACTATCTAAAACTCACTAATTTTGCCATTGATGGCATTACTTCATTTACCACTGCACCCCTAAGGGTTTCGTCCATTCTTGGGAGCATCATCTCATTGGCTGCGTTTATCTACATTCTGTATTTAGTTATTCGAACCATCTTTTTTGGTAGCGATCTTGCAGGGTATCCTTCTATGATGGCAGTTATTCTTTTCTTGGGTGGCGTTCAGCTTTTAAGTCTTGGCGTTATTGGCGAATACATTGGCCGAATATTCAACGAGACTAAAAAACGACCACTTTATCTGGTAGACGAATATCACAATGGTCACCAAAAGTAGTAAACACATTGTTATTGATGCTCGAATTATGAATTCGTCAACCGGGCGTTACGTTGAGCGGCTCGTCTACTATTTACAGGAGATCGATACAACAAACCAATATACCATCCTTCTTCCCACGAAAGATCTTAATTTTTTTACGCCGACCAACAAGAATTTTACAGTAAAAGCGGCCGACTTTAAAAACTATTCTTTTGCCGAACAAACCAGTTTTAAAACCTTCCTTGACACCCTTCGGGCAGATCTTGTTCATTTTTGCATGCCTCAACAACCTATCCTTTACCAGGGTAATCACGTCACTACCGTTCACGACCTTACGCTTTTAAACACGTTTAACTCAGATAAAAACTGGTTTATATTTCACGCCAAACAACTGATTGGCCGCTATGTTTTCAAGAAAATCGGCAAAACAAGCAGTCATATTATCACTCCTACCCAGTACGTTAAAAACGATTATATTCGGTTTGCTCATGTTCCGGAAAACAAGGTAACAGTCACCTACGAAGCAGCAGATATCTTCGTTGAAAAAATCAAACCATTCAAGCACCCCTATAAACGATTCTTGCTCTATGTAGGCCAACAAAGCGATTACAAAAACATTCAAAGGCTCGGCGATGCACACCAGTTGCTTTTGAAAAAATACCCCGACTTGGGCTTGATTCTCGTTGGTAAAAAAACGCCCGCTCATCTTAAAAACGAGGCCTATTTCAAAAGTAAGAACTACAAGAACATCATGTTTACTGGTTTCGTCGAGGATTCAGAGCGTGATTGGTTATTTGCCAATTGTGCAGTGTATGCCTTTCCTTCCCTAATGGAAGGATTTGGGTTGCCTGCGCTTGAAGCCATGGGCTACGGAGCTCCGGTGGCCAGCAGCAATGCCACTTGTCTTCCCGAGGTATATGGGGAGGCCGCTCACTATTTTGACCCACTCGATATAGACAGCATGGCACAAGCTATCGACGATATCATCTCTAATAAAAATCTACAAAAAGATCTCGTTAAAAAGGGGTATGAACAAGTAAAAAAATACTCGTGGCAACGAATGGCAAAGCAGACTCATGATATTTATCTAAAGGTATTAACCACAAAGCGTCCGTTGTAGCCTTACCTATTCACATGGTATAGTTACAGAGTCATTAGCCTGGTTGATAGGGAGTCGTTATGTCGTCCGTCCTGTCGCTCGTTGGCGTGCATTTTGATCTGGGAACGATTAACCACTTAACGGTTATGGGGGCAACGCTTGATGCTCGCGAGGAACTGGTTCGCTCGAAGTACGATATCTTGATCGTACCTTCGGCCACACGCCGCATGCGTCATTTGGGAACCTCCCTGGAGAACACCTCTCAGTTTTTGCACACGCTCAGCAATGAAGAACTTCTTCCCGGCATCGTGATCGTTATACTGGAGTCGAAAGATCACACGGGCCGGCTTTTGGCTCATCAAGTAAACGGGTGTGTCATGCATGAAATAAGTCGCCACAATGCCGAAGACATGCCTGACCTGCTGAATGCGCTTATACGTCAGCATCTCCAATGACACCAGCCCCTGCCGGAAGAGAATACAGCCGGCAGGGGTGCTTACGTTTCTAAGAACTTCGTTGTGCGATAATAAGGCGGCGGTCACGACCCTCGCCTTCAGAAAAAGTCCGAATATCATCATACTCGGCCGCAACGTGATGAACAATACGACGGTCGGCCGCATTAAGATCGGCGACATAAGAGTCACCAGTTCGGCGCACTTCTTCGATCCATTCGCGAGCTTGCGCGGCTACTTTTTCTGCACGTTGCTTTTTATAATCAGCAATATCCACATTAACTCTGGTGAGTACCGCACCTTTGTTACGAAGTGTGGTTGAAACAAGATACTGAATACTGCGAAGCGTTTCGGCGTTGCGACCAATGAGGAGACTGTTGCTCTCTGACGAAGGAATCGAGGCTTCAATAACATCATCTTCAACACTCATCTCTACCAAAACGTTTATCCCGAAGAAAGAGAGAAGATCCTCTAGATATTTCTTGGCAAATTCCAAAGATTCATCAGCGTTCATTACTTCTTTCCTTTCGTCCTTGTTTCTTTAGCGACAATGCGAGTAACCGTCGCTTCTTTAGCAGTTTTTTCCCGAGCTTTTGCTGTTGCTTTTTTGCCTGGTTTTTTAGCCGGTTCTTCAGCAATTTCCTCAAGCTCTTCTTCATCTTGACGAAGTAGGTAGGTTTGCTGGGCAACAGCAACAAGGTTGGACACCGAGTAATACAGGGCAAGTGCGCCCGGAACGCTAATCATGACAAAGAACATGAATATTGGCAGGACTTTAATCATTTTACCCATGACAATCGCGTTCATCTCAGACTGGTCGGCCGACTTACCATCCGCTGCTTCGCTCATGACGTCACGGAGACGCTTCTTTGATTCAGTTTGAGGCATTGTCTGTTTACTCATAAAGTATTGGGTAGCAGCTGCAATAACTGCAAGAACAATAAGGATAATATCCACATGTCCTTGGCCGAATGCCGACTTAGTTAGGTCGACGATACCGAGCAGCTTTTCGTTAAATTCGTCCGGATGCTCAATAAGCTGCTTAATAGGGCCCATTCCCTCAAGAAAATCATACGTAAACTTGGCAATCTGATCACGATGCTGCGTGAAGATTTGAATAACATAATACAGCGCGATAAAAATCGGAAACTGAACAAGTAAAATACCGATAGAACGGAAGGGACTAACGCCATGTTTCTTGTACAGCTCAAGCATCTGCATGCCCTCAAGCTGCTTATTGCCCTTGGCTCGTTTTTTAATTTTAGCTAACTCGGGCTGTAGCTTACGCATTGCTTTGGTTTGATGAAGTTGCTTCTTTACCAACGGGTACATTGCAAAACGCACCAGAATCGTAAAGAGAATCAAGCTCACTCCAAAGTCACCGCCCGGGATAATACTGTAAAGCCCAATCAACAAGTTGAAGATTGGTTGCACAATTAATATGTCAAAGATATTCACGCCTATACTCCAGAACTAATATAATTTAGTCCTATTATAGCAGTTTTATCGTTTTTTGTAGAGGCCAGCCTGATCAAACGCTAACCGGAGTGCTTCTTCAAGTTCGGCAAACGGTAGCGACATTGTTTCGCTCGACAACGCAATGACCGCAATGTCATGCACCCGCTCCATACGGGGAAGTTCCTGACGAATAATCTCGTAAAGACGGCGGCGGATCCGATTTCTTCCAACAGCACCTTTATGTACCTTTTTACTCACCACAACAGAAAAACGCGAGTGTTTACGATGAGGGTTGGTGACATATTTTACCGTAAAGAGGTGTGATCGGATGGCGGTGCCATTTTTGTAAACGTACCGCAAGCTGCCGTGTCCGTGAAATCTGTTTTGAAATGATAACATAAAGTAGTTTTATTATACTGTATAAAAGCAAATGCGCCCCGTAAAGAGGCGCATTTCAACATATATTATACATGTTAGACCGTCAGCTTGGCGCGGCCTTTGGCGCGACGACGTTTAATAACCGCTCGTCCGGCCTTGGTGGCAACGCGTGCGCGGAATCCGTGAGTACGGGCACGATGCCTCGTGTGTGGTTGGTGTGTTCGCTTTGGCATATCTGGTATATTGTAGCTAATTTTGCTACTTTTCGCAAGTCCCCTCTCTTAACGCTATTTTCTTTATCCACACATCGGGCCGTTTTTTCCACAGCTTTATATGGGAAGGCTCGCAACTGTGGAAAAGTGGCTCCCTTGCACAGCCTCCCAAACAGTATCCTGTTATGGTTGTGGAAAACTCCTGCCCGCGCTATAGTAAAGGAAGTAAGAGATTTGAGGGGTACCTCCTAGGGGGAAGGTTTTTAAATATGCAACATGCGTTGTGGCAAAGTGTTCTGGGTGAAATTGAACTGTCGGTATCACATGGTATTTTCACAACGTGGTTTAAAAATACCGAACTAATCGACGTCTCGGATAATACGGTTACGATTGCTGTTGCCAACATATTCGCAAAGCGCCAATTCGAGGTTAAGTTTAACGATCAAGTTAAAAATGTCCTGGAGAAGAATGGCGTCAACCCTCAAAACATCATTTATACAATCAAAACTTCCGGCAAAAAGACGATCAGCCGAGAAACAACCGCGCCACTAGATAGTCGGACTGAGGAACTTATGAGCGCGCCAACGCGCGCCAAAACAGCTACTCTAACCAACAACACAGGGCTTAACCCTCGGTATACCTTTTCTAATTTTATCGTTGGCGGCAGCAACGACCTTGCTTATGCAGCTTGCCAAGCTGTAGCTACTAATCCGGGCATAAAGTATAATCCACTCTTTTTATACGGTGGAGTCGGCCTGGGTAAAACACACCTTATGCAGGCGGTGGGTAACGAAATTGCCAAAAATCAACCCGAATCTCGCATCCTCTACATTTCTACCGAAACCTTTGTAAAAGAATTCCTAGAAAGTATTCGCTTTAAGAAAAAAGGATTCTCCGACAAATACCGAAACGTAGACGTTCTTATTGTTGATGACATGCAATTTATTGCAGGAAAAGAAAAAACACAGGAAGAGTTTTTTCACACCTTTAACGCACTCCATCAAACCAACAAACAGCTCATCATCAGCAGTGATAAGCCGCCCAAGAGTATCCCCACTCTTACCGAGCGGCTGCGCAGCCGTTTTGAATGGGGTATGGCAATTGATATTCAAATGCCCGATTTTGAAACTCGATGCGCTATCGTGCAAACCAAAGCATCGCTGTCGGGCATCGAGCTAGCTCGCGAAACAACGGAATATCTGGCAAACAATATTAAAACCAACGTCCGCGAACTGGAAGGAGCGCTCAATCAGCTACTCGCCTATGCGGAAATGCGCGGCGTGACGCCCGATATCACTATTGCCGAAGGAATCATTGGCAATGTCCGTCACTCTCGCCCCCAGCACTTGACGCCAAAACAAGTTATCGACAAAACCGCCCGGCATTTCCAGATCGACACAGGAGAGATCTGTAGCGCTAAGCGCGATAAGCATATTGTCGTGCCTCGCCAAATCGCCATGTACCTGCTTCGCAGCGAATTACACCTTAGCTTCCCTAGAATTGCCGGCGAGCTAGGCAGGAAAGACCACACAACAGCTATTCATTCCGTTGAAAAAATCGAAAAAGCCATTAAGCTCGATCTCCTTATACGAGAGCAAGTAGCTGAAATCCGGGAGAAGTTGTATGCTTAAGATATGTGGAAAAACTGTGATTTTCCAGGGTAAACGAGGACGTAAAACCATAGCACAACTTTCCACAGTTTTCGCTCCCCACCTACTTGCCGGAACAGTCAACAAGGTACAAGTGGCAGCTTTGCACAGCTTTACCCTTATTCCTCCACAGCACCTATCCACACCATTTTTCCGTTCGTTACCTCTGGGTGAACACTATTTTTACCCAGTTTCCACAGCACCTACTATTACCTTCATCAAAGGAAAAAGAAAAGAAAGGCAGTAATACATAATGGAACTTACCGTTACTCAAGAAAATCTCGCCAAAGCCCTCAGTAATGTTGGGCGTGTTGCAAGCAGCAAGACAGGTCTTCCAATATTAAATAATATTCTCCTAAGAACCGACAGTAATCGACTATTGATAGCTGCAACAAATCTCGAAATTGCTTCTACGCAACTTATTGGGGCAAAGATAGTTACTCCGGGGGCTATTACAATCCCCGCTCGGCTTGTCAGTGAGTTTGTCTCCAGCCTCCCTAAAGGCACAGTAGATCTAAAGGTAACCGACAGTCACCTTCATATCTCTTCAGGCAGCTTTAGTTCAGTTATTAATGGCGTTATAGCCGATGAATTTCCTGAGTTACCAACTATCGACGAGACCTCCTCGATTCAATACAGCATCAGTACGGCCGATTTTAAGCAGGCCGTCTCTCAGACAATTATCACTGCGAGCAACGATAGTACTCGTCCGGTTCTTACCGGTGTCTACTGGCATTCGTTTGAAGGGAGTCTTTACTTGGCAGCAACAGATGGATATCGATTGTCAGAACGACGCCTTGTGGAAACAACAAGCGAAGTTGCAGCGATTATTCCTACGACTACCCTACAAGAAATACTTCGTACGCTTACTGATGATGCTTCTGAGGTTGATATCCTCTTTGATGAAACGCAAGTTCGCTTTCGTGTCGGTGAAAGCGAAGTGACAAGCCGGCTTATTGATGGCAACTATCCTGACTATCGTCAGCTCATCCCGGCTCAATCAGAGACGAATATCACGCTTAATGCGACAGAATTTGTGCGTGTGACAAAAATTGCTGGATTATTCGCTCGCGAATCCGGCGGTAGCGTCACGCTGACGGCGGATAAAGAGAAGCAGCTGCTTTCTATTCACTCTATCGCTTCAGAGTTGGGAGAAAATACTTCAAGCGCAAGTGCCGAGGTTTCGGAAGATGGTCAAGTGACGCTTAATTCACGTTATTTAAGCGATGCATTGGCTGTGGTTGAAGGTACCGAGGTATACTTTCGCTTCAGTGGCAAATTGGCTCCATGCGTACTGACGGCTAAAGGCAATGATGTTAATTACAAGCATATCATCATGCCTCTGAAGAGTTAGTATGCCCCGGATTCAGTCGCTCCAGGTACGGCAGCTTCGGGCGCATCCCGACTTTTCGCTGGCGCTTGCTCCTGATGTGACGGTTGTGACAGGCGAAAACGGGAGCGGTAAAACTTCCCTACTCGAGGCGCTGTATATCGCGCTTCAGGGGAGTTCGTTCAAGGGGACGGATAAAGATATCGTGCAGCGTGGTGAGGATTGGTATCGTATTGATGTAGCCTTTGATGATGGGGCGACCCGTACGGTTAAGTTCGACTCACGCAAGCAGACGGGCCGCAAGCAATTCAATGTCAATGATAAAACACTCTATCGTCTCCCGCTAGCATCTCGCTACCCTGTAGTGTTGTTTGAACCGGACGATCTACGACTGCTACATGGCTCCCCGGAGCGCCGCCGCCGTTTTATAGATCTATTTATTTCTCAGATTGACCCAACGTACGCTACAACGCTACGAAGGTACGAGCGGGCTTTGAAGCAACGTAATTCGCTTCTAAAAAAACAGGCGCCTCGCGACGATTTTTTTGCATGGGATCTGACACTGAGCGAATACGGCGCGGCGATAATCGAGAAGCGTCTTCATTTCACTAAACAGCTTAACGAGAGGCTCAATGAGACCTATCATGCTATCGCTCGTAAACCCGATAGTGTCTCACTTTATTATTCTTTTGTGCCTGCCGGTAACATTAAGCAGAAGTTACTTACAGATCTCCATGCGGCTATGACTAGGGATATTGTAGTAGGATTTACAACTATAGGCCCTCATCGCCATGACGTTATCTTTGAGTTTAACGGCTCGTCTGCCCTGGCTGTTGCTTCTCGGGGTGAGGTGCGGAGTATCGTGTTGGCGCTTAAGTTCTTGGAAATCGATATCATAGAAAAAGTAACGGGTGAAAAGCCCGTCGTACTGCTTGACGATGTCTTTAGCGAGCTCGACGAAGAACGCCAAAAACAGCTTACGACACTTACGAAATCACATCAAATTATTATCACATCAGCAACCAGTGGCAGCCGTATTCCTGCGAGTATCATCACGAAATTAAAGTAATTATTCGCCGATGTGGTTGGCGTCTTTTACGATATCAGCCGGCACGTCCTTAAATTCAGCTGTTGTTAATACAAGGCTCGGTTTGCCAACAACCGTCCAGGTATCATCTTTTTTCAACATAATGACATAGTAAATATCTCCTTCGTCGCGGGGATCGGCCGGATGCTGCGTGAGGGTGGTAGCGTACCACTCTCCTTCTTTGTAGAGCTTGCCATCTGCCATATCGAACGATGAGGCTACGAATGGATATGCTTTTGCGAGAGCTGTTTTAATAGCCTGTAATTCTGTTGATAGCATGTTTTTTAGATATGTATCTGAGTAACCCGGATCAATAGTGACTGTCATATCGCTTTTGTTGACCGAGAAATAAATGGGCGCCCTGTCGTAATTATCGCCACTGGCAATCGCCGCGTAGTTACCCTCTTGGAGGCGGATAGATTCAGTATTTTTTACTTCGGCGAGTTTATTATTTTTATTAACGTCGTCAGATTTATAAATAGCAGCAACCAAATCTGTCTTCTTAAAACTAAAGGTAACGTTTTTAAAGGAGAGGAAATACATTGTCATACTGGCGGCCGAGGCGACGAGTATGATAATTATTGCGATAGTGATAATAAGTCTTCTATTCATTAGAATGGGCTTTCGTAGTTACTAAACTCTATTTTTAACGTTGCGGGATCATAGCCAAGTTGACGTATCTGTCGTACGGCAGCATTACGATAACCACTCGGGGCATCGATAGTGACAATAATAGAGTTACCGGTTGGGTCGGAATTATCGTTCTTGTAGCCTATAGCAAAAAGATAGTTGCTAAATGGCAAATCATTGACAATCGGATTTTTTTTGCGAAACTCCTCCCCCTCTTGGTTAGCAGCCAGCCCTGCTTTCCCTTCGGCCTCAAGGTATTTCTCTTGGTTTTGATCAACCCATTTCAGGGCTTCTTCTGATTCGGCGCTTAGAATAACAGTAATGGTTTTATTGTCATTTTCAACTACTTCCTTATGTTCGTAAGTGGCAAAGCCGTTTTTCTCGCCTTTAATAGTATACGAGCCAGGCTTCAAATAGAGAGTTCCTGCTCTTGTTGGTACCCCATCTATACTGAGCGAAGCGTCTTCTGGAAGTGTGATGAGGGTTACTTGCGTTTTGCCGGCTCGCTCGATTGAAGTGTATATAAAATAGAAAATAGGTATTACGACAATGGCAAGTATCAAAAGTCCGATAATGAGTATTCTGTGTTTTGTGAATAATGTTGGCGTCATATTTTCTCCTATTTCTTTCGATACCATGTGACGTCGGATGCAGTAAGTTTTTCTCGACCGGCCATAGGAGCCCTCTCGTCCCACGATGCGGAGGCAATTACACTGTCAAATCCTTCTGGCTTTTTACCTCTATCACCAACGTATACAAAGGTGTGTCCTGGAAGCATTGCGACGTCCCCTGCCTGGAGTTTGGCTGTATCTATTGAAGCGCCATTGCCAAAGACAGACCAGTTCTTATCGAGCCACCTTTTTTGAGCCTCAGTATTACCGCCCCGTGCATTTGAGTTGTAGGCTTTTTCATACCCTGAATCATACATGACTGTCGTTACAAATCCACCACAGTCGATTCCTGGATAGATTGTTCCTCCAATATAGCGTTTCTCGGATCGTGCCTTATTGAGTGCGGTGATATATTCGGGTTTGGCAACCACGGTAAGTCCTCGATATTCAGGCCAGGCATACGATTTGGCAGTTGCGGTAAGTGATGAAGTGTCAGCAACGCCGCAGCCCGCCGAGCTTCCCGGGCCCACTTTGCCGTTGAATTCGTTATACCACTTTTGTGCATACCCACCACGGACATTTCTTACTTCTTCAGGGGTATCTGCCGAACGCTCAAAGTTGTCGTGCCAGTAGACGGTTGCCTGAAGAACGGTTGGTTGTTTTTTTAATCCCTCCCATTCGTTGCCGCCGCCATACGAAGCTTTGGCGGTTCGCGCATTACTCTCCTGGTAAAGATACTCGAGTTGGAAGGCAAGGCTAGATACGGGAACCCCTTGTTTTTGCGCGGCAGCATTCAGGCTGGTTCTTCGACCCCCAGTCCACTGCACAATACCGTACCCGCCTGAACCTGTTCCCGGCTTTTCTTCGGCCTCCGGGTTAAAAGGAATGCCCTTATAAGTCGATTCTTGCTGGATATTCCCCATCACTCCCGCGGCTTGCTCTGCAGTAAGGCCCTTCCCAAGCAAGAAAGACCATACCGTTTTAGGATAGTCCTGAGGTGCGGGATTCGCGCTGTTGCCGGGAGTAATGGAACCGGCCGTGCCAGGCACACAGGTAGCACTCGGATCATAGAAGAGGATGTCGTTACCCGAGTAAAACTCCTGGTCGATTCCCTCCGCGCCTGCCCATTGTGTAATAAGAGAACTTATTATCACAGAAGCGAGCGCTATGGCTGTTATTTTTCTCGATATCTTTATCACGGACTTAATCCTCTCATTGCGTTTGCCATTCCTAATGAAATTGCTTGAGGAGTGGAGAGGTCGGCTAGGTTAGTTTCTGGATCATTGGAGAATGCTGAGGTAGATGTGGAGCCAGAACCGGCGTCATCTTGCAAAGTTTGGGAAATGAAGTATCCGTTATATTCGCTCGACATCTGGTTTTCCGTCGTGTCATCCATGCACTTTTCGCCCGTGTACCAAGTGGCTTCATCTTGCTGCTCTTCTGCTGCAACACTTGTGCTTCCCCAAGGATCTTCCCTGTTTACGCAGTACTTCAGGTATTTATCTAGGTAGGTATCGGGTTTGGCATTGCCGCCCTCCTCAATTTGGGCATTAGCCTCCATGTAATCAAGTACTATATCGGAATCGACATAATCGTGAGGAACGTATCGGATAGCACAAAACATATCAGGATCCATCTTTGATTTAAGAGTGGCGTATGTTTCGTCAGGGCATTGGCTGAAGCGAGTTTCGCTATAATCAGCTGTCGGCATACTGTAAGCGGCCTGAGCATTATTTGTCAGCATATTTAAGGAACCCGGCACGGCAGCAAACATTTTACCAATCGAAGAAACGAATGGTTGCTGAACCGACGGCATATAATCGGCCAGTGAAGTGGCCATAGCACCCAGGAATGAGTAGCGGTTGTTAATGTCAAATGGTGTTTTTGAAGCCTCGTAGGTTTTCATGGCAATATCTTGCTGGAGAAGGTCGTTGTTAGCGGCGATATTCTTCCTTATCGCGGCCAGTTTCCCTGGTTTAAGGCCAAACTTCATGGCCGACGTACCCATGATAACGGCTGCTCCGATAAAGAGAACGTTGCCGGCATCCACGCCAATAACCCCAGTGGTAAGATCAATACCTGCCGCTGCATCGATGCCTGCATTAACCAACTCGGCCGCCCACTTCTCAACCGGAAGAAGGGCGGTTATCCCCAGTATTGCTGCGGCAATGATCGGGGCTGCGAGGAAACTTATAACCTGGACAACAGTGTTATTAACAGCCTTACAGGCAAGCTTTACGTTTTCTTTTCCAACGTGTTCATTGATCCATCTGACCACTGTTTCGAGTACACCAAGGAACCCGCTGGCGATAAAGAAGCGCATCGCAATACCGGTTAGGTTAATCTGGTCTCCATAGGCCACGACCTTATAGGCCTCCGCATCCAATGCGTTCTTGCCGATATTTGGGTTATCTATCATCTCGCCCGTCTCGGGGTCTTCTACCTTAGTCGGATAGGCGGATGGCGCAAGAATACTCATGCCCTTATTTACCTCCGCTTCAGTTGCTGCGTTGGCCTTAATAGAGCTCGCGAGCGTAAGAAAAATCATAGCAAAGCCAGCAAACCTTAGCGCCTTCTTTATTTTGGCGAGAGTAGCGATAAAGCTCGACATATTATAGGTAAGACAAGCCAGTTGAGGAATAGCAAGTGCATTAGTAAGCTTTAAGGTCAACTTTTTTAACTTGGAGCCTTTTGAGATGGCATCGTTAATTTGCCTGGCGGTTTCGTTTCCGGCCTCGGTATTTGCCTGGGCGGCTTTCTTTTGTTCTTCCGTGGCGTCCTTCCCGGGATCGTCCGCCACGGCATTAGTGCTTACGGTCCCTTTCTCCCCCTTGGCGGATTCTTCAAAGGATTTATCCGCCTCCTGTTTATTTTTTCCTTCTATCTTCTTTTGTTTCGTCAGATTTAGACTCGTCAGGACTCCTTTAAAGAAACTCCCCACTAAAAAGATCGAGTTTTTAAGACTATAAACGGCATTCATGGCAGCACTGGCTACGGCTGAGTTTTTTAAGATGGCTGTGAGTTCTTGTACGTTGTGAGCTATTTCTCCGTTCGGAAGTTCAATAGAGGTAAAAGTAACGCGCTTGCCGTCTGTGCTGATCTCCTTTTCTCCGAATTTAATGCCCTTTTTCTCGTAGCTTTCTACCAAACCCTTATCCATAGAGTTAAACTTACAGCGTATAGATATGGCCTTATTACATATACTCATTTTTTTTCGTGCGTCGCCGCCAAGTTTTTTACCCAAGAGAACAAGGTTCTTATGCTGACTTGAATCGTTGACGTCATTGGTGTCGTTGGTAAAATGCTCGGCAACAGTAACAGGCATTAGCGTAAGCCCAAAGAAGCCCAATATACCACCGCCAGTAAGGAGTGTTCCACCGATAGCGGCCATAGGCCCCTTTTTCCTGAGCGTGCCATTCACTCGTGCGCCGAAGGATTCTCGTTTGGCGGATTTATTCTTCGCGGAAACATTGGTATCCCAGGCTTGTTCACTGGCCTTTGCGTTGCTGACGTTTTTAGAAGCCGCTGGGCCGGTAGAATCTGTCTCGGCTGCTTTTCCCGCCTGTTGGCCGGCTCGCTGTTCAGCGTTTTTGAGCTCTTGGCCCAGGCCGTTGTTCTCCATCATGCCCTGAAATTCGCGGTCGTAATGGCTTTGGGAAGGATTATAGGCCTTGTCTTGTTCTTCCCTGGTATTTGGAGTTTTCGTTTCCATACTTATGCCCTATTATACGCTGAACTCACCAGGATTCATGTATCCGTTATTAGCAGGCGGTTCGGTTGGATTTTGTTGAGGTTGGGCTTGCGTGGCCTGTGTTTGAGCGGCAGGATTCGTTGTAATAAGACCCGTTTCGGTTTGGCTCGCAACAATCTGAATATGTACGTGGTTTTGACCAGCAAAGAATAACCCTTGTCCGACTGGGAAGTTAGCCAAACGCTTTTTCTCTTCTTCGGTAAGTTTAAAAACGTCGGAAAGCACATCAACGGCACTCGACGATTGTTTCAAAAGAAGCTGCATCGATGAGTTGGCAACAATTGCGCGGCCCATTTTACTCCCCATAAAGTCCTCGACGTCCTGGGTAATGGTAGTGAGACCAAGGTAATATTTACGGGCACGTTTCGCCAAGGAAAAAAGGAAGTTGGCCGAGTCGTCAAACTTCATGAGCTGCCACGCCTCGTCTACGATCAACATGCGTTTTCGCTGGTCGGTTCTAGTAATATTCCAGATGTGGGAAAGGACGATATACATGGCCACCGGACGAAGCTCATCCTCAAGGTCGCGGATATTGAAAACAACCATATTATTATTGATATCAATATTTGACTGCTGGCTAAATATACCGGCAAAGGTTCCGCTGGTATATTTACGGAGTCGTTGGGCCAACGCGGGGCCGGTGCCGCCCATGTGAAGTAACGTGTCGTACAGATCGGCGATTGTCGGTGGTTTAGAGTGATGTGTTAGCGGATCACTGGTGATTCCGGCTCGTGCATATGTATCAATCAGGGCTTGATCAAGGTCGGCTTCTTCGGCTGGTGTCAGTGCAGACATAACTTGTCCGTTTGCAGTAGATTGTGTACCGCCGAGCATTAGTCGAAACAACCCGTGAAGTGTCACAAGATTGGCGCGAAGCGCGTCGTCGGCCTCATCACTATCAATAACCCGGGGCAGATCAAATGGGTTAATACGTGTATCGGCGCTCAGACTAAGGCGAATATAGCTTCCCCCCACCGCATCAGAGAGTTTCTGGTATTCATTCTCTGGGTCGATAATAATAACGTCACACCCAATCATCATGCTTCGCAGTGCCTCAAGCTTGACGGTAAACGACTTACCGGCACCAGATTTGGCAAATACTACCATATTGGCATTTTCTAGCGAGAAGCGGTCAAATATAACCAACCCGTTGTTGTGCATGTTGATTCCATAAAGGACGCCTTTTTCTTGGGTAAGATCTGCGCTGGTAAACGGAAAACTGGTCGAGATTGCGCCTGTGTTCATGTTACGGCGAATCTGTAATTGGTCGGTCATTTGAGGAATCGTGCTATTAAGGCCCTGCTCTTGTTGAGAAGAAGCTACTTTGCTAAAAATCAGCTGCTGGCCAAAAATAGTTTCGATTTTATGCTGTACAAAGCTCAATTCGTCCATGCTATCGGCGTATAGGGTAACATACAGTCCATACCTAAAGAAACGTTCAGCACCCACTTGTAATTGATCCCGAAGCTCTTCTGCGTCCTGTAAAGCCGCCTCAAGACCCGGATCGCGAGTCCTTCCCTTTTCGCTATTGATCGACATCGTTGCTTCGAGTTGAGTTACTTTTTTGCGAAGATTGTTAAGCACCACTTGGCTCTCAACGGGGTAAATAAACATGCTGATATCTAGCACCTCGTCGATATTGATAAGCGAACTTAGCCAGCCGGTATAAATTTGGCGAGGGTAGCCATAAATATAAAGCGTACGACCATATTTCGTACCAAGGCGAAAATGGCTCGAATGGATTTCGATACTGCTTGGCGCGATAAGGTCGCGCAGCGTCGTCATGCCCTTTAAGAATGCCTGTTCTACCTCGGCTTGTTCGCGGGCGCGCTGCTGGGCGGCAATATCTACCGGATCAAGTTTCTTAGCCATTACATTCCCCCCTCTTGCAAATGTGGCCGCGGTGCTTCGCCCTGTCCTTTGGCAACGTACATGCTCGTAACGTTCTCAAAGTCGCCTAGGGGCTCGCGAACAGCTGTATCGGGGTTGTACATATTGTAGTAGAGCTCACCAAGTTCTTTGGTATTAAGCTGAACACTTTTTATACCAATCTGGAAAAGACCACTCATAACCGAATCCACCCGGTTTTTAATTTCGTCCTTTGCTTTGTCGTAGGTCACTTTATCAATTTTGGTAGCGGTGGTCGGTGTTTTGGCAAATAGTTTACTAAAGAAACCTTTCCCCTGTTCAACAACGTTATTCAGGTCGCCGCTTTGGTAGTACGGAATCACAATAAAGAAGCTTTTGTCCATAATATTGGCTTCTTGAGAAAGAACATCAATAAAGCTGATGTAATCGTCCATAAGAACATTCAGGAGCATGTTGTCTTGTGATCGGCGAATATTGGCAAGCCTATCAAGATATGGTCCAATATCCACCCGCTGCGAGCGGATAAAGATCTGTACGGGAAAATAAAGAGCGTTCAGGAAGTTCTGATAACTATACTCCACACCTTCGCGTTCACGGGAGCTCATAAGGTCGAAATTGATTGATTTACAAGCAACGACAGCGCGGAAGCTTCCATCGCTCATGATAGCCATACCTTCCCGAATCTCAGAAACCAACAAACTGTTCTGGGTGGTATTCGGGTTGGGTAGTTGTTTTGGGGGTCCTTGTTGCTGATTTATTTGTCCCGATACCACAGCAGCAGGCTGGGGCTGGGCTGGCAAAGGTGCTGGTGCGCCAGCAGGAATAGGCTGCTGGTTATTCGGAGCAGCGCCTGGAGTTGGCTGTAGAGGTTGTTGATTATTTGGCGGCACGTCCCACTCTTCTCCTCGGCCGACTATCCATCTGTTTATCGCAGTGAAATCACAACTTCATCTTCGGAAAGTTTTTCTTCCTTGTCGTGAATGCGGTTGGCTTCATGAGCAATCGTCTCGATAGATAAATCAGAGTTATTTGCAAGGTTTATTATATCAGGTGACACCACAGCTTCGCTAGTGTTTGTTTGCGCGGTTTGTGTGGTTTGTGGCGTGCTGGATGGTGCCGGTGCCATTGGGGTAGCCTGAGGTTGTGGGGCTGGAGTTTTCTGTGCGGGGTTATCGCCAAGAGGATTAACGACGGCTTGATGAATACTATTCGGGTATGGATCGTACGTAAGATGGGGTTCGTTTACGGGCGGCAGCGTGCTGGACGGAACTTGTGGTTGGGGCGATGAACTCAAATTAGCGTAAGGGTCTGGTATCGGTGGTGCGAGTGCCGTTGCCTGTGGTTCATCTTTCATGCGGGCGATCATCTCTTCTCTTCTCTCGACTTCCGCGTGGTTGATCATACTATTGAACGATTGGGCAACGCCACTATTGGTATCGAGCACGTCTTCAGTTTGCTGAGCTGCGTAATAGACATCGTTTTGCATGGCGCTGTCTGGGGTTGCTGCGCTGACGCCGCGCACAGCCCATCCACCTGTGTCCACAATATCCGCTAGATACGAAAGTCGTTGCTCCGCCTCTGTCTGGGAAAGGTTCTTTATGCGTTGCACTTCAACAACCTTAGGCGCTGTGATTTCTACAAGAGATTGTATCCCATCTGGCTGCCAAAGGCGCTTGCGTGGTTTCAGATGAAACGATATAACGGCCGCAAAGTATATCTCCATCGGTTGATCCTTGCGGAGCGGTAGAGCAAGCGCGCCGAAAAAAATTATGACCGGAAGTGGAATTATAGCTAATCCAATGAAAACTTGGGCGAGTCCCCATGCCAATCCAATTGCGATAACCGCAATAATAATATAGATAAATTGGCGAAAGCTAAACGGGCCGATCAGCTTGTCGTCAGCTTCAACGTCCTGAGGTACTTTATAAACTGCCATGTACGTTTAGTATAGCAAATCAGATATTCTCCTAATTTACTTCCCTTCATCTCTCTTGTCCATTTCGTGAAGCTTATCGTACATGATTGCTTCATCATGTGCCGTCGCTAGTTCTTTATCAGTAGGGGCTGCGCGAAGGTCTCCTCCGGCTGCTCGAACGAGCTGTGCTTTCTGATCGTCATTAAGGTTGGCGCTCACACGTGGGTCGGAAAGAACACGTCGTGCTTGATCGCCCGAGATGACACCTCCCTGATTGACCATCTTCTCGATACTCTTTGCGTGTTGACCCGCAAGATCATTATCAGACAATGCTCCAGATTTAGATTCGGTAAGAGATTTGGGCTTCTCACCCGGCTTGGGCGTCTGGCCTGACCAGCTGATAAGGTCGGCACCTTTGGCTTTTGCGTCTCTACCGTGTCGCTCCTGGAGATTTTCGCGCAAGCTTTCCGATACATTACCAAGCTTGGCTGCACTTTCTGGATTTGCCTCGGCGCCCTCGACAATTTCACGAAACTTACTTATACCTGAACCACCTTTTGCGAATAACATATTCTGCGCTGCCACCGCCTGGGCTTTATTGCCACTTTCAATAGCATCTTTGAGCGCTTTTTCGGGATCATTATCAAACTTAATCTTAATGAGTGCTTCCATATCGCCGACGTCTTCTTGGAAAGCTTTCTTTTGTTGGGTAACAGCAGCAGCCACAACTCCCGCCTTACGAGCTTCGTCACCTCCGGCAAGCTTGTTGGCAAAGGCATCATTTTCTACAGCGGTATTAGCTATATATTCAGTTTCGGCGCGCTTGGCATGTGTTTCATTACTAGCCCGTCCGGCTGCCCGGCGAGCACCCCACTGAGTAACATTGCGACGTCCCCACATCCCTCTCCCTTCGAGCTCGTTGGCTCGTCGGACATTTTTGCGATCGTCACGAATACCTTGGCCAAAGTTTTTTCCGCCCTTTTGACTGCGGTCATTAAGGCTCATTATGGCACCGCCCACGGCACCCAGGCCTTTTAGGGTGGCCATAACCAGCATGTACGTCAAGAAGAGTGGGACAATGGCAATTCCTGCCCCCATAACTTTTGTTACCCAATCAACAACAACATCCATGAAGCTTAGCTTCCTCCCATCACAATCTTAGAAGCGAGCGCTGCCGCGCCAAATATTAGCGACACGACAGGGTACAGAATAAGTAGTGTCGTAAATAGCCTGCGCCACCTGGTAAATAACGATTCGGTATTTGGCAGCAGATATGCCACGAATGCCAATGGAGATATAACGATCAAAAGAATAATAAGTGCTTGGCGGATAATCAATACAAGAAATACAGCCAGAATCGCGATAAGACATGCGAGAAGAACGGGTATAAGGGCCGATAGTCCGATGTAGAGAGCTGCACCCAAAAGAACAGTACCTCCAAGGAGACCTCCGACGATTCCCTGCCATTGTGTACCACTGTTAAAACCATTATCGGCATTTGGGAGACTTAATCCTTGGCCAATAGTGTCGAACAATGCCTTAAGTGAGCTGCCGCCAATGTTCGAAAGGTCAACGGCTAGTGAACATACCCAGAACGATACATTAACGAGAATTGCGGCGATTATGAGCCGCGGGAGCATCCGTTTTATGCCGTAATTGGTGATACCGAAGCTGGTTACCTGCGAAAAGATAATTATAAGGAAAGCAATGACGAAAGCAACGTTGGCGAAGTTACGCATAACCGACCATGCCTTGAACAACCCCGAATTGGGGTCCATAACCACGGGTTGCACTTTCAGAAGCGCTGCGACAAAACTGTAAGCACCGTCTACTAACTGTGCCAGCAAATTAAGTATTGGACAAACAATCCAGCCGATGCCAGGTATAGCACAGGTGGTTTTATCTTCCTTCTTTTGCGCCTCTTCTTCCTCTGGTGGGGTGGTATCATTAGCGCCACCCGTTGCGGTTCGTTGTCCATAGAGGCAGGCCTCTTTCAGGCCTTGATCACTATTAAACTTGTCACAATACCCAGCCGTTCCTTTATTCTTGTAGCCTTCGTCACAGGCAGCCCGAAGTGCGTTAGCACGTACAATTTGGGTGTCGGTACCAGTAGCGGGGTACTTCTCACCACAAGTACCTGGCGTGTATTCTCCACCTGGCCTTAGTATCGATGCATATGCCCGGGCATATTTACCATTCATGGAAAGGTTGGCCGGAACAGTATCGGCAGTATTGTCAGCACAGTCGAGCTCAAGACCGTTTTCGCTCCCCTCTACTCCCGTAACGTGCATATTTGGACCGAGATACGTTTCTCCTGTTTCGGTGTCGCCGGGCTTATAATAAGTATTCCAGCCTGCTTTACTTTCCTCGTAAGTATAGGTACGATAGTGTCCTTCATCTATTCCGTCCCATCCTTGTGCGGCCTCGCGATTGCGTCGACCTTCTTCGGTATCGGCCTCGTCATTCTCGACATAGGGGTTGCGATACTCCCAGCCACATACTTTCGTGAGGTTATAGTAAAGAATTGCGTAGGTTATAGCATCGCTTGGGCGTTGGGCGCCTAACTGAGCACCAAAAAAGGCATCATCCCTCACCGCAGCCCGCAGTTTATCGCGTATAAACCCATCGTTATAGCTCAGACTGCGCGGGGAAATCATAGTACCGTTGTCGTAGGTATAGCCGATTTTCTCAAGCATGCCACGGCAGCCACCGTTGATGCCGACGGAAGCGAGGGCAGCATTAACGATGCTCGTATTTTCTTCCATGTCTTCCCATGTGGCATTGTCGCTGTCACCACCCGTGACGTGGCTTCCTACCCATATGCCATCATTGTCGTCTGTGCCGAAGATAGCACATTTGTCGGCGTCAGAAACATCGACATTCGAGCTGCCGACACCGATGTCGTACCCTTGGTTGATGACCGTATTCAATATGGACCAGGCGCGTGCCCGATTCAGTATATCTTCTTTGCTGATAGCTGAGGCATTCTGGGTAAAGAACGGCGTAAACATGCTGAGGAGCGACAAGAGCGGGATAGCAGCGGTAATAATATAACGCTGTCGTATACCCGAGAATAATTTGCGCCACATAAACATAACTGCTATCAGTATAAAACCGATAGCAGTTAGAAACAATAGTTAGTTATAGCGCTTAGTAGGCTTTCATAACGTGTGAGCCGGTGTAATCCCACTTGCCCGTTTGGGGGTCGAGTTTTTCGTGGATTTCAGCCTTGTAGGTAACGCTGCTCAAAGCAGTTTCACCTTGCATGGTTGTCACGGTAAGGTCACCCAGTACGGTGTAGCCACCGGCATCGGTTCCGGAAACAGTGGTGCCCGTCAGGTAAAGGCGAGAAAACGTCTCGTCTTCAATATTGCTCTTGTTGAGGTTATAAACCAGTGTTGCTGGCTGTACGAAATCGGTGTCGACCTGTGAAACTTTGTTGTGGTCTGAGCCAAGGCCAAGTAGGAGTCCGTCTTCTCCGGTAAGGAGATCCAGGTTAGCTTCTTCAACAGCTTGGGCACCACCACCTTCAGAAACGGCTTCACGGCTTACATTAACCCGTGCGCCATTTTGAAGTGCGACTACCCACTGCTTGCCTGCCTCGGTTGGTGAAGGAGCCTTTCCTTGGTTTACTTCAAAGTAAGTCGCTTTGGCAACTTCTACTGGCATGGTTTGGCCGTTTAGTGTAACACCTAGTTCGGTGTTGGCCTCGGGGGTAGAAGTTTGCGTTTCAGCTGAAGCTCCCGTTGGTGCACTTCCTCCTGGGAATTGCTCGCCAGTGGCACTAGGCTGAGAGCCAGTGTCAGGAATATTTTGTGGAGCAGAATCATGGCCTGCAGCCCCAAGATAGTAGGAGCCAGCGGCAACAACGCCCGCAGTAAGCAGGGCCACCTTGCCCCAGTTCCGCTTAAAGAATCCGGGTTCGTCTTCTTCTTTTTGTGGAGGAAGGTTGTATGTATCAGGGCTAGTTCGGGGTTCGGGAACCTGTTCGTAAAGAGTCTGGTTAGCTTCAGGAGGCATGACACCCCCTTGCTCGTTTAAGCGATGTGTTTGGGGGTTTTCAATAGTCATTTTGTGCTCCTTAGCGCGAAACGCGCAGCATAAGTAACCTATTGCTTCTGTATTATACATTAAACGCTATAAAAACGCAAGGGGTTTTAACAAAGATTAATACGCTACATATAGCGTATGTATATTACCATCCAAAGTGTATACAGGGGTGAGAAAATAATTCCAAGGACAATCCCGCCGCGAAAAAGCGGCGGGTGTCCGGATCAGTTACCACCTCGACTGGTCGTCCTCGGGGTGAGTACGAGGCCAGTGAGCCAGAAGGTCGTCGTGCAAGTGCCATGAAGGTGGCAAGTGAAAGCGACCGAGGCCCATGGTCACGATGTTACTACACAGGTCTGAGAGCGTGCTCCAGCCGACGCCGATCTCCTGCTCCTGTGACTGGTGGGAAATGTGACGGAGATGGATGGTGCTCTTGATGTGATCGGCTGGGGGCTGCTGATCCGAGTAGTACGTTCCCTGTACGTAGACGAGCCTGCCGTCCGGCATCAGGTTGATACGGTACGTATCGTCGTACTCCTTGAGCAGCTGCCACGAGGCGGTTCGCACCCCGTTTTCGTACACCCACTCGCAGGTGTCCGGCGGGTTGCCGTGCGCCGCCGTGGTCATGTCGCGTGTTGCTTCCAGCACGATGTCGACCCAGCGATTGTACTGCCGGATATGAAGGTTCTCTGCCCTTGCCTGTTTGCCGCCGTCTTGCCGCGCATAATGATCGTCGAGATTACTCAACGGTTCACCACCTCTGGTGCGTATCTGATTGGACAAGGTAATTATATATTGTCTCGGAGGAAATGCAAATTGAGCTTATAAGATTAATAATAATCTTGGACAAGTCCGCCGCCTTACGACGACGGGTGTCCGACTTAACTAAGACTTCTGGTTAGGCTTTCAAGAAGGCCTCGTCCATGCTTTACGACGTCAGCTGGGTCCGCCGGTTCGTTGTTGTATTCAAGCTTTCCTGCATAGAACATTTCTCCGGATGTTGCTCCAATACAGAACGTCAGACCACAATAGGTAAGCTTCCAGTCGCCATCGGGAAAAAGAGTGAGATTGGAAGTGTGGGTATTTACCTCGAAACGGCCGGTTATGGACCATCCTAGTCTGTCCAGATAGCGATTGCCGGCGCTTGCAACGGGAGGGTATGAATGCCTGAAAGAACCCTCGCGCCACCGTGGAGTGTTTCCTGCTTCTCGCTGGCGATCAAGAAAGAATTGCACCGCCGGGTTCAGCTGAAAGAAATGTGAACATGTTCTTTCAAACTGATATTCCTCGGCTGCTTTTTCGTCTTTCCACCGTTGATTTCTTTCGGCCTGTTCTCGTTCCGCCCTGCTCCAGTAAAAAGGCAAGCTACTCATCTATCTTAGTGCAAAGTTACTCGGACGGCGCAAGTATACAACTTTTCTTGAAACATATCAAGTAGATATAGGTTTTCGTGTTATTATTCAAAATGTACGTCGTCTTTTGAGAGAAGGAACTATGTCTGGCGATTTGCCGTACTTGCGTAAAGCTGAAGATGGGCCGACCGACTCCGAACCGCCCGATCGGACAGAAGCTCCAAGGAGAAGGCATTTGCCTCCATACAAAGAGCCCCCTGGACCACCTGCTCGGAAGAGCCGAGGCCCGGGCATGGGTATTGTATGGATTCTGGTGACTGTTGTGCTCTTAGGAGGCCTATCTGCTATTACGATCACCCTGGGTACCGCGGCTATGGATGACGACGCAGTCAGTATGGACGCGGGACAGATTGTCCAAGGTATTGGGATTGGAGGTATTGTACTTACCCTTCTTGTCGTCGTGATCATTATGCTTGTCTATTTTGATTAGGCACGAGAATACCCCTAGTCTCTAACGGGCTAGGGGTATAAAAAATTGGAGTTCAGCTAAGGATTGTTAGGTGGTGGCCACTGTCGCAGGAGCTCTTCCAGGTATGGACGCGAGTTGTCGGCAATGCGACCACGAAGTGAAGGGTTTTCCAGAGCTTCCTTGGCAAGTGCTCCAAGCCGTGCACGGTTTTGTTCATACCTCGGAATATCCACTGTCTTAATCGTACTTGGTATGGGTCCTTGCGCAACCTTAACAACTCGTTTAACAGCTTCCCAATCCATACCGGCAAGGTGCTCGGCCTTAAGTTTACCGCTTACAAAGTTACCAGCAACAAGGTTATCGATTCCGGCGCTCCCCTTAACTTCACCTTGCTTAATCTTGTCGATGCCCGAACCACCGAAGTAAGCTGCTAGGTCACCGATCTTATTAGCCTTGGCTTCATCACCAATTGTGGTTCGGTGAGCAAACAGCTTGCCGCCTTCTCCGGATTCAGCAATGATAGCTTGCTTTTGCGTGAAACTACCTTCCTTCATCTGGAGCTCAATTGCAGCTTCAACGATATGAGCGTCGCTGAGGTCGATATCCTTCTTAAATCCAGCACTATCCTTTACTTCGACGGATGTGCCACTCAATATGTCTTCACGTTGTTTTGCACCTACATTAAAGTGTTTCAGCAAGTGGCGGGCTTCTTCAACCGACTTAGCGAAGTCGCTACGGTTTTCTGCCACGGCGTTTGCAAGAGCCGAGTCGGCACCATGCTCGTCGATACCGCCAGCTCGTTTACGTGCCCATTCTTGCCCAAGCATGAGTTGGGTCATATCGGTCTTCTGAACATGCTCGGCAGAGTGGGCGCGACGTTTTTCGAGGTTGGTATCGACCGACGCTTTTCTAATAGCTTCAATCATATTACTTCGGTGTGCCTGGTAGTTAGTAATACCTCGCCGAGCAAGCCCCTCAGCACCGAGGGCAGCTTCGGGGTCAAGGAGATTATCGCCTCGTCCGGCCAAGACCTCCTGCCAGTTAGCATCGATCTTAGCCTTATTAAGATCAAGCTTCAAGTGAGCGGCACGGGCTTCGACATCCATATGCTGCAGGGCGGCGTTGGTGGCTTTAGCGCCTTCAAACCGAGCCTGTGCAGCGGTTTCACCCGTGTCTTTAGAAAGGGCGGCACGTTGGTTGGCCTGGTGGATCTTTGCGTATTCCTCATGGTTTGCCCATGCTGCGTCAGCCAATGCCGTGTTGGCACCGCGCCAGCCTTCACGCGTGCGGCGCTTGGTATCGATGTTTTGTGATCGCCTGGTGGCAGCACCGCGCCAGCCAGCACGCGGTTTGCTGGCCAGCACCTGGGCTTTTTGGTTTTCGGCGCGGTCTTTGGCCCAGTTGCGAGTGCGGTCGATAAGCCCCTTGTTCGGGTTGTTGATCATGCCAGCAAAGCGGCTAAGGAGCGCGCCACTAAACTTAATAAGCAGTGGCGTAATGATGATTGGCGCAACCTGCACGGCCATACCAAGGAGAATAAGGTTAATTGAGTTGGCGTTTTGTATAATCGCCATACCAGCCAGCTGCGAGCCACCAAAAATAACCGAGAAGATCGGGAAAAGCATTAGCATAGTCATAAAGAGTTCGCGCCATTTCTCGAAGTATTTCTCGGTGTTCGGTAACAAATAAGCTACGAACGCGAGCGGCGATACGATGACCAATATAGTAATAAGCGCCTGGCGAAGCGCCATAATTAGCAGCGCCACAAGAACGGCCAAAAGAACAGTAACGAGTATCGGCACGAGGAAAAAGGCGGAGCCGGTAACCGTGCCGCCAAGCAAAACATTTGCTCCAATACCAGCGAGCACCGCTGCGGTACCGCCGGAAAGAATAAAACTAGTGATGCTTTCCCAACTGATGAGATCCCAGCCATTGCCTTCTCTGCCCACAAGGGTATTACGAAGGGCAATGAACAATTCCTGTATAGAGTGGCCAAAAATGTTGGATATATCGATAGCAATAGCACAAATCCAGTAGGACACGTTTACCAAAATAGCCGCCGCGATAAGGCGTGGCAATAGCCGCTTTATTCCGTAATTAGAGATACCGGCATTGGTGATTTGCGAGTAAATAACAATCAGGAACCCAATAACAAATATAATGTTGGCAAAGTTTCGCATGGCTGCCCATATACGAAAAAGCGCATTATCTTGGCTGGTCTGCACCGGCCGGACAGTAAGGAAGCTCGAGAGAATGCCGTATATCCAATCCATCGCCCCTGCCAAGAACTTAGTGACGGGACATATTATCCAACCAATTCCTTCCAGTGCACAAGAGGTAGTGTTTGCGTTGGCATTCGCTGGTTGAGGCTCCAGAGTGATCTGACTCGCCCCGGACGGATTAGTGTAGGTGTTTGGCGGTGTATAGTCGTAAATAACGTACGATGCCGTTGTTGCTTTGGTGGGGTCGGTGCCGGGCGCAAAGTAAATTAGGTGAGCTTTTTGGGTGGGGTTTGAAGAACCCGAGACGATTGGCTCGACGTAGGCATATACCTGGGTGTCTTTGGCAAAGCCGCGTGGGTCATTATCACCAATGTTGCCGGTTTTTATATATTGCTTTTGGGCATAGGTAATCGAGTTTCCCTGCCAGGTGGCATCGGCGGCAAAGGCGGTGGGCGAAACGCTCAACAATGCGAAGAGGGCCACGAACATACTTGCGGCGAACAAAAGAATTTTCCGTCCCGATATACTACCGAGCGGAAAGGCTTTTCGCAAATCCACCATATACAGTGCTATGCTACCATTTTATAGCTTAAAAGTCAATGAAATGGACTAGATTTACACACCCTGTGAGTATACGCCTTTTCCCCAGACTTTCTGCTTGCGCGCCCTACGGTTTTATCGTATTTTATAGGTAGGTATGAATGTAAAACAAAAAATTCTCAGTTTAACTATTATGGTTGCTTCTCTTGTAGGGGTTGTGGCGCTTGCGCCGGCAGTAGCCGCCCAGACCCAAAGTTGTGGTGGCGCACAAACAGCTATTCTTTCCTGCCCGCAGACCAGCCAGGGGCCCGACGCTAAGAATAACGGCGTATGGGGTGTATTGCTGATCGTGCTTAATATCTTGACGGCTGGCGTCGGTATCGCGGCGGTAGGTGGTATTGTGTACGGTTCGATTCTCTATACGAGTGCTGGTGACAGCTCGGAGCAAACTAAAAAAGCTATCGAGATTATCCGCAATGTCGTTATTGGACTGGTGGCATACGGGTTAATGTATCTGTTATTGAACTATATTATTCCCGGGGGCATTTTTGCATAAAGGAGAACCATGAAAAAAATAATTCGTAACTGGATAGCTGCAATTATCTTTACCGCAAGCTTAGGCGGTGCAACCTTAACGGTGGCTGCTCCACAGCCAGTCGGGGCGGCATGTATGGATCGCTTGCTCACCTTTCCTACCTGGTATCGTGGCATCGCAGATGGCACGGGTGACAAGTGTGATATTAAAAACCCGAACGATGTAGGTGGATTACCGGCGTTTATCTCTAAAATCGGCCTTAATGTTATTGAGGTCATGCTACAGCTTGTTGGGTATATTGCGGTGGGGTACATTATAGCCGGCGGATTTAAATATCTTACGAGTACCGGAAGCGCCGATGATATTGTGAAGGCACGCAAGACCATTTTAAATGCCGTAATTGGCCTGGTTATATCTATCTTTTCGGTGGCAATCGTTAATATCGTAGCGGGCGCAGTATAATGAAACAACTACTTATCCTCGCCATAGACAAAATTACTCCCGACGAGATTGGCCTCAAAAACCCAGCAACCGATCCAAACGCTACGATTGGCAATATTCTTACGACGGTTTATACGTGGGCCGGTATTATTTGTGTGCTGGCTATTATTATTGCCGGGCTTTTTTATACCACCTCTACCGCTAATCCGTCACATACCAAGCGTGCAAGAGAGGCTATTATTTACGCCATCGTAGGGCTCGTGGTTATTATTATGGCATTCGTGATTACACAGTTTATTTTAGGGAGGTTTTAGATGAAAAAGTGGAAACAACTCATAAGCGCTTTTGTGGTGACGGTGGGCCTAGGAGGGTTGTTGGTCTTTACCCCTACTGCTTCGGCGGTGAATGTGTTTGATCAATGTGGAGCGAACGCGGAGGCGGCGGTATGTAAAGCGCAGGGCGACAATGCCTCAAGTATGGTGACGATTGTTATTAATATCCTTCTCTTTATTGTCGGTATCATAGCAGTGATCATGATCATTATTGGCGGCATTCGGTATACGCTTTCCAACGGAAACGCTAGTCAGGTTAAAGAGGCCAAGGACACAATTCTTTATTCGGTAATTGGGCTTATTATCGCGATTATGTCGTACGCGATCGTCAATTTTGTATTAGGCAGATTTATAGCAGGAAGTTAAAGGAGATAATAATGAAGAAAATAAAACTGGCAGTAGTAGTGGCATTTATTGCACTGAGCGCGGTGGTCTTAAGCCCTTCTCTTACCTATGCCGATCCGGCAACGGAGATTCAGGGTGGTGTGAATGCGGTTGGAGGTAATAATGGCGGAGCCTCTCTTGAGACAAATCTTCAGACAATCGTGAATATACTTCTCTTTATCCTTGGTGCAATTGCGGTAATCATGATCGTTATTGGCGGTATTCGCTACGCAACCTCCAACGGTGATTCAAGTGCTATCAAAGGTGCCAAAGACACCATCCTTTATTCTGTCATTGGTCTTATTGTTGCAATTCTTGCCTACGCGATCGTAAACTTTGTTATTACTTCGTTTGCATAAGGTTAAGCCCTTAACAAAACAGCGGCGGTTTGATATAACATAAGTAGAGTAATCCTAAGAAAGGAATAAACAAAATGAAACGTATAATCAAAAAAGGTTTACAGAGCTTGTTGATCGTCCCAGCGCTAGCGCTCGGTGTCAGCTTCGTTGCTCCGGTATTCCAGGCCACCCCGGTAAACGCCCAGTTTGACAAGGGTCTCCAAGAGGGAGCCGACTCGTCCAAGGGTAAGGATCAGCAAGCTGAGCTGTTTGGCGACACCGGTGTGTTTAAGACAATCACCAACGTGCTTCTCTTTATCATTGGTGCCATCTCCGTTATCATGCTTATTATCGGTGGTATCCGCTACACTGTATCAAATGGTGACTCGGCCGCAGTAACCAGCGCAAAGAATACTATTCTCTACGCGGTTATTGGTATTGTCGTAGCGATCCTTGCTTACGCCCTGGTCAACTTTGTTGTTTCAAGCTTCTCGGCGAGCAGCGGCGCCTAAAACTCTTCTTTATAGAATAAAAAATACCGCTCTTAGTAGCGGTATTTTTTATATGCAAGCTAGTATGTCTTAATCAAAAAAACACCCCTACTCGCAGTTTGTGGGGTGCTTCTTTTTGGATTACCTTCGGTTATTGGATGGTAATTTTCTTGGCCTGCTCTTGCTTAATCTTTGAAAAGCTAATAGTAAGAACGCCGTCCTTGAGGACTGCTTCGACTTCGTCTTCCTTTACGGGTACAGGAAGTGCAAGTGTTCGGCTGAATTCTCCCCAGTAACATTCTTGAATGTGCCAGTTGGTTGCGTCGGTGTCGTCTCCACTTGAGAGAGTTCCACTGATGGTAAGAATGCCATCACTAATACTGACATCGAGGTCTTCTTTGTTGACGCCGGCGGTGCGGGCTTTAACAATAAGTTTCTCGTCGGTTTCATATACGTCGACAGCGAGCTGTCCCGGGAAATCTTCTTCAGATTCTTCCCATGCCGCATTATCGGTAACTGCTGGGGCGGCGGTCGCTTGCTGTTGCTCGCTGAGCTCGTCGTCGTTTAGGAACGCGGCGGCCAGTTCGTCCTCGATCAATAGATCGTCATTTTGTTTGCGTGCCATGATATCCTCCACTTTTCTCTAGACTCTATTGACAAATAGTCTCTTCAATTATAACTAACATGTACGGTATAATCAATAAAACGAATGTGCAAAACGTAAAAATTACAATGATTGATAAACTCCTCTCCCTGCTCGCTCCACACCTCTGTTATATGTGCAGAAAATCGGGTACATTGCTATGTGATAATTGTAAATACGACATCATCCAGGAAGCTTCGGACGGCTGTATTTTATGTGCGGTGCCAACTGGCAGAAGCGGCGTTTGTGGTGATTGTCGACCTCCCTTTTCACGTGCTTGGTACGTAGGAGATCGAACCGACCAACTGCGTCGACTTATTGACGATTACAAATTTAACAGAGTGCAGGCAGCCTCTGAAGTATTAGCTGCACTGCTTTTTGAGAGAATTGGCCGGTTACCCGAGGACTGTATCATTGTCCCCGTTCCTAGTAGTCCTGCTCATGTTCGGCAGCGTGGGTATGAACATATAAAATTGGTAGCCGATCAATTAGCAAAACTGAATAAGTGTTCTATGGAAACACTTTTAACTCGACGATCGTATTCCGTACAGACCGGCAAAACCAGGAAAGAACGCGAGGATCAGGCTAGAACGGCTTTTGGAACGAGGGGCGAATGTCGCGATAAAACAATTCTTCTGGTTGACGATACGGTGACAACCGGGGCAACAGTAAAGGCCGCGGCCGAGCAATTACAAAAAGCGGGTGCGGCAGATGTGTGGGTAGCTGCGGTTGCTCGTCAGCCTCTCGACTAAAGGTGCTTCATCTGTTATTATAGGCCAAGCAATATCCGGAGAGATGACCGAGTGGTTGAAGGTAACGGTCTTGAAAACCGTCGTGCCGGCAACGGTACCGTGGGTTCGAATCCCACTCTCTCCGCCATAGAAAATAGGATGATCCAAAGATCATCCTATTTTCTATGGCGTGCCTAAAATATAGCGGAAAACCCTCGACGAGAAAGAGTTTTCCAACAGATAATCTCCTTTCGCGCGAGGGTGATGACCGTACCAGTTTGGGGCCTATCTCGAGATTAGAATGTCGAGACCGAGCCGATCTCCTGGGGCATAACTGATGTCGACATTTGCTGCTCTCCAAGGTTCATCTGCTAGTCTTATCTCAACCTGGTGAGCCTCATACCCCACCTCCCTGTTTGCATAGCGACTTATGAGGACGCCATGAATAACAAGTTGGGTGGACAACAGCAAGAAAGCCGCGTGTGATGCCTCGTCATCGAGAGTGAGAGCAACGCAATCCACTTCCTCGCCGTCCTTGTCGAGCGCGTGAGCAGTAGCTTCGACACGTACGTCGTCTTGATAGGCCAAGAGCGATACGGTTTCATATCCTCTTGGGATAGCAGCTCTTATCGTTTCGAGCGCCCACTGCATGAGGGGGTTGGACTCGAACGGGGCTACTCTCATATCCAAGGGCACTACAGCCTCCTATGACGTAGGTTAGGTCATGTATACAATAACATAATAATATAAAAAAGCGATGCTCTTAGGGGCCGATACTCGTCACTAACTTCTTTTATACGTTAGTTCCGCCGGTCTCTCCTCCGGGTACAAAACTACCAATGACAAAATTGATAACTGCATAAGCAAGAATGGAAATGATCAATCCTACGATCGCGTAAAGAATAGTGTTCTTTGCCGTGCCGACATTAGCGGTGTTTCCTCCTGAAATAACATATCGGAAACCGCCTACGACCACCATGATGACGCTAATAGCTCCAACAAGGAACAGCATCACGTTACTGATTGTCGTAAATATGCCAGCGGATCCAAATAAAGAAGTGGCCTGATCGACGCCGCGAGCGGAGTTGGCCCCATCAAGCATGCCCATCTCAAAAGGCATGGCAAATGTAGGGGTAGAAATGGTTGCCAAAAGAAACATGGCGAGAGGAAGACTGCCAAGCAAAAACAAAAAACGTATTGTTTTTACGTGCTTAGACCACATGGCAATAATTATAGCAAAATGCGAGGCAAAGTCTACCCTACCGCCCCTGTTTTGTGTTACAATATACCAAGCCGTAAAACTTACGGAGGAGTACCCAAGTGGCTGAAGGGGACGGTTTGCTAAATCGTTAGTACGGGGAGACCTGTAGCAGGAGTTCGAATCTCCTCTCCTCCGCCAAGTAAAAACACGCTGTTTCGCAGCGTGTTTTTACTTGTCATTTAAAGGTTTTGATGGTAGGGTAGGTAACGAAACTACTACTATGCGAGGAGTACCGGTGGTTGAAATCATTGGTCAGGACAAGCGTTTCGAAACGAGATGCACCAATTGTGGCGCCCAACTTCGCTTTCAGAGCAAGGATGTGCGAGCCGGTGAGCGGTTGCCGCACAGCCACGAAGACCACAAAACCGTTATCACCTGTCCGCAGTGCCGACGCCCCGTCGATGTTACCAGCACCTACGGTGCCTCCTCGGCGGAAACGTATGCTCGGCAGCAGCGTGAGGACGATTACTGAGCAGTAAGTAGCTTTAAAGGGGCCGTCCTCCGTAAAAGGACGGCCCCGCATCACCTGTTATGTTGCATACCTTAGTATTTTATGGTTAAATATCCCATGTATTCTATGGGGTTTACCCCAGAGGTACAGTGACGCTCTCTGTAAGCCTACTCCCTGGAGGAAAGATGAACTTCACCGAAAAGTGCACTGCGTTCGTTGCCTCGAGTGGCAAGATGTTCGTGTACGCGAACACGTCGCCCTACAACGGACTTCTGTACTGTGATGGCGAGACGTTCTACGAACTCGTCATATACGGGTACGGGGGAACTACTCTCGTCCACCGCATAGCTTTCTGTAACACGGACAACGGGATCAACGGACGGCTCCATCGCGAGGATCAAATCATCACCTACGGCGGTGAAGAATATGTCCGGCAGGATGTGCCCCCTGACCTTTCAAAGGTCTCGATCAAACCGGCACTGCGAAAAGTCTTCCGTCTTTTTGGATTCCCTGAGGACAAGCGGTACCTGTACATGAGCTTCAACTGCAAGGGCCCGGGTTACGCCATGGGTTACCGGCTGTATGTCGCCACCGATGGCGTGGCGACGCGAGGCCTCAAGACGATTCCGGATACTACCCTCGGAAGCCGTACCGAGTACCCGACAAGCGAAGGTGTCTTCGTGTGGATGATTTCTCCGCAAGGAGGTTCGTACATCAACCGCTGGAACGGGATCGATCTGAAGCTGCTTGACTCCACCCAGTACGACATCCACGAGATGTCCAACGAGTATGGGATCATTACTGCGAAGTAGGTGCAAAGAGCTGTGGTGGGGAGGTGGTAGTCTACCTCTCCCCACTACGACTTTTCTATATAATGCAGGTTTGTAACTATTGAACGAGTCCTTCTTGAACTGGCTGATCGAGTGCCGGAGGCGAAGAATCGTCACCATGACCCTCGGCATAACGTTTCGATAGTTGTTTGTATTGTTTAGAGCGGAACGCAATAACCGTGGCAATGAGCCCTATAACGGCTGCAATAATGAAGACAAGCGCCATTCCTCGGTCGGGTCCCGTACCAAACCAACTGCCGATGGCCTGAACGCCAAAGCCGGTAGTCATGAATGGAATGAAGATAAATTGGGCTATTGGACCGATGAGAAAAGCCGTAAGAGGTGAAGCTGCCTGCTCGACGCTTTGGGCAAAGCCAAAGACCCTTCCCTGCCGCTCAAAAGGAACTACCTTTTGGAGGATCGTTTGCTCCGATGCCTCAATGTAAGGGATGAGGCACATATAGATAAACATACCGCCTGCGAGAAGAATAATAGAGGCCTGAAGCGGGAAAATGATAGAGACTGCCCAGAGCACGATATTTGATAAAAGAAGTGCTCGAACAGGATTCTTACCCAAACCGACTTTTGCGATAACGAGCCCGCCAATGATAAATCCTGTACTCAGCACGCCCCACAGTAATCCCCATACCTGGACAGAAACAAGCGATAGGCCGTAAGCATCCATTAATGCCATGAATACCCCACCAAGGAAGTTGTTGAAAGTACTAAAGAGAATCAGCGCCATGAGGCCAGGAACGCCGCGAACAATTTTGTAGGTACCCTTAAGATCGATCTTTTTTGGCGCACCTTCAAGGTGTGCTATCCCTTTTTCGGGAACAGAGACTAAAAAGAGGTGGATGAGAGAAACAACTAGTATTCCCAAGCCGAGAAGCAATGCATAAAGCATCCCGCCAGCCGCGACCAGGAAACCACTAATAACCGAGGTTACCAGAAATGAAACACCCGATGCTGTTCCAACGAGGCCGTTGGCTTTGTCTCGTTTGCTTTCGGGAATAAGTATTGTTACCAGCGTTGGCATGGCGATGCCGCGGATATTACCGGCAATAACACCGAGCATGAGCGTGACAACGAGTGCCCAAAGAGAAACACTGGCCGGATCTTTGAAGGCTCCCGGTTCGGCAGACTGATAAATCGCAAAACTAGTAATATAGAGGAAAAGCGATGCAATATTTGAGACGATCATCATCGTCTTTTTCTTGTGGTGGTCTACCAGACTACCAAACCAAATTCCGGTGGAGGCAGTTGCGACAAGATAAAGCCCCGCAATCAATGACACGGCGAATACGGATTTAGTCTCCAGATACACGTAAAACGTGATGGCAAACCACATCGTAAAGTTAATAACAGAGGTGATGAGCGTATTGGTTAAGAGATGGTAGAACGCTCGTAGGTGCGTGGGTGTTGCCAGAGGGTCTGTTTTTTCGGTCATAATCAGCCTTTCGGGGTGATATTAAAATTGCGATGAAATATATTTTGAGGGTCGTATTTGTATTTGATCTCTTGAAGTCGCTCGTATACGGGTGATGGGTATACGTCGTGGGTTTGCTTGGGCTCGGAAAGTAAATTGCCGTACGATCCGTGGCCATGCGCGGCAATTCGTGTCCATGGTTCAATCGCGGCGGCTATTTCTTCATCTGTTGACTGTGGCGGGACGAAAGTCGGAGATACTACCAGTACATGGCTGTCACGGTGAGCAAACGCGGTAGTGTCTGCGGGTATTTCATTCATCTTGCCCCCAATATGACGGATTTGCAAAATAAGATCGTGTGCAATTCCCTCTTTGGCGGTTGTTTCAATAGCTTCATCGCTAAAATTCTGCATAAATGTAGCATGGCCGATAATACGCACTCCTTGGGGCGGATGGGCGTCTTCGAGAATTTCGTAGTAAGGCTTGCGGGCGATCTCCTTATTCAGGATAGTGTCGATTTTCAGGAATGGTTCAAGGATTGCCATCGCTTTTGTCTCGTCGTCCGTGGCAATGCAAAAGGTCATCATGGCAGAAGGCGGCATTTCGCCAAATTGAGGGAGAATAAGGAACATCGAAGTAATCTCTGCGGGCGCCTGATCCATGGTGTCACGCCATTTTTTGAGGGTAGACGCAACGGTCTCTCGGTCGTAGGTAATACGTCCGCCGTATACATCGCCGGTAGAATGGGCTTCAAATTCAAAATGCGTTACGATACCAAAATTACCTCCCCCGCCTCGAATAGCCCAAAAAAGCTCCGGATTCTCCGTGGAACTAGCGCGAATAATGTCGCCATTGGCTGTTACTACTTCGGCGCTTATTAAACTATCGATAGCTAGGCCATATTTACGAATCATCCAACCGATACCGCCACCGGTTACCAATCCGCCAACGCCGACAGAATTTGTATCTCCAGAGGAGAGAGCCAAGCCGAAATCGTGTAGTCGTTTTGCGACGGCTCCCCAGGTTGCTCCGCCACCGATTCGCACGCGGTTGCTTCCTGGTCCAATTTCAATGGTGTTTATTTGAGAAAGATCAATCACCAGTCCTTTTGAGTTGGTGCCAAAACCCGCTCCGCTATGCCCACCGCTTTTAACTGAAATCTCCAAGTCGTTGGCCGTGGCATACGCAATAGCAGCCGCCACGTCTTTGGCGTCATGTACCCGGACGATAACATCTGGTGTTCCCTTGGCAAACATTACCGTGCTGGCAGTCTCATACTCTGCATCACCAGGGATGAGTACGGTTCCTCTAATGCTTTGTTGTAAGGTTTCAATATTCTTCATAACCCTCCTATTTCTGCTTAGCCTACCGTATTTACTTTTATTATGCAAGTGTGATACATTAAGCTTATGAAGCGAACCGATATAAAATCGCATTGTCCTGTTAATTTTGCCCTGGAGTCGTTCGGTGATCCATGGTCTCTCCTTATTGTGCGTGACATCGTGTTTTGGGGCAAGCATACCTACGGGGAATTTTTGGGCTCGAAAGAAGGGATTTCTACTAATATACTGGCATCACGCCTAGCTCATCTGGAGCAACGTGGCATCATCGAAAAGTGCCGTTGCGAAGATGACAAACGCAAGGATAATTATTTCCTGACTGAAAAGGGTTTAGAGCTCATTCCTATGCTGCTCGAGATGTCCAGGTGGAGTTCAGAGACCGATCCCCTGTCGGAAGCGCCTCGTGAGCTTGTGGAGAAGATTTGCAAAGACAGAACCACTATGTTTAGCATGATTCAAGACGCTGTGCGTCATGGCAATTCCCTGTTTAGTGGCCCCGAAAGTGTGGCTGCACGTATAGGAGTTATCCACGGATAGCATTTATCACTTTTCTCGCATTCTACTCATGTTATACTGAACATATGCAGCCAAATCACGAAGATGATACATGGCAGAAGCCTTCTGAGCAGCCGTCGCAAGCACCGTACGCTGCTGATTCAGATACGTCAAATTCAGCCCCTATTGTTTCCTTGACCCCTGAACAAAATGAAGCCCCTAAAGAATCGCCTTCCCGGACTCCTAAAGCCGCTCCAATTGAGCCGGTTCATTGGCAAGCAAAAGAATACATTCATCACGAGAAGAATGTTCCTTGGTATGTGGCCTTTGGCCTGGTTGTCGTTGCGCTTGTAGCGGCCGCAATATTTCTGATGGATTCGCTCTCTTTTGCGATTCTTGTTCCCGTTATGGCGGCGGCACTCCTGGTGTACATTAATCGCCCACCTCGCATCCTCGACTACTCTCTGGGTAAACAAGGGTTGCATGTCAACGACCATCTGTATGCTTTTTCAGAGTTCAAAGGATTCGGTATTATTCGCGATGGTCAAGAATATTCAGTAATGCTTATACCGGTAAAACGATTTCGTCCCGGAGTTGTGGTGTATTTCCCCGAAGAGGCTGGAGAAGCTATTGTTGATAGCTTGGGGGCACGATTACCCATGCTGACACTTCATCTTGATATTGTCGATAAAGTAATCCGCAAGCTTCGAATCTAACATAAAGACATCTATTGCCGCGATATACATATACGTGGTACAATAACCCATGTTCGCTGCAAATTGGTAGCCGAAAGTACCTTCTAGTTACACGAAACGCGGCGCTGGTCATTTTGGTCGGCGCCGTATTTGCACCCGTAGCTCAGCTGGATAGAGCGTCGGCTTGCGGAGCCGAAGGCCATAGGTTCAAATCCTGTCGGGTGTACCATAGAAAAAAGATCACTTTTTAGGTGGTCTTTTTTCTATGGTAAGTGTATAAAAAGCAAAACTACTCCAGGGCTACTTATCCGATAAATCGGTAAGTAGCCCTGGAGCTTGTCAGGCGACGTGAAAGTTCTGGGCAATATAATTGATATATGGTGCTATAATCTCCTCCACCTCTTCGGCTGACAGCGTTTCGGAGATCTCTGGTACTACCACGGTTGCACGTCTGTATGGCGCTTGGTAGTAGACCGTGATATTGTCGTGGTTTTGATACAGTCCCCATCATCTTTATAACGAGAGTAAATATGGACGTGAAAAAATGCCACACGTCCTGATTACCATCCGGTTCGTTGTCTTGCCTGGTGATATGCCGGTGCAGACCGTACATTGACTTAGAGGAGAAAATATGTTATATTCTTACAATTAGTAATTGAGCTAAAAATGTCAGAAGCGCTTCAAAAACCAACAATCGAAAAACACCTCTCTGCGGATACCGACCCTTCCTTTAAACGCGCACTTGAAGTTGAGCTGGCATTAGATCCGGAGCATACCTTACCGGAAGTGACTCTCATTCGTGATCCTTCTAAATTAGCACCGAAAAGAGGGCAACGTATTATCGAACCAGATCTAATTACTCATGATGGCGAAGTGATCGGGGAGTGTGTTATCACATGGGATAAGTCGAATAACGAACGATACTTTCACGGGATTACGATTTATGAATCACATAGGGGTAAGGGCTTTGGGCTGGCTACATACAAAGAAGTTATTGAACAGGCAATGATTGATGGCTGTCGCTTTAAAACAGAAGATTGGTCGCAGACCGAGAGTGCCAAGAAGATCTGGGATTTATTGCACGCAAAAGGGTTAGCCGAAGTAGTCTCCGAATTTATTCCCGATGGCGAAGGAAGATACGCTGGAGAGTATGTTATAAATCCGAGCTAAGAGTCAAGATATCTTTCTTGGTAGCGTAAGAATGCGACGATCGTAAAGTGTGAGTGAAAATAAAGTAGATACCACTAAGGCCAATAAAATATATTCAAAATAGAGTCCATGATGTTCCGCCACGTATCGCCTGATGCGATCTCCCAAGCAATGAATAGCAATCCAAGCCCTATAATCGCAGCGGGTGCAAGTAGAAACCAATTAACAACCGGATGGATTAGCGAGAAACAAACAACAAAGAGCGCAGCTGCACCGGCTGCGAACATAATGCTGAATATAATTCTGAAGAATTTCTTCACATGATCAATTCTACACTAACTTAGATAATTCGCGTCGCCGCTGCATCAAGAAAACAGCCCGCCAACCTTGATCGGACGGGCTGTTTCCTTCTTGATCTTGGTTGAACGGGCTAGGCCTGGAATATCGCCTTCAAGGCCTCTTCCCAGTTTCTGACGACGATGAGGCCTTCGGTGTTCTGCGTCTTGTCCGGCTGTGGACCGAATAGATAGCGACGCGGAACAATCTCCGTCATGTACGCCAATACATCTGCGCGATCATCCACGAAATCTGTAATACCCAGCTCCTGGGCAATCGGAGCTTTATCAGCGCGGGTTCGGCAGAACCGCAGGTTGTCGACATCAAATCCGGTGTATTCATAGAAGTTGTTCCCCGCGAGCCACTTACGGGTCTTACTTTCGGTCACTTCACCGCACTTGGAAATGATGAAGACATTCTCTGCACCATAGCGTCCAACGATCTGTCTCCCGGCATCGTAGGCACCTGCAACCGCGGTCGTCTTCATGAAGTTCTCTCCACGAAGGTCGGTATCAGTACCGTCGTTGCCGATTGCATCGGTGATGACACCTCCGACATCGAGTCCAATACGCCTGAACATGGTATCTCCTTTGGTCGTGGAACTCGAGTACGACAATACCATTTCGTGGTAAATAAAACCAGTATCCCGCTTCTATATCTAGATGGGATTGGATGTTCCTCTTAGGTATTTTCTTAGCCTTTGGGCATACGGTCGTCGTTCTTCTGGGCTGACAAACCTTTTTGTATCATGGTTCTGATAAAGCTTGTCGTTCTTGTAACGAGGGTAAACATGAACATGAAAATGCCACACGTCCTGATTACCATCCGGTTCGTTGTGTTGCCGGGTGGATATGCCCGTGCAATCATACGTTTCGCGTATAGCTACCCCTATCTTCTTTACGGCTTTATAAGTTTTAGACAATACTTCGTCAGTAATAGAATAAAGATTTTCATAGTGGTGATTGGGGATGACAATAACATGTCCTGGATTATTGGCCCACCACTTAGGACTAATAAAGGCCGTGACATCTTCGTTTTGATAAACAATGTCCCCATTTTGCTTGTATTCGGTTTCATTACCGTTTAGCCAATCGCAAAACGGGCAAAGGTAATCTTGAGGTTCATGAGAAATCATAAAAGAGAACCGATACCCTACGAGCGTTGTAGGTCGAAACGTTCCTGCTGCTGCATTTGCATATCGCGGCGGTCGTGCATTTCTTCGGGGTTGTTGATTCCCCATATGATGCCCCAAATAATGAACCCAATGATAATAAGCGAGAAAAGGGTACTGACTGCGCCCGTTGCAATACCGGTGATACTGACACCGCGTTCGCCTTGCTGTTTTTTCAGGGCGATGGCCCCAACGATAATTGCCGGGATGCCAAGGAGTAAGCCTGGCCCTAAAAGCGATACGGTTCCGAGGACAACAGAGATGATCGAAAGTGAGTTGTCAGAAGACCGGACCGGTGCGGACTCGACGGGTGCTTGTTTTGTTTCTTTATTTGCCATAATTTAATACCTTTCTTGGCGGAGAGAGAGGGATTCGAACCCTCGGAACCGTTGCCGGCTCACCGCTTTTCGAGAGCGGCCAATTCAACCACTCTTGCACCTCTCCATAAGTACGTTTTATTTTATCATATTTGTTTTTTTAAGAGCGGCCAATATCGCTCCGTTTCACTCTGCTCCTCCGCTTGTTCATTATCTCAAAAGCAAGCTTTTAGATAATTTTACGGCGCTCGCCAACCACTCCTGCGCACCTCTCCTTACCTATCTGTAATTGTAGCAAAAATGCTACAATACCTCTATATGGAAGAATCGGTTTTTACAAAGATTATCAAAGGTGAAATACCTGCTCATAAACTGTATGAAGATGAAAAGACGGTCGCGTTTTTAACCATCCAGCCGGTGCGCGAAGGCCATACGCTTGTCGTGCCGAAAGTTCAGGTGGATCAGTATATTGATTTGCCGGACGAAGACTACGATGCTTTGTGGCGCACTGTAAAAAGGGTCGCGGCGCGTCTTCGCGAGGTTACCGGCAAGGAGCGGATCGGAGTTGTTATTAAAGGCATTGATGTGCCACATGCTCACGTACATCTCATCCCCTTTAATAAGGGTGAATCCTTAAAAGCCGATATACCGCCGGAGACTGTTGACGAAGAAGTACTGGCGCTTGTAGCCAAAAAACTGCGAATGCAATGATTCGAATTTTGGCAGTCGGAAAAAAGCACGAGGCATGGGTAGAAAACGGCATTGAACGCTATGAGACGCGTCTAAAGAAGCCGTTTGCTTCTTCATGGCTACTACTTCCCCATTCGTCGCGCCAAGGCGACGTAGCGCGTCGTGAGGAGTCCTTGCGGCTGCTCAATGCAATCCGTGAAGAGGATTTTGTACTCCTGCTCGATGAACGAGGTAAATTGTTTGATTCCGTTGGGTTCTCCAAGCTGCTGCTTTCTCCGCTTGAGGCCTCGCGAAGAGTTGTGTGTATTATCGGAGGTGCGTATGGAGTGGATGAATCAGTTCATGCTCGAGCGGATGTCGTGTGGTCCCTCTCGCCATTGGTGTTTCCGCATCAGTTAGTGCGTTTGCTTTTAGTCGAGCAGCTTTACCGTGCGCAGGAAATTTCTCGAGGTGGTTCGTATCATCACGAATAATGAAAACACCCGCTAAAGTCCTAGCGGGTGTCTCTTTCAGGAGTCGTCCCTGGTATTAAAGGTTGGCTCCGCGAACTATAGTGTCACTACCAAGATGTAATCGTCTGCTTCCTCCTATAAGGAAGCAGACGGTATTTCTTGTGTGTTTTCTATTCTTGCAGTTACACTTTTTCGCATCCGACGCGGCTTTATACCGTTGGCCATTGTGCCAGAAGACAAAGCCGCTTTTTATGTCGCTTGCCTGAACATCTGTCCGGCCCATGCCGCTACCCCTTTCGTGCCCCCAGGGTACGCTACAAGAGACCCTCTTAGTATAAAAGGTCGGTCAAGCATGGGCAATAAATAACACAGAATTGACAAGTTACAAAACTTATGCTAATTTAATAGATGTAAATAACCACTAAAACAAACATGACACCATACCTTATAACTACCTTCACCTTTTTGCTTAGCTTGGGCACCGCCTCTGGCATCTTTATTCATGATACAAAGATCGACAAAGCAACCGCAGCATTTCTTGCACCGCCAGCGATTCAGTATGATTTTTCCGGAAAGCCGATTGTTGCCAATGATGCTCATACGCATACCGAGAGAAATTCGTTTTCTCAGGCGATGCGCATGTATCAGACTTCGACACCGAGTATTCAGCCTCGGGGTGATGAACGGAAGCACCTTCTCCCGAAGCATGTGCCAAAGGGGCACCATGCTTTTGATAATTATTACTTACCCGTCGTGTAGGTCTCTCGAATCTTCCCGAAAACCACCCACGAGAGCCGGGCAATTTACATCGCTAATTCGTGAAATCCTTGGCGCGGAGTCCGTTGTTTAATAGAAGTACGACCTCACCCGGTGAATGAAAAAGAGCCTCTTACGCCAAGACAGCGAGTTCGGCTTCAAGGCGCACAAGTAGCGTTTTTTTCTCTTCGAGCTGTTTACGCGACTCTTCTACAAGATGTGCCGGTGCCTTAGCGGTATAGTTCTCGTTACTTAAGCGAGCCTCGAGCGTATGAACAAATTGCTTCGTCTCCGCCAAACGTACTTCCAGATTGGTTTGGTGTTCGTACATGGTTTCTTCACTGATCTCGAGCCAAGCCTCGCGATTGCTGGCGGCCAAACGCAGACCCTTAGGTTGGTTGGTCTCCTTTACCTCTTTAACACGACTGAGGTGTGTAATCAGGTCGGCGTTATCTGCAATAAGTGAATCGTTCTGATAAACAAGCGGATAACGTTCGTTCCCGGGCAGTTCGGACATGACGTAGCGTGCCTCGACGATCAATACTTGAAGCTGACCGAACTCTGCGGCCGCAATATCATTGTAGGGTGTCTGAGCGGGCCAAGGGGTGCTTATGAGCAGATTCTTGGCGTCATGCCAGCTTAGCGATTGCCAAATAGTCTCGGTGACGAACGGTGCAAATGGATGTGCTAGCTTAAGACTGGTATCTAGCACCCAGGCGAGCATGGAGGGATTATCAGAGGTCTTACTTGCTTCAATATACCAGTCGGCAACGTTGTCCCATATAGCGTGGTACATAGCCTCGCTGGCCTCGGCAAAACGATAGCTCTCCAAGAACTTCTCAATAGAAGCGGCTACATCGGTAAGTTCTTTAATGATCCAGTGATCGGCCAGAGTTTGTGGGTCTGGCGGCGTCGGCGCGTAGGTGTCCCCTAGCCTCCCCTCGATGAACCGAGCGATATTCCACAGTTTGTTGCAGAAATTGCGACCAGCCACTACTTTGCTCGTAGAGAAAGCCTGATTTTGACCGGCACTTCGGGAAGCAATAATCCCCAGACGAAGCGCGTCGGAGCCGTATTCGGCAACGAGTTCCATGGGGTTAATGACGTTCCCTTTACTTTTGCTCATTTTCTGTCCATGCTCGTCAAGAACCAGCCCATGCAGATAGACATCCTTGAACGGGACTGTGTCGGTGGCGTAGAGCCCAAACATGATCATGCGCGCTACCCAAGAGTAAAGAATATCTGCCCCTGTCTCCATGACATTCAAAGGGTAAAAACGCTTAAGATCGCCGTCGTCAAGGTAGTCTGTCGTGATATAGGGCCACTGACCACTTGAAAACCACGTGTCGAAGGTTTCTTCCGACCTCTTATATGTAGTATTGTTGACAACAATTACTTTTTCGTCCACGCGGGTGTCAAAAATCCAATCCTCAGGGTTGTTTTCGTTTTGGAAAGCCGGAATAGGAATGCCCCATGGGATCTGACGGCTAAGATTCCAATCTCGGATATTCTTGAGATAGCTAAGCAGCGCCGATTTTTTGCTCGCTGGCGTGAAGGCGATATCCCCTCGTTCAATAGCTTCAATAGCACGCTTAGCAAGAGGCTTCATGTTGAGGAACCACTGCTCTTTTATGAGAGGCTGAATAGGGAGGCCACTCTTGTAGTCGTATCCGACGCTATGTTCAATCGTCTCTTCTCCACGTAAGAATTCGCCGGCTTTTAAGGCGGCGAGAACTTTCTTTCGAGCATCTTCTACCTCGAGTCCTGAAAATTGCTCTGGAACATTAATCATCTTGCCGTCGAAATCGATTACCTGAATGCGCTCGAGGTTATGACGCTCCCCTACCTCAAAGTCGTTTGGGTCGTGAGCAGGGGTAATTTTAACTGCTCCCGTACCGAATGTGGGGTCGACATATTCATCAGCGATAATAGGAATTTCGCGAGTAGTCAGCGGGAGTAATACATGAGTACCGATAAGATGTTTGTATCGTTCATCGTCAGGGTGAACGGCAACAGCAACGTCACCAAGGAGCGTTTCTGGACGAGTGGTCGCGATGACGATTTCACCAATTTTATCGAGAGTGGGGTAGGCGATTTTCCAAAGAGTCCCCTTTTCAAGCTTGTGATCAACTTCGATGTCGGCATAGCCGGTTTGATACTTTGTGCTGTAATTGACGATTCGTTCGCCTCTGTAAATAAGACCTTCGTCCCACATTTTTTTGAAGGTTTTGTATACTCGTTCGATTACTTTGTCGTCGAGAGTAAATACCAAGTTGTTCCAGGAGGTACTCGCCCCTAAGGCGCGAATTTGCAGTTCGGTGTTTCCTCGGTGCATAGCAACGAAGTCCCATACCTGGCTATATATCTGTTCGCGGCTGAAGTCGAAGCGACTCTGCCCTTTTTTCTCTAGTTCGCGCTCATATACAACCCATGTTTCCAACCCGGCATGATCCTCACCGGGAATGTAAATAACATCCCTTCCCTTCATCCGATAATAGCGGGTAAGGATATCCTCGAGGCCGATCGTAAGAGCGTGGCCCAAGTGGAGGTTGCCATTGGCATTTGCGGGAGGCATAACCACGCTGTAAGGCTCCCCTTTACTACTGGGGCTAAAGGCGTCTGAACTCTCCCAGAGTGCATAGATGTTCGGTTCGTATTGGTTGGGGTCGTAGGTTTTGGTTAGTTTCATTAGAGGTCGCTCTCTGTTGTAATTTTCACGTGAAAAAAGCACACTGAAGATAGCAACCATTTTCACGTGAAAATGTTGACAAACATCCCAATATGTTTTACCGCACGTGTTTATTTTCCACTTCAATTATAACACATGACGAGGGTGTATAATAGGAAGATATGACAGAGGTTACGGCTTGTACTGACAGAGAAGAATGGGACAGAATTATTTTAGAAGGTGGCGGTCATCCGCTTCAGCTGTGGGGTTGGGGAGAAGTAAAAACGGCGCATGGCTGGAGGGCAGAGCGACTGGTGGTACGGGGTGGCGATACGATTATAGGGGCGGCACAGTTGCTTATTCGCCGGTTGCCGGGACCGTTTAAAGCGTTGGCGTATGTTCCACGGGGGCCGATGTGCGAGGAAAAGGACAGGGAAGTGGTGCTCGGTGCGCTTGGCGAGTTTGTAAGAGCTCATCATCCGGTAACGGTGCTAACAATTGAACCCGATTGGGGGCAGGCTGAATTTCCCGAGGGATGGCGGCAATCGCCAAATACCATTTTGGCTCCGCGAACCCTTGTTTTGGATCTTGGGCTAACGGAAGATGAACTGCTAAGTGCTATGTCGAAGAAGACCCGGCAATATATCCGTAAATCTGCAGACGAAGTACAGATTAGGCAGGTGAAAACCGCTCTAGAGATTAAGGAATGTTTGGATATCTATAAGCAAACAGCAAAAAGGGCGGGGTTTGCGCTCCACGGCGAGAGCTATTATGAGGATATCTTTGAAAAACTTGGTGAACATTCCCCGGTATTCGGGGCTTTTCACGGTGAAAAGATGGTAGCTTTTTTATGGTTGGCTATTAGTAACGAGACGGCGTTCGAGCTTTACGGAGGTGTAACCGACGAAGGCCAGCAGACCAGGGCTAACTATGCGTTAAAGTGGCAAACTATTACCACTATGAAAAAGTGGGGTATTGCCCGGTATGATCTTAATGGCTTGATTAATGATGGTATCAGTACTTTTAAACAGGGGTTTTCTGATCATGAAGACCAGTTGGTGGGGACATATGACCTGCCGCTTTCACCACTGTATGGTTTGTGGACCCATGGGCTTCCGGCTATAAAAAAGATAGTACGCTCAGTAAAACGCTAAGTAGCCCAAGCTGTTTTTGTCATTGAGAGACTGGGGATAACGACAACGTCATAGGGGTCAGCCGCCTTGTTTTGTTGAGCGTAGTAGTAGCCAAGCGTCGCAATCATAGCGGCGTTATCGGTGCAAAGCTGAATGGGTGCGTACTCAATAGGTATCGAAAGACGATCGGCGAGTTTTTTACGTAGCTGTTTATTTGCTGCAACACCGCCGGCAATGACTACGGAAGCAGGGGAATAATGACGGAAAGCTTTTTCAGTTTTATCGATAAGAGTTTCAAGGGCGACATGTTGGAAGCTGGCGGCAAAATCTGCCCGCTGAACATCGTTTAAGCGCGCTGAGAGCTCGTAGGAGGGAAAAGTGAAGTCCACACCCACCTCGCGCTGAACGGCCCTGAGAACGGCTGTTTTAAGGCCCGAGAAGCTAAAATCGTAAGGATTTTGCATTTTGGCCTTGGGGAGAGGGTATTTATAGGGGTCTCCTTGAAGAGCCAATGCATCGACAGCCGGGCCGCCGGGGTAGGGAAGTCCTATGATTTTGGCAACTTTATCGTAGGCTTCGCCGACGGCATCGTCCTGGGTTTGACCTAATAAAGTGTAATTACCGTGGTCGCGAAAAAGAACGAGCTGGGAGTGACCACCACTGACAATCAGGGCCAGCATGGGGAATTCAGGTTGCTTAGAGGGCAAGGTAAGGGAAAGCCCCGGTGCCTGTTCGACAATAAAATTGGCGTATACATGACCTTCCACATGATGAACGAGATAAAGGGGTTTGTTTTTTAGAATGGCCAATGTACGAGCGGCCAGCGTTCCGACGAGTAGCGAGCCGATAAGTCCTGGGGCGTATGTCACAGCAATTGCATCGATATCGCTCCAGGTGGCCTTGGCATCTTGAAGAGCCTGGGTAATGACGGGCTCGATAACTTCAATATGACTCCTGGCGGCCACCTCGGGGATAACCCCTCCGTAAGCGGCGTGAATATCAATTTGTGAATTGACAACGTTACTTAAGAGGCGGCGGCCATTTTCAACGACAGCGGCCGCAGTTTCATCACAACTACTTTCGATTCCCAAAATTTTCATTAGGTCTATTTTATCAGATAGTACCTCTTTAATACAGGGGAGGTGACGAGGTATACTGGGATTATGAATATTCGTCGAGTAGTTTCAGGGCTTCTGGCTGCAAGCACGGTTGCGCTGGCCTTGTTTGTAGTGGGGGTGCTCCGTAACCATACGTTAGATTACTGGTATTTACCGTACAATCTTTTTTTGGCGGCGATCCCGCTTGCCTTGGCTGTATGGTTGCAACGGTTACTTCGTACTTACGATTGGAAGAACTGGCGTACGTTAGGTCTGGGGATTGCTTGGCTCCTGTTTCTTCCTAATAGTTTTTATATTGTCACGGACTTTATTCATCTGCCCGAAACGACGCGTGTGGATATTATTCAAGATGTAGTAATGCTGGCTCAATTTAGTATAGTAGGGTTTATTTTTGGGTTTTTGAGCCTGAGTATGCTCCATGAAAGTTATCTAAAACACCTGAAGGCAAAAATAATAACGCCGTTGGCGTATGGAGTGCTACTTCTTGCAAGTTTTGCGATTTACTTGGGTCGTGAATTGAGGTGGAATAGTTGGGATGTGGTGAGTAACCCAATAGGGTTATTTGGTGACATTTGGTCGATCATTGCTCATCCGTTGGCTCATCCGGGAATGATTTCCATCACCTTAAGTTATTTCTTGGTACTAGCTAGTCTGTACTGGACCTTACGAAGATTTACCCACTCTTAAGTAAAGAGAGAAGGGACAGCCGTGCGCAGACGACTGCCCCTTGTACTCCCTTCTAGCAGGATTGGGAGAAGCTGGCGACCCGGATACCGTTCTCCTGAATCGTCGAACTCAAGACGGTGTCGGGTGGCGCGCAAACCGCGAGGGCGTCCGCATTGCCAGATACCTTCACTGTGACCGTCATACCGTACTGCAACCCGATAGGCTCACGCCACACCGGAGCGTTTCTGTCTACCACTAAGTCTCCTTGCGGAGTCCGGTAGACATATGCTCCTTGAATGTAGGCGTCGGTATTCGCCGGCAGGGTGTCAAGGGTGTAGGCGACCAGTCCTTCGGGAATTTCCGCCGACTGGTTATGGGTGTAGGGGGTCGACATCTTTTTGTGAAGGATCGGATCCCAGTAGGTCAACTCTGTTACCAGGCTGCCGGCTGTTTCACCCGGGGTGTTTAGGGCGACACGGAAGCCGATCGGCAGCGACACCTTGAAGCCGCTTTGCGGGTCTGCTGGATCCTTGGCCACGAGTACGCCGCAGAGCTTTACGCAGCTGTGGTTCTCGAGAGCTCCTTCTTGGACGTATAGGCGGCCTCCGGCGCCGATGATCAGCGAGTTGGCGTCGAAGCGGGCAGGATTTGCGTCGAGAGCCGCCTGATACTCGGCGCGTAGATCGGGTTTGGGCCCGCTTGTGCATCCCGAAACAGCCAGGGCTAACGCCGCGGCGGCCAGCAAAGCTGATTTCCAGTGTGCAATTCTCACAGTTCCTCCTTAGGGAAGGGGAATACAGTTTTATTCAACCATAACGTTGTGTAAAAATCAATATTATGAAATGTTTTGAACGACTAGGAAAGTTTTACGGCGCCGTCACGAATCACTTCGATAGTGCCATCGTCGTGTAATTTTATAAGTGTTGAAGGTGGTCGTCCGGAAAGATCGCCTCCGTCAACGTAAAAATCAATGCGGTCATTAAAATAATCCCAGGCATCCCGAACCGTCACGGCACCCGGCGCGCCTGGATGGTTGGCGCTTGAAGTGAGAAGGGGGCCGGTTGTTTCTAAAAGAGGAATCAGCACACTGTCGGCGACGACACGTATTGCTACGTCTCCAATGCCTTGATGGAGGTATGCAAATCTATCCCCAACGTGAAGGACAATACTAAGAGAGTCTGGCCACCATTGGGATGCTGCCTCAATTTCAGAGTTGGGGACGCCAAGATTTTGCAGTTGTTCAGTACTGGCAGCGATGATAGTGCCTGGCTTGTGGTCGCGGTTTTTTAACTCGTAGAGTCTGGCAACGGCTTTTGGGTCTTCGGCCCGAGCAACCAGTCCGTAAACAGTATCGGTAGGCATAACACCGACCTCGCCGCGCAAGAGACGTTCGACGGCGGCTTCTCGGGAGATGGTGGTTGGTGAGTTTTGAATCATTGCCAGATATCATACCATTGTTTTCGGATATTTTGTAGCAGGGAGCTGAGTGTTAAAATAAGGACATGGAAGAATATTTGGGGGATAAAGGGAAGACGATTCCTGGGAGACTGGCAACGCGTACGTTAGAGCTTTACCGAAAGGGAAGGGCTAAGCTCGTCAGTGTACGTTACGGCAATCCAGCTAGCACAGTGCGAGTAATAGCGGTAACGGGGCATTATGGCAAGACGACCACGGGCTTGCTGCTTTTAGCTATTTTAAAAGAGGCGGGTCGAACGGCGATAAAATACGAGCATGTCGCAAGCGACGATGCAGTATCTGAATTGCAGCGTGAGCTAAAAGAAGCTAAGGGCAAAGGGGCGGAGTTTTTTGTCGTTGAAGTAACTCCTGAACTAATGGCATCCGGTGCGCTAACGGGCGTTTCGGTTGATACGGTCATCGCGATGAGTCCTTCGGTGGAGGCAGACGAACTATTGAAGCAGAATGTGAGCTATGTGGTTATTCCCGATGATTATCAAGCGGGTAAACTTGCTATTGCTGATCATCAAATTATTACATTTGGCGAGCAGGAAACAGCCGAAGCCAGAATTAATAAAGTGGCACTTTACCGTAAAGGTACCGAAGTAGAAATGACCATTGACCATCATACATCTCTCACTGTGGCTACCCACCTTGTGGGAAGTGCGAATGCATACAACTTGGCAGCAGCCATTGCTTCGGCATATGTGCTTGGTATCCCGTTTAATACGGTGGAAGAAGGGGCAGCCTCAGTGGAGAAGGTAGAAGGAAACTACGAATATCTCAAGGGTGAACGACCATATGTCGTCGTGACTGATAGTGCGGAAGCCAACCGCTCTATCGAACTTGTGGTTGACTCGACCAAAGAGCTGAGCAAGCGGCGATTGCTGGTTGCACTTATTGCTGGTACCGCAAGCGATTCTAGCATACAGCATGTTAAAAAGATGGCCAATCGCCTCGTGCTGGTCTCACCAGAAGAGATGGCGCTGCCAGGTATTGAGGTAGTGGGATCTGCCGAAGAAGCGTGGCGCATTGTTAGCCGCGCCGCAAAACTCGACGACACCGTTTTGCTTATGGGGAAGGAATTTGTTTCTCAGAAAGAACTTTTTAGTATATCGTCGACTTCCGAAGAAAAAGAGAGCAAGTAAGATGTCGGTTCGTGGAATCGTTAAAAAATTTATACCCCGGGGGGTATTTGAACAGATTGAGCCAACGGGCCACTTACTAGAGGCTATTTTGGCAAACATTCGATACGGATTCCCCGCGCATTCCATGCACGTTATAGGCGTTACTGGCACAAATGGCAAAACGACTACCTCTTTTATGATCCATGCGATGCTGCGAAAAGCGGGCTATCATGTAGGATTATTGACAACGGTAGCATATGGGGTAGATGACGATATTCATCCCCAGGTGGCTCACATGACGACGGTGTCGGCACCCTTGCTGCAAAAGAGGTTGGCCGAATTTAAAAAACAGGGTGTTCAGTGGGTGATACTAGAGACAACCAGTCATGCGCTGGCTCAGCATCGAGTGTGGGGTGTTCCTTACGAGATAGCTGTACTGACTAATATTACACACGAACACCTAGACTATCATAAGACGTTCGAGCGGTATGTAGCGGCAAAGCGTCGGCTGTTTGAGCTTGCTGCTCGCCACGGCATGCGTTTAGGGCTTGTGAATGCCGATGACCCCCAGGCAGCGGCTTTTTTGTCGGCTGTTCCAAATTCGCTGGCGTACGGTCTAAAAACCGGCGAGTTGACGGCTAATGACGTAACGCTTACCTCGGAAGGCAGCCAATATACAGCTAAGGTTGGCAGCGACTCGTACGCTATCCACTGCCAGCTTCCGGGGGAATTTAATGTGTATAACAGCTTAGCGGCGGTAGCGGTAGGGCGCAAAATTGGCTTGTCCAAACAGCAAGTTGAAGAGGGTATAAAGAGTCTTGCTGGAGTTGAAGGTCGCATGACGGTAATAGACGAAGGTCAGCCGTTCGATGTGATTATTGACTACGCCCACACCCCTGACAGTTTTGAAAAGTTGTTTCGTGATTTGCGGCCAATAGTTAAGGGAAAGCTGGTCGCCGTATTTGGTTCGGCTGGTCGTCGCGATGAAGAAAAAAGGCCGGTACAAGGTGCTATCGCTGCAAAATATGCCGACGAAGTGGTAATAACGGAAGAAGATGACCGTGACAGTGATGGCCAGGAAATCATGAATGAGATCGCGGCCGGAGCGGAGCAAGCGGGTAAAAAACGCGATACGGATCTTTTTTTGGTGCATGATCGTCGTGAAGCGATCGCGTTTGCGTTCTCTCGGGTCTCAAAAAAAGGAGATACGGTGCTTTTACTAGGCAAAGGGCACGAGAAAGATATTCTACGCCCCGGTCCCCGGGCTGTCGAACTCCGCCATCTACAGCAAGATGACCACGATGTGGAGCGAGTCGTATCTATACCATGGAATGAGGCTGAGGAAGCTCGAAAAGCGCTAAAAAGATCTCATAATAATTGACAGATTCAGCCTGGGCATAGTAACGTAGAACACGTTTTGTTAAGTAGCGCTAGATACTAGACTATTTTCCAAAGCACATTTGACAGCAGGCAGATAAAATACAAAGTGAGTAATAGATACGTAGCGTGGTTATGTTTCTATTACTCACTTTGTGAGAACAAGACCATCGATGATTGAAAGGGGAGTGCTTTGCGCGTCTCTCGGATTGTTAGCGCTACTGCTTTGGTTCTGGCTTGTCTTGGCAGTGTCACCGCTTGCGGTGAGGCTAGCCAAGTTGACTCCGCTGTTCCGATCAACATCTCCGAGCTCATGAGCACGGAGCCTGGCAAGAGTCTGAGAGCCTACAATTACCAGCCCGTCGCCTACCTGTTCGACCACAGCACCGACCCGAGCACGGTCATTGGCGAGATCTACATCGACTGCGGTGAGACGGCCAATCTGACCGAGTGCAGTAACGACATGCACAATCGCGGGACGTTCGAGCGTCCCAACGTGTATGTCGTTGGTGGCAAAGTGGTGGCGCTGGAAGGCCCGCACGACTCGGACCACGATGACCGCAGTTACTACGTGGCTGTTCCAGGGGGAAACGAGGACAAGAACTATCAGGACTTTGCCGCGCTGAGCAGCGAGGACCAGAAGAAGCTCCTCGGGGTCATGCCCACCATCGCAGAGGTGATGGGGAGCCCAGACTCGATACTCAACGGTGACCCTACGGAAGTACAGGCCATGACCGGCATCGGCCAGGTCAACGCCTGGGTTAGCCGGAGGGAGCCGTGGTTCAGGCCGTGACACCATTCCGGGATGAGCGCAGCGATGCTATCACAGATCGCTGCGCTCTCTCGCGTGTCTTTTTCGTCCCTCACTCTCTGTCTGCTGTCTTAATCGCTTCCATGAATGCGTATTCATGCTGACGAGTCCCGAAAGGGCGAAAAGCGATAATAGCAGTCAAATAACCGCTAATTAAAGCTGAGGCTTGTACAACGAATGTAGCCACCACCTTTAGCCAGCTCCTTAATATGCGGTGTCAGAATGGTGAGGCCGCGCTGTTTTAGAGCTGTGGCTAATTTGGGAGCTTTATCGCTCATAACAACTGTTTCACCGGTAGACACGAGATTAGCAGCGAATCCAATAGTAGCTTCTTCAATTGAAATGTGAACCTTCTCAGCCTCTTTAAATTCGGTCAAAAGCGCTTGGCTTTCAGGGGTAAATGCTTCGGGACAATAAGCGATAAGGCCTTTTTTGCCATTTTCGGGCGGACGAATGACGGCAAGGGCTAAATCGATGTCGTAGAAAAAGCTATCAGGCCATCCGGATATTTTATTAACGACCGGATGTTTTTTGCTGTCGAGCTCTGGAACGGTTTGGAGCTGAATGCGAGTGTAGCCAAGTTGCTCGGCGGCAAACGCCTGTGCCTCAATGTCGGCTCGGTATCCCGTGCCACAAAAGAGGTAGTTTCCGTACGGTAACGCGTCGCCTTGTCCACTAAAGCGATACTTTTTTGGTACTTTTATTACTTTTTTGCCTAAATCGGTAAGTATTTTTTCGGCGTGGGCTTCTTCGGCTTTTCGGACGTTTGGCAAACGTGCCAGTATGGCAGTGTTGCCTCTAACCAGCGCCCAGTTAGCGGCATACACACCGTCTTGAGAACTAGGAGGCGAGGGGACGCGCACAACCTTGATTCCGGTGGATTCAAACATGGCGGCAATCGCCTCGTGCTCGCGAATAGCCCCCTTTTGCTCTAGTGGATCGTCGCTGTAGTAGGGGTTGATAGGCCGTTTGGTGCTGAAGTGTATAGCGTCCGACATCAGCACAGTTTGGTTAAATAGGCCCATTTTAGTAATAAGACTCGTGATATTTTTTATAGTAGGCGCGCCGCAAAATCTTTTCGGCGTAGTTAGTCCATAGTTTAGATTTAGCCGGGCGGACGGGTATTTCATATGCACCTACGTATTCGGTAATTTCCTTATTGAAACTCGTTTTAAAGAGGCCAATGCCGTAATAGGGATGATTAGGATCTTTGCCGTGAGCTATAGGAGGAGCGCCACAGAGGTCGTGAACGAGCGCACCCTGCTCTTTTGCCCACTTTATAACCTGCCATTGCAAAAGGTGACTGGCGCCGTAGGCGGTTCGTTTACGGATTGAGGCGCCATCCTTGTAAGTGCTTTTTTTGCCAAAGCAAATTGCAAATGCTCCGGCTACCACCTGACCTTCATACTCTGCAAAGAAAAGTTGACCAAGCCCGGCAGCTTCATAGCGCTGATAGAAGGTTCTATAGTAGTCGGCAGGACGGATGCCGAAACGAGCGCCCTCGGCCGTCTCTTTGAAGAGCGTGTACATAGTAAGGCAGTTTTTATCGGTTGCAGGGACTTGCCTAACCGTGACACCATCACGTTCGGCTCGTCGCACGGCATGTCGACCCTTTTGGGGAAGATTTTTCAGGATGGTCTCCAGGTCAGGGGAGATATCAATAAGTACAGTCGCGTTGTTTTGCTGAATCGGCCGGGTTTTCGTGAGGCCGAGCGAGCCAAGAGACACGGTGTGCGGTAGCTCAGGCTCAATTTTAATCGTAAAAACACCGTGCGTACGGGCAAAATCGGCCAATGGCTTTTGTAGCTTCTTTAGTTCAGTGAGTGTTTTTACGCCGGGGCCTTTAGGTGCATACCATACCTTACCAAAGCCAGGAACAGGCTTCTCCATAACCGTAATGGCTAGTTTGTCCGCCATAATATAGCGGATCGTCCAGCCGGCCGATTTTTTTTGTTCGGCAAATTCGTATCCCTGGAAGACATTACCTCCGTCGGGGTTGGAAAGAATATGTTTGTTCCAATTTTTTACCTCGGTATCATTTGCAAAGCGAACGTTCATAATCATTATTGTACAAGATAATAACAAATCTTCGCCCGGTAAACCATAAGTGATACAATTGAAGCAATGAGCGAAGAACTAATAGGTGCGTTTGATATTCGTGGCAAAGAAGATACGGGTTTAACGGTAGATATTGCTTGGAATGTGGGTAAAGCCCTGGCGGACTGGTTGCCGAGCGGCGGTGCGGTAGTGGTTGTGTATGTGCCTACCCACCAGCATATTGCGAGCGCAATTATCGAAGGTTTGCGGCTCCAAGGCCGGGACGTTGTGGATGGTGGTCACGGTGATAAAGAGGCGGCGCGGACTCATATAAAAACGGGCAAACTTGCTGGTGGTGCAGTTGTTGGTTTTGATGATCTGGAAAAAATGGTAACCATTGAACTATACGGTGAGGATGCCAATTTGCTTGGTAATGAGACGGGTCTTCGGGAGATTCAGGAACTTGTTCAGGGAGGCAACTTCGTGCCAGCCGCCATTAAGGGCGAATTAGTCCAGACCGCCTAAGAAAAAAGCATAAATTAGCACTCGTGTCTTGCAAGTGCTAATTTTTTTATCTACAATGTAAGTACGAATAAAAAACGGAGGAACTTCATGAGTACACCTATCAAACCTCTGGCGGACCGTGTTGTTGCGGTGCGAGAAGCCCAAAAAACTCAGACCGCGAGTGGTATTTACCTGCCAGATAATGCAAAAGAGAAGCCTGTTTTGGCCGACGTAACAGCGGTGGGTCCGGATGTAAAAGGTATCAAGGTAGGCGATAAAATCATCTACAAGGAATATTCAACTACCGAACTTACAATTGACGGTACCGAATACCTTATTATCAAAGAAGAAGACATCTTAGCGACAGTTTAGTGTAGGAGTAATTAAATAATGGCGAAAAAAGTATTTTATGATGACGATGCGCGCGAGCGTGTCCTGACCGGTGCAAAAGCGCTGTACGATGCGGTAAAAGTAACTTACGGACCGAAAGGTCGTAACGTTCTTATTGCCAAAGGGTACGGTGGTCCGACCGTCACACACGACGGTGTAACAGTAGCAGAGAGTATTGAACT
>Ga0075365_10000003_pt1 | contig 203750 bp, 216 predicted proteins | sample EndMetdeltDD1765_FD_71387 | JGI IMG/M metagenome (GOLD analysis project Ga0075365, IMG submission 71387) | Populus endosphere microbial communities from Tennessee, USA - Endosphere MetaG P. deltoides DD176-5 | ecosystem: Host-associated > Plants > Roots > Endosphere | place: USA: Tennessee... | reverse complement strand
TGGCTGGGGAGGAGGGATTCGAACCCCCGAATGCCAGGACCAAAACCTGGTGCCTTACCACTTGGCCACTCCCCAATGCGGCATAATTATAGCATAAGATTCAGAGAACGAACAGGGTAGTACTACGCGCGCGTTCTCAATCATACGCAAAATTATCGCACCATCTATACAACTCGCCAGCCGCACTTTATAGTAAGCATATGCATAATAGCGCAAACGTTGCCGCGATATCGCATGCCACAACAGTTGATGCTATGTCGCTACCCACGGACGAGCTTTGCGAAATTGGCCGTGGGGTGCAGTATCGAGTTTTTGATATTGGCAATAAACGCATCCTCAAAGCGCCGCTCACTCCCGATGAGTCACAAGCGGTGGTGGAATCATGGGCAAGCACCAGTCAGCGGCCACAACAACAACTCCCGGATTACCTGCAAGTTGGACAGGAGGGGAGTGGCTATGTACAACAGCTTATTCGCGCACATCCCCACATCGCTGCAACACTTGGCAATCCTCAGTTCGAAAGCAATGGGCACTATACACAAGATTTCGTCACCACCCTTGGGGACGCACTTACAAAGAGCACGTTTGACACCAGCCGACAAATCATCGATAAATACATCGGCCTCATTCTTTTGCATTGGCGTTATGGATTTTGCGAACGGGTCTTTAACTTCACTCTCAATAACGGCATTGATGCCAATGGTGAAGTTATATTACTTGATTTTGGCGAACTCTCCCTTACTAAAGTGGAAGTTGCCGAACGAATTGCTGGCAAGCGTTGGCAATTTTCATACAGCTGCACCGCAGCTATTACGCCTGAACTTCGCGAATATTACCTCAACGCCATGCAACGGCAACTTACTTATGAAACTCTTACGGCAACTTGGAGCACCTTCTCAATACACGCGAAATAGAGGCGAACCGAGTAATTATGCTATAATCGCTCCATTATGATCCTTTGGATCCGCTATTCGCACAACGTTCGGACGGGCCGAACCGCTAGCGCCTCTTACTTACAATTTATCTAAAAAGGAGTCCTCATGGACAAACAACGGCGAATTACCGTGCGCGGTATTATTTTTAAGGACGGAAAAATACTGGGTCAACAGCTCAAAGGGAGTAACGGCGAAGCACGTGACTACTGGTGCACACCTGGTGGTGGCCTGGACCCAGGCGAGTCGCTGCATGCCGGTTTAACGCGCGAGATGATCGAGGAAACAGGCATTGCCCCGCAGATTGGCGAACTACTCTTTGTGCAGCAATACCAGGATGAAGCTCGTGAGTTTCTAGAATTTTTCTTTCACATTCGCAATGCCGAAGACTACCGCAGCATTGATCTGGCCGCCACTTCGCATGGTGAGCTAGAAGTAGACGTGGTTGATTTTATTGCGCCCCATGAGCACAATATTCTACCAGCATTTCTGCAGCGCATTGGCATCCAGGAGTATATTGATACCCCGCAGCCAGTTATTGTAGCCACCGAGCTTTAAGCTATTTAACGGTGGTAGGGCAGCCCGCCAGTAATGCTACTGGCCCGGTACAGAGCTTCGAGCATCACCACCATCGCCAAGTCATGGGGGAGAGTCAGGTCGGATAGCTTCCACAAGAAGTCGGCCCGCTGGCGTACGGCATCGCCAAAGCCATTAGGGCCACCGATGATAAACGTCACTTCCGAGGTGCCATGCACGGCCAGACCTTCAAGCTTGGTGGCCAGCTGTTCGCTAGTCACTTCTTTGCCCAACAGGTCAAGCGGCATGAGGTAGGAGTGGCCAGCAGCATGCAAAAGGGCGGTGTCGTCAGCGTGCTTGTCGCCAATGCGCGAAGTGCGCAACTGGTGAAAACGCCCCAGGCGAGTGTAGTATTCGTCCCAGCCCCGCCGGGCATAGTCGAGTTTGGGTTCGCCAACGGTAATAAAGTGGAAGCGCATGGAGCCAGTATAGCTTAATACTGATCAGGGGTGTAGTAATGGGTCTTCTCACGAAAGGTCAGCTCATCTGATGTGGTTGTCAAATAGCCTTCGCCCATGCCATCAAAGACCTTTTCTTCACTGGACACTTCCTCAAAGGAGAGCCAGGCATTGCGACCACCGTCGAATTCTTCCAGCATGTCACCTTGCGGATTTTGGCCATGGACGATAAAGAAGATTTTATCCTCAAGCAGCTTTTTAGTCTCTTGGTTAATATCTATTTTGTGGTAAACACCTTGCATGGTCAGGTCGGCGGTCAGGCCAGTTTCTTCCATAAGTTCGCGAGCCGCGCATTCGAGAATGGTTTCGCCCCAACGAATTTTGCCAGTCGGGCGGCCCCAAAAGCCATAAAATGGCTGCTTAAGGCGTTGCTGACAGAGCATGCGGCCATCCTCGCGGATGATCAGCAACAGCACCGCTACTTTGGGTTGGCGCTCAACCACGCGTTCATCGGTGTCAAAACGGTTGGCATATTCTTTGCCCGCAATGGTCAGCTCATACTGACCATGAGCATTCTTTTTGATAATCTCTTGCTCGAGCATTTTCTTAAGATGAAAATTAAAGTGGTCACTCTCAAGCTCGCTGGCTTTTTGCAATTCAGCAAACCCTGCGGCCGGGCGGAACAGTAGGGCGTGTAGTATCGCCACTTGGGCTTGGTGCATTTTGTCGTCAACTTTCATAATCGGTCTCCTTGGTGAGGGATTATAGACGGGCCGCTAAGGACGCGTCTAGTAAAGTTGACTTTAGTGCGTCCGGAATTTAGGTGGCAGCAGCGACCGGAATTGCCAGCCAGTGCGAACTTTCCACGCAAAGAATGTAGTGCTAACCCAATATGCGCCAACCGCATACAGCGCGCCAAGCAGGAAGTCGAAGACATAATGCTCGCCAAGATAGACAATGCCTAGCCAGAGGGAAAGCGGGTAAAGCATCAGCCACCAGACGCGACGACAGCCAAATCCCTTGGCTAAATACAGCACAAAGAAAAGAGGGTAGGCCGCGTGCAATGAAGGCACGGCCGCCACCGGATTAGGCGACAGTTTACTATACACTTCGGAGAAATTCTCAATGCCCATGGCGGCCCAAATGTCACTGGAAATACGATGAATTGGTTCAATATAGCCCATGTCTGAAGCCATCCATGGGGGAGCCGCTGGAAAGGCCACGTAGGTGATGAAAGCCGCGAACGAGAGTAACACCAAACCAGCCGCAAATGGCCAATACAGCTTGGGGCGCTTGAGCCAGAACAATACCGCCAGGGCGATAGGCATGGCAAAATGCAAGGTGTAGAGCAAATAAAAGTAAAAGTCATACCACTGGACATGGCCATGCCACAGATGCTGTTGCAGCCAGGCCGTAGGCAGGGTACCGCCAGTGAGCCACAAGTCAAAGTTGATCATCTCGGTAAAGTGGACTGTTTTGTTCAAGTCGTCGGCAATGCCTCTAAAGGAATCGTAGACCAGCAGCAGCGCCATGAAGGGGAAGAAACGTACCAGGAAAGCTCTGGCTTGGCCAAAGATAACAAACACGGCCAGGAGCACGATAAAGAGTGTATCTGGCGTCCAAAACACACGCCGCACTCCCATAACATACAGGAGTGCGGCCAGAGCGGTGACGCGTAATGCAAGTTGCCAAGGGTGCGCAGTGCCGTAAGTGGCAAGTGAGCGCAGGGTTTTCTTCACGCGGTGCATTACAGTGTGGGATTACGAGCGGTTCGACTTTTTGTGGTGGCGAGAACGCTTTTTAGAAGAGGTACTAACAGTTTCTTTTGGTGCAGCTGCGTCATCGTTGCTGGCTTCAATAGTGTCGTTCTCTTCTTCGGCCAAAGCCATTTCACTAATTTCGTTCTTCGGTTCTGGTTCAAAGGCCAAAGGAGCTTGCTTTTTGACAGCGGCGCGAGAGGCACGTGGCTCAGCCCCGATACGGACGGCAACAGTGCTCAGGGCAACCATGGCCATAAAGCTGGCAAGGGCCATAAGGGCTAATTCTTTTTCGCGCTTTTCAACCTCTTGCAGGGAGCGACCAACTAAGATGTAGCCAGGTTGATTGCCACCGTAGTGCTGCATGACTGCGGCCAGGCGAACACCCTTCTTAGGCTGCCAGGTAAAGCGTTCTTGGCCTTTTTTGGCCGCGTCAAAGGTACCGTTGGAAGGTACGGGAGTGTCTTTACTGCCTTCGATTTCCAGGGAGCTGGAAAGTACTTTTTTGTTATCACCCATTACTACCAGGAAGAGGCCTAGGCTTTTGGCTGGGTTGACCGGGCTGTTGCCACCAAGGGCGTCAGGCGAGGTGCCTTCTTCGAGTGCCCGGGAAAGATCCTGGACATACTGCACTTGTGGGTCATTGGCGTTTTCACGATAATTCTGCTGGACGGCCACATAGGAGAATCCTACAAGCACGGCGCTGGCAATAACCAGAAGCAGCCAATATTTAAAACGGTTGGTAGTGTTGGAGTAAAACGTTTGTAATTTCTTCATAGATCTTAGTATATCATGGTCTGAGAATTGTTTTTTATAGAGGTGTGTGCGAACATAAAAAGCATGCCTGCCTATGATACTTCCAGCTTTGATAGCGCTTATAAAAAGCTGAATAATGCCCAACGTGAGGCTGTTGACAGCCTTGACGGACCAGTGTTAGTAGTGGCTGGCCCAGGAACAGGCAAGACACAATTGCTGAGCATGCGCGTGGCCAATATTTTACGCAAAGCCGATGTCACGCCGCGCAATATTTTGTGTATGACTTTTACCGAAGATGCCGCGCACAACATGCGCGAGCGCCTGAGCACCATTATTGGTCCAGATGCATACGATGTGGAAATTCATACTTTTCACAGTTTTGGAGCCTCGGTTATTGGGCGTAACAGCGAGTTCTTTTACCAAGGACTAGGGGCGCAGCCCATTGATGAACTGGCCGCTCATGAGATTTTTGAAGGGATTTTTCGCACCCTGCCGCACGACAATCCTTTGGGTGCCCATTTTGAAGGTGAGTTTCTGTTTTTGAAGGGCGCCCGCCAAGCGATTGATAATTTCAAGACTGCAGGACTCGCGCCCGAGGAAGTGCGGGTGATTGCTAAGGATAATTTGGATTTTGTGGGACAGGGAAATGTGGTGGTGGGTGAGATTATGGATGGGTTTACGCGCATAGATAAGAGTTCGCCAGAACGTTTTAGAAAACTCTATGAAGCATTGCGTCCTGAGCCTCGTCCCTCTGGGTTCCCTCCCAAAAGTGACGTAACCGGCCTGCGGCCGACATCACTTTTGGGCGCCGTCCCACCGGGCCACTCAGCACCAAGTTCCGAAGCTGGTTCAACCGAAGAAGGAAATGGGGATGGGAATAGCAACGCTGATGCCCTTCCGCAGTTTGTCAAACCACTAAGCGAAATCACGCTCGAGGCGTTAGACTCGGCCATTCAATTAGTGGAACTGCATGGCAAAACTACGCCGCTTACAGAGTTTAAAAACGCCTTTTTGGTTAAGAATGCGACTGGCCGCTGGCAGTTTAAGGATAGCGAGGCAAGTAAGAAATTGCTGGCCTTGGCCGATATTTATGAGCAGTATTTGCTCAATCTTCGCGAAGCGAACCTGATCGACTTTAATGACATGATCACCCGGGTGGTCCATGCCATGGAGCTTTTTGACGATTTACGCCTGAATCTCCAAGAGCAGTACCAATATATTCTGGTGGATGAGTTCCAGGACACCAGCCTGGCTCAGCTGCGCATGATCACTGCGCTCACGAATAACCCGGTCTTTGAAGGCCGTCCGAACATCTTGGCCGTGGGTGATGACGACCAAGCGATTTACAGCTTCCAGGGTGCGGAACTTTCGAACATCCTGAGCTACCACCAGCAATATCGCGACGTGAAGGTCATCACCCTGACCGAAAATTACCGCTCGCGCCAAGCTATTCTGGACGCGGCCAAATTTGTGATTGAAGACTCCACCGAACGACTCACCCAACAATTAGAAAATATTACCAAAGATATTACCGCCAAGAACGACTCATTGCCCGAGCCTTTTCTGGCCCACCATCGCTTTGCCAGCGATACGCAACAGCGCCAATGGGTGGCCCGACAGATCGCTAACCTTATTACCAGCGGAACGCCCGCAGGTGATATTGCGATTATTGCGGCCAAACATAATGGCCTGAAGCAAATCGTGCCGTTTTTGCACCGCGCCGGCGTGCCTGTACGCTATGACAAACGCGAAGATATTTTGGAAGTCCCTGCGGTCAAGCAGCTCATTGCCATGACCCGACTGGTTGAGGCCATTACTAAAAATGATCAACAGGCTGCCAACGCCTTGCTGCCCGAGATTCTGAGTTACGAATTCTGGGGCCTTTCGACAAAACAGATCTGGCACCTTTATTTAGAAAATTATCGCCGGCGCACCCCCTGGCTGCAAAGCACGCTCGAAAGCAAAGACCCTGCCTTGGTGGCCATTGCCGAATTCTTCATTGCCCTCAGCATGCAAGCCGCGACCACCCCGCTTGAACACATGCTTGATTGGCTTATTGGCAACGAACCAGTCAGCATGCAGCCAGCCGACGGCGAGCAACTGGCACTGGTGGCCCCTAGCTTTACCTCACCGTTCAAGAACTTTTATTTTAACGCCGAGATTCGCGAACAGCGGCCCAACGAATATTTGGAACTTCTTTCGCACCTGCGCTTTTTGCGCGACCGTTTGCGTGAGTTTCGGGTAAGCGAACAATTATTCGTGGCCGATTTAGTACGCTATGTTGAGTTAGTGCAAGGGGCCAAAATTCAGCTCGTGGACAGCACGCCGCATCGCGAAAAAAGCGAAGCGGTCACTCTACATACCGCACACTCCTCTAAAGGACTCGAATTCGGCACCGTGTTTATCGTGGATGCCAACCATGACATTTGGAACAGCTCGGGCAGCGCTATGGGCAAGATTAGCATGCCCAGCAACCTGCCTATTGAACGGGCCAGTGGCAGCGAGGAAGAGCGACGCCGATTGTTCTTCGTGGCCATTACTCGAGCCAAGCATCGTCTGGTGATCACTGGCTTTGAAGCCAGCAAGCGCGGCAACGCGCCACTCAAGTTCCTGACTGGCAACCAGCTGCCAGCTGAACTGACCTTACAGCATCATTCAGCTGCCAACCAGACAACCGAAGCCATTACCGAGCAACTCGCCACCAGTTGGCAAGATCGTCACCAGATTGCCCGCAGCCAGCCAGCCATGAAAGAGCTCCTGCAACCCACCCTTGAGCGATACCGTTTAAGCGTGACCCATTTGCAACGTTTTCTGAACGTGGCCGACGGCGGCCCTTCGCAGTGGTTCCTGCAATGCTTGCTGCATTTTCCGCAAGCTGGTTCACCAAACATGGCTTTTGGTAATGCTGTGCACGCCACTTTGGAGGCGGCCCAAAAAGCCTTTAAGCAAAATGGCGAACGGCGCTCTATTGACAATCTGCTCGAAGATTTTTCCAAAGCCCTGCACGCCTGTCGTCTTTCCAGCCAGGACGAAGCCCACTTTGAAACATTTGGCCACAAAGTCTTACGCCAATATTTTGCCGAACGCTATGAGTCATTTCGTCAAGAAGAGCACTTTGAATTTGACCTAAGCAGTCGCCAACTGGTTGTTGAAGGCGCACGCCTCACTGGCAAAATTGACCGCATCACGCCCCTGGGTGACGACAACTACCGAGTAAGCGACTTCAAAACCGGCAAGCCCATGCTAAGTTGGGAAGCAAGTGATCCGCATCGCCAAATCCGCATGTATCACTACAAGCAACAACTGGCTTTTTACCGGTTGCTTCTGGAGCGCAGCCAGGCGTTTGGCGTGGCCACTCGAGCTGAACAAACAGCTATTGAGTTTGTCCAACCTGGCTCAGACGGCCAGCTTGTGCCACTGTTGGAGTATCAGCCAAGTGACGAAGAAATTGCCCGCTTATGCCGCATTGTGAAAGGGGTGTGGCAGTGCATGCAAACCTTGGAACTGCCAGACGTGAGCATTTACCCACCCACCTTACAGGGGATTCGAGATTTTGAGGACTCACTAAGTAGCGACTAAACTGCGTGAATCAAAATACGAGGCGCCCTAGGACGCCTCGCGAGAAATCAGCCATGAGTGGCTAGTTTTTAGCGTTCGCGGTGGCGACGACGTAAGCCAGCCACATGCAAACGTACTTGAGCGCGGTCAATAAGCTGCTGAGCTTTCTCAAGCTCCACTTTGTCTTTCGCGCCTTCACGCATTTGCAAGGCTCGTTCCAGCGCTTTTTGCACTTCGCCTTCGTGAATTTCAGTTGCGTGAGCGGCTTCATCTACGAGGATACGTACGCCATCGCGCGTAACTTCAATAATGCCGCCTTCGGTCGCAAAGTGATCCAGCTTATCATCGCTGTCGCCAAGTTTGTGGCGAACCGTAATCACGCCCGGGACAGCAAGACTGACCAGCGGTTCATGCTGGGGCAGGACTGTAATCACGCCATCAGCTGTGGGCAAGGTGACTTCGGCCACATCTTGGTCAAATTTGGGACCAGTAAGGGTAATGAGTTGGAATTTCATAGTTAGTCAGTGCCTTGGTAATTTTCATCAGCATCATCGCGTCCACCACCTCGGTCGCCACCTTTTTTCTGGTCGGCTGCATCGGCCTCTTCTTGAGGACCGTGTGCCACAATCTCACCAGGGGCAAGATCGTAAAATGCTTCGCCGCCAAATTCTTGGTCGTCCTTCACATTGCCATTCTCATCCTCTTCTGGATACTCGGCAAACACTGCAAAACGCACACCATCACGACCAACACCATAGCGGAGAAGTTTGGCAGAATCCTGTTCGGGCGTGGATGAAGCGCCCAGGCTCATTACCTCAGACTGGTCAAGTACTCCTGCTACTTCGCTCATGCCTTGACCTCGCTAATGCCACCCTTCATGTAGAAAGCAGATTCTGGCTTGTCGTCGTGCTTGCCATCCAGAATTTCTTTAAAGCCAGCAATGGTGTCTTTGAGTTTTACATATTGCCCAGGAATGTTGGTAAATACTTCACCAACATAGAAGGGTTGGGTCAAGAAACGTTGGATCTTACGAGCACGAGCCACTACTTGTTTGTCTTCGTCGGAAAGCTCTTCCATACCCAAGATGGCAATAATGTCTTGCAAATCTTTGTAGCGTTGGAGCACGCGCTGGACTTCGCGAGCCACGGCGTAGTGGTCGTCACCAACAATTTCGGGGTCAAGAATGGTGGAGTTAGAGTCAAGTGGGTCAATGGCCGGATACAGACCTTGGTCAACCAAGGCGCGGTTCAGTACGATCGTGGAGTCAAGGTGGGCGAATGTCGTTGCTGGAGCTGGGTCGGTTAAGTCATCGGCAGGCACATATACCGCCTGGACCGAGGTAATAGAGCCAGTCTTAGTGGAGGTAATACGCTCCTGCAAGACACCCATTTCTTGCTGCAAGGTTGGCTGGTACCCCACAGCACTTGGCAAACGGCCAAGCAAGGCGGACACTTCAGAACCAGCTTGGGTAAAGCGGAAGATGTTGTCGATAAAGAGTAGCACGTCCTTACCCTGGTCACGGAAACCTTCGGCAATGGTCAGCCCGGAAAGGGCCACACGCATACGCGCACCTGGTGGCTCGTTCATCTGGCCAAATACCAGACTCGTCTTTTCAAGCACGCCAGATTCTTTCATTTCGTTGTAAAGGTCATTGCCTTCACGAGTACGCTCACCAACACCGGCAAAGACCGAGTTGCCACTGTGGAATTTGGCAATGTTGTTGATCAGCTCTTGGATAAGTACGGTTTTACCCACACCCGCGCCACCAAAGAGACCAACTTTTCCACCTTTCACAATCGGACAGATCAGGTCAATGACCTTAATGCCGGTTTCGAGGATTTCGATTTTACCACTTTGCTCAGTTAAGGCAGGGGCAGAAGCATGAATCGGCGCATATTGCTTAAAGTCATTGCCCTTTAGGCCATCAATAGGCTCACCAATCACGTTAAACATGCGGCCGCTGGTCTCATCGCCAATTGGCACTGAGATAGGAGCGCCAGTGTCTTCCACTTTGTGACCACGTTTCAGGCCATCAGTGCTAGCCAGGGCAATGGTGCGTACGCTGGTTTCACTCAAGTGCTGGGCAACTTCGAGCAGCAGGGTGGCGCCATTAAGTTCGGTTTTGAGCGCGTTATAGATAGCAGGCATTTTTTTGTCTGCAAATTCCACATCAACTACCACACCCACTACTTGGGTGATCGTGCCGAATCTGTTTTTGGTTGGTCCTGTGTCTTTTGTCATCTGTGTGCTCCTTGTGTTCTTGGTGGTTATGGGTGGGGTATGCTGGTTCATGTTCGCCCCCTGATGAGTGCATAGTCGCCTCTGAGATATGTGGGTGTCAGCAAGCGGAGATCATATCCCAGGCGAGCTGGTTGGAAAGATCGCGGTTCGCCGCCAGTGGCGAAAATCGGCCCAGTTTGTAGCTGTGCCTGGAGCACTGCCCCCAGGGTAATACGATTTTCAATAGGCCCGCGCACTCCCTTTGGAGCAGTGTTAGGGATAAGCAAGGCATCTGTAGTCTTTAGGTGAGCGAGCGTGTCTTCAAAGCCCCAGCCCTCAGCCACGCCGGCAACCATATCAATCGACAAAGCGCCAAGTGCGGCCTGGCGAGCCAGATGTTGCAACTGCGGATGAGCTTGACGTAACTCTGAAGCCACGGAGGGAAGCTCTACCCAGCCGATTCTGTGTTCATCAAGCCTAGCCTTTACTTGCCTCAAATCCGGCTCAAGTCGAGCGGAAGATTCAGCAATGGCCACGCGTTCGATAGCCATTAGTAGGCGCCTCCAGCGAGATAATCTCGCATTCTGCTCAGTTCGCCATCTAGTGCAACTGGCACCGGTCGAAGGGTATGAAGATAACTGGTTAAGTCATTTTCGGCACGAGTTGCTCGCGAACTCTTTTGCGGGAAATTACCAGTTAGGAATATTGGTAATTTCGAGCGATACGCAAAAGCAACCTGCACGGTCGCGGCCAGGCAAAGCCGAGCCACTTCCTGATTGGGCACCACCAGAGCAGTGGTTTCGCGGAACACTTTGAAGGTTCGTGGAAAGTCCACGCCCTTGGCAACTTCTAAAAAAGCGGCCAGGTTGATGGCACCCTGGGCAAGATAACGCGCTGCGTTCTTCACCTCTGTTGGGGTAGCTTGGAGCTCTGATCCAAGAGTGGGAAGTGGGAGCGGCTCCAGGCCATATGTACGCATATTCGCCAAATCCTGCGCCCTGGACGCACGCTGCGCGAACTCACTGTCAGCCACCGCAACAGGAATCTTTGCTTCCTGCTTGCTCATTTCATAGCCTCCGCCCCACCAGTAATTTCTGACAATTCTTGGGTAATATTCGCTTGGCGGGCATTGTTATATGCCAAAGTCAGGTCATCGGCCAAGTCGCTGGCGTTGTCAGTAGCATTCTTCATGGCTAACATGCGCATAGATTGCTCGGAAGCAATAGCATCACGCAAGGCTTGGTATAATTGCACTTCGATCAGGCGAAGTGTCGCACTTTCCAGTAATTCCTCTACCGAGGGTTCGAATTCAGCCGTGGCAATGTCACTCGAGACAGCGGTTTCTTCAAAGCCAGCAGGTAACAAGCGTTGGGTGCGCACTTCTTGAACAACAGTCGATTTGTAGTGGGTATAGATAAGATCGACGGCATCAACCTGACCATCAACAAACTGCTGCAAAGCCGACACAATGATTGGTCGCATGTAGTTGGCATCAGGATCGTCGGGAATATTCTGGTACACCCCGGCAACCTCGATATCTTTGAGCTTTGCAGCAAAGTTGGACACTTGGCGACCAATGGTCACAACTTTAGTAGCCACCCCGGCAGTGCGATCGGCCTGAAGTTCACGAGTCAAACGCTTGGCAATGTTGGCGTTGTAGGCGCCAGCCAAGGTTCGATCACTTGAAATAGCAATCAGCAGACGGGTATGCACCGGGCGAGCAGTAAAAAGCTGGTGCGGCGTGTCTTTGGTGAGCTGACGCAAGCGGGTGAGTAATTCGCGGGCCGCGTTGCTAAAGGCGCGCGGCTGCTCCACCGCCACTTGGGCACGGCGCAATTTACTGGCCGCCACCATTTGCATCGCCTTGGTAATTTGGCGGGTATTTTTGACTGAGCCAATCCGGTGTTTAATTTGCTGTAGCGAAGCCATTGAGGATTACTTCTTGGCCTCGGCCTTAGGAATCACAAAAGAGTGGAGGGCTTTGTGGGCGTGTTTTAGAATCGCCGCTTTGGCATCATCTTCGGGCTTGGCACCAGCGTTGAGGGTTTTCATGATGTCTTTAGTATCGGTGTGCAGCATATTGAGCACTTCAGCCTGGGCATGCTTCACCTTATCGGCCGGCACATCATCAAAGAGGCCTTCGTTGGCGACCAACAGGCTCGCAGTTTGTTCAGCCACGCTCATCGGGTGGTATTGGGTCTGTTTGAGTAATTCAGTCAGGCGTTGGCCACGTTCGATACGGTGTTTGGTTTCGTCATCAAGATCGCTACTAAACTGGGCAAAGGCAGCTAGTTCGCGGAACTGCGCCAAGCTAATACGCAAGCCACCAGCGACGCTCCGCAGCGCTTTGGTCTGAGCCGCGCCACCAACACGAGAAACCGAAAGACCAACCGAGATTGCTGGACGGATACCTTGGTAAAAGAGGTTGCTTTCCAGGAAAATCTGCCCGTCAGTAATTGAAATAACGTTGGTCGGGATGTAGGCACTAATGTCACCAGCCTGAGTTTCGATAACTGGCAGGGCAGTCAAAGAACCAGCCCCAAGATCGTCGCTCAGCTTGGCGGCCCGTTCCAACAGGCGAGAGTGCAAGTAGAAGACATCACCAGGGTAGGCTTCGCGGCCCGGTGGGCGACGGAGTAACAGTGACATTTGGCGATACGCCACGGCGTGCTTGGAAAGGTCATCATACATAATTAAAGCGTGCTGTTTGTTGTCACGGAAGTATTCGGCAATGGCCGTGCCCGCGTAAGGGGCAAGATACAGCAATGGAGCAGGGTCATCGGGAGCGGTGGCCACAATAATGGTTTGATCCATCACGCCTTCACGCTTCAGGCGTTCAATCAGGGCGGCAACTTTACTTCGTTTTTGACCAATGGCTACGTACACGTTAATAACACCGGTTTTTTGGCGAGCCTGGTTGATCATCGTATCAATTAGAATGGCGGTTTTACCGGTTTGGCGGTCGCCAATAATCAGCTCGCGCTGGCCCCGACCGATTGGCACCATGGCATCAATGGCCATTATGCCAGTCATGAGTGGTTCATGGACGCCCTTGCGATCCATAACCCCTGGGGCACGGCGCTCAATTGGATTCATTTGAGTGGCTTTGATCGGACCTTGGCCATCCAAGGGGCGACCAAGTGGGTCAACAACGCGACCAATCAGCTCGGGGCCAGCGGGAATTTCCATGGTCTTGCCAGTCAGGCGGGCTTTGGCACCAGCCTCAACCCGGGAGTCAGCACCAAGGAGTACGGCACCAATCTCGTCTTCCATTAAGTTCAAGGCAAAAGCCGTGACGGTTTTCCCGTCGATTGTCTCGAGTTCAATGACTTCGGCAAATCCACATTCACGCAATCCATAAACCCAGGCCACGCCATCACCCACACGAGTGACCACGCCTGCTTGTTCCAGGCCTTTTTCTTCCCGAAGGCTGTGAATAGCCACCTGGATATCTTTAGCTAGTTCTGTAATCGAAATATCAGCCATAACGTCTTCTTATGCTCCTATACTTGCTGTAGTCTGTTAAGTTTGGCTCGGATGGAAAGATCAAGCGCCTCATTGGAAGTCTGGATGACCACACCGCCGATAATGCTCGGGTCAATAATCTGGTCCAGTTCCACCTTGGTGGCACCAGAGCGGTTTTTAAGATAAGCGGTGATGTCTGCTTGCAGCGCGGCACTTAAGGCATGGGCACTGGTGACGGTTGCAAACACATGTTTGTGCTGCGAAAGCTCGTGCGCAATGTCACCCAACAACATGTCTAGTTGATCAGTCATTTTGCGGTCGAGCAAATAGGCGGCCAGGGACAGTGCCAATTTGCGTTGGTCAGTGCCAGCCACTAATTGCGCGGCAATGCTTTTGGCGAGGGTGCGGCGCGAGATCTTCTGAGCCATAGACTAGGCCTGTTCCTTTTTGAGCGCCCGAGTAATCAGGCTGGCATCTTTTTTAGGATCAAGCTTTTCCTGAATAATCTGCTCAGTTGCTTCGGCCACCAGCTTGACGGTGTCGTCGCGAAGGGCTTGGCGGGCTTTTTGGACATCGCTTTGCAGCTGGGCATGTGCATCAGTCACAATTCGTTCAGCACGCTTGGCTGCATTGTCTTCGGCCTCTGTAATCATACCTTTGGCTTCTTGCTGGGCACGAGCCACAATGTCGTCTGCTTCAGTACGTGCCTGGACGATCAGCTCCTGGCCTTTGGCTTGAGCCAGCTTGAGCGCTTCATCAGCCTTTTTGGCATGACTCAAGCCTTCTTCGATCGCTTTGCGGCGGTCTTCGATAGCCTTAATCAGCACAGGATAGACAAATTTGCTCAACAACCAGACCAAAATTAGAAAGGCGCCAGCTTGGACAACCAGCAGTTTCCAGTCAATGCCTAACGCGCCCAAAATACCGCCACTTGCTTCAGTAGCTTCCTCGGCGTGCGCGATGTAGGTAAATGCGTTCATTGCAATAATTCAGCTGCCTATTTAAGGAATTTGATAATAAGGGCAACAACCAAGCCAATGATCGCCAAGGCGTCAACAAATGACATGGCCAAGATCATCAACGTACGGATTTTAGGCAAAGCCTCTGGGTTGCGACCAACTGCACTTACGGCAGCGGCGCCAACTAAACCAAGACCAATACCACAAAGACCAGCACCAATTGCGTAGGTCAGACCGAATGCGAGGGATTCCATTATATTATTTCTCCTTGTTATCTCTTATTTACTTTACCAACTAACCGGTAGTCGCTCCAGGTTTCGGGGCAACGGTAGGGGAGGGTACGGAAGAAGGGGTAGGGGTTTCAGTGGCATGTTCGTCATCGCTGGCCGCGCCTAATGAAATAAAGACAATGGTCAGCATAAAGAAGACGTAAGCCTGAACTGCACCCACGAACAGCTCAAGCACCATAAAGACTGGCAAGGCAAGCGGTGCGCCATAGCTGGTAATATAGGCGATCACGCCCAAAAGAACTTCACCACCGAAGACGTTGCCGAATAAACGCATTGAAAGGGCAGTGCCACGAGAAAATTCGGCCAGGAACTCTAAAATCCCTTCAAAAGCATGGGCTGGGTCTTTAAACGGATTGTGCAGATAACGACCAAGATTGCCAAAAAGACCATGTTGGCGAACAGCCCATATTTGAACCGTCAGCATGGAAACAATTGCTAAAGCAAACGTAAAGTTCATATCGGCGGCCAGCCCGCGAAAGAGCGGTTGGTCGTGGTAGGTGATTGCCCCCACGCCAGGCACTAACCCGAGCCAGTTGTTGATTACAATCAAGAAGAACATGGTGATGGCCAAAGGAGCAAGACGCTTGGCTTTCTTTTCACTGCCAGTCACACTCACTACCGTGTCATACATCATTTCAAAAACCCACAACAAGGCATGCATGCCTTTGCTGCGAGAGCGCCGCTGAATAGCTTTCGCCGTGGCAAAAAACATCCAGATAACCAGCGCGTAGCCAACCATTCCCAGCAACATGGAGTTAGTAATCGCGACCGGGCCAAGATGAAACATGGCTTCGGGGGCAATGCTTACATGGGGGCCACTGGCGAATAGCAGCGCGCTCATTTCTTCTTCTCCATCTCAGTTACTTTCTGTAATTGGGCACGTACCAGCAGTATAGCAAGCACAAAACCGAATGCAACAGCCGCAAAAGTGAGCCAGGGCTTGGTCCCCAATTTCAGGTCAGCCCAGATGCCCAGAGCGGTCATGAGGATAACCGGAGTAAAAATGCGCCAGGTGGTATCAGCAAGTGTCCAGAGAACCGACAGGGCCGCAACGGAATCGTCTTGCGACTTTTCAGTGGGTACGGCCGGGCGTGGTTTCTGCTTCATATATAGGTCAAATATACCACCAAACGCATATTATTACAAATAGCGTATACTGCGTTTTTGAGGAGGACGCCCTATGATTAATCCAGAATTTGCATCTGATCCCACCACAAGCCAAGAGCTTCCAAGCGAAGCATCTACAGAAGAGGTTGAAGATGGCGCCGCAGAAGTGCCCGTAGCCCCTTGGCGCGAGATCATCGGCCAGCTAGCAGTGCCAGTGATGCTGGCCACGGCAGCCATTGCACTTTACAGCCGAAATATAGTCATGGAGACTGCCGGGGAGGCCTGGGATAAGCAATATGACAGCCTCCGAGAAGCAGCTGATAAAGCGGCTGCTGAAAGTGATTATGGCAAAAAAGAGCTTACCGATGCCCAAAGAGAGACGGTCGCCGCCTTTTTGAGGTTCGGACGAACTCAACGCCCCAAGGACTAATTCTATTTTCCCCACTAGTGCGCTACACTAGAAGGATACAAGGAGCACTTATCTATGGCAGCAACTATCACCATTTACAGCACCCCAACTTGCGGATTTTGTCACATGGAAAAAGATTGGCTAACCTCTTTGGGTATTGAATTTATCCACAAAGATATCACCACTGACGAAGAAGCCTACAAAGAAGTGATGAAAAAAGTTGGCCAACCTGTGACACCGGTAACCGATATCGACGGCACCATCATTATTGGTTTTGACCGTCCAAAGCTCGAAAAGAGGCTGAAGGAAGTAGGACTCCTTAAATAGTGGCTCGGCGAGCAACGCCCATTATTGTTGGTGTATTTGTCCTTGCCCTAGTAGTTGGCGCTCTGTATGTGCTGCTCCGACCCAAAAGCGATGCCACATTTGACCAGCCCACAACCAGTCACGCGGCAACGCCTGCGCCGTCCACTCCAAACCCCATTGCCACGACCGTTCCAACGCCGGGGACCTACATCCCTTATACAGAGAATGATCTTCAGGCGGCCACTACTCGTCGAGTGCTGTTCTTTCATGCCCAATGGTGTCCGCAATGCCGCAACCTGGAGAAGACTATTTTAGCCCAAGGCGTCCCCCAAGGTATGACCATCTTTAAAGTTGACTACGACCATTCCCAGAGTCTCCGCCAAAAGTATGGCGTGACGCTCCAAACAACCTTTGTGGAAGTAGACAGCCAAGGCAATCTCAAAAATAAATACGTTGCTTACAATAAGCCCACCATCGATGCAGTCGTCGAGGCGCTTGGCAAATAGGCCATGGATTTATTGATCATCTCTTTCCTGGCTGGCGCGCTCACCGTGTTGGCGCCTTGCATTTTGCCTTTGTTGCCCGTAGTTGTCGGTGGCTCGCTTGGGCAGCAAAAGCGGCCTTGGCAGCCCTACATCATTACTGGCAGCCTAGCGGTGTCGACTTTTGCGTTCACGCTGCTGCTTAAAGCCAGTACCACCCTTTTAGGCGTTCCGATCATTGTCTGGCAGGTGATATCCGGCGGGATTATCATCCTCCTCGGACTCACATTGCTCTTTCCAAAATTTTGGGAAGCCCGAACTGTGCGTTTCAATATTGCTTCCAGCAAATTACTTGGCAAAGCTGGCACTCAAAAAGGCATTGGTCGCGATATTGCCACTGGCGCTGCGCTTGGACCCGTGTTTAGCAGTTGCAGCCCCACCTATGCCTTCATTTTGGCCGCGATACTTCCTAAGTCACTCGCCGAAGGCATACTTAACTTAGCTGCCTACATTATTGGGCTTTGTGGCGTACTACTACTCATTGCCCTAGGTGGCCAAAAAGTAGTAGGGAAGCTAGGTGGGGCAGCCAGCAGCACTGGCTGGCTAAAACGGGGCGTGGCAATCATCTTTATACTGGTTGGCAGCGCCGTACTGCTGGGACTCGATAAAGACATCCAGGCATTTGTCATTGACCACGGCTGGTATGCCCCCATTGAGCAACTTGATCAGGCCCTACAGGAGAAACAATAATGGCTTTTGAAGACTACCAAACCAAAGAAAGTGTGGTGATCGTCTATACCGGCGACAGCAAGGGCAAAACCAGTGCCAGTCTGGGCCTGATGTGCCGTGCCCTGGGACGCGGCTGGCAAGTCGCCTTTGTGCAATTTATTAAGCACTGGGAAGTAGGGGAGCACACCTTCATTCACAAGATTCTGCCACTTTTTGAAGACCAACTCACCTTCCACAAAGGTGGCAAAGGCTTTTATAATGCAGGCGAACTCAGTGAAGAAGGCGTGGCCGACAGCGAACACCAAGCAGCCGCGACGGCCACGTACGATTTCGCCCTTGAAGCCGCTGCTAGCGGCGATTACGATCTGGTCATCTGTGACGAAATCAACAATGCAGTGAATGACGGCCTCCTTTCTATTGCCCAACTTCGCACGTTACTCCAGAAGCGGAGTCCCAAAACTTCGCTGTGTTTCACTGGCCGCAATTTTCCGCCCCAACTGCTTGACCAAGTTGATATTGCCACCAACATGAGCAAGATAAAACACCACTTTGACGATAAATTCTTGGCCAATAAAGGCATCGACTACTAAACGTTAATTTTTGGCTTGTGCGAAGCGTGCCGAGCCAGTATGCTAAAGCGTGATGTTCAGTCATTATTCTCTTCACTATTTTTGTCGTAAGGGAATTGCCCTCCAAAAATTGAGCATCCCACGCTGCATTACTTTTATCCACTTCGCCGCCGCTTCGACCCCCTCCCGCACCCTGCGGGAGTTTTTTATACCCCAACCTAATGTATCCCCAAAGGAGATGTATGAGAGACTATAAATTCTGCCCTTATTGCGGTACTGCCGAGGCGATTATCCTTAAAGAACTCTCCCATTACGCCTGCCAGGCCTGCGGCAAAAGCTTATGGGACAACCCCAAGGCAGCCGTAGGTGTTGTCTTCCTCAACGCTCATGGAGAACTGTTAGTTGCCGAACGCGGACGTGCACCGCAAAAAGGAAAGTATGATCTTCCAGGCGGCTTTATTGACTACAATGAGGATCCAGCCTTGGCCGTATACAGGGAAATCCAGGAAGAAACAGGGCTCATTCCGCTTTCAACACCCAAGATAGTTACTGCCTACACTCATGATTACGGTCATGATGAATCAGTCTGTGACCTTATTATGGTTGTCGAGCAGTGGAAAGGACGCCCTCAACCGCAAGACGACGTGGCAGCCTTGCATTGGCGACCGCTCTCGTTCATCCATGACGCTGCTTTTGCCTGGCCATATCCCGGCCTGGCGGCCTTGCTTACCCATTTGCCTAGCGAAGAGGGCACAGCCGCCCAGGGCATCCTCCGCTTTCCCGATGCCAGTGCGGTATCAGCCTACTAATGAGTCTTTTAACGTTTCAAAAAACTGGCACTCTTGGCATGAGAGTGCCAGTTTTGCTATACTACGAGCATAAGGGATATTGAGTATGAAACCAGACACATTCACTCACAATATGATCGAAGCACTTCAAGAGGCTGCCGAGCTGGCCTCGATCCAAAGACACCAAGAACTGACACCCGCACATCTGTTGCGCGCACTCAGCAACCAAAGTGAGACCGCTTTTAGCGGACTTCTTCAAAGGGGCGAAGTTGACTTGGCCGCGTTCCAGGCAACCTTAGACAGCCAGCTGCAGAAGCTGCCAACAGTATCTGAACCGCTCACCCCTGACCAAGTCCGCCCTGGGAGCGCTTTCATTCGCTTGCTCTACGCGGCTGAAAAGGAAATGAAAGCCTTGGGCGACAGTTATGTAAGCACCGAACATATCCTACTGGCAGCTGTGAAAGAAAAAACCGATGCATCTTTGTGGCAAACATTTAAACTCTCGTATGACGACCTTCGCAGCAAGGTTGACGAGGTTCGAGGAGGAAGCAAAGTGAACGACCAAACTCCAGAAAACAAGATGAACACGCTCGAAAAATACGGCCAGGACTTTACCGCCCTGGCTCTTGAAGGCAAGCTCGACCCGGTTATTGGCCGTGATGAAGAAATCCGCCGCGTCATGCAAGTGCTGAGCCGTCGCACTAAGAATAATCCGGTGCTCATTGGCGAACCGGGCGTGGGCAAGACCGCGATTGTCGAAGGCCTGGCCCAACGCGTCGTCAAGGGCGATGTCCCCAGTACACTCAAGCATAAGAAACTTGTGGCGCTGGAAATTGGCTCGCTGCTGGCTGGTGCCAAGTTCCGGGGTGAATTTGAAGAACGCCTCAAAGCCGTGCTAGATGAGGTAGAAAAGAGCGACGGCCAGATCATCCTCTTTATCGATGAGCTCCACACCATTGTTGGCGCAGGCGCGGCCGAAGGAGCAGTTGATGCCGCGAATATGCTCAAACCCCTCCTGGCCCGTGGCAAGTTGCACTTAATTGGGGCAACCACGCTGAATGAATACCGCCAGCATATTGAAAAAGACGCCGCTTTGGAACGTCGCTTTCAGCCCGTGATTGTCGAACCACCCAGCGTGGAAGACACGATCACTATTCTGCGCGGCTTGCAGGAAAAATATGAAGTCCACCACGGAGTCAAAATTACCGACGACGCCCTAGTGGCAGCCGCCCGCTTAAGTGACCGTTATATTACCGAACGCTTTTTGCCCGACAAAGCCGTTGACCTGATTGACGAAGCAACTTCAAGTTTGAAAATGGAAATCGATTCCATGCCCACCGAGCTTGACCGGCTCAAACGACGCACCATGCAGCTGGAAATCGAAAAGGCCAGTCTGGCCAAAGATAAGTCCGATTCGGCCAAGGCGCGTAAAACCGAAATTGACCGCGACATTGCCAATCTTCAAGAGCAAAGTGGCGGCATGGAGCAGCAGTGGCAACGTGAGAAATCTCAAATCGATACTCTTAACGGGATTAGCGAAAAGATCGAAAAACTACGTACCGAACGCGACCAAGCTGAACGCGAGGGCGATTTAGGTAAAGTCGCCGAGATCCAGTACGGCCGTATTCCCGAGCTAGAAAAACAAGCCAAAGAAATCCGTACAGCCATTGCTGCCATGCCAAGCGAAAAACGCTTGCTCCGCGAAGAAGTCACCAGCGAAGATATTGCTGCCGTGGTCAGCCGTTGGACCGGCATTCCTACCACACGACTGATGGAAAGTGAATCACACAAGTTGAGCCACTTAGAAGCCGAGCTTGCCCAGCGGGTGATTGGCCAGGAAGAAGCCATCCAAGCCGTGGCCAATGCCATCCGTCGAGCACGAGCCGGTATTGCTGATCGCAACCGACCCATTGGGTCGTTCCTATTCCTGGGGCCCACCGGTGTGGGCAAAACCGAACTTTCCAAAGCCCTGGCTGCCCAACTTTTTAACAACGAACGAGCCATGGTGCGCATTGATATGAGCGAATACATGGAACAGCATGCCGTGGCCCGTCTGATTGGCTCGCCGCCCGGCTATGTTGGCTACGAACAAGGCGGCCAACTCACCGAAGCGGTGCGCCGCCACCCGTATGCTGTGCTCCTGTTCGACGAGATTGAAAAAGCCCACCCCGATGTCTTTAATGTACTCTTGCAAGTTCTTGATGACGGACGCCTTACTGACGGCCAAGGCCGCGCGGTCAACTTCACCAATACAATCATCATCATGACCAGCAACATGGGCAGTACACTCATCCAAGAATGGGATGGCAAAGACGAGAGTCACCTTTACAACCAAGTCATGGAAGTAGCTCGTCATGAGTTACGCCCCGAATTCTTGAACCGCATTGACGATATTGTGGTATTTCATCGCATTAGCAAAGCGCACATGGCCAAGATTGTAGAGGTGCAACTGACCAATACGATTCATCACCTGAAGGAGAATAAGGATATCACCCTCACTATTGACCCCAATGTCGCCCATTTGTTGGCCGAAGAAGGCTATGACCCCAGCTTTGGGGCACGTCCGCTCAAGCGACTTATTCAGCAAAAAATTCTGGACCCGCTGGCCATGGAGATCGTGGACGGCAAGATCAGAGACGGCGATGCAGTCAAAGTGGCTATTGGGCCCAGTGAGATGATTGAATTTACCACCTAAATTTCTTCTTAGTTCTTAGGCATGCCCTATAATAGGCAGCGATGAAACTGAAGAAACGCCACATCCGCCTCTTTATTTCTCTGGTCGTGCTTGCCATAGGAGCGATAAGCGTCCTTATCTCCCCAGCACCACAGGAAGTAGCCCAAGTCGCCAGTCAGCAAAATCCTGGTTTGTACCAAGTTGACCATGCCGCTGATGGCGATACTATTAGTGTGATCATCGAAGGTAAAAAAGAAACCATCCGCCTGATTGGCGTGGATACCCCGGAAAAAAATGACCGCCGCAAGCCTTTGCAATGCTACGCCAAAGCGGCCAGCGAGTTTACCAAAAAAGAGGTTGAAGGCTCACGCGTCCGCCTGGAAACCGACCCCCAAAGTGACACGCGGGACCGCTATGGCCGCATGCTACGGTTTGTTTATTTGCCTGATGGGACTTTGCTAAACAAGAAGATCGTGAGCGAAGGCTATGGCTTTGCCATGACTGGCTTCCCACACACTAAAATGGACGAATTCAAAGCGGCTCAAACTGAGGCCAGTGCCAACCACAAGGGATTATGGGGCAGCTGCACCATCAGCACGGCCACTGGCTATCCGCAAACCAATGCGCTTAATTAAGCGGGTTTTTGCGCGGCAATGGACGAGCAAAGATCATATCCTTGAGCGAAAAACGACGGCGCTGCGGATCATACCCGCGATGAATAGCCCGCAGGGGAAGGTGAAAGAGAATTAAGAGTACCGCAATCAACACTGCGCCACGTTTGCGCGTCACTCCGTGCGTCTTATACGTTTTGATATTACCCATCGCATAGCGATACACCTCTGGCACTGTATCATCAAGACGGCGAGCCGAGACTGAGGCAATCAGCTTGGGAGCATAATAAATTTTGTAGCCAGCTTTTCGCAAATGCACGGCAATATCTAAGTCCTCATGCACTCCGTGACGAACACACAACTGGCTGCGGATCTCTTCCCAGGTGCTGCGCCGTAGGGCCATGTTGGTACCATGGAGCAAAAAAGCATCGTCCTTTTTACCCATAGCTACCCGACGAGTGCGCCGGTCAATGGCATTGGCTACTTTTTGCAGCGGCATATCATAGTAATGAATACCCCCGGTAGTGGCCACAATATCCGCATGGGCAAAGATATGGTGCAATTCAGCCACCCAGCCAGGCGTGACCCGACTGTCAGCATCAATTCGGCCAATTATGTCACCTGTGGCGGCATTAAATCCGGTGGTGCGAGCAAAGACCACACCAGGATTCTTCTCTTCAATAATTGTAATACGGTGCGCATAAGGTGCCAGCAACGCCCGAGTGGCATCAGTGGAGGCGTTGTCCACCACAATAATCTCATCAGCGGGAGTATGTTGGGCAAACAGCGCTTCGAGGCAGGGGACAATGGCATCTTCTTCGTTAAAAACTGGAATCACTACAGAGACGGTAAGTTTGGTCATATCGTAGCCATTATAGTATATACTCAAGAATAAGCACCATGAAGAAGTCCTCCACGCTCCACCCTCATCTGCATCGCGCACGCAAAAAGATTCGCGCGTGTTGGCAGTGGATCACTCACCACAAGAAGCGAATCGGCCTTGGCCTGGTCATCGCCTTTGCCCTCTGGCTCGCTTTTGCGCTCAGCGTGGCGTTGTGGTACCAGCACAAACACCGCAATGACCCTTTTGAACCAGGGGTGAGCTTCTCGGTTAAATACGCCAAGGAACTCGGCATTGACTGGCAGGCCAGCTACACAGCCGTGCTGGATGAGCTCAACTTTAAATACATCCGCGTCATGAGTTATTGGGACGATACCGAACCAAGCCCGGACACCTTCAAGTTTCAAGACCTGGACTGGCAAATGGACCAAGCCGCCAAAAGACATGCCAAAATCACCCTGACCATTGGCAAGCGCCAACCGCGTTGGCCAGAATGCCACCAACCACAGTGGGTTGATAAACTCAGCCCGGCCAATCAGGATGTAGAGCTACTGAACTTCCTTAAAGTAGTGGTGGAGCGTTACAAAAATCATCCAGCTCTGGAAAGCTACCAGCTTGAGAACGAAATTGCCAACCGTTTGTTTGCACCACAGTGCCGCACCTTTGACCGCGCGTTCTTGCAAGAAGAAGTGGATGCCGTGCGCCACATCGACAGCCACCATCCGCTCGTCATTAACGTAAGCAATCAATCTGGCATTCCCTGGCGCGGTCCGATTGGCGATAAAGTCGGCTTCTCGGTCTACAACATTGCTTTTGCCCGCTTTGGCCCCTTTGGCTACTACTGGTCCTTTGGCTGGGTACCTTCTCAGTGGCATGCCTTCCGGGCCGGGCTGATTGAAATTATTCATCACAAGCAATCTTTTATCCATGAGCTGCAAGCCGAACCATGGGGACCGGCGGCCACTAAAGATTTAACCCTGGAAGAACAAAACCGTAGTATGACGCCAGAGCGCATCAAGGCCCAAGTGGCCTATGGCAAGCAGATTGGCATGAAACGCATGTACCTGTGGGGTGCCGAGTGGTGGTATTGGCGCAAAACTCAATTCAATGATCCTGCCAATTGGGATACGGTGAAGGCAATTACAGCCGAACAAGACTCTCACTAGACTTTGGGCACAAAAAATCCCTCCAAATGAGGGGTGATTCTAAACATGGGAGGGAGAGAAAGCAAAGGCGGCGTGGGTGGTGGCGTCGAGACACCCCCAGACAGGGGGTGGGCGGCGAGTCAAAAGACTCAAGCGGCCCACCCCGGCGAAGTAGCCTAGCGAACTAGGATTGGCGGATTCCCACCATAAAGGGGAACTTCAGTCGTGCATGGAACGCCTCCAGAATCAGGGCCAGGAGATAGCGCCGAAGGAGGTGGACAACGTCCTGAGGGTCAGCGACGAAGGCTCGCCACGGGGTGTTCTTTTCCAGCAGCGGGTTGGGGAAGTCCCACCAGGCGCAGATGAGCTCCGGGATCCGGGACTGGTCGATGCCGGCGAAGGCAAAGATCTCCGTGAGGTACAGGTTGACTTGGACGACGTCCATTCTGACCTCACCACTGTGGAAGAACTGGCAGCACGGGTAGAACGCGGCGTTGTTCTGGACGAAGCAGACGATACCCGGGATGGTCAGGTCGACATCACGGTTGACAAGGTCCTTCTCGGGGTACACGTGCTGGCGGTTGGTCCAGACGATCTGGCGCGTCAGCAGCTCGAGAAGCTCGACGGTGCCGAAGAAGGCCTTGGCGCGCTCGTTGAGCTGGATCATGACTGCTCTCCCTAAGGTAGAGGCGGGTTCCGGTGCCGGGTGGCACAATATCTCGAGGTCGAGATCGGGTAGTAGCACACAGCGTGTCTGTGCTAATAGCCGATCTCGTCACAAGGCAAACACCTTGCGCACTCTTTACTTTCTCTCTTTTTAAAGTCCGAGAAACATCTCTATCTCAATCGAACTTCAATATACTTTACCATCAAAACAAATAAAAAGCTATATGTGTAAACTGGAATAATTTCTTGGATTTGAGAGAAAACAGAAGACTGCGTCGGGTGCCCTCTGTCGAGAGGGCGGGCAGCGAGTCAGATGACCCTTCGCTGCCCGCCCCGGCTGGTTGTACCTCCTTCTTAGATCGAGTCGAGCAGTCCGTTGGTCTTCTTGACCAGGGTTGCCAGCTTGGGCACGACTGGTTCAGCCCAGGCAGCGAGGTTCAGAAGCCTCTGAAGGTTGAGCTCCGGGTAGCCCTTGCGACCGGGGGTGAAGAAGGCCAGGTCCAGGCAGCCGTGGTTGAAGTCCGGGAGGGTGGTCGGGACGACGCTCTTGGCCACGAAGTGCAGCGCGATGTTGAGCGCCAGGTCGGGGTCAAGCTCCAGGAGGGCCAAGGGGGTGAGTCCGCTTTCCTTCCATCCGAGGAGTTCAGCCAGGATCGGCGAGTCCCACCAGCGGAGGATGGCGTGGTCGTGGCCAGCGTTGGCTTCGGACACGCCTCGAGCGTCCAGGGCCAGGTAGATGCCGCGGTTGACGAACATGACCGTCGGGTCAGGGGCGCCATCCTTGGCGAACTGGAGCTGGTGGTACTGGCCGTTGAGCTCAACGAGACCGGGGATGGTCAGGTCGATGCCGCGGACCTTGAGGTCGGAGGCGCTGAGGGTGCCGCTGTAGTAGCGGGTGATGGCAGCCTCCTGGGCAGTGGCGAGTTCGTCCTGGGTGAAGGTAAGGCTCATGCGTGATCTCCTGATCCGCGAGGTGGGGTCCGGTGCCGGCTGGCACAATATCTCGATGACGAGAGCGGGCAGGACAACATACACTCTATGTAGTCTTGCCCGCTCTGGTGCACCAATACTTCAGGAGGTACCCGAGTAATCGATTCTGTTTTCTCTCTGTTAAAGAACGAGAGGCATCAAGTGCCTCAATCGAACGCTGCTACTGTAGCATGAAAATGGGCAAAACAAAAACCCTGAACTTACTGAAGTGCCGGGCTATTTACAAAACTAATCATGGGATACGAGAGAAAGCAGTTAGCGGCGGAGTGCCCTCGAGTCACGAGGGCGGGCAGCGAGTCAAAAACTCTTTCGCTGCCCGCCCTGGCATCTGTCCTAAGGAACTAGGACCCGCGAGCCTCCCGAAGAGAGGGGTGATCGAGGATGTACTCCACGATGACGCGGTTGGCGGTTGGCACGAAGGCGACCAGGAAGTAGCCCAGCACGACGTTGTGGACCTGGCCGGGGTTGGTGGCGAAGACGCGTCGCGGGAGCTTGGCGTCCATGCGGGGGCTCGGGAAGTCCCACCAGGCGTTGATGATCGCGGAGATGCGGTCCTCGGGGATGCCGACGAAGGTGAAGATCTTGGCGAGGTGCCGGTTCATCTGGAGGACATCCTGGTTGAGGGTGCCGTCGGGGTTGAACTGGTTCTCCGGGAAGTACCTGGTGGTGGCGTGGACGTAGGAGGTGAGGCCGGGGGTGTTCGGGTCGATGCCGGTGTCGAGCAAGTCCTTCTCGCAGTACACGTGCCCGTTGGCGGTCACGCTGATGCGGTTCGGGTCGATCACGAGGTCGAGGAGACCTTCGCGCGTCAAGAACATCTCGGCTGACTTGTTGAGCCTGGTCATGCAGTTCTCCCTGTGGGTAGAACGGGTTCCGGTGCCAAAATGCAGCACAATATCTCGAGGTCGAGAGCGGATAGGAATACACAGTCATTCCGTACTTCTATCCGCTCTCGTGGCAAGGCAACTGTCTTGCACGCTTCTTGCTTTCTCTCATGTAAAGGTGCTCGAGAAACAATGATGTCTCAAATCGAACTATCGATATTTTAACATAAAAACGTTTAAATGTCTATGTTTAGGAAATAAAAAAACACCGGGCAAAGCTGCGCGGCTCACAATAAAACTAATCATGGAATACGAGAGAAAGCAAAAGCACAGGGTGGAGAGTGTTTGGTGCAGGTGGCGTCTGGTTGCCCTCATCACGAGGGCGGGCAGCGAGTCAAAAACTCTTTCGCTGCCCGCCCTGGCATCTGTCCTAAAAATCTAGGACTGGGTCACCTCCTCGGATAGGACGACCTTCTTCAGGGAGACGCACCAGGCGATGAACTCGCGGAGCAGGGCCGGGTTGCGGGTGATGGCGCGGTAGAGCTGGTGGTGGATGATGACCGGGAGCATCTCGAGCAGCTGCGCCGGGTCGTGCGACCTGAGGAGCATCAGCGTGAGGGGGGTCGGGTAGTCGGGCATGGCGATCAGGGGGGTGAGCCAGAGCTCGAGCTTGGTGAGGTTCTGTTCGTCCGTGTCCTCGATCTTGAGGGCAGCGAGGATGAGGTCGAACCCTCGGTTGACCGCCTCGACCAGCGGGTCGGGGATGTTGGTGTCACCAGCGAGCTGGAAACCCAGGACCACCGTGTAGCTGTCGGGAGCCTCGAACCTGACCATGCTCGCGCCGTGCCCGGGGTTGGTGACGTCGGTCACCCTGACCAGCCTGAAGCTGTCGAGAACGACGGCCTTGCGGGCGGCGATCAGGTCCAGTTCGGGCCGCTCAGCGGGGTGGGTCGGGTCGGTCGGGCGGGTGGTGCCGTCGTGCAGTTCCATTGCGTGATCTCCTGATCCGCGAGGTGGGGTCCGGTGCCGGCTGGCACAATATCTCGATGACGAGAGCGGGTACAACCACACCGTGGTGTGGTCATATCCGCCCTCGAGCGAGGCCATAAAAAATGGCTACTCAATCCAAACGTAAATCAATTTTGCTTTCTCTCTGTTAAAGAACGAGAGGCGAAAAAGTGCCTCAATCGAACGCTGCATATTTTACCATCAAAACATAATTTAAGCTAGAGCACGACTCAAACTAGCCCGTACACAAAAAAATCAGGTATACTACCCCTATGAAACACGCTACGCTCCTCTTTCTTATCCAGGATGATCAAATTCTGCTCGCCCTGAAAAAGCGTGGGTTTGGGGTCGGCCGCTACAATGGCGTGGGTGGCAAGATCGAAGAAGATGAAGAGCCCGAGGAGGCCGTGGTGCGTGAATGCCAAGAGGAAATCGGCGTTACCCCATTCACCCCTGCCAAAGTGGCTTTGCTGACATTCCACAACCAAGAGGTCAAAGACCAAGACATGTTAGTGCATGTCTACGTAGCCCACGACTGGGAAGGGGAGCCGATCGAGAGTGAAGAAATGGCGCCGGAGTGGTTCTTTACGGATATGATCCCTTATGACAAAATGTGGGCCACTGACATCGAGTGGCTGCCCCTCGTACTTGACGGCCTCGCCGTAGCGGGCGAGTTCACCTTTGATAGTGACGATAACATCTTAGGACAAAGCATCGACGTGGTTGAGCCAGAGCGGCTGTATGAAACCTAGCTATTGGCATACCCAAACGGCTGCCGCCCCACTTTATCCCAATATTGAATGGAGCAAACCTGAGCAAAAAGCCCACGCCGGCAAGCTCTTGATTGTCGGCGGCAACAAACTCGGCTTTGCAGCCGTGGCCAGTGCCTACGAAAGCGCCATCCAGGCTGGCATTGGCGAATGCCAGGTAGTGCTGCCCGATGTGCTTAAAAAAACCATCAATTCCAGTGCCTTCGACTGCGTCTTTGCCAGTAGTAACCCATCCGGGGGCTTTAGCAAAGATGCCCTGCACGAACTCAAGAGTTATATTGCCTGGGCCGATGGCGTCTTATTTGTGGGCGAAAGCGGCCGTAATGCCGAAACAGCGATCGTCTACGAACAATTACTCCACCTTGATCGAGCAACCATCCTGACTCGTGACGCACTGGATCTGGTGCGTGCCCAAGCCCAGCAATGGCTGCAAAATCCGCAACTGTGCGCCGTGGCAACTTTTGCCCAACTGCAAAAGATGTTCCAAGAAGTTCATTATCCGAAGATGTTATTATTCCGCATGCAAGTTGCCCAACTGGTTGAGGCTTTGCACAAATTCACCATTACCTATCCGGCCAGTATTATTACCATGCACCAAAACCAGCTGATAGTGGCCAAAGAGGGGGAAGTCAGCACCACTCCTTGCGAGGATAATCTTATAATTTGGCGTGGCACCATTGCCACTCGCGCAGGCGTGTATGCCATCCAACATCCGCAAAAAATGTTTGAAGCCTTAAGCACGGCCGTGATTACCAAGAGCTAACTAAGCATAAAATAAACATAAAGGCCCTCACGGGCCTTTTAAAAACGTATAATGGTGCCGGAGGAGAGACTCGAACTCTCACGGGCTAATGCCCACGGGATTTTGAGTCCCGCGTGTCTACCATTCCACCACTCCGGCGTGGTAAATTATCACGCATATTGTACACTAAAAGTAGCAATTACACCATGAACCAACGAAAATATCATATTCCACCTCGACAACACCCCGGTTCCGGACGGCCAGCACACCAGCAAGCGGCTTCTGATTACTTGCGCCAGCAGATCGACCAGATTTATGCCGACGAGGGAGCACGGACGCCGCAATCACACGCCTACCATGCCCCAACCACCTTGGAGCAGCCAGCAGCAACAACGCCCACCCAGGTTCCTGATGAATACGCGCAGGCCTACAATGCCCAAACCCAAATACAGCCAACCTATGACTGGCAAACATACCACACTGCCTGGCAGGACTACTACCAGCAATATTATCAGCGTTATTACCTTCAGCAAGCCGCTCAACAGCCTCAGGCGCACGCTACCGCGCAACAACCCGAAGCAGAAACCGCTCCCGCTACAGATCCTTACAAAGCGTTGTCGGCAACTCTCGATGCCAGCCCGGCGAGTCCGCGAGCCAAAAAAGTAAAAGCAATTAAGTCCCAGCTCCTTGGCAAAGTAGAAACCAGAGCCAAGAAAGCGAAATCCAGTCCACACTTCAAACCACTTGTGACTGCCATTTTAGTCGGCAGCCTGTTTCTCTTCCTGCAGTTCAACCGCACCCTTATTGCCCAGACCAAATATTACATTAGCCCAGGCACGCTCACCAACGAAGGCAGCGCGATTATTATCAATCCCGATACCGTTGCCAGTGTGGGCGCTGAGTCTAAAATCATCATTCCGAAGATTAATGTCGATGTGCCAGTGGTATACGACGAAACCTCATATGATGAAACCAAGATTCAAAAAGCCCTACAACGTGGCGTGGTTCACTATGGTACCAGCGCCTTTCCCGGCCAGGTTGGCAACAACGTCATTGTCGGGCATTCCAGCAATGACCTGTTTGACTCCGGTGGATACAAGTTTGCCTTTGTGCTGATTGATCGCCTCAACAATGGCGACATCTTTATGTTGAACTACGAAGGCAAGCGCTATGTCTATAAGGTCTACAACAAGGCGGTGATTAACCCCAGCGACTTTTCACTGATCAACATCCAGACTGACAAGCCCGTAGTGACCCTTATTACCTGTACGCCCCCAGGCACAGCCCTCAAGCGTCTGCTCGTGCAAGCTGAGCAGATCAGCCCTGAACCAGATGCCAATCAAGTGGCCCAACAGCCAAAAGAAGAAACAGCCACTATGCCAGCCAGCATACCGGGCAATTCACCAACACTCTTTGAGCGGATCAAGAATATCTTCTAAAGAGCACTGGGGGGGTTAGACTCCAGGCGTACCTTTATTTGGCTTCCGCCTTCACACTCGTAGAAGTAAGGTTGAAGGGTCGGGAAGTGCTACTGCCATCCTGAGCCTTGGTAAAAGTGTAGAGAATATCGTCATCTTCATCCAATAGGGGATCCAACTCTGGCTGTGCGGCAACGAGGATTTGCTGGTTGGTGCCATCAAAGTCCATGACATGCAACACACCTGCTTTTACCCCTGCAAGGTGGAAGGTATCGAGCCAGCGAGCCGGACCCTTGTCGCTTAAACCTTCGACTGTAAAGCCAAATTTCTGTTGCTCATAAAAATCGTAGACACCAAAGTGGGTGCCATCTTGGAGAGCCAGAAAGCGGGTATTGCTACTAAATTGAGCAAATTGAGCAGCGAGGCCAGAAAATTCTGCAAAGGTGGCCTGGCGATTAGCCGCTTCGGTAATATCCTGATAAATGCTTGTGGTCTGCTTGGTGCGGTTGGCAAGTACCAGATAGGCATGGCGGTCAAACTCACCATATTTCACTAGCAGGTCATCGCTTGCGGGCAACTCTTTGAGCACAATGTCGCGATCCTTTATACGAACCCCGACTTCTTGGCTTGAAGGTGCGCTGCCGTCTTTGGTGGCCTTGGTGCGCTGATAAGCAATGGTTGCGTCACCAAACACTTCAAACTGCCTCACGCCGTTCATCAGGGCACCAGAGGCGGTATTTGACCCCACATCAAAGCGACGAAGCACGCCTTCGGTGCGGGCATACATAATATTGGCATTGCCACCGCTAAAGTGCAGTTCATCAACATCGAGCTGGAACTTGCTGTTCAGGTTAACGGCTTTCTCTGGCTGAGTACGATCCAGGCGGATATATTCACTTACGTCACCATTAACGTGCTTAATGGTGAACTGCTTGGAGTCAAGCGCCCACTCATTAAATTCAAGCTGGCCAATTTTGCCATCTTTCTTGGTGAGCACCGCATCTGGAATGGTCAGCGTGGTACTGACCGGTTTGGCAGGATCTTTGGTATCAATAATCTCAAGTTTGTCTTTGTCTTCACCACCAGGGTTTACCAGTATCCAGCGCTTATCTGGTGACACTTCACTAAAGCTGACATTCACAAAATCCTTGACCGTCTTGGTTTCCAAATCAACAGGAAAGAGGCGAGGGTAGTTGACCCAATGAATATGCCCGGCAATAATATCAATCTGTTTTTGCCACGGGCGGTAGCCAGTTTGGGAAAGTTCCAATGAGTAACTCCCGGCTGGCAACGTTTGTTTATCTGGCGTGAGGTTCTTATAGGTTTTACCGTTCAACTTATAATGGGTATCAACTGGATGAGAACCCAGCTGCAGCAGCCCTTCGCGGATGACCCCAAATTGGTTGCGGTCAAACCGATACCCCATGGCTAATAAGATCACGAGTGTGGTCAAGACAACTGTCGCCATTGTCATGAGCCCATAGGTAAAAAAACGAATTGCGCGACGAAAACCTTTGGATTCAACATCAATTTGCATCATAATTACTGTCTAGTATAGCAAAAAAGCTCATAATGCCCTTGCTTAGAAGCGAAATTCCTTCTACGATAGTCGGTAGCATAAGCACAAACAAGTTGGGGTTTACAAGCGAATGAAACAAGAGCACCAGAATATTATCGTCATCAATGGACAGACCTATGATGCACGTTCTGGGATGATCATTCGTGAAGGCGGTGCGCCTTCCAGCCCTAAAAGAATGTTTAGTGACATTTCTCCCAGCCCTAAGCAAAAGAACACGGCCAATGCCTCGCTGCTGAAACGTAACGAAGCTGGGAAACTCGTGGCCAACACCACAGTCAATGGCGCGCACATGACACCCCGTCAGCATCCACATGTGGTGGCCAAAAAAGTCCATCATGTGCCACAAAAAACGCACACGCTTTTACGCAATGGCTTACGCCGTCCAGCTTCAGACATTACGCCGCAGCACGCGAAAGCAGAGGCCGAAGTAGTAACTACGCCCCAAATGAGTCGCGCCGAGCGCGCCGCAGCCGTAGCCCGACCAAGCACGGTCCGCCACTTTGCAGCCCGATCACGACACCACACCCCAGAAGTTGCCGCAACAACGAAGCCCGTGGCCGCTCCAGAACACACCCTTTCGGTTGCCCAAATGCACAGCCAGCACCCAGCGGCTAAAATTCAGGCCGCCCAACCCGTAGCCACTGGCTCCGCGCTCAAAGAGCAGCTCATCCAGCAACAGCTGCACGCTGCACCTGTCAAAACCGAGGACAAATTCCGAAGCCAACAGCACCGGGTGAATAGCTTCTTCTCCAAGCAGCCCCGACTCATGACCGCCCTGGCTGGCACCCTCGGCGTATTGCTCCTGATTGGCTACGTGACCTACCTTAACCTTCCAGGCATTTCCATGCGAGTAGCAGTCAGCAAGGCAGGCTTTTCGGCAACCATGCCGGGCTACAAACCCTCGGGCTATAGCCTTAAAGGTCCGGTCAATGCCGCACCGGGTCAGATTAGCCTTAATTTTGCCTCAAACACCAATGACGATAAATTCACGCTTGTGCAAAAACAATCGGGTTGGGACAGCCAAGCCCTATTGGACAACTTTGTGGCCAAGCAAACCGACAACTATCTGACGTACCAAGAAAAGGGTTTGACCATCTTTATGTATGACGGCAAAGCTTCTTGGGTCAATGGGGGAGTGTGGTACAACGTGAATGGAAGTGCCGATCTTTCGAGTGATCAGATATTGAAGTTAGCAACAAGTATGTAACCATCTCGGGGCGCTCCCTGCCACCCTCCTCTCAGTTGGGAGAACTCCACGAACTAAGGTTCGTGTCATACACCCAACTTCGAGAAGGGACGGCAGTGGCTGTACCCCGATTGCTTGAGCACAGAGTGTACAGCCCTTCGGCGCTCACGGCGATTAAGGCACTATATGACACGAACCTTGGTTCGTGGATTTTTGTGCCAAATCGCAGGGAGGCCGAGGAGCGTCCAAAATGACTCTTGCCCAAAATTTGTCATTTTCCCTTTTCTACGACATAATCTAATCTGTTATGAAAGTTCGCACACGTTTTGCCCCTAGCCCGACCGGCGCGCTGCATAGCGGTGTCATCCGCACTGCACTCTTTGCCTGGCTCCAAGCCCGCCATCATGGCGGTCAGTTTTTGCTGCGCATCGAAGACACTGACCAAAAGCGCGAAGTCGCAGGTGGCACTCAGAACATCAAAGACAGCCTGCGCTGGCTTGGCCTGGATTGGGACGAAGGTCCCGACATTGATGGCCCACATGGCCCATATGTACAATCCGAGCGGCTGGCTATTTACAAAAAATATGCCCAAGAACTCATCGACAAAGGTTTGGCCTATGCCGATCCTTATTCCCAAGAAGAACTTCAAGCTTTGCGCGAAAAAGCCCAAGCCGAAAAACGCCCGTTCCTTTACCGCGAACATCGTCCTGCAAACCCACCTGTCTGGGATGGCAGCCAGGCACTCCGCATCAAACTCGAACCCAAGGCCTACAGCTGGAACGATGCAGTGATGGGCGAGGTCAAAATGGGCCCGGAAATGATCGACGATTATATTATCATCAAAGCCGATGGATTCCCGACCTACAACTTCTGCCATATCATTGACGACCGCCTTATGGAAATTAGCCACGTCATGCGTAGCCAAGAGTTTATTAGCAGCATTCCTAAATTTTTAGCCACTCACGAGGCCTTCGGCTGGGAATCACCAATCAATGTGATCGTCCCCCCGGTGATGGACGAAACCGGCAAACGTAAACTCAGCAAGCGCCATGGCGCCAAAGCCATTTTGGAATACCGGGACATGGGCATATTGCCTAGCGCACTGCTGAATTTCCTAGCTCGCTTGGGTTGGAATGATGGCACTGAGCAAGAAATCTATACTGTGGCCGAGCTTGTGGCCAAGTTTGACCTTTCCCGCGTCCAGCGAAGTGGCGCCAGTTTTAACGAATCGCAACTCATCTGGCTTAATGGCCATCACATCCGCCGGCTCAGCTTAGATGAACTGTACAGCCAAGTCACCGACTTTTGGCCAGCTAGCGCGGCCAGTTACGATGACGCCTACAAAAAAGCCGTACTCGCCCTAGTTCATGAACGCCTCAAATTCTTTGCTGAACTGCCCGAACTCACCGAATTCTTCTTTACAGATCCCGAACCCAACCAGGACGTTTTTCACAGTTCCAAGCAAACCAAAAAGGTTACTGCCGAAGAGCGTCATGCCATTCTTACAGCCGTCATCGCTTCACTCCAACAGAGCGACTTTTCTGAAGCTGACCTAGAAGAGAAACTGCGTGGACTAGTCGAAACCCTGGGTACCAAGCCTGGCATTCTTTTTGGCATCACGCGCATCGCGCTCACAGGTTCAACCATTGCCCCAGGCCTTTTTGAAACTATGCACGTCCTTGGCCGCGAACGTAGCCTGGCGCGCCTCCACGCTTGGATATAAAGCAGCGCGATCTTGCTTACGGTTTGCTATACTAGGAAGCAAGCATGTTTAAACGCCAACTTTACTCTGGTCAATCATTCGGGCATCCACGGCCAATCCGCACGTGGCTTTATACGCACCGCAAGGTAGTCATTCCTGGGGCGATTGCCGCCTTTTTCCTGGTTGGGGCTGGTGGGGCATTTGCCTACAATCACTTCACCAAGAAACCCAGCACCACACCCACGCCACCAGCGAAAGTCACGGCCAAAGCGCCAACTCCAGCTGCCCCACCTAAATACTTTTCACCACTCAGTGGGGTAGAGGTAAGTAAAGACCAATCTGAACGTCCCATTACTGGAGTGATGATCGAAAACAGCCCTGACGCCCGCCCTCAATCCGGCTTAATCGATGCCGGAGTAGTCTTTGAGGCCATTGCCGAAGGTGGCATTACCCGGTTCCTGACTTTCTTTGAAGAAGGCCAGCCCCAAACACTTGGACCGGTACGCAGCCTGCGCATCTATTACGTCAACTGGCTTGGCGCATTTGACGCTCCAATCGCCCATGTTGGCGGCAGTGCCAAGGCCCTCGAAACCGTTCGTGGCGCTGGCTTCAAAGATATTGATCAGTTCTTCAATGGTGGCGCCTACTGGCGAGCTAGCGACCGCTACGCACCGCACAATGTCTACACCAGCTTTGCCAAGCTGGATGAATTGAACAAAGCCAAAGGCTATTACAAAGCACCAAAAGACACTAAATTCCAAGCCTTCCAGCGTAAAAGCGATGCGCCCTCAACCACGCCTAATGCCGCCAAGATCCAAGTCTCTATTTCGAGCGCACTGTATAATTCCAGCTACACCTACGACAAAGGCACCAACAGCTATCTGCGCAGCCAGGCCGGTGAAGGCCACATTGACCGTGAATCCAAGCAGCAGCTCCACCCTAAAGTAGTGGTCGTGATGAAAATTCCCCAGGTAGTCGTGCTCGAAGACGGCTACCGCGAGTCAATCCAAGTCATTGGCCAAGGCGACGGCTGGGTGTTCCAGGACGGAACGGTCAAGCACGTGCAGTGGCGCAAAGATAGCCCTACAGCCCAAATTACTTTCAAAGACGACGACAATCAATTGCTTAAATTCAACGCTGGTCAAACGTGGCTCACGGCCATTCCCACCACGCAAACTGTCGGTTGGCAGCCCTAGACTATCACCGTGCCCACAAAGGGCTTGCCCTCAAGGCAGTGGGCTAGGTTTGCAATCTTCTTGCCATCCATCACTACCACTTTTAGCTTAAGGTGGTCAGCTTTCCTGGCTGCAATAGGGTCAAAGGGAGTGTTAAGACCAGGCGTCCATTCATCACCAACCATTGCCCGGTAGGTAGGCCAATCCAAAGTAGCAAGAGGCTTAGCAGCCGGGTTTTTCTTGGGATCGCTGTCATAGACCTGGGCAATATTGCTCAGGTTAATCACCATGGGAATATCGTAATCTTCGGCTAATTGCACGGCAATGTAATCGGTCGAACGACCTGGCTTCCAGCCGGCGGCAATTACTACTGGCTCTTCGATCTTACGAATGACATCAAAATCCTTGATGATCCGTGGAAAAGCAATATCGCGGAAAATTGTGCGCACCAAATGGCCATTAAGTCGTGTGCTGTGAATGCCGAGCCAGTCCAAGTCGTCACCAGGCAAGTCATGACCAACAATGTCGTGTCCGGCCTTAATATATTCGCGGGCAGTATTGCCGCCACCGGCCACCAAAAAGAACTGGCGATTGGGGTGGGTCTGCAATTGGGCATGAATAAGGTCGCGCAAGGCATGTAAAAAGGTGGTATCAATACCACCTTCTGGGACGATCAAAGAACCACCAACCGAGATGACAAAACGTTCTTTAAGAGGATCGTGAGGCATTGCCTAGGATTGTAGGGGAATGAGGCAGGGAATGCAAGCAAGCATCGTGCCATGTCACTTTTGGTCAAACTGTTGTAAAATATGTATTTGTTATGGCCGAAACGACCTTACCCAGCCCCGAGATAGCCCTTCCTTCAGATGAGAGGGGGATTATTGCTGGGCTAATATTGGACATTGGCAAAGATATACGTCGCGCACAGCGTCACATTTCTATTCCTGCCGATGAAGTAGGGAATAGGCTGGTGGTCGAGGGCTTCAAAGGTCTCCTGGTGGCCATTCCGTACCCCGGGCGTAATGTCACCGTGGGAATATGGGGCGAAGAAGAAGCAGACTTGCTTTTGGAACGAAAATGGCACCCCGAAAACCATGTCCTCCTTAGTATCGCACCAGGTCACTTTGCCAGCCAGGTCGGCGAGGAAATCCCGGCTGAAAGCGGCCTTATCGTGGGTATACGCATCCCGGAAACCCTTACCATAGAGGTAAGTGACCTGCACGGACTGCTGTTGGCGGGCGAGCATCGCGGTGACCTCGTCCTGCGAGGTGACCACCACGCCCGCGTAGGCGCTCTTGCAGTGCATAGCCTTTCGGCCACCATGAGTGAGGCATCTGGCCTGAAAATCTGGGATGTGGCCGAAACAGCTACCTGCGAAATGTTCGACCAGGCCTGGGCGGCCGTTGGCACAGGGCGGGTAGAAGGAAGTATCCTCGACCAGGCCAGAGTGACACTAGAGGGGAGTGTGCATGACCACGCGAAGTTGTCTCTTGAAGGAAATGCCCACGATGGCCTCGAAGCCGTGAAGGTGCACGATCAAGGCGGCGTCCGCTGGCAAGAAGCCGGCATCACAAAGGGGGAGTGGCGCGGAACAGCTGTAAAAGACTGGCGAGTAATCGACCATTAAGTAAACCTGCAACAGAGACAACGCCGTAGACGCCCCCTCAAAGACATGGTAAAATATCCAGGTTCACCGACGGCCCCATCGTCTAGTGGTTAGGACACCAGGTTCTCATCCTGGCAACCGGAGTTCGACTCTCCGTGGGGTCACCATAGAGAAATTCCAAATACGAAATAGTTCGACAATTTATTTTGTCAAATCCAGGACGCACCTTAGTCTACTGACTTTGCTCGATCACTTCCCGCATGGCCTCTACATTGGCCGCAGTATTTTCGTGCGTGTTATGGAGTACCGTCAAGGTTGCGGCCGTAACTCCAACTATTGCCTGCACGGTCGAAAGGGCAATCTCTTGATGTAGGCCAATAACCGTACTCGATTCAGTGGTTCGAGTTCGCTCTGGGTCCTGTGCGCGGCGTGCAGCAATTACTTTGGGGTCAGCGTGGACGAAAATATACGCTCGGGCGCCAAGGTCCAGATCGGTGACCGGATCGGAGACGACCAACTGTCCTTCGCGATACGCAACATGCGTATTGAGAATCTTTGTTCCTTCGATGGCAAGTATAGCTTGAAGCACTTGCTGTCCAAATTCGCGAACCAAGCCTGCCGATAACTTATGCAGATCATCACGCGTTTCGTAACCTTCAAGACCTGTGGCAAGGACCAACTCGTGTAACGCCGTACCAAAGGAACACAGCGTGACTTGGGCTGTCAGTGGTAAGGTCTGAAGGGCCCGAGAGAGGAGAAAGTCTTTACCACTCCCACTTACCCCAGTGACAATGACTAGGTCGTTGAATTGTTTATTGGACTGTTCATGGCTATGCATAATATTTCTAGAATAGAGTATAATCGAATTAGTCTTTTATACCAATCATGTATAAGTAAATAGGTGCAAGTTATGAAAACAATTGTCATTACGGGTGCGACGAGTGGAATTGGAAAAGCCTTTATTCAAGAGGCGGGTCGGCAACTTATCGACTGCAAAATCATTGTCATCGCTCGCCATGCGCCTGACTATGCCTTGCCTAAAAACGTTGAAGTATACTTGGCCGATCTGACCGACCCGGCAGCGATCAAAAAAATTACTACGTCAATCCTAAGAACCCATCCCCAAATCGATGTGCTTATCAATAACGCAGGTAATGGCTGGCGTGGCATGATTGCGGACACAACGCTCGAGGAAGCGAAAGTGCAAATGGAGGTAAACGTGTGGGCACTGGTGCAGCTTACCCAACAGTTTTTACCCGCAATGCGGCGCCGCAAGCAAGGACATATTATCAATATCTCCTCGGTGGCAGCGAGCATCGACTATCCGACCATTGGTTACTACAGTGCTACTAAGGCTTTTGTTGAAAAAATTAGTGGCGTGCTTGCGCTGGAACTGGCACCTTGGAATATCAAAGTCTCGGTACTTGCGCCTGGGGCGGTACGCACCAAGTTCGGTCACAATATGCAAAACATTGCCGCCTATGGCAAAGGACCTCATGCCGAGGGGTATGTACTGTGGGCCAACCGCTTTGAAAAAATGTTTAAACATCCACTTTCCAGTGATGTTGCTGCTCGAAAGTTAGTTAATCTCATCGTGAGCCCTAAGTCTTATTCCTATCTTACTTTGCGGGATACATGGTATTGTTATTTGCGGCGAATCCTTCCCCGACGCGTCTTCAGTACATTGTTCTTAAAAAGGTACATGCAGTTATGAACACCGCCCGTAAATTTGTTTTCTTTGCCACTATTAAAAATATCGAAAAGCACATCGATAGTTACACTCAAATTCTGCGCTATTTTGAAAAGCACAACTGTCGTCCTATTGACCCCTGGCTTATTCGTGACTTTCCGTATCAGAATAATCTCCTCGACACTAAAATTACCTCAATCACCGAAGATTCCCATCGCCAGCTCTCACGTGCCGAGTTTGCGATCTGTGAATTTTCTGAAAAGTCGCGTACGGTTATTTTTCAATCTATGTTGGCTATTGAAAAACGAGTGCCGTTGCTGTGCTTGGTTGATCAAAAGAGCGAACGAAACATCCCGGAGTTGCTTACTCGTAATAAGTCTGGCTTGGTAACGGTTAAGACCTACGAAGACAGCTTTGACCTTCAGGTAAAGATTAAAGAATTTCTGGACGAAATTGCCCCTATCAAAAAGCGATTCAATGTCATGCTAACCACTACTACGCTCAAAGAGCTCGAAACTTTATCCCAAAAGCTCGAGCTCTCCAAGGCTGAAGTCATCCGCCGGCTCATTTCTAAAGAGCACAACCGAATCGTTGAGAGTTAACTTGCCGTTTCAAGCAACTCGCTAAAGAGACCGCTTGAGATGTTCTCGTTAGTTGGAATGACCGTATCGACGCCCAGAATATCCATAAAAGCGAAGATGTTAATAAGAGCATTATCGACCGACCACATGTAGTAAGGCTCGTCTGGATACATATCCATACGTGTTTCATAGGGGAGAGCGATAACTTTTTGGTATAGCTTCTCCAATTCATCACGATGTGCTCGGTAAAGGTGTGGCTCGGTGTAATGCGACGGTTGGAGCTTTATGCCAACAGCTTGCATGAAATCAATAATATTCGTGCTGCCGTAAATGAGCTCAGTTACGTGGTGGGGAGTTTGAGTGAGAGGCTTAAACTCCTTGATGACATACGCTTTAGCTGCTGCAAGTTCTTGAAGCGTGGGGTGGTGCGAAGCTGAGAACTCTTCTTGCATAAAGTAGGTACCTGTCTTGAAGAGATAGGCATGAGCAATGGTGTGGTCATGGCCGATGACGAGCTGTACGCTACCGCCGCCAATATCGGTGACGGCGATATTTTTGCCCGGAAAACTCTTAGCAATTTGCCGAAAGAATACTTTGGCTTCATCCTCATGGGTCATGACTTTGAGCTGGATGCCGGTTTCTTTCTGGATGAGGGCCAGTACTTCGTCGGCATTAGTCGCTTTGCGCACGGCCTCGGTAGTGACTGCGGCATACTTGCGCACCTTATGTCTCTTCATGACTAGCTGGAACTCTTTGAGTGCTTCAATAGTGGTTTGCACGGCACTATCGATTATCTGATTATTAGTCTTGGCAAGGTCGCGCCCCAGCACAGTGAGTTTCTTATCTCGATGCAGTACCCGACTTTTGCCATCAGCGGTAAATTCGCGTACTTCGAATTTGCATTTTAAGGTTCCGACGTCGATAACTGCTAAGTTGACGGTAGTATTAGACATGGCTCAAACTCCTTTTAAATTCATTAAATCCTTCGCGACCGTGTTCGTGTAAATAGGCTCCTGACACAATGTTTACTCGACTGTTAATAGAATGCCCAATATCACTTGGTGAGAGCGAGCGATCCAGGGTTACAAGCGGCTCCTGCTTCCATAGCTCCCTAATTAAATTGATCGCGATGTTGGCATTCATGCCGCGCTCAATATGCTTTTCGGATTGCATGCAAAGCAATATTCGCTCCCTGCTCAGCGATGCAGTAAGTGGAAATCTACCAGTAATAACTGCTTTGACATCCAGGGAGGCATAGGTCCCCGCATATTCTCTTAATGTTTCTGGCCCTAGGTGAACATAGTATTCACTGGCCTTGAGCGGGAAGGTTTCGAGCTGCTGCAGGAGTTGCTGCACATACTCCTTGCGAGCGGTAAAAATATGGAACTGAAATTGAAAGTGTGAATTGCGCTGAGCATGGGTGCGAGCAATTTGCACAAGCTCGTCGATATCTGAGTCATGTCCAAAAATATTGTCAAAAAAGTCAAAGTGCCAAAAATCGCATGCGCCAAAGAACTTAGCGGGACTATCCTGAGGATCAAGGGAGATGCCCACCTGCATGGCTGAAGGAGACGCAGGCTGATGACCAATTTGGGCCATAATTTGCCGTGCTTTATGGTAGTCAATATTTTCAAATTCGGTGCGATGGTCGCTGCGCACGCCAGACTGCACATCGTAACCGCAGAAGGTGACATGATCCTTGGTGTCGGCAATGAAGGCTGCATCGACTCCTCCCGCAATAAGAATTTTGTGGTGTTGATACTTTTGGAGGAGTCGTTGTAGCAGCGATGCTTCGATCTTTTGGCCTGTGCCACCAATGAAATTTTGATCAATGATCAGGTAGTCCGTACGGTCGTACGCGCCGGCAGCAGTGTCGTGAGCACCGACAACACCTACGAGTAAGATGCGATTGCCAAAGTGCGCTCGTAATATCGCAAATGTTTCTGCTGGCGCGGGAAAGTGAAGTTGCAGTCCATCACACTCAAATTCGTTTACAAGGGCGATGAGCTTCGCAATTTCCTTTTCTTTGGTGACGAGGAGCGTTTTTGTCCCAGGGTACTCTTGGTGGAAAAGTCGGATAATTGTCTTTAAATTATCCGCATTGGCGTAGTCCTGGGCAGAAATGAGATGCAGGCCAACAAAATCAACCCTTCCTTCTCCTAAAGTGCGGGCTTCATAGATATTTTTGACGTTACAGATTTTGAGTAGTTTCATGGGTTATCCTATGTATTTACATAATGTAAGTAAGTCGCTTTTTTTGTCGCATTGAATATATTTAAAGCGACAGTTGCGGGCCAAAGCGCTATCGATACGAACATCGTCACCAATGTAGTAGCTGGCTACTACTTTTTTTAAGATCCGCTCGGGAATTTTGGACTTGGCATAGGCTCGGGGTTTATCTTGAAGCACGCCGTGCTCATCTCGTAGAGATTCTTCGCCAATAATAAAATCAAAGGCGTCCTCGAGATTATTGGCTTCCAAAGTTTGGAGAATGATTGACTCGCGCGTGCTCGAGATAATTCCGATTTTGGCATCTTGAGAAAGCAGTATATCCAGCCCGGGAAAGATATTGCGCATATAGGTGTCGCGTAGAGCGGCGGGAGGCAGTTGCTCAAGAAGGTGCAATAGGTGACTCTCCTTAAGGTCAAGTAGGTAACTGGTCATTTTGTCTATATCGGTTGTTGCAAAGAAGAATTCAAGCGCGGAGCGGTCAATTGCCGAGCGGAAAAAGTAGGTCCGAATTCTTTGGGCACTGTCAAAACGCTCCATGGCATAGGCGCGTGGCGGTAAATAAGTGGCCAGGTCACCGCTCAGTCCCACATCTTGCAAGGTATATTCCCACGCCAGACGATGGAGTGGGGTAATATGTGCCAGCGTGTCGTCGAAGTCAAAAACTACTAGTGCACTCATCGCATTTCCTTCCCAAGAATTTTATAGAGATTGTATTTGGTAAGGTCGAATATGCCCGACCGGTTGAGATAACTATTCTTTTTATAGGTGGAAGTGTAATTCGACCGGCAGAGAATGACGCTATTGCGAGCAATGATGGGGTTGAGTCCGCCATGGTCGGGCATGGTGACATGGTGAAAGCGGTTCGATACTCTAAAAGAAACCACGCCCACATAGGCAGCTTGAATATGGTCGGGCAGGAGTCGGACAGCTTTTTCGAGAGAGCGGCCGGTTGTGGAGGCGTCGTCTAAAACAAACGCATACTTTGCCTGACCGATGGCTGCCTGCTCACTCGCAAAGGGGACGAGTTCTTGTAGCTTATGAATTGAAAGCGAAGAGGTGTCAGAGTAGTTTGAAAGGCGGAGGGTGAGGAAGGGGAGTACTTGCTTTTGTTGCATGACCCGCACCGCATTGACGGCAAATGGGAGTTCAATTCCGCCATACTCCAGTCCCAGTAAGGTGGTTTCGTTGGGCAAATGGCAAGTAGTTACTTTACAGGCAAACGAGTAGGTGTGGGCCAAATTGTCAGCTTCGCGACTCTCTCGAATCACCTTGGCCTTTACGGTGGCGAGAGTATCTTGATTTTCGTTAAAGAAGTGCAGTAGTTTACTGCACAATATACGCAAATCTTTAACAGGTATACGCGGCGGCGCTTCGGGCTTTACTATGTAGGCAAAAAGGTTGATTTCATTGCTAAGAATGGTCGATTTGAGCAAACCGTTCAGAGCTTCGATGTCAATGTGCGTTTGGCTGCGATCGGTCATATGCTGTCGGTAGATAACGGTGTGAAAGGCGTAGTATAAGATTAATAAGTAGTTGCGGACATAGTCTTGGGCAATTGCGGGATACACTGAATCGGGCACATGTCGACAAGATTCAGCCACAAAGGCGTTGATAATTTGGCGGAGCTTGCTAATAGTAAAGGTAATCTTTTGGATTTCCGATAAATCCTTTGTAAGTCCAGGATAGTACCATAACCCTCGTGAGTATCGCCGTCCGGCATGGGTGAGGAGAAACTGCTTCTCCGGGTCTTCAAAGAATTCCTTGAGGGGAGAAGCCAGAGTGCTGTGACTGACAAAAAACCCACCTAAAGGGTGGGTTTTAAAATAGAAAGGATGCGGCACTTGCGAGGGGCGCGGGAGTTGCATCTCAACCTCCTTATACCTTGCGCAGTACACAGACCAGTTACGAGCCAAAATTTGTGGATCGATACTTATACAGTGCTTCCGGGTGTCGATCATCGTAGATTTATTTTATACATAAATGGTATAAGATTCAAACACTTTATGTGAGTGCGAGCCGTGTAAAGCTTAGGGGCTGACTTCGTCTAAAGTTAGTCATTACCAATACCAAGTTCTTCTCGTATTGCTTACCCATCCGCAGTACACTAGGACACAAAGTGTTCCACATTTGGGATGTAGAGTTCACCAAGCTGAAACTATCATCATTCCCGACACACCCTCCAGATACAAAAGCTCCAATGTTGCGTGGAGCTTTTTGTTATTATAAATGCATGGCTACAACATCGAGTCCCATCCATTCCGCCCGCATAAAAACTGAAGGTGATGAACTTTTTTACGAAATCCGTGGAAAAGGTCAGCCTATTATTCTCATCCCGCCCGCCGGAGGAGACGGGTGGCACTATGCGAAGATTGCAGAGATCTTGGCGGATGAATATAAAGTAATTACCTTTGACCGTCGCGCCAATGCGCGGAGCACTATAAATAATCCGCAAAACTTCGAAATGAGCCAGCAAAGCCGCGATGTCATTGCCGTGCTAAGGGCGGCTGGTGAAACATCAGCCTTTGTATTTGGGAATAGCAGTGGCGCTGCTATCGCGCTAGACGTTGCAAAGACTCAGCCGCAAGCAGTGCGAGCAGTTATTGCTCACGAGCCACCCACTGCACGAGTCCATCCTCAGAGCAAAAAGTGGCAAAGCTTCTTTGCACATGTGTATGCGATGTCGTTTCGGTACGGTTCTTCGATGGCCGCGCTCCGATTTTTCTTTGGCATACAAGTTCCTGCCTTAAAAATGGTCAAAGCAACGGCAGGGCCCAATGCTCATCAAAAACAAAGTAAGGACCCTTATATTGATCCAAAGACGGCGACTGACTTTCTGGTGCGGCAGGAACTTCTTCCTGTAACCAATTATTTACCAGACACTGCTCGCATAAAACAGAATAAAGTTGAGGTAATTATGGGAGTAAGTGAGTACGCTCGCGCTAAGAAGACATGGCTCGCCGAGATAACTCGAATTCTGGCAAAGCAGCTTGACTGTAAGCTGGTTACATTCCCTGGACATCATGGTTCATTTTTGGACATGTCGGAAGAGTTTGCGGCTGTGCTGCGCAGTGTACTGAAAGAAGCTACGCTAAAATAAGTACCGGTAGTTGAAAGATTGTCCGCAGCTTCCGCCCACGATCCATGCTGCAGATGTGTTGAGGTGGTTAGGCAGAGGCTTTGATCACATGAAAGTATAAAAGTAGAGGAGCGTACTCGCAACTCCTCCTACGCTGATTCGCTTATTGGGCTATACTCTAAATATGAATACAAATCCCTCTGCCAAAACCATTCTCTGCTACGGTGATTCCAACACCTGGGGCCAAAGACCAGACAAAGGTCGCTATCCGGCAAATGTTCGTTGGACCGGCCTTTTGCAACAAGCACTTGGCATTGACTACTATGTGATTGAAGAAGGATTAAGCAGTCGCACCACCGATCTGGACTATGAACGCAAGCCTGGGCGCAATGGCAAGACGTATCTGGCACCTTGTCTTGATAGCCATCGGCCACTTGATCTCGTTATTCTCATGCTTGGCACAAACGATTTTAAGATTGAGTTTAACCGCAGCGCCAAAGATATTGCTGAGGCTGTACGTGGGTTAGTGAAGATCATTCAAGATAAAGTAGACGCCAAGATACTACTTGTAAGTCCGATTCTTGTTGACAACACAAAGCCCCTCTTCCAGCAATTGTACCCCGACTATTACAATCACGAATCGGTCATGAAGTCTAAACAACTTGCTCAAGAGCTCGAGGTAGTTGCGCGCGAAACTGGTTGCACCTTTGCTGATGCAAGCAAGGTCGCCGCGCCTGGTGATGACGGGATTCACTTTAGCGCAGAAGCGCATGCGGGCTTAGGAAAGCTTTTGGCGCAGAAGACAAAGGAAGTGCTTGGGGCATGATAGACCCACGCCTCAACGACATCGATGATTGTCTCTACCGCGTAGCCGTTCGGGCATTGATTGTGCAAGATGGCAAGCTACTCCTTGTGAAAGAAGCAGATGATAACTGGTGGGCACTGCCTGGTGGCGGAGTTGACCACGGGGAGACTGTTGAATCGACCCTGGTGCGCGAGGTAGAGGAAGAGCTTGGCGTTCCCGCAAATGAAGTGTCGTCTGACTTTGAAATTGTTCACTACAACATTGGTAACGTGGTAAACAATGTGCCCCGCATGAACTTATTCTTCAAAGTTACCGTTCCCGAAGAGGCAATTGGTAAGACCGATCACGTTGCGGAGTGGGCATGGTTCACAGAAAAGGAGCTTCTCAACCTTGCCATGCACCCTTCCTATGACAAAATGAAGCTTATAGAAGCGATCAAGAGTTAAGATACTGGGCCGGGCTTTTCAACCCTGCCACTGCGTAATCACCTCATTGGCAACTTGTGCAATGTCTTTGTTGTCAGTTTCAATAACTCCATCGGCAACGCCATTCTTTGCAAAAACTTCCTGCAACTCTTTCGCTCGCTGCAAATGCCATGCAAGCGAGCCGCCCATATGTCGTCCTTTAATGCGTGATTCAATTGTTTTGAGAGAAGCATTGAGCTGGATAACAAAAACCGTTGCGGCAGGAATAGTGCTGCGAAAGCGTTCAATGTCATCTTTAGTCTCAACGACGCAAGGGATAATGAGGCCCTTAACGCCTATTTCTGAGTAGTTCGGCCAGGTCGCTGCGAGGTTTTTGAGTTGTAGTTGCGTATTAAAAGGGTCGTCCGTTGGGCGCGGAGCAGCGTAGCCAAATTCATCAATATTGATGAGGGCAACAGGTTCATTCCGCGCCTTGAGTGTCTCGTATACTTCATCGGCTACAGTAGACTTGCCGACACCGACTGAACCAGTGACGAGGAGGATTGAGGGAGATATTTGTGATTGCATGATACCTCTACTATAACAGCCACAGATGAGCAGACATCCCAACTTTACCCCTGATATAATTACTTCATGACTAAACCGATCAAACACGCTATTTCGGTAGTTATTCGAAATTCCCAAGGCCAAACTTTATTCGCATTGCGCTCGCCTAAAAAGAAAAACTTTCCCTTAATTTGGAGCCTGCCCTCTTTCTGGGTCGCAGACAGTGAAACGCCTGAGGCGACAATTGCCCGCATTGGTGCGCATAAACTGGGCGTCAAGGGTGAATGCACTAGATTGTACAGCGAGTATTTGGATAAGGTGAAGGGCTGAGAGCTATACTAGTTTCATGAGTGATCAATATTGCGATTCAGTAATTCCAGGCCTAGCAAAGGTAGAGAAATTTCTTGAGACAGAGACTGTTCTGGCGTTTTATGCTCGCCAACCTCTGTGGCCTGTGCACATTCTGGTCATACCAAAGCAACACATTACTTCTATTTTAGATTTCGAAACTTTAGACAACGCGGTCATTGCTGATTTACTAAAGACTATTGCAAACGTTGCTCGGCAAGTTTCAGAAAAACATGGTAGGTGTCGAGTGATGACTAATGTAGGGGAGTATCAGCATACGAAGCACCTTCATTGGCACATATATTGTGAAGACGATGACTAAGGGTTCACCCTTTAAATCGATTACCTCACCCGCGCCGTGCGATCAATCTGCGCCAACAATAACTCGGCATTCTTAAAGATAGTTGGCGTACCAGCCAAATATTCCAGCTCGGTGCCAATTCCGATAAGATCTAGTTCATTTTGATACATCCACAGGTCAAATCGCCGTGTTTCTTTAAGTGCCAGCATGACTTCAGGCGTCAGTATGCTATAGCTTTCAATTTGGTTACCTTCTTCGGCGCGGACGGTATAATACGTTGGAAAATCTCCCTCAAGCACATGGTCGGTGAGCGACTGAAAATTATTGGGCTCTGGATTGAGACCCGCAACAGTATTAAAGCGCGAATTGGCCAGCAAGCGTGGCATCGACACTGGAAGCTGCACGCGGAGAAGCGTGAGGGTCATTCTAGGCACGGATACAACTGCACCCTCCCCGTAGATATGGGCCCTTTGCGCAAATGCAGCAGGGTCTTCTAACACAACCGTAAGGTTAAGATACTCAAAAGGGCAATTGTTCAGAGTGCCGGTGAGTTTATGAAAAACTTTTTCAATACTGTGGAATGTATACGGAAGTTCGAGCGGGGAGTCAGGGGTAAGGCTGCCGTCTTTACTGCTTTGATAGCGAAAGTTGTTGGTGGCGGCGAACGCGCTCAGGGCTGCTTGTCGATCCTGGGTATCCTTGGCAAGATCTCGGCTCTTGGTGCGGTGAAGAATTATATACACAATGAGTATGGGCCAGAGTGGGGGTATGAGGAAAAGCCCGAGCAGCAGCACGATTTTTGATTTTTCCATACCAGATGCCAGAAAGAGTTTCTGGTCAAAGCTGTAGGTTGGGCTATTCACAATAGCGGTAAAGTCGATGCTCATTGCCTTAAGTATAGCCCAGGTATTGCGGATTTGCGCTGAACACTTTTGTGCTGGAGAAGTTACTTGCATTAATTTCACTAGTAAACTAGTATAATAGTGAAATGATCGTTTTCCGCCTCAACACCCGCTCCGGAGTTCCTCCATATCTGCAAATTGTGCAGCAAGTAAAGCAGGCCTTTCAGATGGGTGTGTTGCAGGAAGGCGATCAGCTTCCAACGGTGAAAGAGGTTGTGGCGCAAATCGCCATAAATCCAAACACGGTTTTCAAAGCCTATCGAGAGCTTGAAGGCTTGGGTTTAGTGGAAGGTCGAACGGGGAGTGGCACATTTGCCAAACAGCGGCCGGCCGGTCCAGCCATGGATGTGCAACTCAAGTTGGCCAAGAGTTTGAAGACTTGGCTGGCTGAAGCGCGTACGTCCGGACTCGATGATGAACAAATAGAGGCGCTTGTTCACGCCAGTTTACATAACGAAAAGAAGGGAGATACGTAAGCATGACTACTAGAAACGTCATTCAGACAACTAGTCTAGGGAAGAGATATCGGTCATTCTGGGCATTAAAAGATTGCAACATTACCGTACCCGAAGGGAGCGTGACTGCGCTGGTTGGGCCAAACGGAGCTGGTAAAACCACTCTCCTTAAGCTACTGGTTGGCCTCAGCACCGCGAGTACCGGAACAAGTACGGTACTTGGCCAAGCCTCGAGCAATACTGGTGATTTTATTGCCGAAATTGGCTATCTTGCCCAAGAAATACCGCTCTACAAGCAATTCAGCACAAACGACCATATTGCCATGGGCGCACATTTGAACAAAACATGGGATAAAGCATCGGTAATAAAGCGCATTGCCGAACTTGGGATTCCTCTGGATCGTCGCGTGGGCAAGCTCTCGGGTGGACAGCGTGCTCAAGTAGCTTTGGCATTGGCACTGGCCAAGAAGCCAAAGCTCCTGCTATTAGATGAGCCAGTAGCAGCACTTGACCCTTTGGCTCGCGTGGACTTTTTATCATCCTTGGCGCAAGCCGTGACCGAAGCTGAAGGCAATCTGACCGTCGTGATGTCATCACATCTTTTGGCCGACCTTGAGCGCATTTGTGATCATGTCATTATTCTGGCAGCTGGCAAAACGCAGGTATGCGACAGTATCGAAAATGTACTCAAAACCCACAAACTGCTCATAGGTCCTAAAAATGACATGCCCAAAGCCGCTCACTACACTGTTATTCAGGCAACACATACTCCACGGCAAACAACACTCGTGGTGAGATGCGAGGATAAAAACCGCATAGACGAACCGCACTTTAAAATGCAAAACATCAATATCGAAGAAGTCGTTCTGGCCTACATGGAACAAGACAAAGCAAGTAAGTTAGGAGACGCGAAATGAATTGGCTTATGTGGCGACAATATAAAAAACAATTACTGATTTTTGTCGGCATACTCGGCATATTTGCCGCAATCACCATTCCATTCGGTGTGCACTTCTGGAACCACTATCAAGATATTCTTGCGGTATGTACCCCGACTAATTCCTGCCAAGAAAATGGGATTAGAGACATTGTTTTTAAAACGAGCATCGAAGGACTGGTGCCTAGCTTTGTCAAATTAAGCCTCCTTGCCCTGCCGTTCTTTGTTGGCTTGTTCTGGGGCGTGCCGCTTATTGCCAAAGAGTACGCCGAAAATACTCACAAGTTGGCCTGGACGCAAGGTATCTCCCGACGCCGATGGCTCACGGCAAAACTGGCCTGGGGACTGCTCGCAGCCGCGGTGTATGCAGGAATCTTTACTGCACTTGCCACTTGGTTTTCACGAACGGGTAATGTCATAAACCATGATAGGTTTGCCGAGCTAGCCTTTAGCAGTCAAGCAATAGTTCCAATTGCCGCAACCGTGTTTGCTGTGGCTACCGGTGCAATGTTTGGCGCATGGTTTAAAAGACTTTTACCAGCGCTGGGCGCCACACTCGGACTACTGGTCGTGTTGCAAGTTGCGATTCCCTTAGTCGTGCGGCCACACTACCAAGCGATGCAGACCTATACCGTATCTCTCAACCAAGAATTTGAGTCTAAAGGCCGACATGAATTCGCGCCCCAAGGACCAGCAAAGCAGGACTGGGCAATTGGCACCAAGCAAGTTGATAGCACAGGCAAGGCACTTGATCCGATTCATCCTCCACAGCAGTGCATTATTAACGAAGAAGAAGTTGAGAAGGAAGTGCGCGGCGATAAACCAAGAAGTTCCGCATTTTCACTGGCTGGCGGACCAATCATCCAGGTTGACTGTCTGGTTTCCCTTGGCTATCACTGGGAGGTGACCTACCAGCCAGCATACCGTTACTGGAACTTCCAGCGAATTGAGACCGCACTCTATCTGGCGATGACAAGTTTGATGGTACTGGCTACCTATTGGCTCGTGTCAAAGAGGGATGCGTAAACACTCCTACTAAAGCAGGCTATTCGCCTGACTGGAAAACAATGTGCTACAGTGAGAGCTTACCTACGCAGTAATCTCATAGTCACTGGAGAGCATATGAACGAACTTGCACCGAGCCTTTCCGCCTTAAACTTTGACAAAATTTATGAAGAAATGGTCAACACAAGCCTTTGGGACGTTGAAGCAGCTTCGAGAACTGTCGGCGAAGGGTCAGTGCCCATCGCCCTGGGTCAGAAAAAGTTCGAGAAAGGTCCTAGGATATGCGGGTCAATCAAGGATAAGGGTGAGGATGACGAAGATCACTACGGTGAAGGTAGTGGGGATGACAGTTAGTTAAAGCCATGCAAACAGTTATCATTGCCGGTGCCAGCGACGACCATGTACCATTAGTGCTTCCCCATTTGTCCGTGCCTCACACCCTTATTGAGGTGCAGCGGATTGCTGAAGGCGAGCAGACTTTGACGTATGAGGTGGTGGACGGTGACATGCGCGTTATCTACGACGGCCGGCTAATCGAAGATGTTCGTTCCGTCTGGAGTAAAAAGCTGTCCATAACTTTTGGCACCGAGGACAAGATTAATCCACGGTATCGAGCCTACTGCCAAGGATCATGGCGTCAACTGGTGGCAGCGCTTTCGGTACAGTTCGAAAATGCTTTATGGGTGTCTCCGCAGCATGCCACCCCTCGTGCGAATCGTAAAATACTGCAGATAGCGATGGCGCGCCGAGTAGGCTTTGCGGTTCCCGAAACCATCCAGACCTCGGATCCTGTTGCCGCCAAAGCTTTTGTGGATAGACACGATGCTACTATCGTAAAACCCCTGGTAAGCGAGATTACTCCCGGCGTCACCGGTGGTGGCACTTACAACTTTGCCACAAAAGTACAACGCGGAGAAAAAATCCAATACAAGCTGCTTCCTCTCGCACCCCTTATCTTTCAAGAAGCTATTGAACCAGCTGCGGATATCCGAGTAGTGGTCGTGGGGCGCACCGTCTTTGCCGCCCGCATCGATACCGATCCAAGCGAAGGCGGGGTGCGCGATTGGCGTATCGCGCAATATGGTGGCAAACTCGATATCATCCCTTACGAATTACCAGCAGAGGTGCAAGCACAGTGCGCGCAGCTTATCAAAAATCTAGGACTGGCCTTTGGGGCGATCGACCTTATCTTGGACAAGAAAGGGCAGTTGTGGTTTCTGGAAAATAACACCACCGGAGCGTGGGGCTTTGTGGAGCGTGCAACCAACTTGCCAATTGGCAAGGAATTAGCAAAACTGCTGAGTAGCGGGACACTGGCTGATCTAGAGTAAAAGCCCACTTAGGCCTTTGGAAAAAGAGCATGCCGACCCGAAGTCAGCTCAGCATGTACCGCAGCATTGGCAATAATAAAGTCATGGTTTTGGTAATTGTAACTTTCTTTCCCAATGTTCGTGGCCATCCCGCCAGCCTCTGTTACTAGTAAAGAGCCCGGGGCAAAATCCCAATCCATACCATATGGATCTAAGCCAATGCGGCCATCCAGCTTGCCAGAGGCAATCATTGCAAATTCAAAGCCGCAGTTAAGCGTCGAGATCATCCCCGCATGTTTGCGCACTTCCAGAAATTTTTCATAGTTTTCTGGTTTTTCGACTCGTGTCTCAAAAGAGACAAGGCTTTGGCTCAGGGTACGCTTACTCACTGCCAGCTTTTCGTCGTTACAGTAAGCACCCTGGCCACGAATCGCCCAGTAAGTTGCATCGTGCACAAAGTCATGAATGACCGAGAGCATTACCACGCCGTCTACAATCAGGGCAACCATAGTCGTACAGAACGGCAGCCCGCGAATAAAATGCGCCGTACCGTCAATTGGGTCCACCAGCCAAGTCGTGGCTGCTTCGGACTGCACGCCAAACTCTTCACCCCAGAAACCCACATCCGCCGAGAACCGGCTCAGCTCCTTGGCCAAGAATTGCTCAGTTTGACGGTCAAGCTCGGTGACCACTCCGCCAACACTACTGCCATCGCCCTTACTCAAAGATTCGACATTGCCATAATACTTTTTTAATTCATGTCCCGCTTCAACCACTGCCGAGCGGGCAATAGCAAGCGCTTGGGTGAGTTCTGCGTCTGTCATATCAGCATATTATAGCCTACCGCAAATACACACCCTCACACATCTCAAAGCTCTTCATGAATCGCCAGCCACTTATACGATTCTGGCACCCGTTCCAAAAGCGCTCCGTCTGGCCCCACAATGGCGCTACAGCCGTAGGAGTGCGTTGCGTCATCCTCATGGACTACATCAGAAGAAACCACTGTGCAGCCCGTTTCAACCGCCCGGTCGATCAGATGGGGCAAGTGCTTCTGGCGATAGGCAGCTGCCTTTTCTTTAGGGAGGCGATTATTAAGCGGGTAGAAAATAACCTGCGCACCTTGCGCCACCGAGGCACGTGCCCCTTCGGCAAAACGAGCATCATAGCAAATATTAATGCCAAAAGTAAGGTTATTAACTGTAAAAACAGGGGAGTCCATGCCAGACACAAAATTCTTTTCAAAAAGATGTATCTTGCGATATTTCCCAAGCAGTTTTCCTTTATGCACCACCACGGCTGTATTAAAATAACGGCCTTCTTCCTCGATCAGGCCAATGATCGCTGCCACGCGATGTTTCTTGAGTGTGTGCAGCATCTCTTGAAATTCATCTGAAGCCACTGCAATTGCGCGCTGTTTGGTCAGCAATCCATCGAGAGTGTAGCCCTGCAGAAAGCACTCTGGGAAACAGATCACGTTAACTTGCTGTGTATCGGCATAGGTCATATAGGTGTTGATCCGTTCGAGCGCAGCAGGGATGTCTCCTTGAATATCTTGGAGCTGGGTCGTCGCCACTCGCCATTTCCATACCTTTTTAGCTGTTTCCTTAGGGGGTTGCGCGGGAAATTGCTGAATATATCTGTACGCCCGCTCCCATGGTGAATAGGGGAAGAACTGCGGAGGCAAATGATCCTCCATACTGCCCACCAGGCCATTCTCCAATACAACTTTTTTATATCCCCAATCTGGAAGGTGAGTCTTGTACGCGCCAACATGAACTTCGAGCAATTCCTTCTCAAGTGTCCAGCCGTTAAAGTCGAAAGCCCAAGTGCCATCACTGGCATACATATGACTTCCGGGAAATCCCTTATGAGGTTTAATGTAGATGAGCTTGAATCCTTCATCGCGATGCAACGAGAAGAACAAGTGACCCAATATATGGCACGCCCCGGCGGCAAAAAATGCTTTATCAGGACGATCCCAGGCTTTAAAAATATCTAATCTTTCCTGGCGCGTACGCCCCACAATTCCAGGCTGGTACATACATACCTCCATTTTTGTTTTAATAATGTGTTTGTTTTCGTCAAAGAGACGAACTGCATAAGCCTCTCACAGCTTGTGAGTAGCATAGCATTAATAGGTCGCAGCAGGACAGACGCAAAACAAATTATTATACATTGCGCAACCGCGCATCATAGACACAGTCTACTTGTGGTGAGCCTTCAGCTCCTAGATAAGGTCCGTTTCACCACCAAAATACTGCTGCAAAAGATCATACACTGCTGCGCGCTGGTCTGGCCAAAGACTTGCTGGCGCATATTTTGCCAGCGGATTGCGCGGATCGCGTTTGAGTAGTTTCCGGTGAAAACCTACATGCAGCCCAAGCCGCCGGCTATCACTTTGCCCATACACGCCTTCGCACCTTACTACAAGGCCGGCCGGAATTTCGACCCCCATATGCTCAAGTGGCTGGTCACTCAACGTGTATTCACCCATCACTGACCGGCCAATGCCATGAAGCCCATGGAAGTGATTTGGTATCACTTGGGAACTACGAATAGACCCTCTGAATTCGGCGATCGGACTAGTCTCGGACATGACCACGAAAGAGCGGTCGATAGGCCGCTCAGTCTCATCCTTGGCCGACAGTGGCTGGCCCTGCCTAATTGAAAGAATATGCTCAGTAATCTCTTGCACGGCCTCGGCTTCTGCGCCAACAACTTCGTTACAGGGTCGGCGTGCCTGACGTTCAATAGCTGCCCGCTTTTCATCAGCCGGTACGGGTGTGGCCTCACTCAGCATATCCGGAAGTGCCGTAAGCCACAGGGCAAGATCATTGGGGGTGAGTTTTTGCTGGGCCAGTCCATCAGACGAAAAGGTTTCCCGCGTTCCTATCACGTGCCAGGATGGAAGCTCCCCGACGGTGACTTCTAGAAAATTCAGGGTTACGGCATCCATGGTAGCCGACGAAAGAGTTAATTCAAAAGAATGCGTAGCACTACTGCTGGCCGAACCCTCGGAAGGAGATTCAGCGCCACGACGACGCAAAATACCCCAACGCTTCTTCACCTCAGGCTCAGATGCCGACGGTGCCTGGAGTTCGACAAGTGACTCCAGAGCCGCCACTCCCAGTTGTGAGGAGGTAGCAGAGCCAGCGCGTTCGACCCTCCTGGTCGCCAGGACGGCGTACATACCGTCCAAGTCTAATTCCACCCGGCCTTCACTGTCGCTAAAGAGATAGTGCGTCACCATGGCCGTGCGCGTTGCCGCATAAGCCTCGTGCGCGGCCGAGCCTTCATAGCCGCTTACTCGGTGTCGCTCAAAATTGGAATCTCCGGGAATCTCACTGCTCATGATCATATTATAGAATCATTGATGTAGTATGTAAAATTTTACCCCTGTTTGCTATACTTCAGGCACTATGCGAGACATTCACTCTGCGGCGTCGCAAGAAACATTTAGGGACAACATTTCTTTTAGATCTGCCCGCCCTGGCGACGAGGAGGCCATAGCCGATACTCAAGAAGAATCTTTTATTTTTGGGTATACCTGCCCAGAGAAGCGTATAAGTTTTAAAATAACGGGTCATTTCGCCCGTCGGAGCAAATTTAGAGCAAGGAAAGTAGCCCACTGGCAAGAAGTGGTGCGAGGTAAGCTGCCTGATGGCGTTTTGGACCAAGAAGCACTCGTTGCCTTGGACCGTACGGGGAGGATTGTGGGCATTGGCCATGCGGTTGTTGCTCAGTGCGCCGAAAGAGGGAGGCATGTGGAACTTGAGGCTCTTTACCTGCGGCCAGAAGCATGGGGAAGGGGCGTGGGCAGCGCGCTCCATGATCTCCTGCTCGGGCGACTCGCAAGCCGCCATGAGGGAATCACCATGGCCCACACATATGTCGCACCCCTTGGCCGGGGTTGGGATTTTTATAATCGGCCAACAGGCCAGCAGGCCGAAGCTGTCTGGCAAGATATAGGCGAAGTAGCAGCGGCTGACAACACAAGTGGGTTCTTTGATGTCTATTACGGCGTGCCAGCCTTGCGCCGAATGCAGCGCGATCTGAGGCGACATCCAATTCCTGTCTTGCACGAAGTACATCACTGGTAAGGACCAGCCGGTTGCAGCTATTCTTTCTGAGAACTAGCCTGTATACTAAACTTTAAGCATGTCGAGATTACCCATACCCGGTCAAGACAACGGCTCATGGGGCGATATCCTCAATGACTTTCTTGCAGTTGAGCATAATAGCAACGGGACTCTCAAAACTTCGGGGAGTTTGGCCACCAAAGCCGACGATACAGCAGTTGTCCACCTTACTGGCAGTGAGTCAGTAGGTGGCACCAAAACCTTTAGCGCTCCCCCAGTAGTGCCAACACCAACTAGCAGTACACACGCTGCAACCAAAGCCTATGTAGACAGCGCGACCACATTAGATAGTGACCTCGCCGCTATTGCCGCCCTCACTCCTACGGATAACGACATACTGCAACGCAAAAGCGGCGCCTGGACCAACCGTACGCCAGCCCAAGTGAAGACTGATTTATCACTCACAAAAACCGATGTTGGCCTGGGAAGCGTGGACAATACCAGCGACCTTGGCAAGCCAATTTCCACTCTGGCTCAAAGTGCACTAGATGGGAAGACGGATAAAATAACACTCACCGCCAAAGGCGATCTCTACGTCGCTACGGCCGCAAGTACACCAACCCGCTTGGCCGTGGGGAACAATGCCCAACAACTTATTGCCGATTCATCGACCAGCACTGGCCTAGCCTGGACCAACCCTCTCATGGCCAGTGTCAAAGATTATAACGTCACCAATATTGGACTCACCGCAGCCATCACTGCGGCCGTAGCAGCCGGCGCCACCCATGTCTTCATTCCAACCGGCACCTATAACGAAACTACAACCTACAGCATACCCACAGGCGTCAAGATTAGCGGCGAAGGGTACGGGACAAACATCGTTCGCTCAACATCTGGGAATATTTTTGAGATTGTCGGCACTTCGGGCACGCATAAAGTGCACGCAGAAGTGAGCAATCTGCGCTTTAGCGGCCCTTCCACCCAAGCAAGCTCAGTTGCGGGCGCTGCCGTCTATTTTGATTATGCCGACGAATGCCGAGTGCTCAATTGTTGGGTAAGCGGTTTTGGCCTCACCAACACCAACGACGGAGGCATTGCCGGACAGCGTTCCACTTATCTCCTTATCGAAGGTAACCACTGCACACTCAATAGCAACGGGATCATCCACGGCACGCCGACTGCAGGGCAGCCACTTGGGTTTGACCATTCAACCATCAGTAACAACCTATGCTATGCCAACTGGGAAGACGGACTCCATAGCCAGCAGGGGAGCTTTAATACTTATGTGGGTAACGTGGGGCATAATAATGGGGCAGTAAACTCGGGCGGGGGCATTGACCTCATTGGAAGTACGAACGAGATTATCATTGGCAATATCTTTCATAGCAATGGCGGCAATGGCATAGAAATCGGCGGGCCAGTGGTGGATTCCGGGCATGTGCTAAGTAATAACGTCTGCTACAGTAATCTCGCAAACGGCATTTCCTGCGCGAACAAAACCACACGGTGCACCATCAGTGGGAATATTTGTTTTTCCAATACTTCGCATGGAATTTCGGTGTCGCCTTCGGGCACGACCAGCGCTACTCAAGAATTGATGAGCATTACTGGCAACGACTGTCACTCCAATGGCAGTAGCGGCATTAACTTGTCCAACACGTCGAGCGGGAGCGTGGTCCAATTCTGCGTGATTAGCGCCAACACATGCGCCACAAATACTTCGCATGGAATTTTACTCACTGGGAATGTAGTGAATAACCGGGTGGCGGACAATATCTGCCGATCAAATACTTCGAATGGCATCCGGCTCTCCAGTCAGACCACCAATATTCCGGATGCAAACATAATCGAAAATAATACAGTTTCGGGCAATGGCACGCAAATCGGCGAATCTGGTGACACCACTACCATCCTGCGGGCCAACAAAGGTTTTAACCCCCAGGGCATCGCAGCCATTACGGTCACCACATCGCCATTTACCTATACTGCTGGTTTTACGCCAGAAGTAGTCTACATTTCGGGCGGCACAGTGTCGGCAATTACCAAATCAGCCACGACTCTTTTTACAAGCACCAACGCCAGTGTCACGCTCGATCCTAGCGAAGCAGTGGTTATCACTTACTCGGTCGCACCTACTATGAGTAAGGATCGACGCTAACAGTCAGGTCGAAGGTCTTTTTTATTTGCCATTCACTGGTAAAATAGGGCTATGACTACACAAGAAATTCCCGGCGGCACTGTCCACGAGTTGCCCGCCGACCTGCGCAAAGCGCTTGCAGCCGATCCAAAGGTTCTGGCCTTATGGCTCGACATTACACCACTGGCCCGTAATGAGTTTATCTGTTGGGTCGTGAATGCCAAGATGATCGACACCAGAACGCGACGCGTCCGCAGAACCTGCGAAGAACTTCTTGAAGGAAAACGTCGGCCCTGTTGTTGGGTTGGCTGTATTCACCGTGAAGACAAGCCAGTCAGTCGCTCAATCCGATCGATACTGAAGAAAAAGTCTTCCTAATATTCCTCGGTCATCTGCAGTGCTTCAATAAACCAAGGCGCGTGGCCCTCTGCAATCGCAATCATCTTTACCACTCCTTCATGAACCTTGGGCGTGTTTTTAATTTCCGCCAGAGTCATCCAGCTATTTTTGCCAGTTGGCCCTTCGGGAAGTAGATCGCCAGAGGGGTTCGTAGCTTTGATGACAAAGAAGAATTTATCCTGCACAATCTGCCCTTGATACTTGTCTTTAAAATGAGCCAGCCCCATAACGGTGAGTTCACCAGTAAGGCCAGTTTCACCCTGCAAATTACGCGCCGCGCCCTCTCGCACATCTTCGCCAAAGGCAAGCTTGCCGCCCGGCTCAGACAGATACCCAAAATACGGCACTCGTTGCCGCTGCTGCATAAGATACTGGGTGCGTCCTTCATGCTCACGGGACACCACAATACGACAGGCAATAAAGCCTTGGGGGATAAAACGATTCGAGGGCGTGTCCATAAGAATGGCTTGGCCCCGACCTTTTACCGACAGACTATAGAGGTTATCCGGGCTTTTCTGAATAAGATCATACTTTAAAAGTTGCCTCAGATGGTAAGAAAGTTGGTCACTGGGGAAGTCGGCGGCATTAATTTGGGAAAAGCGCAGCGCTTCATGACGGAAAAGCTGGCGCATAATAAGCGCCTGCACATCATTAATAACTGTTTCATGTTCCATAGTAGCTAAGATTTAACCATACTTTACCCCAAAACATTAGTGGAGACCCCTTCACTAGAATTAATTGCCCAAGACACCTAAGCTGACTTCATGCACTCCATACGTCAAAGAATCGCTTGCAAGGCATTCATCTGCCATGACTCTAAAGTACTCATTCTTGAAGAAGCAACCACCTACGTTGATGGTAGCCATGCCGGCAAATACCACCTCCCGGGCGGCCGCGTTGAGCCAGGTGAATATTTTCTCCATGGCCTGCGACGTGAGGTAAAAGAGGAGACCGGTCTAGAAATAACCATCGTGGCACCGCTCTACATAGGGGAGTGGCGGCCCATTATCCAAGGCAAGGCTCAACAGATAATTGGTATCTTCTTTGTTTGTGAAAGTACCAATTCCCAAATCACACTCAGCGAAGAACACGCCAGCTACCAGTGGATTGATCCCGCCGAATATTCCCGTTTTCCACTGCTCGACCCAGACGATAAGGTATTCCAAGCCTACCTTACTACGCAAAGCCAAGAGCGCTAGCCCTATGACCTGTCCTTTTTGTGATACCCAGAATCTTGCTTCCCGGCTTATCCGCGCCAATCAATGGTGTATATCCTTAGTGTCTTCGCCATGGTTTCGCCCCCACCATTGTTTGGTGATTCCTCGTCGTCATATAACGCGTGTCGCGGAGTTAGAGGGGAGTGAGGCTCAAGCGATCATGATCGAGCTTGGTCACTTGGCGCAGCAGCTGGATGTGGGGTTCGGGAGCGGTATCATGCAAAAATACCAACCGTTGCAGGCGGAAAATGGCATCAAAGTGCACCATTTGCATTTCCATGTCTTTCCTCGCCACGGCCAAGAAAGCGGACTCTTTCCCACTCCTATGCCAAACAGTTTTGCGGGCTTTGCTACGCCCACTGATACAGAGGCGCAGCGCCTTATTGCTTACCTCACCAGCGCTAAGTAGCCCTGTAGGCGATCATAAATTCGATCCAATTAGCACTTGTCCCCAGCGTTGGCGCATAAGTATAGGTACTTACTTGCCCGGCCGGCCAATACACGCTGTTAATGGTCACGTTTGCGTTACTTGCGCCACCAGTAGTGCCTACCCGAGTTAAGGTATTCCACTGATTCACTACGTCCTCGGCATAGGCTTCGGCCACGTCGCCTTCTACAGCAACCATGCCGATCACCAGATCGTTAGCATTTGTGGTGGTAACGGGCAGGGAAGGGGAAGTCGATGTTCCGGCCAAGCCATTCTGGGCATCGACCACGACGGGCAGCAGCACATTAGCAAAGGCGTCTACCACAGCCGCTGAGGCAACCACGCTCGCGCTCAAAGTGACAGTAATACTGTCACCAGCCTGCAAAGGAGTGGTTACTCTGCAAGAGAAAATTGAAGCCCGAATGGTCGTGCCGCTATTGGCCGCCGTGCGGTCACGCACATACGTGTTGCCGCGCGCGTCTGTCATGCTCGGGCCGCCTGCAGTATAGTCATGGAAGACTCGGGCCACCAAGGTGCTCCCAGCCACCACACCGCCACTCGGTACGGTAATGGTGAGGGTGTTGCCAAGGACTTTGGCCGAAGCAGCACCGACATGTTTTGCCAACGTGGCCGTGCCCATGACTGGTGGCACAATTATCTGGTAATGGCTGCGAATAATAGGGATAGAGGGCTCATAGTCATAGACAGCCACTTTCGCAATTGCTCCTTGGAAGTAAGAGGCAAGGTCCCGCGTGGCAATTCGCAGCGGTGCCGTGCCAGCAGTAGGCACAATACTTAATTCACTGAGCGAATCTTTATCGCGCTGCGCGCCATTCTTGTACACCGCCACGTACCCCGTAGGATAGGTACCACTGGTGTCCACAGTATTAATCACCAGGGCGTAGTGAATCCACGTACCTGCCACCACCGTATCTTCAAAATAACTGCCCACTCCCAAACCACCTACTGCGTTAAAGGCATAGCCAGAAATACGGTTCGGACGCGGTGGCACTTCGGTATTGGTGAAGGAGTACATGCGAGCCACATATTCCTGTTGGCCTACGGCGCCTTTCCCCAGCCAGTGCACATAGCCAGTATCTTCATCGTTAGGAAATTCCAGCACATCGGGGCGAAGCCACGCTTCGATGGCCAGAATACCGGTCGCGGGCACACTCAGCGCTGCGTGATCAGCAATTTCAATATATTGGGTGCTGCCATCGAAAACAGTGGCCAAACTGCCATCTGGAAAAGTGGTCGTGGCAGGTGCATTCGCATACGCACCGTTATGAGCATGTCCGGTGCGGTCAGTTATACCAGCTGTACCACCAGCGAGAGTGAGATAGGCAACGGGATTGGCTGAAAGTATGGCACTGTCATAGGCGGTCATCGCGCCCGCTGCACTTTGGCGCTGATGGCGGTGCGCAGACCGGCTCATCTATAGTCCGCTCCGGCAAGCGACCCAAACCAGGTGGTGCCACCATCGAGGGTTTCTAAAATCACTAGATCGATTTTATTTGCGCCAGTCGAAAGGCTCGGCGCCAGACCGCTCGGCCATTTAACCGAAACTGGCCAGGTGATAGTCCAGCCGCCAGTGCCATCCTGCAAAAAGTAGAGGCTTATTGAACAAGCCGTGCCGACCGTCGCTCCCGTAAGGGTAATCGTGGCATTTGCAGTAAGGGTAAGTATCTGAACATTGCCATTTGCCAGATTAACCGTCGGCGTGGCGCCTGCGCTGGCAGTTGCGTTCAGGCCTTCTTTGCCGCCACCCGTGGTTGCAACCGCGCCAATTGCGGTGGGCGAAAGGGGATCTGTGCCAGCCGAAGCGTGCGTGCTGGCATGGGCCGTGGGGGTCCGGGCGTTGCTCAAACGACTATCAGTCGTATCTACCAGGGCATTGCCACTGTGCGTCACAGTGCCTGTAAAATCTTTGGTGCCAGTAATGGTCTCGGTGCCGGTCAGATGAACAACTGTGGCATCATTGGCCTTGGCAGCCAAGCTGCCACCGGCCCTTAGAGTGCCGTCAGTATTATGTTCAACACTCAGAAAGTCATTAAGGATAGTACCCCAGGCATTGCTGTCAGAACCAGGTGTGGGAAGTCTGCTCATACTATGGAGTAGTATAACAGATTCGCTTATGGTTACGAGGCGCCTGGGGGTTTGTAAAGCATAAGCTATTTCGTTAAAATAGGAATAAGATCACATGAATTGGGGACAGCATGCAGCCTAACTTTACACAAAACTTACTGAGCAAATCGCGTAAGAAGTTATTGTTTGGCATGACCTCGCTGGCCATGCTTACACTTGGACTGCTTCTGAGTTCGGCTTCCACCAAACCTACCCAGGCGGCCCCCTACCTAGGGTGTAGCGCAAGTGGCTACATTTTTAAATACCAAGCCAGCCCAGATACGAATGTTCAGGCAATTGATATGGTCACCGGGCAGGGAAGCAACGCGGGCACACTGACGTCGCGTAACTTTAACGCCGTTGGCTACAACCCCAAAGACAACTATTTCTACGGCTGGGACCTCACAGGGAGTGGCACCTTTATGCGCGTCAAGAACGACCTCTCCGCGCCTGAATCACTCACCATAAGCGGCTATGCCGGCCCCACAACCAATATTTTTTCCGGCGATGTAGATGAAGATGGCTACTATTGGTTCTTCACCGTAAGTGGTGGCACCACCACCTGGCACCGCATCAATCTCAATACAGCCACGCCAACTTTCGTAGAAACGGGCACTACTGCCAATCCTCCAGGAGCCGAAGGCACTGACTGGGCCTATCTACCGGGCACTGACAACCTCTACCGAGGCATGGATAATGGCACCAATATCACCATCGTCGCTTTTAACCGTACAAGCAAAACCTATTCCACTGTGGGGGTAGTTTCGAATATTACCGCAGCTGCAGATCGTAACATGGGCGCAGTTTACACTGATCCAAACAATAATCTATACATGTCATCACACCAATCCGGCAAACTGTGGCGCGTTGACCTCACGGATAGCGCACCATTTACCGCACTCGAGCTTGGGGCAAGTGATCCAGAGAGTAATGACGGTGCTCGTTGTGCACTTGCGACCGTCCCGATTGACTTTGGTGATGCGCCTAATTCATATCTTACCCTTATCGACAGTGACGGGCCTCGTCACAGCATCATAAATTTTGACCTCAATGCCAGTACTGCACCACTCATGCTCGGCACGCACATTGATACCGAAGTCGATGGACTGCCCGGCGTACTTGCCAAAGGTGATGATGCTGACCACCAAGGACTCGCTGGCTCACAATATATCGATGACGAACGCGGTGTTACCAGTATTATTGCCACACCGGGTACCCCAACCACCCTCGCCGTACCTGTGCGTGTCACCAACAACGCTTCCTCGATCGCCACCTTGGCTGGCTGGATCGATCTCGACAGCGACGGGGTATTTGAAACTGGCGAACGCGTCATTCAATCTATTCCTGCGAGTTCTGGAGCAAAGTATTACAAGCTTACTTTCCCCAGTACAACTTTTTCCGCCAATACCTATGCGCGATTCCGCGTCTTCACTGGCGCTGTGGCAAATCCATTGCCGTCAGGCTCAGCAGCTGGCGGTGAAGTAGAAGATGTCTTGGTGCAAGTTGGCAGTTATGACGCCACCAAGACTGCGGATCCAGTCGAAGGAAGCCAAGTGAGCCCCAACCAAACCGTCACCTACACTATTACGATCAAAAACACTGGCGCAACAGCACTGACTAACTTAAAAATAGATGACGATCTTACAAATGTCCTTGATGACGCTACCCTGGGGAGTATCACCGTGAGCCCTTCAGTCAGTGGTACAGCCACGGCAAGTGGAAACACGCTCGAGTTTGTCGGTGACATAGGGGTTGGCCAGACCACCACAGTCACTTACGCAGTGAAGGTGAAGGCACTGGGAACTCTTGGCAATGCAACCCTTACCAACAGCATTACTGCCGCCCACTCCACAAGCTGTCACCCGGATGTTATCAATAACGCAGCCGTCACCTCTGATCCGGATTGTCAGACAAGCCATCCCATCAGCACCACGCCCCTCCCAAGCACTGGCTCAAACATACTCAAATCGCTTGCCGTAGTCGGCGGCCTTCTCGGAGTAGCCACGTTTGGACTGTTTATGAGCCGGCGGCGCCCCAAGCTGCGCGCGGAGTAGGAAGTGCGCAAACAACTAACCTCTCGCCGAATATGGCTGGGTATATTTTTAGTCGCCTTAGCCGCTGGGATCTATCTGCTGCTGAACATCCTTGCCCCCAACTATATCCCCAGCAATCCGGTCAGTGCGCAAGAGCAACTGCAGAAAACTACCCCAGCGACACAGGAAAACCGCCTCTACATTCCCACCATTGGCGTGAATGTGGCTATCGTAGAAGGCACTAGTGAGGCTGTGCTTGAAAAAGGCGCCTGGCATCGTCAGCCGCAAAATGGCAACCCCGAGAAAGGTGGTAATTTCGTGCTCAGCGCCCATCGTTTTCAGCTCGGCCTTACGCCACAGCAAACCAGCGCGAAATCACCGTTCTACCATATTGAGCAACTGAAGGCAGGGGATAAGATCAGTGTCGATTATGGTCAAAAGCGCTACACCTACGAGGTCGTTAAAAGGTATCAAGTTGACCGTTTTGCCGTACACATCGAAGCCCCCTCGGCAATTGCTAAACTAACTTTATATTCCTGCGACCTACGGGGTGAAGCAATGGGGCGTGAAGTCGTTGAGGCTAAGCCTTTATTTTAGCCAGCTATGCGAAGAGGTGAATTAGTTCTTTTTCCAGTCCTTACCAAAGTTACCTCGAACTTGGTTTTTAGTATATTCTGACGCATTCTTGAACAGTTCAAGTGCAGCCGCAAGCCCCTCATCTGCTTCTTTTTCAGCGTCAGTAGGTGAATGATCTTCCTCTTCTCCCTTACTCCCTTTGGCTACCACGGCAAAGGCGGCGACAGCAATAATTGCCAGCGCTACGCGCCCAAACCGGCCTTGGACTCGCTCGGAAGGGACTCCAGAGGACTCAACTGCTGTTGGTGATTCTGAGTCACCAACTAGTGGACTTTCCTGGTGGCTATTTGCACCTTCCCTCATAATTTTACAATAGCAAAATTTGCGCTTCCGGACAAACATCATGTTGTGGCTGCTCGCTACTGCAGACGTGAGCAAGATAACTAACTAATTGGGTCAGGGAAGTTGAGCGTCAGCAACTATACGCGAATAACCTTTTCGCCTACTTTGCCATCATCTATCTGATAAACAACGACTTCGCCGTTGCCTAATTCCAAAGTCTCAACTTCTTCTTCCGATAACTGCTCGATGTAGGTAATCAGCGCCCGAATCGCATTATTATGGCTCGCGACAATTACATTTTTGTGAGCTTTCAGATCTTCTAAAATATGCGCAGCATAAAAGGGAACAAGGCGATCATGAACCTCCTTGAGGGTTTCACCTTGCGGCACCGGATGATTCCAGGCTCGTCGGAGTTTACGCACCTCTTCTTTGCCATGAATTTCAACAGCTTCCTGTTTGCTCTTACCTTCAAAGACGCCGTAGTTCCTTTCGGTCAGCACTTTGCTCTCCACTACTTCCACGGCATTGGCTTGAAGTTCATCAAGGATATGACGCAGTGTCTCTTTGGCTCTCGAGAGGTCAGAGGTATAGGCTTTTTGAAATTCTATATCGCGAAGGAGGGTCGCCGCATGGCGAGCTTGCGCACGGCCCTTGTCATTAAGCGGGACATCTGTTTGTCCACTAAAAAGTCCCAGTGCGTTCCATTCAGTTTGTCCGTGTCGGACCAGTACAAGATAGGCCATAGATTAAGCCTTATTACCGCTATTAAAAATAGTCTTATTAGCGATTTTACCTTCTTCATCAACCGTATACATATACACTTCACCCGTACCAATTTCTAACTTATGTACTGCCTCATCCGGCATTGCCTCTAAGTGCTTTACCAATGCCCGCAGGGAATTGCCATGAGCGGCAATAATCACATTTTTTCCCTTTTTGAGGTCGTGGAGAATAGTTTCCTGGTAAAAAGGGACTGCCCGAGCATGCACATCTTTAAGAGTCTCGCCACCAGGGATAGGATGGTCCCAGGCCCGACGAATCTTATGAAATTCCTCTTCACCCATCTTTTCTTGGGCATCCCATTTGTTCAGGCCAGTGTAGTCGCCATAGTGACGCTCATTAAGCGATTCGTGAGCCACGGTCTCAAGTTCGACGTTTTCCAGATGCTGTTTAATTTCTTCCAGCGTTTGCTGCGCCCTCATCAGCTTTGAAGTATAGGCCTTGTGCAATTGGATATGCGCACCTTCCAGCGCCTGGGCAGCGGCCTTGGCTTCAGCCTTGCCTTGATCTGTCAGGGGGACGTCATGCCAGCCTGTCCATTTGCCTAGGGCGTTCCATTCACTTTGTCCGTGTCGTATCAATACTAAATATGCCATGGTGTTCTCTGATTAACAGATTGTAGTATATACCTCTTTGACTACTGGTCAACACTCGCTTAGTTTGGGCGAGTGCGGCGCAATTTCACATGCTTTTGGTGGCGTTCGGCAAGCAATTCACGATGACCACCCACTAATTGCCCGAGTTTCACCCGATCTTGAGTAGCCACCAAGAACAGTGCAACCCATTGCGACAGGCTCAGCTGCGCAGGGGAGGCATCAAGGGCAATCTGGAGGCGCTTGGCAGCAACATCGAACTCTAGGGTGCTCAGGAGAGGGGAGAGCGCTGCTTTGACCGTGGGCTTGTGGGCGTTATAGGTATAGGCAATAAAATCTTTGTACATGGCGAGGTCGTTTTTAACCACCAGACTTTGTGGCCTTTTTGTCACAGCTAAAAGCACCGAGGTCACCCTGGGTACAGGTGTGAAGTCGGTTCGTCGCAAGCGGTGCAGGATACGTGTCTCGAATTCTGCACCAAGTGTCATGGCCAGCTGCGCGTTATATCCTTCTGCTTTGGGGATTATCTTTTTGGCAAATTCCTCCTGCACAATAAGATACGCGGCCGTCGGTGGGGTAGGGGACTCGGTCAGCTTGCGCAGAATATCTGCGCTAAGGTTAAAAGGAATGTTCGCAAACACTTTATAAGGTGTGCGAGGCAGCGGAAGAGACAAGAAATCAGCCTCGCGCACCACCACATTTGTATAATGCGCTGTATTTTGACGCAAGTGCGTGACCAACTGAGGGTCTATTTCCACAGCCACCACAGCATGACCAATTTCAGCCAAGAGGGCAGTGACCGCGCCTTTACCAGCACCAATATCATAGATTGTATCAGGCGGGCCAATGTCAGTTTTGGCAAGTAACAAGCGAATAAGGGCTGGGCTGCGCAGAAAGTTTTGCGAAAACCGTATGGAATTTTTCATCACCACTCCTCACGGGGTAAAACTGGCCAAATTACGCGGATAAAGTGCCTCTAGTATGTCATGAAATAATAATGGAGTCGATGCAGCATTCACAAATGACAGAACATGTGTATACTGTGTGTAGCAAGCAGCGACTCGTCACCGAGTTGCTGCTTCTTTTTGTGAAAAATAATCGCTACCCCGGTAGCTCAGAAAGATACATGAGTGGGCGAATTACACAGACGAACACAAATCGACATCGCGGGTATCGCGGCCTTTGAATATGCGGGGCATCAGACAGCCCAAGTGCCTCAGAATCAAGAGATTATCTTGGTGGCGCCTGGCTTTTTGCGGGGCGCCTCACCCGAAGGAAGTACTGTCGACCAGTTGGCCAGTCAGATTGCCGCCGCCTCCCTAGGTAAGGTGGTTACTTTCGACCCTCGGGGCGGTCACCTGAGCAGGGGGAAGAAGGAGTTATATTCTGTCCCCCAATACGTCAGCGATATCGTAGAAGTCACTGCCCATTATGCCAAAAAGGGATATGAAACAGTAAGTTACGTCGGGTATAGCATCGGCGGGGTCGCTACCGCCCGGGCAGTGGCGAAGTCACCGCTTACGGTGCGCTCGCTTGTGCTCATGCAAACCCCGCCCCAGCCGACTGATCATCTTCACTATCGCAAATTCGCACCACTTTTCCGTCCCGAAGATGATGAGCCTGGCAAATCACATGTGATGTATGACGATCAAGAAAACGCCGTCCATATTCCGCATAATATGCTTGCAGAATATGGACGGCTAGGCAAGGTACACACTATCCTTGAAGGTCTTCGCGAACAAGCCAACCCGCCTAAGGTACTTTATCTGTGGAGCAAGCGTGACCGACATGTACGGCCAGCAGCCATTCCCGCACTCGTGGGCACCATCGAAGAACTCACGGTCCACGAAGTTCACGACGTAAAGCATGACCCCAGAGAGCCAGAAGCCGTCCGCCAACTTGCGCAGCCAGCAATTGCCTGGCTCAAGAGTGAATCCCTGGTAGTTGCGGCCTAAAGCAACCTACTTCTGAGCGGTAACGTTCACCATCCACTGGATGCCGAATTTATCAGTCAGCATGCCAAACTTGTCACCCCATGGGGCATTTTCTAAAGGCATAACAACTGCGCCGCCCTCAGCCAATTTTTCAAAGTAGCCAGAAAGTTCGTCGTCATTATCACCGCTCAGCGACATGCTGATGGCTGCGCCAGGTTGGAATGGCATACTGTTTGGGGTGTCAGAAGCCATAAAAGTAATGCCATTGTCAGCTTCGAGCATTGAGTGCATGATCTTATCCTCTTCACTAGGATCTTCTGAAGCGTGGTATTCCTTAAAGGTGTGTAACTCCAGCGTCCCACCAAAGACCGTTTTGTAAAATTCCATGGCACTGCGTGCGTTATCTTTAAAACTAAGGTATGGATTGAGTCGTGATTGCATAATGAATTCTCCGATTAAAATGGCTACAACTTAGTATACTGCGCGAGGCTGCTAGGCGCCGAACTTATTGACCAGCAGGCTAAAGTCGAGCAAGTCGATGCGGCCATCAGCATTAATGTCAGCTCGGCCAAGGTTAGGGCCGATTTGGCCAAACTTAGTTGCCAACACACTGAAGTCAACTAGATTGACCTGGCCATCCTGGTTAATATCTTCTTTAAGATTCTTGGTGGAAATAGTACTCACCGTGCTACTCCCAACATTGCCGGCTGCGTCGTAAGCTTTGGCCTGTACAGTGTGGGTGCCATCGGCCAGCGCAATAGTATCAAATGAGAAGGCGTAAGGGGCGCTGGTAAGTGTGCTCTTGAGTTGGCCATCAACATAGAGCTCAACCTTCGTCACCCCTATGGAGTCAGTAGCGGTTGCCGTAAACCCTTGAAGACCGACTAACACCGGAGCTGAGGGCACAGCCAAAGAAACTGTTGGGGCCGTAGTGTCGGGAGTGGTGAGTGTGAGCGTACCGTTCACCAGGGTTGGATTAGTGTACACACCGTTGAGTGTTGTATTACCAGCCAGTTGAATGGTGGTTGAACCAGAACCAACTAGGGCTTTGAAGCGCACCTTGGACAGGATTGTATCAACCGTCACCCCACTTGGCGCAAAGGTACCGCGAGTCAGCACGACTTTGCCGCTGCCGCCGGTTTGTGGGCCAAGTTCCAGGTCAAAGAGCGATGCCGTACCATCTAGGCTCACAAATTCGAGTTTGGTTTGGTCATAGGTAAGTGTGGCCGTAGCCCCGTCCGCCGAAGTGCCTGGAGTAAAGCGCACCGCCACCTCTGCAGTACTGCCCAAAGGCGCGGTAAGGGTTGCGGGCGAAATGTATAGTTTGCCACTGGTTGCAACGGTAAAATCAAGTGATTTAGTATTATTAGTCTCGCTTAGCTCATTGGCTACAGCATTGGTGCTGTCAGCAGTGGCCACAATAGTGTGACTACCCGGTTTGGCCGTCCACTGAGCACCATAAGTTCCCGCGTTAGCCGTAAGAGTGGTCGTTGCGCCCGCAGCCAAGCTGGCTGTTGCGCTCTCGTTCCAGGTGACCCGCTGGCCATCTACGGCAAAGCTCACTCCCAATACGCTCCCGGCATCAGTCGGGCCAGTACCTTGGTTCTTCACGGTTGCCGCAAATGTCACTGGCTGCCCAGCCGTGGGTGCGACAGGCGACATAGTGACCGAAGTAACGACCACATCAACGCCTGTTGCGGCCTCTGAACGCGATACCAAATAGACACCAGTAATGGCAAAGATCACTATGAAGGTAATGAGGGCAAGTCGCTCACGGTAGGCAATCATGGTCTGCCGTAGATGCTTGTGAGGAGTGAATTTCTTTTTTTGGTTTCCGCGCATGGTGCCCACTTTTTAGTGTTGCAATACTCTGAGGTGAATATAGCATTAGCAGTTTATAGATACAAGAGGGAAGCGGTGTCGCCTAGAACACAACCCCTGATGCATAGGAAAAGACAAAGCTTTTGGGGGAATGTTGTCCAGGCTCAGTCATACCCCAGACTCGCTTATTGGCAGTGTCTACATAGGCCGATTCCATGTGATAGGGCATGCGATAGCGACTAAGCGAGGAACTTCCGCGCCATTTCAGCAGCGTGCCACCACGGCCGCTACGGCCAGGCACTGTTTCGCTTGAGGAATTGGCAATATAGGTGCCTTTGTAAGAAGCAATGCCCTGGATCGATGAGGCATTGAGCGTAAATGTGCTCGCCGCCGTCACCCGACTAGCCGTACCAAGATGGTGGTTACCATTTAAGTTCCAGCGGGCAATTCTGGTAGCTAATTTTGAGGTTTGATCACGGTATTCAGAAGTGACGAGCTGATTCGCACTACTGTCAAATGAGACAGAGCTGACCCGCGCACTCATTTCACCGTTCTTGTCTGAATAATTCAAGCCAAACCATTCCGAAGAGGGGAGGACTGGCTTTCCATCAGCCACGTAAATATCATTCACATTAAAGACATAGAGGCCAGTGGTACTAGCAACGTACAAATACTGGCCAGCCCAGGCAATGCCACCGGCGTGAGAATTCACCTTGCACATTTTATTGGCACTTTTAGTGCAGGGTTTGACTAACTCCACATGGCGGTATTTTTTAGTCTTCATATTAACCACGCTAAAACGGGCTGCGCTGTTCGCACCGCTTTCGGTCTGACTAGGAGCCGCCAATGGAGGTCGTCCTTCGCTATACCACGAGACCAACAGAATACTGTTATTGCCCCCGTCAGCACCCGTTTGAGCCGAGCCAGAACCAGTAATCCCTTGTGGCTTCCAGCCATTTGCCTCATCACTATCGCGCCAACAGAAATAGTTATAGCTCACGTTCATTTTGGATTGTGCCTCCCAAGCCTTGCGGCAGGCTTCACCAGTATCTAGGGAAGTACTCGCCGAACCAGCCAGGTTGGCAATATTAGTGCGGCCATAGCCTTTGGCTTTGAATTCGGAAAGGTTATAGGCATAGCGGTCCATTGTATGCCGAGGAGCTGCGGCAAACACAGCAATGACCACCGAGGCAACAACCACCACAAAAAAAGCACCTAAAGCTAAGAATAGATTTCGGCGCCGAGTCTTATTTTTTTGTGATTGCCGCTTGGGCTGACGTTTTGTCGCAGATTTGCGAAGAGGGGCTGTTTTTTTCTGTGGCATAGAGTACGCCTTTATTGGTTATGTTATGTTGACAATAGCGCATTGCACGCGGACACGCAACCTGGCTCTGTTGCCTTTTTGGGGTGCACTGCTACAATAAGCGTAAACGTTTAAGGGTAACAAAAATGAAAAATAATCTCGAAGCACCAGACTCCAAAGAGGATAATCTTACTCCCTCTGAAAATGAGCAGCCGCATGAACCTCGCCACGCCACCATTGATCTGGATAAAGAAGTAAAAAAGGACGAGGAGCCAACCGCAGCGACCGAAACCACTTTTGCGCCAGACCCTCCCAAAAGAGGCAAATTCGCTCGTTTTTGGCAATGGTTCCCAGATCACAAAAAGGTCTCAATTCCTCTTTTGCTCGTGCTGGTCGTCGCAATTCTCGCAGCTATTCCGTTCACTCGCTATAAGCTGGCTGGACTAGTGTGGAAACAAGAGTATCACGTCCAAATTATTGATGCTCAGACTAAAAAACCAGTCTCCAGTGCAACTGTACGACTGGCAACGCTGCAGGCAACCACTGACTCCAAGGGTGAAGCTCATTTTAAACTACGCAGCGGTAAGGCAAGCCTTGAAACAACTAAAAAGTATTATAAAACCGATACGGCAACGGTACTCGTGCCCATTTTCAAGCAAAAACAAGCGCCACACCAAATCGCCCTGACCGCCACTGGCCGCCAAGTACCTATAAAGGTAGTGAACAAAGTAACTGGCAAGCCAATTGCTAAAGCCACCATAAAGGCGGCTGAGACGACCACTCTTACTGACGAAAAAGGCCTTGCCACGATTGTGTTGCCAGCTGACAAACAGACCGTCAGTGGGGAAGTCAGCGCCGACAACTACTTATCCAGCAAAAACACCATCCAAGTAACCACGCAGACTGTTGATGCCAACACTATCCGGCTCGCTCCAAGCGGCAAACTTTACTTCCTTTCCAACAAGACTGGCAAGATTGATGTAGTGAAGACTAATTTAGATGGAAGCGACCGGCAAACAGTCTTGGCCGGCACTGGCTTTGAACGTAATAACGAAACAAGTCTGCTGGCCTCGCGCGACTGGAAATATTTACTCCTCAAATCAGTTCGCGACAGCTCAGGCAAAGCCAAACTTTATCTACTCGACACCACTACCGACAAGCTCACTGCCTTTGACGAGGGGAAAGTTACCTTTACGCTCATTGGCTGGCACAACCATCACTTCCTTTACTCCGTCGAGCGTGATGAGCTCAAAGCTTGGGAAAACAACCGTCAGGCCGTCAAGAGCTACAATGCCGAAACCGGCCAGCTCGCTACCCTTGACCAAGCCCAAGCCAGCGGGACGGCCGATAAGTACGCAGCCCAAACATTTGCCAATTTCTATATTCTGCCAAATACGCTCGTCTACACGGCAAGCTGGTACTATGCGGTTGCCCCGGACCCTACCATTGATGGCAAGGTCAATAGTATCCGCGGTATCAACCCCAATGGCCAAGACAAGAAAGATTACAAAACTTTTGACCCGCTCGTCATTTATGAATATATGCCCGCTCGCCTCTACGCACCACAGGAGCTTTATTTCCAAACACATAACCGTGCAGACAATAAATCAAACTTCTATGAATTCGAAGATGGAACGGTCAAAGCAGCCGGAAATGTGAACCGCGACACCTTTGAAAAAACCTACCCCACATTCCTTATTTCACCTTCGGGTAAACACACTTTTTGGACAGAGGAGCGCGATGGTAAGTACAGCCTCTTCGTCGGAGACCCCAAAGGCGAGAACGAAAAACAAGTAGCCAGCAGTAGCGAATACCAAGCATATGGATGGTATAGCGACGACTATCTCCTTGTGTCCAAGAAGGGAAGTGAGCTCTTTATCATGCCCCTGGATGGCTCAGCACCGCTCAAAGTAACCGACTACTACAAACCACCCGTTACCTTTAGCGGCTATGGGTACGGGTACGGCGGACTATAGGAGAAAATATGGGCAAGGATAGCCACAGCCAAAAAGGATTCAGTGTTGTTGAAATATGCCTGGCGCTTGCCCTCTTTGCAATCATCGGTTTTGTCGGCTGGCAGGCATGGCAGAGTAGAAGTGGGGGACGACCTATCAATAAAAGTGCGGCCCAGACTAACCAGTCAGTCAGTAATGGCCCACCAGCCGGTTTTACCGTCTACGAAGATGACTTTCTGCGTTTTGCATATCCCTCGGATTGGAAAGTCGAGAAGCAGTACACCTTTAGCGATGCCTACGGTGCATTACTGGTGAATCTTAAGTCACCCATAGATAAGTCGATGCGCTCCGCCGACGGTGCCGATGATCTGTATTTTAGTGGGTCAATCCTCGTGGCCAAAAACTCTCGCTTTAGTACAACCTGCACTCATTGCGAGATTTTTGCTACTGATAAAGTCTCACCCAAAGATCCGGCCAGTGACGGCGCGTTGGCCGTGGTTGCCGCACCCGGACAAACCCTACCAACAGCGCTCACTTATACTCGAGACACTCACACTTTCGGCAACGCAAATTACGATAACGGCTTTGTAGTCGGCCAGTCATACGTCGGCCAGGTGAGCGGAAGCTTCATGTCTGGCACAAGCGCGTTCACCGCCCTCACCAGTGGTGAAGCGTTCCAGGCCACCATAATCTACCAACAACTCTTGCAGATTATTCCCACTATCGAAGTGAAGACCAGTGCATTGCCCCAATAACTTCAAACTAGTAGAGATAGAAGAAGCGGAAGAGTCGGATCAAAATCACATACCAGTGGAACAATACGATCCAGCCAGTCAGTGAAAGAGCGAAGGTCCGAAGGAGTTCGAGAATGGTTGCCGCTTGAGTAATGGGCAGATCATGGCCAAACAACATACGTATTGTAGGAATGAGTAAGACGAGGGAAACCAAAATAGCCAAACCAAGCACAATATGCCAACCGACGCGAAGCGCAAAGTAGCGCCGCAAAGGATGATGCACTACATTGCCGGTTTCAGTTACTGAGATCTCACTTTCGGTCGAGGCGGCTTCTCGGAAGAACGACACTACTGTGTCAATCCCCTTATAGACCATAGCCCCGACCAGGCCCCAAAGCAGGGCAGTGCCGGCAATCGCCGCAATATTCCCGTTGAGCACGGCATCTAGCGGATTAACAAAAGTCAGTGTGACGGCCGTCGCCCAGAGTGGTGCGTCATCACCAAGAAGATTGGGTAGCACAGTGCCGGCGTCGTGGCTCAAGACCGCGACATGGAAGAGGATAATACCCGTGCCTAGTACTGCATACCAAGCCAAACCTCCCCAGCCAGGAAGTAGGTAGAAGAATAGCTTTCGGAGTGCAGAGGATGACGATTTCATTGCGTTAGCTTTATTATATAGTGCAGGGACATAGAAAATAAAGAAAACTCTTTAAATTAGGGGCATATGATCTACACAGTACCGGTAGAGCTATGTTATTGTTATGCTTAGGTAGTATTCATGAAGAAAATTGCAAAGCTTGTTAAAAAGTCCGGCTCTTGGATGAGTCACAATCCACGTTATAGGATTGTATTAGTGGCTGCCATATTTGCAATTGCGGGCGTCACTGCACTTGTACTTGTGCGTGCAGCCGGACCATCCATATCAATTGACTTGTGCGAAAACACACCCGTTCAGGGAGAAGCTTACATCGGGCACGACCACCCTAATACTTCTTGCGGGCATTATGTCTCTTTCGGCTATAATCCACCAACTAATGTCACTGCTGCTATGTCGCCAGCTGCCACTGGCATTGAGCGACCAGTAGACATGGCCAGTAGTAAGGTGCCAGGGGATAAGCGTCTCTTTATCGCCAGTGAACTTGGCAAAATTCATATTTCATATAACAATGACGGCTCTAGCGTCAGTAACAATGTTTTTTTGGATCTTAGTTCAAAAGTACGGTATGACGGTAACGAGCAAGGCTTACTTGGGCTTACCTTTGACCCGAATTATGCTTCCAATGGCTACTTTTATGTGAGCTACGTGCCCAACTCTTACAAGGGTAACTTTAACGGCCAGAATGTCGATTATGGTGATCGAATTATTTCGCGTTTTACCCGGAGCAGTACCAACGCAAATGCAGCTGACCCCAATTCGGAAATGGTCATTATGGGCTGGGACATGCCAGCAGCTAACCATAATGGGGGAGCTTTGCAGTTTGGCCGGGATGGCTATCTTTACATCTCAACAGGTGACGGTGGTGGCGGTGGCGACAATCACGGCGACAACTGTGGCTATGGCAATGGACAATGTCTCAATACGATCCTGGGCAAGATCCTGCGCGTGGACGTCAATGGTGCGAGCACCGCACAACGCTACAAAATACCAAACGGCAACCCATTTGTGGGCCGTGGCAAATCAGAAATATGGCACTATGGCCTCCGTAACCCATGGCGATTTAGCTTTGACCGCAAGACCGGCGACATGTTTATTGGTGATGTTGGCCAAGAAAACTGGGAAGAAGTTGACTTTGCGGCCAATGGCGTGAGCGGCAAGAACTTTGGCTGGCGCTGTTTCGAAGGCACTCACACCTACAACACCGGTGGTGGCGCAAGCTGTAGTGGGCTGACTGGTCCAATCTACGAATACGATAGCAACAATGATGGATGTTCAGTATCAGGGGGCTATGTGTACCGTGGCGCGAAATTCCCAGAGTTTGATGGCATCTATATCTTCAGCGACTTTTGTAAGAGTAATCTCCGGCTCCTCGCCAAGAATGTGAATGGCAGTTGGTCACTTAAGCAGACTATTACCACCAACCTTACGAATATTTCAGCCTTTGGTGAGGATATTGATGGTGAACTGTACGTTGCTGCCTTACCAGCTAAGACAGTGTACCGCATTAACATAAGCCACCAATAAGCCTACTGGGTGATCAATAGATAAGGCCTACGCCGTCTGTAAACGAGCGTAGGCCTTTTGCATGTCACTAGAGCTATATTGATGGTCTAGCCTTGCAAAGCGAGTAGGGGAGAGGGCTACGGGGCGCATCTATCTCGTCTGGCGATTCAGGCCCAGTACTACAGCTAGGCTAGGGTACGGTGAGGGCAAGACGCATGCGCACCAAAGTCATATGCTCACGCGCAGCAGGGGACACTATACGCCGTGCAAAGCTTATCCAAGCAAGACGACTAGGTAGTCGCTAGCCAAGAGGAGAAGTAAGAGAAGCCTGCGTCCCTATCCATACAAAAGAGCGGCTGTGGAGCCGCTCTCTGTATACCTCACCGTGAAAAGTCGAGGTTTATTGCTTGGAGGCGATAAAGTCGGTTCGCCAGATGCTGAAGTCATCGAGGCCTACTGTGCCATCGCCATTGATATCAGCCCTGCCCGCTGCCGTCCCAGTCTTCCCAAGACTGTTGCGCAGGATGCTAAAGTCATCGAGTTCGATCAAGCCATCTTCGTTAATGTCCGAGCGAGCCGAGACAAGGGAGAGGCTCCACTTTTGGGCATTACTATTGTTACAGGTGTAGATTTGGATCTGTGTCCCATCGGTTGCACTGGAGGCCTTCACATCAAGGCATAAGCCAGTGTCAGGGTTCTTGATAGTCTTGGCCGTAGTATCGACAACCCACTTCTGGGCACCGGTACCGTTACAGGTATAGAGTTGTACTGCAGTGCCAGGGGCTGCGTTCGTGGTGCCACCCTTGATGTCCAAACAGTAGTTAGAGCCATTGGCGCGGATTGAGCTGTCTGAAGACTGTACCGTCCACTTCTGAGCCGTTGAGCCCTTGACGCAAGTCCAGAGTTGTACCTTGTTTTCGTTTGCTAGGGTACCTTGGTTGTTATCAAGACACTTGTTTGAAATAGCCGAGACAAAGCTTACTCCGGTACCGCCTGTTGGTGGGTTTGGATTTGGCGTAGGAGGATTAGTGTTCGTGTTGTTCACATTAACCGTTCTGGTTGCCGAAGAGGTATTCCCAGCCGCATCAGTGGCCTTGGCCGTAATAGTGTGGGTACCATTTGCAACTGTCTTACTATCCCAGTCTAGGAATTCGTATGGCGCAACCGCTTCGGTGTGAGCAAGCGTGCCATCTACCAGGAACTCAACTTTAGAAAGCGTGCCATCATCTGTGGCATTGACCGCGAAGTCAACCAATCCTGAAACAGTAGTGCCGTTGCTGGCTGGTTGCGTAAAGCTTACGGACGGAGGAGTAGTGTCTGCATTTTGACTCGCACAGTTGTCACCAAGGCCTGTAGGAATACAGTTAGGATCAGAGGTCATAATCACACGGTCAAGATCAACGCCTGTTTCGCGGCCAATCATGCGGATGGTGTGCGCACCTGCCTCAAGGTTCACGATAATCTTGGCGTTTACGTCACCGTTTTTCCAACGAACCCAAGTCCATTGGTTGGCCGTAATGCCGCCGTCACCGACTATGACTCCACAAGTGGTGTCATCGATTTCCAAAAAGTACGAGTTGTTGGTGGTATCTGGAACCTTCATGCGGCTCCACACCGTGTAGTCAGCTTTCACAGGTGCGCTAAAAGACATAGTCACTGCGCCCTTCGCGGTTGAAAGGGCCGGACAGGCAGCTTCAGCTCGCTGAGTAGAGGTAAAGCTCAGAGCAATAGCCGAGAAGAGTATTAGGGCAAAGGCTGAGACTGTTGCTGATGTTGCACGCCGCCATGAGAATTTTTTAAGGTATCGCATGACTTACTCCTGGTCCTTCCTATTGTTAGCGTTTGGACTAATGGTCGTGCCAGGCTGTGGAGGTGCAGGGTAGGGGGTGCCGTTCACATCGACGCCGTTATTGACAGGTGGCTGCGGCTGTTGTGGGTATTGCTGTGCAGGTAGGGAAGGCTGTTGCGGTTGCTGTTGCGCGGGGTAGGTGTAGCCAGGTTGCTCAAAGCCTGTTGGCGTCGTGCTGTATGGCTGTGCGGGAGTCTGATCGATCGGGGCGGTGAGGTATTCATTGCGGTTGCGTCGTTTGAAGATGAATACTATGGCGGCGATCAGGAGGAGACCAAGGAGAGTGAAGATGATGATCGGCAGTGGCAGTGAAGACTTATTGGCAGTAGTGAAGACAACGGAGGCAGTTTGGACCGCTGCGGTTTGAATATCGCCATTGGTCGTGATGTCATTGGTTACCCGTACAAGCTGTGATGCGGCTTTACCATCAATTTGGGCTTGGAGCTGGTGGTCACCAGGACTTACATCGTTAAAGCTTACTGCACCGTTGGCATCGGTCTTGCCCTGCATTGGCGAAGAGTGAAGCGTAACTGCGTAGTTCTTGAGTGGTTTCTTGTTCTGGTCCATGACACTCAAGCGGATAGTAAAGCCTTTGGTGCGTATAGTCTGACGAGATGACTCTTCGACATTACCGTCTTGATCTTTGCTAACAACCACATAGGAGTAGGTTTCACCAGGAACGAGGAGGCGGCTATCCAATGCGACTTTGTGTTCAGTGGCAAATTCAGTGTAAGAGGTACTAATACTGAGGTCGGTTCCTACTCCATATTTGATATATACCTGAGTAGGCTTGGTACTCTTAAGTGTAATAACAGCTTTGGTAAATTGAGCGGTCTGTTGGGTAACACTAACCTGCTTCGCGGTGCTCCCAGTAGTAGTGGGGGTAGGCGTTGGAGATGGAGTAGGTGAAGGGGATGGCGTTTGAGAAGTTGGTGAAGGCGAAGGAGACGGTTTAGGGGTAGGTGAAGGACTTGGAGATGGCTTAGGTGTGGGAGTAGGTGATGGTGATGGCTTAGGAGTTGGCGTGGGGGTAGGTGAAGGAGGTGTAGGAGTTGGTGGCGTTGGCGTGGGGGTTACCGGAGTACTAAATGCAATCGTGGCACTCACATTTGCAGGATTTACATACGCACCGTTAGCTGTGGCATTGGCATTACTAAAGGTAAGGTTGGTTGAGCCGCTTCCAGCAAGCGCTTTAAATCTGATTCTGGTAATAAGCGATTTGTTGGCACTCACCCCATTCTCAAGGTCACCACGTACATTTGTTACTGCACCGTTTGTTTGCGAATACTGCAAAGGCGCATTAAAGGCGGAAATACCGTTTGCCGTGTTGCTGACAAACTGTAATTTAGCTGGGTCATAGTTAACCGTGGCCTGTACACCATCAATAGTAGTGCCTGGGTCAATGACCACATCAATATCAAACTCGTTACCTTGCTGAACGGTCGTTGTCTTTCCAGACCGGTCGGCAATATAAATTGTGCCCGTCGCGGCATTAACGAGTTGGAGGGCGGCAAAGCCACCGATTACGGCGAAGGCCGTGATTGCTATAATGAGTTGTAGTGATTTGTATTTGCGCATTTATTCAGTTCTTTTGAATAAAGATTAGCATTATCTATACGAAGCCCGCAAGTCATAATTTCTTTTTTAAAGACTGAACCATAAAAAAGAACCGCATGAGAGCGGTTCTTATAAGTGCTATTCAGGGGTTATTCGCTTACTACCGTAATGTGGTACGTGGTATCGCTATAGTTCTGGAAGTGATACACCAGCGTGTAGTGGTCATCACCATCAAACTTGAACAGGGAGGCATCAATAGTGTCAGTCGCCATTGGCGAATACTGAAGGCGGAATTTGGGAAGTGGCATTGTTTTCTCATACATACCGAGTACAAGCTTTGCCATCCGCCTGGGCCGAAGCACAACGTTCCCAATAACATCCGAGCCATTCTTGGCTAAGCGTGTTGTTCTTCTTGAGGTGGTAATGTTGCGCATAAAGTGGCTCCCACTTAATTTTAGTTCGTTTTGTTGTGTTTATTGTAATGGTGATTGTAAGACAGGGGTCCTACTGCTATCCTAAGCAAGTATCAAAGAGCTGTTATACAACTTACTCTTTTCTAATGATACTTGTTCTATTCGGAACATGTCAAGAGTAAGAAAGTGCCCACATGAAATACTTCAAAAACGTTGAACTCGCCCGTATATACCACATCTCAGAAAAATCTGTGCGCAATTGGATTGAGGCCACAGAAGGTGGAAAACTCAATTTAGAGCTGTTTGATAAGAATGGTCGGCGTTATATTGCCAACAACAACAAAAACCACCTTCTTATTACCGAGCTTGTCCAAAAAGGTCAGAAGTACAAGAACAGCAGAAGCCAGAAGACAATCGTACCCACCCCTGAATTTTACGAACTTTTTAATGAAAAGCAGGTACTTGATATTATTTCGAGTATCGACATCCACCGCGAAATACCTTCGCAGTACGGCTATTTCGATGGCGGCGCAACTTATTGGGATAAGTACTCCAAGAAGCTCGTTGAGGAAGAAGCTCCAAATCTTCTTAATAGTACGCTGCAGCTCCTGAAAGACAACTACGCGTCTATCCTCAGATACTCAGGCAATCCGCAACGCGTCAATGTGATTGATCTTGGGGTAGGTAATTGTTTGCCTATCCGCGATTTTCTCGCCACACTGCACAACCAAAAACTACTCGGAAGCTATGTCGGTCTCGACCTAAGTCCAAATATACTCGAAATTGCCCAACAGAACTTGGCTGAATGGTTCAAAGGCGAGGTGACAATGGAGGCCCACGTCCGCGATATTTGTTATGAACGGTTCGAGGACCTATTCAGAAGAAAACCGCACGACGATGAAGCAGAAAAGAGTTCAGCAAACATTGCCTTTTTGCTTGGAGGTACGCTCACTAACGTACGACGGCCCGACCATGCCCTGCAAGTGATCAATGACAGCCTAGGCCGAAGTGACCTCTTTGTGTATGCGCTCAAGCTCGACTCCGAAGCCTCGCGCCGCTATTTTGACTTTGATGTAGAAGCTAAAATCCAGCACCTTACCAAATTGGACCGCCTCCCGCTTGATCTACTTGGCATTGAACCCAGTATGTACGAAGTGGAACAATTCTTTGACCCCAAGAAGAGGAGTCGCCTTATCCAGATCCGCCTCAAAACCGACCTTTCAATCAGCTTTACTCCAAGATATGGCAGCCTGCACCTAACTAAAGGCGAGCAGATTCTCTTGTGGCGTTCGTATCATCAGAGCGGTATTGAAGTAATCAACCAGCTTGATCGGGCTGGCTTTGATGTCCTCCAGGTCACCAAAAGCTTGGACAAAGAGTATCTCTTGACCATTTCCAAGATAAAGACAGGGATTAATCAGTAGTACTGGTTCGATTCATCAACGCACCTAGAAGTTTGCATCCAGTAGCCATAAGCGGCATAATGGACTCGATAGAACGTGGCGGATAGCCTTTTTCAATGAAATCGATTTCACTTTTTTGGTACCAACGGCTGTGCGAAGCAACTATATTTGTAGGGGCGTTGCTCTTTGTACTCTTTGGCGCAGCCGCCCTGACCGGCAATAAAACATTGCCCCTGCTCGTACCTGTGGCAGCAGCCAGCATCGCTGGCGTCTCAGCCGTAGTAGCCGGGATTGCACGTCTGCGACCACCAGCGCAATTAGCCATGGCCGGTGCCGGCGTCTATGCCTGTCTCAGCATGACTATTTTCACTCTTATTGTCAGTACCGGCGGTGTATTGTCACCCTTTGTTGCCTTATGGCTACTTGTCTCTCTTATCAGTGGGGTAGCCGGCCTGGGGGGAATAATCTTCATTCTATGGGTAAATGTACTCTACATTGTTTTTTCATTGCTCCTGGGCTGGTGGTCGCGACCGGTTGGCGAGCTAGCCGCCATATTCCTGGCTAGTCTTTTGCCACTCGGGGTGAGCTTTTTGCTCTGGCGTCTGAAGTTCTTTAGTGGCGCCCGTCGCGACGAACAGCTTTCCCATTTAACTGAGCGCCTGACTCGCGAGGCAAGTAAATCGGCAATTATTATTAACGCCATTGCCGACGGCGTGATAGTGGTCAGTAAAAAAGGAATTGTCCAACTGATTAACCCAGCGGCCCAGCAAATCACCGGCTGGGAACAGAGAGAGGCGGTTGAGCTCGCGTATCAATCGGTGTTGAAGCTTTCTACCGCCCTGGATAAACCACTGCCTGGCGAAGATCCAGTGCAACATGTACTTACCAAAAATGAGCCGCTTGTCAGTAATGACCTTATGCTCACCACCCGGTCGGGCAAAAAAGCGCTCCTCTCGTTAGTGGTGTCACCAATCAGTAGCGGCGACGAAGCAGCTGGCGCCATTGCCGTTTTTCGTGATGTGACCAAAGAAAAAGCCGAAGAACGCGGCAAGGCCGAATTTATTTCAACCGCGAGTCACGAGATGCGCACACCAGTGGCCTCTATTGAAGGCTACTTAGCGCTTGCCATGAATCCCCAGGTGGCCGTGATTGACGAAAAGGCTCGGTCATACCTTGCCAAGGCCCATGAAGCCACTCAGCACTTGGGCCGCCTTTTTCAAGATCTCTTAACCATTTCCCGCGCCGAGGACGGCCGCCTTACCAACAATCCTCAACTCGTGGATGTGGTCGCGTTTGTACAAAAACTCTGGGAAGGACAACGACCCAAAGCCCAAACTAAGAACCTTCAATACATGTTTGCACCTCTGCAGGGCCATGGCAATGCCGTGTCCGTAAAGGTAGTGCGACCAATCTTTTATGCCAGTATCGATCCAGACCGCTTGAGTGAAGTGGTGAACAACCTTATTGATAACGCCATTAAATATACTGCTGAAGGCTTGGTTCTCGTGGATGTCACGGCTGACGCCCAAAACGTGACCATTAGCGTCAAAGATAGCGGCATTGGCATTGCCAAAGAAGACATTCCTCACTTATTCCAGAAGTTTTACCGCGTTGACAGTTCTTACACCCGCGAAGTAGGCGGTACTGGCCTGGGCCTCTTTATTAGCCGACGGATCATGGAGCAGAGTGGGGGGCGAATCTGGGTAGAAAGCGAAGCCGATAAGGGCAGCACTTTCTTTGTGCAAATACCGCGCATCGATAGCGAAAAGGCTGCTTTCCTTCGTCAGCAACTTTCGCCAGGGCCTGCGGCAAGCGAGCCAACAGCAGCACCACTGCCCAGTCCCCAGCCAGCTGCTCCAACCTCGAGTGTCCAGCCGACGCAACAGATACCCACAGCGTAAGAATTATGTGGTATGCTAAAGGCAATTAGATATTCATCGGAGATGCTATGACTAAAATCCTTCTCGTCGAAGACGACAAAAGCTTACGTGAAATATACGGCGTCCGCCTGTTTGCAGAAGGCTACGATGTCGTGTCCGCTGGCGACGGAGAAGAAGCTCTCGCCCTGGCAATCAAAGAACGACCGTCACTCATCATCACCGATGTAATGATGCCTAAGATTAGCGGTTTTGACATGCTGGATATCCTTCGCTCAACCACCGAAACCAAAGACATTAAGGTGATTGTGATGACCGCCCTTGGTTCTGAAGAGAACAAGGATCGCGGCGAGCGCCTCGGCGCTGATAAATACCTCATTAAGTCCCAAGTTGGCATTGAAGATGTTGTGCACGTGGTGCATGACCTGCTTGGCGATCAACCACCCGCACCAGCTGCTCCGCCGGCTGCCGCAGCGACTTTTGGCATTCCACCAATGGGCAGCCCCGCACCTGCAAGCATGCCTCAAGCTCCACAACCAGCCAGGCCTCAGCCGGTTGCTCCCACTGCACCAGCACCATTTCCTACCTCTACCACGCCACCAGCTGCAGCACCTGTTGCTTCTACGCCTGGCTCTCGCCCTGGCATGATCTCCTCACCAGCGTTGCCCGCACCCGGCACTCCAGCGAACCAGCAAACCATCAACCCACAGCCCATGGGTAATCAAACTGCAACCCCTAGCTCCGCCAGCTCAACCCAACCTGCCGCCCGCCGCACACGAATCATCGAGCCTATTACCGACCCAACCAAGCGTGTTGATATTCAAGCATTGGTTGATAAAGAACTTGAAAAAGAAGGTGGCAAACCAATTGCCACCGCTGCCGATGAGCAAAAAGTTGTTGACGGACAGCTCGATAACTTTGCCAAACGAGGGGAATTACCTCCAGTGAATCCCCCACAAACACCAGCTTCGCCACCAACCGCTCCACCACAGGCACCAACACCTCCTGTCGCCCAGTAACTATGGCCGAAGATTCTACCCGACTCAGTAAACTCCTTGCCATTCATCTCGGTGTTGGCCGTCGTCAAGCCGACCTCTACATTGAGCAGGGCCGCGTGACCCGCAATGGCAAAACGGCCGTGCTCGGGGAACGAGGTGATCCCAGCGACACCATCACCCTTGATGGCAAGCCCCTTACGTTGGCCCAAAGCCCTGTATTTACGTATCTGCTGCTGAACAAGCCACCTGGCTATGTGTGCAGTCGCCGTCAACAGGGTGATGCCCCAACCATATATGCACTACTGCCAGACGAATACCATAATCTTCAACCTGTTGGTCGGCTCGATAAAGACTCCTCAGGACTTCTTATGCTCACCAATGATGGTGACACTGCTTTACGCATGACTCATCCTCGTTTTGCCAAAACCAAACAATACGAGATCGCCCTGGACGCACCCCTTGCACCATTACACCGCCAGATGATTAGCGACCATGGCATTGCCCTGCCAGATGGCATAAGCAAACTCCAGCTCGAGCGTATGACCGAAGGTGACGACCGTCAATGGCGCGTGGTCATGCACGAAGGGCGTAACCGCCAAATCCGTCGTACTTTTAGTGCGCTGGGCTATACAGTTGGCAAATTACACCGAACAGCTTTTGGCGCATACCAGCTCCAGGATCTTCCGGCCGGCCAATGGCAAGCTATCCCAGCGCCTTCGATATAGCTTTTTTACCTCTGTTATGTTAAAATAGGCAATTAATGAGCACGAAACTCCCTACAGTCGCAATTGTCGGTCGGACCAATGTTGGAAAATCCAGCCTTTTTAATCGTCTGGTTGGTTCACAACAGGCTATTGTGGCTCGTGAAGAGGGAACAACGCGCGATCCAGTCATTAGCAAGACTACCCATGGCGCGCATACCTTCTGGCTAGTTGATACTGCCGGACTCAAATCACCTGAAGACGAATTTGAAGCCACTATTCAAGAACAAATCGTTGAAGCGGCCGAAGCGGCCGATGTGATCATGGTAGTAGTCGAAGCCGACAAATTCCCCGATGATGAAGACCGTGCCGTGGCCAAAAAAGCCCTGCGTTCTAAAAAGCCAGTGGTACTTGTCACCAACAAAATTGACCGTGCCGGCCGATTGAGCCTGGATGAATTCAAACGTTTAGGCATCAAAACAGTTGTGGGTACTTCGGCGCACCATGGCTTAGGAGTGAGCGAACTGCTTAAAGCCGTGACCGAACACATTCCCGAGCGCCACCCCCAACCAGATGACAATACGCTCCGCATTGCACTTATTGGCCGTCCAAATGTGGGCAAGTCCAGCCTTTTTAACACCCTCGCGGGCAAGCAACAGGCCTTAGTGGCTAACAAAGCAGGCACCACCCGCGACGTGGGTCGCATCCAAGTTCGCTACCACCAACGCGAAATTGAACTTTTGGACACCGCTGGCATCCGTCGTAATGGCAAAGTCGAGCAGGGGATCGAGAAGTTTAGCGTACTTCGCAGTATTCAGGCTATTGAAGAGGCAGATGTCTGTCTCCTGCTTATGGACGTGAATGAATTAAATGTCGCCATTGACCAAAAACTGGCTGGCATTATCAAAGAGGCAGGCAAGGGCTTGATCCTGGTGGTCACCAAGTGGGATGCGGCCGAAGACAAAGACGCCTACACCCGTGACGCCTTGGCGCCGCAAATTGCGCTGCACTACGAATTCGTACCATGGGCACCCTTGATCTTTACCAGCGCCACCACCGGCCAGAACGTTTCCAAACTCTTTGAGCTCGTTACCGAAATTGACGAACGCCGCCGCAAAGAATTTAAAACCACTGAACTCAACCGTTTGCTTAGAAAAGCAGTGGAAAGCCATCCACCCGCTGGCTTTAAACAGCGACAGCCCAAGTTGCGCTATGTGACCCAAACAGATAGCCGCCCACCTTATTTCAGCATCTTTGGCAGCGACCTTAAATTCCTGCACTGGGGCTACCGTCGCTATCTTGAACGCATGTTCCGTGAAACCTTTGACTTTAACGGCACCCCAATCAAACTCTTTTTCCGTGATACCAAAGCTGAAAAGGAAGAAAAGGCCAATGACGACTAAACTACTAATTGGGCTGGGCAATGTAGGGCAGGAGTACGCGAAAACTCGTCATAATGTGGGGTTCATGGCTTTAGATGCTTTTGCCAGCGCACAAGGGCTGCAATGGCAGGAGAAAACCAAGTTCAAAGCCTTTCTGGCTGAATATTCGGACGAGGGAGCCAAAGTCATCCTCGTCAAACCAACTACTTTTATGAATCATTCCGGCGAAGCTGCGCGACTCCTCAAAGATTTTTATAAAATTGAAAACGAAAACATTTTAGTGATCCACGACGAATTAGCTCTGCCTTTTGCTACTATTCGGACGCGTATTGGTGGCAGCGATGCGGGTAATAATGGGGTGAAGTCATTGATCCAACATATCGGCCCGGACTTTGCACGCATACGCGTGGGCATCATGGACGAAGAAATGATGATCATGGGCGCCGCAGACTTCGTCTTAGACCGTTTTGACCCAGAAGAGCTCACAGCTATGGCTCCGCAATTCAAAGCCGTCAGCGGCATGATCAGCGACTTTCTGCATGGTCAGTTCGAAACAACAACCCAACGACATCAAGCATGACCAAGCGGCTCACTCTGGCCATTGATATTGATGAAGTGCTTGCCCAACATAACGCGGGTTTAGCCAAATACCATAACGCGCACTTTGACACCACCCACACAGCTCAAGATTACTTTAGTGACCAATGGAGCCAAGTGTGGAATATATCGAGCGAAGAGGTAGAGGCGCGCATAAAAGGCTTCTTTACCCCTGAAGTGTTTGCCGCTTTCGAACCAGTTCCTCAAGCCTTTGAGTCATTGCAGAGGCTCAAGGAACAGACTCGACTCGTCGTCATCACTGTGCGACGCGCTTCAGTGGTAGAAGCGACTAAAGAATGGCTCGCACTTCATTATCCACATACTTTTGACGAAGTTCATTTTGCACTGAATCGCTGGGAGCCACTGCCGGGCGCACGTAATAAAGGTGAGTTGAGCCGTACACTTGGCATTGATTATCTTATAGATGATAGCTTACACAATGTGGCCGACGCCGCCACTCATGGCATTCCGGCCATTCTTTTTGGCAACTACACTTGGAATCAGTGCCAGAAACTCCCTTCGGGAGTGACCCGAAGCAGCACTTGGCCAGAAGTAGTGCGCTTTCTGCAAAACCACTCAGCCTAGCAGCAGAACTGTTGCCAAAAAAGCTATTGCCAGACGCCTCACTGGCTTCTATGATGGCGGCATCTTCCTCTTTGGCGCTGGGGGAAGTGCATGGATCCATGGTCCTCCGTGAAGGCCGGCTAGTTATAAAAAGAAACCAAAAAAAGAACCCCAGTAGGGGTGGGCACTACTGGGGTTCATTACACCCTTCAACCCACCCACTAAAGGGGCATTAGCGTGACCCACCTCACAACATAAGAGGTCCGCCGGTTAAAGGGATTAGTTTGCAGCTAAGCGCATTTTGACCCCCGAAGGATGTCAGTCGCGCGACGAAAAGTGGAGGGTAGTAACTTAACGAGGCGCACGCTTACCTGCAATCTAACGTGTTAGAATTGGGGGTATAAGGTACGTAAGCAGTGTTTCAGCTTACCAACGCACACTTTACCACACACATCTATTTGTGTCAATACATATTCGCATATAAATCATGGAAATCAATACACTTACTACTAAAGATAAGCTTTTTCAACAGAGGTGGATGAGACTTGCTGATCCACCAGAAAAAGTTTATTATATCGGACAACTTTTCGACCCTGAAGTGCCTGCAATTGCCATTGTGGGTACGCGAAAACCCACCCCTTACGGACAAGAGATGACCACTGCATTAGCCTCGGCACTTGCCAAACGTGGCATCGTGATCGTGAGTGGACTGGCCATAGGTGTTGACGGCATTGCCCATCAAGCCGCGCTGGAGGCAGGGGGCAAAACCATTGCCATAGTAGCCGGTGGACTCGATGCCATCTATCCTCGACGCCACCAAGCACTGGCACGTCAGATCGTGCAGCAAGGTGGGGGACTGATCAGTGAATACCCCATAGGTATGCCTTGTTTGCCGCACCAGTTTATTGCCCGCAATCGTCTGATCGCCACATTGGCTCACGGGACACTAGTGACCGAGGCTGCGACCAAGAGCGGCTCACTGCATACTGCCCAATTCGCCCTCGAAGCAGGCTTGCCAGTTATGGCCGTGCCAGGACAAGCTACTAACCCTTTGGCAAGTGGCTGCTTAAACCTTTTAAAAAGCGGCGCGGCGCTTGTGAGCGGAGTAGGGGATGTCCTCTTTGCCCTCGGCTACAAGGACACGCAAATACCAACACAAATAAGTTTGCTCGGTGAGAACGAGGAAGAAAAAAAGCTCATCACCCTCATGCAGCAGGGGATCCGTGAAGGAGAAGTGCTTTTGCAAAAAAGCGAACTCGAAGCAGCCCGGTTTAATCAGACACTTACTATGCTAGAGATTACTGGAAGGATACGAGCCGTAGGTGGGGATAGGTGGATGCTAGTCTAGGCGATAAGCTCATGGGCAAAAGGATCATCAGCTTGCTCGCCTCCACGAACAACAGCTTCGACAACGCTCAGATCGTTGGCAAGATCAGCGTAAACTTTCACCTGACTCGCTACTGCTAAGGTTATGAGCCTTCCACGCCCGTCTTCATCAGTATCATCGGCATATATTTCGGCAGCCGCATCATAAAACCGCGCAAGCCTCTCCACTTTGCTGGCAGTGGGGCCAGAAACAAGAATGCGAACACACTGCGAACCAACTACATCTAAAAGTGCGCGGCGCGGCGCACCTTCGCCATGCTCCTGCTCATTAGCCGCTAGCTCAGAGAACACGAGAGCAACACGTTCACCAACTTCACCATCTACTCCATGCGAGTCCATATATGCTTGCGCACCTTGGCGAGCAAGATGCACCGACAAAGCGTCATCGGTTATTTGCCACTGGGGACTATCAGGATTATGTGTAGATGGTGTGTATGTTTCGCTCATAGTGATTAAGTAATACCACTACACACCCCAGAAGTCAATTACTTTTAACAAAGGCTTGCAAACTTTCGAAAAGTCTGTACATTATAAAAAGCTTATGGGCAAAAATCTCGTTATTGTTGAGTCGCCGGCTAAGGCGAAAACTATTGCCAAATTTCTTGGGAAAGACTTTACGGTCCTCTCGAGTGTAGGGCACATTCGAGATATCCCGACAAAAAAAGGCAAGGACGGCATACCGCCTGTTGATGTGAACAATAACTTCGCAACTATTTATGAAGTTGACCCAGAAAAAAAGAAAATTATTGCAGAACTTAAAAAAGCGGTCAAAACCGCTGACGAAACCTGGCTCGCAACTGATGAAGACCGCGAAGGAGAGGCGATTGCCTGGCATTTGGCCGAGGTTTTGAAGCTGGATGCCAAAACCACCAAGCGCATTGTCTTTCATGAAATTACCAAACCGGCCATCGAAGCTGCGCTGGAACACCCTCGCACTATCGACCTCAACCTGGTCAATGCCCAACAGGCCCGTCGCATCCTCGACCGCCTTGTGGGCTTTGAGCTTTCCCCTGTAGTACAGCGCAAAGTGCCTGGTGGTCGCAGCGCGGGACGTGTGCAATCGCCAGCTGTACGCCTGATTGTTGAGCGCGAGCGCGACATTGAAGGTTTCACCCCTGAAATCTCCTTTAAGATAACGGCTCAATTTGCGCTTAAAGATGAAGGCATGCTGCACGCCGAACTCAAACAGCGCTTCAAAACCGAAGAAGAAGCCACCGCATTCCTGGAAAAACTCAAACCAGCTATTTTTACGATCAGCGATATCACCCAAACACCTGGCACGCGCAACCCGGCAGCCCCTTTTACGACAAGTACACTGCAACAAGAAGCAGCTGGACGACTTGGCTTTTCAGTCAAGGCCACCATGACTGCAGCCCAAAAGCTCTACCAAGCGGGTAAGATTACCTACATGCGTACCGACTCTTTCAACTTGAGTCCAATTGCCCTCAAAGCAATGGGCGACTACATCAAGGGTAACTTCGGTGACAAGTACTACCAGTCGCGCGTCTTCAAAACCAAAGCCGCCGGCGCCCAAGAAGCTCACGAAGCGATTCGCCCCACAGACGCCACTATTGAACAGGCCAGTAGTGACAGCTATGAACAACGATTGTATGAACTGATCCGTAAGCGCGCATTGGCGAGTCAGATGGCCCCGGCCAAGATGGAGCGGACCACCGCAACCATTACTATCTCGACCGCCACTGAAGTCTTTGAAGCCAAAGGTGAAGTAATTGTGTTTGACGGTTTCTTAAAGGTTTACGACTACAGTAAAAAAGAAGATAGCATTCTGCCACCAATCGAGAGCGGCGATGTACTTAATCTGCAACAAGCGCTTGCCGCTCAGCTCTTTAGCCGCCCTCCAGCGCGCTACAGTGAAGGAAGCTTGGTGAAGAAGCTGGAAGAACTCGGCATTGGTCGTCCAAGTACTTACGCCACAATTATTTCTACTATTCAAGATCGCGGCTACGTCCAAAAAGGCGAAGGCGAAGGCCAGGAGCGTGAAGCCATCCAACTTATCCTCAAGGAGAACGAGATTACCCGCAATGTCGTGAAGGAAAAGACCGGTGCGGACAAAGGCAAACTCGTCCCCACGGCCAGCGGCATGATCGTCAATGACTTCTTAGGTGAGCACTTTACGCAAGTCGTGGACTATGACTTTACTGCTGAAGCAGAAGAGAAGTTTGACCATATTGCTGAAGGTAAAAAAGAGTGGCAGGCCATGCTTCACGACTTTTATACACCCTTTCACAAACTTATCGAAGCCTCAGCGGGCATCACTCGAGCCGAAGCGGCTCAGGCTCGCGAAGTAGGCAACGACCCCAAGAGCGGCAAACCAATCTTTGCCCGTTTAGGCCGTTTTGGCCCCATGGTCCAGCTTGGCGAAACCGAAAGTGAAGAAAAACCACAGTTTGCCTCTATTCCCAATGGCCTCCGCCCGGATACTATTACCCTGGAGCAAGCGCTTAAACTCTTTGAACTGCCACGTAACCTTGGTAAAAACGACGCTGGCGAAGAGATTTTAGTCACCACTGGCCGCTTTGGCCCGTACGCCAAAGTAGGCACTAAGAATATTACAATTAAAGGCCACGACCCCTATACTGTCAGTCGAGAAACCGTTTTGGAACTGGCCGCCGAAGCTGCCAAAGCCGAAGTCGCACGTCACATTCAAGAGTTCCCCAAAGAGAAAATCCAAGTCCTTAATGGTCGCTATGGCCCCTATGTCACTGATGGCAAAACCAATGCCAAAATCCCTAAAGATAAGGATCCAGCCAAACTGACCCTCGAAGAGTGCCAGGAACTGATCAAAAATGCCCCTGCCAAAAAGGGCAAAGGTCGTTTTACTCGCAAGAAAACTGCTAGTAAGAAATAATTCCCTTAAAAATAAAAGCATAAGCATATCTATTTACTGTAAAGTCCATTTCATGCTATAATAATTTTGAACAAGAATATTCTTGACATAAAACGTGACTTATTATATAGTTGAAACATCATCTGCAAAATATTCAACTAGAAGGGACTTTACGGATGGAAGAGTTAGCCTCAACCAATACCTTGGAGGTTCACCAGGTTGTGAAGGATATCCTGGAGACCATCGAACGGGAGCGAGAACGAGAAATCATTGCTCGACGCTTTGGACTCTATGACCGTAAAGAGACCCTCGAACAGATCGGTGAACTGCTTGGTATCACCCGCGAACGCGTCCGTCAGCTTGAAAAGGCCATCATGATCCGCCTTAAAGTTTCAGCTGAACGTGACCTGCCGCACATTACCCAAATCGAAAAACAATTCATCCGTCACCTGCACGAGATGGGTCGTGTTGCTCGTGTCAGCGACCTGGCCGCCCGTGTCTGCTCCCAGCAGCAAAATGACTGCGACCGCGCTCACGTCGCCTTCCTTTCCACCCTTGCGCCAAACCTGGCCATGATCGAAGAGAACGATCACTATCACCACGCCGTAGGCATTGCTGAACACAATGACGAGAAGCAAATCAAAGACGCAGTGGACGACATCGTAGTGCTCATTAAGAGCCACGGCGAACCACTTACCCTGGAAGAGCTCCACGATAAGCTCAATTTCGAACACCCTGACCACGTGCGCGCCCTCGCCAGTGTCAGTAAGCACTTGGCTCACCTTAAGAACCACTGGGGACTTACCAAGTGGCCACGGGTTAACCCTAAGAACATTCGTGACAAAATCTATGTCATCTTAGGCGACAAGGGCAAGCCAATGCACTTTGAAGAAATTGCCAAAGCCATTCGTGACTCCGACTTTAAGCGCAAAGACGTCACTACTCAGGCCATTCATAACGAACTGATCAAAGACGGTCGCTTCGTGCTTATTGGGCGCGGCATCTACGCACTTAAAGAGTGGGGCTACCGCAAGGGTACTGTTGCTGATATCATCGCCGACGTACTCAAAAAGGCCAGTGAGCCTTTGCACCGTGACGAAATTGTCCGCCGCGTCCTGCAGCACCGTCATGTCAAAGAAACGACCATTTTATTGAATTTACAGGGCAAGCCGCAATTCAAACGGGTTGCCAAAGCAACCTATACGCTTGCCGAAACAGCGTAATGAGTAACGCCGCACAAGAGGAATTTGCGACCTCTGGCACTTTGAGGGAAAATACTACACATGGGCATACTAAGCTGGCTCTTTGGACTTTTTAGTATTTGGTGGGTCTGGTTACCCATTGTCTTTGTGTTGCTGTATTTGACGTACCAGAATCAACGCCGCATTAAACACATCGACAGCATTGACCACGTACTCCTTCTACTAGAAGTGCCTCGGACCAATGATAAAAGAGAAAGTGCAGCTGAAAAGCTTTTTGAAAGCCTGCACAATATTTTGCGTTCCAAAAAGGAACTGATTACCGCTGGCGATCTGCAAGAACACCTCAGCTTTGAAATGGTGGCCATGGAAAAGCAGATCCACTTCTACGTGTGGGTGCCCAAGCCCTTGCAAAACTTTATTGAAAGTCAAATTTACACGCATTATCCCAGCGTCCAAATGCGAGTTGTGCCCGACGACTATGCCGATCGCAGCATTGAAGGGCGAGTGTTTCATTCAGCCGAACTCGGCCTCACCGCCAACCAGGCAATTCCACTCAAAACGTATGACGCCTTTGAAGGCGACCCCCTCATGGCTCTGACGACCACGCTCAGTAAGCTAGAGCACGCCAATGAGGAATATTGGGTACAAGTGCTCATCCGCCCTGTAGATAGCCGCTGGCAGCAGCGCAGCGCCGCCTACGTGCGCCGACTTAAAGGCGGGCAAGTACATTTTGAACTGACCAATGTCTTGAACTTCTTTATGGACACTTTTTTGGCACTGTGGCGCCCCCCACAGCAGAGTAGTGCTGGTTCGTTTGAAATGAGCGAAAAAGATCGTCAAAAGGTTGAAGTAGCTGAACGAAAAGCCACCAAGCCAGGCTTCCAAACCAAGATTCGCCTTGGCTATGTTGGTGATGATGAACAAACTGCCAAAATGCGCACCCAAACGCTTGTGGGCGCATTCAAACAGTTTAATACGCCAGACTTGAATGGACTTACCAAAAAGTCAGAAACATCGGGCAATGAAGCACTGGCCGCCTACCGGTCGCGATTCTTTATCGATAAGGGCTTTGTGCTCAACATCGAGGAGCTGGCCACCATTTTCCACCTTCCCCACGGTGACAGCGAAGATGCCAGTGTCGCTTGGGCCAGTGCTCGCGTCTCTGAACCACCAAGCGAGCTCCCAGCGCTCACCGGACAGCACTACCAGGACAATGATATTAGTGCCTTTGCGGTCACCAACTTCCGAGGTCTGAGCCAACAATTTGGCGTCTACCGCAGCGACCGTGACCGCCATGTCTATATCTTGGGACAAACAGGGGTGGGGAAGTCCAAACTTATGGAACTGCTTGCCCTTTCCGACCTCTATCACGGGCAAGGCTATGCCATTATCGACCCCCACGGCGACTTTGCCATTAACAATCTGTATTTCATCCCACCGGGCCGCATGAACGACGTCCTGTACTTTAACCCTGCCGATACGGCCTACCCAATTGGCTTCAACCCTATGGAGCTTAGTGACCCTGCGTTCAAAGGACGGGTGAGTGCCGAGCTAGTAAATGTGCTGCAACACCTCTTTGGCGATACCTGGAACACCCGGTTGGAATACATGCTGCGCTATATTATGCTCGCCCTGCTTGAAACACCTGGCACCACCATGCTCGACATTACCCGCATGCTGACCGATAGTGCTTTTCGCGAAACAATTATCAGTAAAGTAACCGATCCAGTTGTGCGCGCCTTCTGGCTTGACGAGTTTAATAATTGGAAAGAGATGTACGCCAGTGAGACTGTCTCACCAATTCTTAATAAGGTTGGCGCATTTACAGCCAATCCAATTATCCGCAACATGGTCGGGCAGCCGCAAAGTACCTTTAACCTGCGCCAGATTATGGACGGGGGTAAAATCTTTATTGCGAACCTGTCCGGCGCATTGCTTGGCGAAGAAAATGCCGCCCTGCTTGGCTCACTGTTGATCACTAAAATTCAACAAGCGGCCATGAGTCGTACCGACCCTAACAACCGTCGGCCATTCTTCCTGTATGTGGACGAATTCCAAAACTTCGCCACTGACTCTTTTGTGCCAATCCTGTCTGAATCGCGAAAATACGGCCTCAGCCTCACCATGGCGAATCAATATATTGGCCAGATGTCCCCAGTGGTCCGCGATGCCGTGTTTGGCAATGTAGGCACCATTGTGACCTTCCGTATTAGTCCCGAGGACGCCAACACGCTCAGTAGCTACTTTAGTCCTCGTTTTGAAGCCCAGGACCTTACTGAACTGCATAACCGCAACTTTGCCGTGGCCATGACCATCAAAGGGGATAAGACCATTCCATTTACAGGCACCACGCTGGCATTGCCCTCGGCTCAGCAAAACTATTTGGCCGAGATTATTGCCAATACACGGGCGCACTTTGGCCGGCCTAAAGATCAAGTTGAGCAGCGTCTGCGAGCCGCTACAGCACCGATCATTCACGCCCAGTCTCCTGTCAGCGAACCGCAGACCCCATTGCTCGCGCCGCCAACCCACTTTAGCCTACCAAGTGGTGAAGGGGACGAACGCGTGACCGAAAATGATTATCAGAACAATTTTAGAACAGAATATAATGAACCCCCACGTATTGAAGATGAACAGACTTTAGACGCCAATGCCTACGAAACCAATGCGCCAATTGAAGCCGAGCAACACGAACAGGTATTTCGTATCCGACATCGCTAGACAGGGGAGTAAGCAAACTTTTCTCTGCAGAATGAGGGAAGGAAAGTTCTAAACAAAAATAGAACATTTATACGGCGCATTTTGTGGATTGCTGGAATATAGCCATACGAACATTGCACGAACAATTTGCCACAAATTTGGATTCGTGTGCAGCCAGGCCAAATAAGTCACAAAAGTTTATAACATAAGAAATTAAACACAATATATATAAAGACAGCGTACTCTTACATGCTCCGAATGGAGAGAGTAGCGGCAGAAGTGCGGATTTAGGCTGCGGAAGGCTGCATAGAACGATGCGTCACGCAAAGCGAGCTTATGTCGTACAATGTATATTTTACGACTATGAAGATATAAACATAAGATGATTAATGATACCTTTATATAGACCACTAATCTGACTTACTACTTATTATGCGCATGGCTTTGCTTATAAAAGAAGAGTTATAACAGATAGGGAGAGGCTGTTCGTTCCATTATCATGGGCTAGCAGAATTAATCAGTATCACTCACACACCTGAATTACGCAGCATAATCTATGTCGCATTATAAAACGTCTTTGACTTATCCACAGCACCTTTTGTAATATATATTTTCACGAACTTTTCACGCTTCCCCGCTCCCCTTCACTTTTTTGACTTTCATTAAAAATATATTTTGATATACATACTCATTACCATATCAAAATATATTCTTTAAAAATGCATAGAACACTTTACGAACATGCAGAGTGGAGTGAGAGAGGGGTTACTTTACTACTTGTAGTAAATACGCTCGGCCACCCGCACATCTATATAGTCAGCAGGGGCAATCTTCTTGCTTTCAAAATAAGCTAACCCATTCACTATTTCTTCGGCCTGGGCACGAGCCGATCGCTCCAGATAGACTTTGGCAAAGAACTTACGATCCTTAAGATACACATCTATCTCTTTGGTCGAAGTTGAAGGAAAGACAATCCTGGTAATTACTACTGTATCTTTGGAGGACTGGGCTACCTGACCCACTAACTGACCTAGGAAACTAATTTGACGACTCGACACAACGGGCACGCCTAACTCGGCTGGCACGCCGCTTTCATCATCAATCCGCACCAGACTTTGATCGGTGCCATAGCCATTAAATGCAAAGCTTGTTCCAGAAGCATCCACATAGAATGCATTCGGATCTCGTTTAGTCTGCCACATAAGCACTGGCTTCCTTAGGGTAAGTTTCAGGTGTGGTGACTTATCAAAAAGACCGCGAGATACCTGAACGCTGGCCACTTCCTTGTGACGTGCCATAATATAAGCCGCTAATTCACGTCCGTTCATAGAGGGCGTGAATTGACTTGCCAGGCCACTGTGGGCAAATTCCTTGGCTGTGGCTACGTACGGCGTGGTTGAAGGGCGCTTGGCAGGGTTCGCCGCAAAATCTATCGTAAACGAACTAATGTGGTTCAGATAGAGCAGACACATTGCAGCAAGGATCATGCCCACGGCCATGAGACGTCGAGAACGACGACGTTGCCGTTGGCGTTTGGCCTGAAGTTCCACGCGATCACTTTGTAAATGACCCCGCTCTTCGGCGCTGGCTTTTATGTCATCCGAGAGCGAGCCGGTCAACGTGGCACTACGCCGAAATTTAGTACTCTCCTCCTCTAGGCGCATTGCCGCAGCCCGACGCCTTGGTGGCTCTGCCTGCTTTTTCCCACCAAAAAACTTCATTTTACTCCGCTCTCCCCTGCCCTGCTGCATGTTGAATCAAAGATGCCACTTCTTTGGCCGCATCTGGCATGGCAAACTGGGCAATTTTCTTCTCGAGAGCTTCTCGCGTCGCTTTGTTGCGCAATATCCACTTGAGAGGTTGTTCTAAAATTGTTCTATCTCGCTGCATCTTGGTATCTTCTACTAATACTACTGCACCAGCCTCTTCATAGCTCTTGGCGTTCTTGAGTTGTTGACCTCCGGTAAGTCGAGGATTAGGTACTAGTATCGTGGCTTTGTGGAGCATAGTCAATTCCGCCATCGCCGTTGCCCCACCCCGGCTCACTACGACATCGGCGGCTTTAAGCAGTTCAGCCATTTCTTCGGCATCAACAAACGGTTTGATCTGATAAAAACGCTGCGAAGCAGGCAACGCCTTGGCCAGCTGTGTTGCTTTTGAGCCATGGGCCATGCCGCTAACAATAACCACTTCGGCGTGTTCCTGTTCAAGTTGGGGCGCAAGAGCCAGCATCGCCGTGGTCAACGGCCAAGCGCCAAGACCACCACCAACCACGGTTATCAGCTGTCGGGAAGCATCTTTCATAATCTCTTTTTTAAGTTGGTGACGTTCGGCCTCACTTGCTGGCTGGAATTGTCTCGCCACAGGAATACCTACATAATGGCTCCTTGATGGATCATAATTGTAATTCTCTAAAGGTGCACCGGTTGCAATAGCCGTGGCCCATTTGGCAAGCACACGATTAGTAAGGCCAGGATGGGCATCGGAGTCGTGTATAACCAAAGGGATGCCCAGCCGATGCGCGGCAATGCCAACGGGCAAGCACACGAATCCGCCCTTACCAAAGACCACATCAGGTTTGTAGCGCTTCAGCAAACGCCGGCTCTGCAAATAGCCAATACCTATTAAAAATGAGTCCCGGATATTTAACACAACTGTGGGGATATCCAGCAGCTGCTTCCATAAAGGCACGCCATGGTAGCGCCGCAGCTTACCGGCCTGTACTGCCACTAGGGCAATCGGCAAAGTGGAACGCGCCAAAATAGTCTTGGCCTGCGGTGCAAATTTCTTATCACAGACAAAACAGATTTCTAGATTTTTTTCTTTGGCCGCTAATGCTTCAAGAATAGCTAATACCGGGGTGACGTGCCCCCCGGAGCCGCCGCCGGCCACGAGTATCCGCATTGGGTTTCTCCTCTTTAATTGTTCCATGAACAGTGTAACGGGATACATTTACCACCAGACCGAGCGCTGCCATAATAAACAGCAGACTTGTACCACCAAAACTTAGGAATGGCAGTGTGACACCAGTCAGAGGTAAAATGCTGAGCATCGCACCGATATTCACTAAGGTATGAGCTACTAACCACCCAAACACCCCAGCCACGAGCAACCGCATATAGGGTGTGGGCGCTCGTTCCATGACTCGGATGATCCGGTAAAATAAGAAACCAAAAATAAGCAGCACGATGATTGTGCCAATAAAACCAAACTTCTCGGCTAAGATGGCAAAAATGGAATCGTTGGCCGCCTCTGGCAAATAGCCAAACGCTTGAATACTTTGCCCTAGACCTTTGCCAGTGACACCACCGCTACCCACCGCAATCAGCGCCTGATTGATATGATAGCCAGCCCCGTTCGGATCACCTTCAGGATTCAAGAATGTCAGGATACGAGCCATGCGATGCGGAAAAGTAATGACCAGAAGCACACCGGCAGCGGTAATGCCACCCACGACCATGGCCATGTTGCGGCGATTTACTCCAGCCATATAGAGGCACGTGATAAATATGGCCAACAGGGCAAACATCGTGCCCATATCTTTTTGGGCCACTACTACCAAAAAGCTAATTACTCCCAGCACCACCACGAGGGGCACAATCGTCTCGTCGCGACTATCAGTTTTCTGTTGCTTGATGCGTGTGGCCAAAAAGCCAGCCATAAAGATCACGAGGCCAAACTTCAGTAGTTCAGCAGGCTGAAATGAAATAAAGCCCAGATTTATCCAACGGGTAGCGCCATTCACGCTAATGGTCAGCGCACCGGGCAAGACAACAAGGAGCGCGCTGAGGCCCACTGCGGTCCCCAGAATTTGCATGCGAAACTTCTTCCAGAAATCCAAAGGCACCATCGCGGTGGTAATAAAGGCTACAATACCAATACTCAGGTAGCCCAGCTGACGATACATAAAGTGATTGTGGTCCAAGGCATTGGCTTGGCTTCCGGCGTTGATTCTTTCCGCCAAGGCCGGACTCACCGCATAAATCACAATCAGCCCCAAGAGCATCAGGATTACCATACTCAAGGTAATCAGATAATCGGGACGGTGTTTGCGAAAGAATTGCTGCATCTAAACGATGTGCCCTCCTATCAAGGCAATGGTCAGTCCAAGCACGCCAGCAACTGCCCCAATAACCCAAAATCGCATGGTGACTTTGGTCTCGGGCCAACCAATTGCTTCAAGATGATGATGCACGGGCGCGGATAAGAATATCTTGCGATGCAAGAATTTTTTAGAAAGAATCTGCAAAAGCGATGAGCCGCCCTCGGCCACAAACACGATACCAATGATTGGCAAGAGCGCCAAGGTGTCGGTGAGCATGGCAATAACGCCCAGGGCCGTGCCGAGCGCAAAAGAGCCGACATCGCCCATAAAGAAGCGAGCAGGATAAATATTGAACCACACATAAGACAACAGTGCGCCCACTAAGGTAACGCAAAAGCCAGCGATGCCAATGTTGTCTTGCAAAAAGGCAATCATACCGTACACACCAAAGGCAATGGTCAGTAAGCCGCCGGCCAAACCGTCCAGGCCATCGCTGATGTTAACCGCATTTGCCGTGGCCACGACCACAAAGGCGAAAATTGGCACCAGCCACCAGCCGAGCACCCAAGTGCCCAGGAATGGGACATGGATTGCGTCATACCCCAGCTTTGAAAAGAAGTACCAGCCAGCAAGAGTAGCCACCACGGCGATGAGCAAAAACTTGATCTTAGAGTTAAGGCCCGCCACCCCCTGCCCCAGCCCGCGAATATTAATTGCATCATCCAGCAGCCCTACCAGCGCAGCGCCAGCCATGGCCGCCAAAGGCAACCAGGTCTGCTCGCGATCAAGGTTAAAGGCAACAGTCACCACTCCCACGCTCAGTACGGTGATCACCCCGGCCATAGTAGGAATGTGGCGCTTGTGTTTGGCAGCATGCAATTTAGTAAAGACTTTGGCTGCCTCACCAGTAACCGAATTCTGGCGTGGTTTTTTCCAAAACTGAAACCGAAAAGCAATTGCCGTATAAATTGGGGTGAGCATCATGGCTACAGCGAAGCCAAGGAAAGCCAGAATCATTCCTGTGGCAATGTTCTGGGTAAGTTGTTCAGTAATCAGCGCGTTCATGTCTGCTCCTCGTTCTAGTGTGTTAACGGTGGAATTTTGTAATAGTCTAGCAGCCAGTTAGAGATATCTGCAAAGATTGGTGCCGCAGCGGCTGAGCCAGCATATGCGGCCGCGCCAATTTTAGAATCTTCAACACGTACCATTATCACATACTTAGGGGTTTCATTGCCACCAAAACCGATGTAAGTACCGATTGCATTCTCATCAATATACTTCCCGGTCTTCTTATCAATAATCTGCGAAGTACCAGATTTACCACCAATGTTATAGCCGGCCCGATCAGCGCCATCAAGCGCGGGGGTATTGCGCAGCGCGGTCATAATCATCTCACGCACTTGATTTGAGGTGTCACTGTTGAGCACTATCTTCTTGGTAATCTTTTCGGTAGACGTCACTTTGCCAGTTTCGGAGTCATACGTCCCCTTGAGCACGTGCGGCTTGTAATACACACCCCCGTTAATTGCACTGCTGAAAGCAGCCGCGTCTTGCAACATGGTCACGGTCATACCTTGCCCAAAGCTCATGTTGGCATAGCGCACTGTATTCCCCTGCTCTTCATCGGGTGAAAAAAGGTAACCTGGCGCTTCACCAGCCAATTCAATGCCCGTGGTGGCGCCGAATCCAAAACGATCAGTAAAATATTGATACAATTTCTGCCGAGCCTGGTAGTTAATTTTTCCACCACCCAGCTGGCTCAAGACATGAACAACTCCGGTATTTAGCGAGTTTTGCAGCACATCGGTCATACTGGTCTTGCCAGGATGTTTGACCACGTTCTTAATGGTGGCATCATCAACCTGCACCTGGTCACGGTTGTCAAAAGTTGAATCCTTAGTAATGACCTTTTCGTTAATACCCGTAGCCATGGTCAAAACCTTAATGACCGACCCGGCCTCATAAGGCAGGCTAATGACTGAATTTTGAAACGCGTTATAATCCTTCACATCGGTATACTTGGCCGGATCATAGGTAGGGTAATTAGCCATAGCTACTACTTCTCCGGTGGAAGGATCCATGACAACGGCGCTTCCCCTTGTAGCCTTGACTTTATCAAGACCGACTTTGAGCGCCTCTTCGGCATAGCTTTGAACATTGCGGTCAATGGTGAGCACTAAATTCTCCCCGTCCCGCGCAGGTTTCATCACATTCTGGTTACTGATAGAAAGCGGGATACCACGCACATCAGTCACGGCATGCAAAAGTCCGTCCGTCCCATTCAGGCGATTATCCAACTTGCCTTCCAGACCATATTGCCCAATGCCTTCGTCATTCACAAACCCAACGATCTGCGCACCTAACTGACCTTCGGGATACACACGCCGCTCCGAAGGAGTGAGGCCAATGCCATACAATTCGGCTTTTTTAATACTATCGGCTTGGGCTTTGGTCAGTTTTTTGGCCAAGACTACATATGATTTTTTAGCCTGGGAGAGCTGCGACTTATACTCTTGAATGTTACCGCCAATCGCCTTGGCCACTTCCTCCGCTGTGTGCTGCGGATCGCGCACATACCGAGGATCAGCATACAAAAGCCAGACTGGCTCATTCATCACCAGTGGCACTACCCCGTTCCGGCTACTGGCATAGATAAGGCCGCGTTTGGCATGAAGGACAAATTTCTTTTGGTGCTCAATAACTGCTTGAGCCTCGTAATAGTCGTGCCGAACCACTTGCAGATAAAAAAGCCGCGCCCCAAACAAAAAGCCACAAAGCACAAGTACTCCCCAGAGGATGTGCGCGCGGCGAATTGTGGTTTGTTGTTCCATTTCTATCTATTCTATCAGGTGGTGAAGGTCACCGCTTATGGTTGAATCAGCTCCGGAACTTGGTGCTGAGTGGCCCGGCGGGAGGGCTCCCGGAAAAGATTTTCCTTGGAAAATTTTTCTGGGAAGGGTACCGGAGGGACGAGGCTCAGGACAGTACGTTCAGGCAGAATTATTGCACATACTCCGTACTCACCGGTTGCGCCATTCCCACACTCCCCTTTTTGACATTGTCCATAGCTTGCAAGCGGGCAGCTTCGACTTCAAGTACTTGCTTTTGCTCAGCAAGCTGCGATTTTTGTGTTTCAAGCTTCTGGATCTCGTAACCGTAAGTACTTGTCTTTGTAATTTGGGTTAGGTAGATCAGACCTAGCACACAGAGCATTAATGCAATTAATACCACATGGGCTACAGGTCCGAGGCCGCGTTTTTCGAGCTTGTGACGAACCGTATTCTGGTTGCGACGCCACATCCGAGAGTCCAGAGTTGCTGCCTGATACTGCGACATTGTGTTTATTTTCCGTTTTTTTATTTGTTTGTTTTTTGGTGAGGAGACGCCCTTTGAGTTTTTAGGGCGTCTCCTCTATCAACTACTTCTCGTTGTGGGTTTTAACCGCAACGGTGTAGGTTGATGGAGTAAGGTCTTGTACTTGGATTGTCAAGCGCATGAGCTACTCCTTTCTTTTTTGGTTTTTTATTTTCACAACGGCTCGTAGCTTAGCGCTACGGGCACGCGGATTGTGAACATCGTCGGTGGCCCCACTGATCGGTTTTTTGGTCAGGGCGGTATATTCTGCTTCGTAGCCCGATTCGATCAACTCTTTAAAAAAGTGTTTCACGATACGGTCTTCGAGACTATGGAAGCTGATAATCGCCAATCTTCCTCCAGGTGCTAACAATGTTAGCAGTACCGGAAGCGTTGACTCCAGCAATTCCAATTCCCTATTTACAGCAATACGCAGGGCTTGAAAGGTGCGCGTTGCAGGATGAACTTTACTTCTTCCCCAACGTGTGGCGTTCGCGACAGTGGCTGCGAGTTCAGCCGTGGTGGTAAATGGCCGGTCACGGACAATTGCTCTTGCAACTGCACGGGACTTTGGTTCTTCACCATAGCGGTAAATGACGCTCGCGAGCTTCGTTTCGCTCATTGTATTCACCAGTTTGGCCGCAGTAAGTGGTTCACGTTCATCCATGCGCATGTCCAAAGGACCGTCATGAACGAGGCTAAAGCCACGCTCTGCTCTGTCAAACTGTGGTGACGACACCCCCAAATCCAAGAGGATCATGTCGAACCGCTTCCCTTCTTCGGCAAGTTGCTTGGCTGCCTGATAAAAATCAGCGTGCAGCAAAGTTGCCCCTGCGTCTTTAAAGGAACCTAATTCGGCAATCGCATTCTCATCACGATCCACAAGGACCGCGTTGCTTGGCACTCCAGTTCCGTTAAGTACCGCCCGTGCGTGACCGCCATACCCAGCCGTTAAGTCGAGATAAGTCTCGCCTTTTTGAGGCATAAGTAGTGCGAGTGTTGCATCAAGTAGCACCGGCAGATGGAGTTGTTGTGGTGGTATATTTTTTTTCATCTCGAGGTCACCTATCTAGTAGTCAGCGTCTTTGTTTTTTTGAAATACTTTTTGTTTTTGTGTAATGGAGTTGTTGTAATGTGATTTTACTAAGAAAATCCAAAAAGTCCATTAATAGTTTTTTTGAGAGACTTATGTGTGAGGTGGAGTTTTTTTGGGAGGTGTTTTATTTGCAGTTGCAAACAAGAGGTGCTTGAACGTTTATATTTTAATGGCGTTCACCTGTCCATCCACTGACTACCAGATAGCTGACCTCGGAGTGAGCCGAAGCATTATGTCATGTCGCCAACTTGTTAATGTACGCGGGAACCGAGCACTATTTCGCAGTAATTCGCCAGTATGCACCAGCTCGAACAGCGATTACATCTTTGGTAATACCAGCATGTTCCAATTGAGTTTGGTCAAATGAAACCCGGCCTTGCTTGAGATCAAGCTCGGCTTCGGTTTTACCGATACGGAATTTTACGTTCAGATCGGCCACGCCCTCATCCAGGATATTCCCTTTGAGTTGCGGTTCCATCTGTTCGTCCCACACCTGCTTTGGATACATGTGGAGGTAATTCCGGAATCCATGGGTAATCACGACACCTTGAGCAAATTCAGTCCGCAACTCAGCGGGAATAGTAAGTCGCCGCTTATCGTCGAGTCTGCGCTCAAAATAGTCCATTTTTACCCTGGTTACCTTAGGTTGTTTTTGTGCAGTGGTTTTTATTTTTTGGGTGGCTAGCTTGTTTTGGGCTACCCACTCCTACCCACTAGCCATAGTCTACTACCCACACTTACCCACTGGCAAGTAGTTTAATGTTCATTGTGTAAAAGGGCTATTTTGGAGTTATCCACATATCTGTGGATAATAAAAAGCGCCTCCCTGGTGGAAGGCGCTGAAGGCCAAAAATGCCTGTGGACAAGTCCTGTGGATAATTCCTACACTATTTTTCCATGATCCGTTGGTTCGTCTTAAACCAGTTCGTAGGCGTGCCTGTATCCAAGTGTTCGCCCTTGGCAAAATAGACGCAGGTACGCTGGCCCGCTGCAGCTGCCGCACCGAAAATATCAGTTATATAGTACTCACCATCGGCATTGACTGAAGGCTTGGCTACGTAGTCGGTTGTCAGCCGAGCAATCTCGGGACTCACAATATATTTGCCAAGATTAATACTGGGGCGCAGCACTTCTGCCAAAACTTCGAGCGAAGGCTTTTCGTGAATATGGTCGAATTCGCCTTGGTCGTTGGTAAACACCACACCAAACTTAGTTGCCTCTTCACGCGGGACTTCCTTGGTCATTACCGCCGCCTGAGCGCCTGAGGCCTGCCATGCAGCGCACAAGTCAGCGATTTCGCTCCCACCATCAGGACGGTACAGAAAATCATCACCCATCAAATACAGGAACGGTTCACCCGACTGCACAGAAGTGGCGGCCAATGCCACAGGAATCGCCGTTCCATAGTTGCCCGTAGGCTGCACAATAAATTCAAACTCAACACCTTGGTATTGGGGTTGTCGCACCTGCTCGAGTGCTTCGGGTTTGTTCTTGTGGGTCAGATAGGCCTCGAGCTCAGCATGATGGCTGTAATACTGGCGGATCTGAGTATGCTCTTCGGCAATAATGAAGATGATGCGCGTCACGCCTGCCTGGACGCAGTCAGCCACCGCCCAGTCAACTACTGGACGCGTGCCCACGGGTACCATGCACTTTTCAATAGATTTCGTCAGTGGCAGCCATCGCGTGCCCCATCCCGCAACAGCAATAACGGCAGTATTTACGGATGTTTGCATAGTCTACTCTCCCCTGTTATTCCACTACCTGCAGTAACTCTAGTAACGAGTCGATTGGCTGCACCCCTGGCGGGATTGGCCGCGCACGCTCAGCAGGCTTGGCGGCCATTTTTAGCCAAAAGCCTTGCGCATACATCGGTAACCCCTCAAGGTGACTCAGGCGATCATCGACCAATACGATTTGCTTCGCCCGAAGCTCCTCTTCCCCATTCATCAACCAATGGAAAAGGCCGTCGTTTTGATACGCCGCCCTCACCACCTGCACCTTACTAATGTCCTCTATGATATGGGCGGGCAGCGTTGCCGTCAAGGCTGACAGTTGCAATTTGAATCGCTGAAATTGCGGACTCCCGACGGTCAAAATGAGGTGCGGTATGTGCTGCGCAGCAAGGTGCGTCAGGAACGTGGCAGTGCCTGGCAATAAGAAATCAGCTGGCGGCAGTGTTGCTGCCCAGCGAGCTATTGTCGTCTCACTTACCTCTGGTCGCAATGTTCGTATATGCTGGAAGGCATCAAAGAATCCATGCTCGGACGGTGGCGTGAAATGGGGTGGAAACTGTGCTGTAGATAAGTCAAATTGCCGGCCAATATGCGGCAAAAGATAGTCCTGGTGAAATGCCGCAGTATCAAAAAGCGTTCGATCAAAATCAAGCACCACAAGTGTGTCATAAATGCTCATTCGTTTTCCTATAGATTATTCAAAATAGAGTTTCATTAACGCCCGGGCTACTTTGTCAGTATCATGACGAATAAGCGTACGGTGCGCAGCCAAAGGATCATAAGCCTTGGCAGCCACAGGCACCTGGTGCGCCAGGAAGTCACCGCTAATTGCCCGGTAGTGCATCTTTGCCAGTTGGGAGTCATCAGCTTCAACCCAGTACTCGCCTTGTTTGGCATATTTTTCCAATAAATCAGCACTCGGTTGCCCTTGGTTGTAAAGCAGGACATCAATAATCGGCGCGCCTACAAACCGTTCAATCTCAGCCGCGTGATCTTGAGCCATGAATCCATCGGTCTGCCCCTTTTTGGTCACGAGGTTACAGACATAGGCCACCTTGGCCTTAGTGGCCGTGAGTGCCTCTTTGTAGCCTTCGGCTACCAAAATGGGTCCGAGCGAAGTATAAAGGTCGCCAGGAGCAATGACGACAATATCAGCAGCATGAATTGCGGCCAGGGCCGCTGGGTTCGCCTGGGCTTCAGGTATCAGACTCAGGGTCGCCTGCCGTGGGTCATGCGAAAAATGCTCTACATCAATCACCCGCTCACCCGTAAGCACCACTTGTTGGTCAGGCCAAGACATCTTGAGGCGCACATTATCAAGCGTGGCTGGCACAACGTGCCCCACCACTTGTAATACTTCGGCAGCCGTTTCCAGGCCTTCGGCAAAGCTCCCGGTCAGTTTCTCCAGGGCGGTGAGGAATAAATTGCCAAAGGAATGACCTTTGAGCGACCCTTCCTCAAACCGATAATTAAAAAGGTCACGAACTTTAGGTGATCGAGAAAGCGCCACTAAGCACTGCCGGGCATCACCAGGCGGCAACACGCCAAGCTCATCCCGAAGTGTTCCGGTTGAACCGCCATCATCAACCATGTTCACCAACGCCGTCAAGTTACTGGTGTAATGCTTCAGGCCATTTAATAACGAGAAGCTCCCCGTACCGCCACCCATGACGACAATTTTTGCCCCTTGCGGTTCCATAAGTGACTCCCTATGTTCGTAATTTCTTGATCGTTTTTGCAAACCACACCGCACTTGGTCGCGCCGTGCGCTCCATCGTCTGGTGGTTCACCTTAATGAGCCCAAAACGGGGCCAAAAGCCATAGGCCCATTCAAAGTTGTCAATGAGGCTCCAGTGCAGATACCCTTCGAGCTTCACCCCCTTGTTCAGAGCGCGTTGCATGGCCATAATTGTTTCGGCCAGCCACCATTGGCGGTACTGGTCATGTTGGTCGGCCACGCCATTTTCGGTCACTATAATGGGCAGTTTAAACTTACGATGCAACCTTTGCAGTACAAATTCAATGTCCCGAGGCTGCATATCCCAACCGAGATCGCTGCGTTTACCATCCTGGTTGTGAATACGGTTACCATAAAAACGCTGCGAGAAATAATAATTCAAGCCAATAAAGTCCAGCTGCCGTTTAGTGCGTGACAAAAAGAAATCATTGCCAATAATCGTCGCCTTGGCGCTCACCTTGGAAAGCCAAGCTGAATCACCAGCATAAATATGCGCGCAATTTTCGCTCAAACCAACTTGGAATTTGCGATTTACCTTCTTGGCTACCTTATACACCCGTTTGTGCGCTTTAATCAGATTAAAGTAGACGTGCACGGCCTTCTTCTTGCTCTCCACAGCTGGTGGCCAATCACGTTCGATATAGCCCTTAAGGGTGTAGATTGCTGGTTCGTTTAGGGTGATTACAAAGCGGAAATCAGCCCCAAGTTCGGCAAATATTTTTTCCGCAAAACGAACAAAGTATTTCACATTACTGCGCTTTTCAAACCCACCTTTGGCTGCAAACCATTCCGGCACCGTCCAGTGCCACAGCGTCACAAACGGCTCAATATTGCGCCGTTTTAAGGCATGCAGGTAAAGACGGTAGTGCTCTAATGCCAATGGATCCCACTGCCCCTCTTTGGGTTCGATGCGTGACCATTCAATGCTAAAGCGAAAGGAATTCATATTCATCTTGGTAAGGATGTCAAAATCCTGCTCGTATCGATTGTAGTGGTCAGTTGCCTTACCTGAGATATAGTTGGCTGGCTTCGTGGCCTGCTCCTTAATATCATTCCAATTTGGCAGATCTTTAAGTTCATACTTGGCTTGCTGCGCCCGGGTGACTGCGTTTTCCAGTTCCCAAATAGACCATTGGTTATGGGTATCGCCTTCTATCTGGTGGGCCGAAGTACTCGTGCCCCAGTAGAATTTCTTGGGAAAATCAAAAACTGGCTTAGATTGAGTCATACAAGTTCAAATTATACCATCATAAGAGGTCGATTGATTCACCGTTGGCTAAAACTCGGAATGATTTAAGACAACATACAGGCTTCATATCTCTAGTATACATGGTGGTGAAACCCAAAATTCGCAACATTCTAGTACTTTTGGTAGCAAGGTGATACACTCTGCGGCATGTCGAAAAGGATTAGTGACCTCCCAATCCTAGACCGTCCGCGAGAGAAGCTGCGCCGCAAAGGGCCGGCAGCACTTTCTGACTTTGAACTCCTGGAAGTACTCATTGGTAATGGCGCGGGCAAAAGTGACGTCGGCGCGATTGCCCGACGAGTACAGCGCCAGCTCCAAAAAGGCATTGAGGTATTTACCTACGACAACCTCACCGCTATCAAAGGCATCAACGAAGCCCATGCCAGTAAGTTGCTGGCCGCACTTGAACTTGCTCGCCGTCACCTTATCCGCGATGTGGAACCACTCCGCACCCTCGAAGACATTCTGGCCCGCTGTGATAGCATCCGCAGCAAACCCCAGGAGCACTTTGTTTGCTTTTCTTTAGATGGTGGGCAGCGGCTTATTGCTCAGCGCGTGATTACCATTGGCATTCTCGACACTGCCCTTGCCCATCCACGCGAAGTTTTTGCCGACGCCCTCGCCGACCGGGCGGCAACTATCGTGGTGGTCCATAACCACCCTTCGGGTAACCCCAAACCCAGTAGCCAGGATATTGGACTCACTCAACAGCTGGTTTCGGCTGGTCAAGTTCTGGGCGTACCATTGCGCGACCATATTATTGTCACTAAAACGGATTATTTTAGCTGTCGGCAGCACCATTTCTTGTAAGAGATACTGTAGTTAAAAAAGTTGCCTCACCTGGATAACTCCGTGTTATCATGCTGGCGTTCCGAAATTGCTCAACTGCTAAGGGAAGGATATTTAATGAGCCGCCATTACTTTGAACCACGCACCCAACCTCTCGAACAAATAACCGTGCTGGCCGCAGATATGATGCGGCATCTCCATACTCGGCAATATCTTGGCAAGGTGGTCGTGGTCTGCGACTCCCCTTTTACCACCATGCGCGTGGCCCGCAAGCAGTGGTTGAAGTTAGCCCGCAACATCCAGCGACAACGAGCCTCGACAGTAAATACAGATAAGATCCTCCGCCTCGCCTATACCATCACCCATATGCAGCATTTGCAGTTTGCCGCCAAAAGTCCGCATCAGAACCCCGAGGCACATGTCTTTTTTATCACGCCTGAACAATGGGAACTTATTCCGCTCAATTGCTTCACCGTGTATTTGGCAAGTCCGCTTTCGGGCAAGGCCTTTCACAAAGTGAGTCACCAACTTCCAAATGACGCCCTCGTGGTGGACTATACGGGCACCCAGTCACCAAGTGGACTTTTAGCAAAGCACCACCTCGAAGCGCGCGTCACTGAAAAATGGCACCGCATGGTCGATTTCTTTGAGAAATATGAAATAAACATCGCGCTCTTGAGCGAACATCAATTTACAGAGGTAGATGCGTTAGATAATGCGCTTGATACCTTGCTCAGCGCCAGTCATGATTTCCTTAGGCTGGCAAGCAGCTTCCAACATACCTACGAGCTCGCGCAGCCGCTACTCACCCCTCACGGCACGCAGCAGGAATACAACACGGTTGCGCTCCTTGCCTACCGAGTGCAGGCGCTCAGTCCTGGCATCCTTAGTGGCTATATGCTCCGCACCTACCACGAAGATGAAACTTTCTTTCTGCACGATGTCACTGCCAATACCGACCCTATGGAAGACAGGGCGATCTTTCAACATCATCTCGCAGGCCGTACCAGACTTGCCCAAGCGCTGCTGGGTAGGCCCAAAAGAAACAATGCATGGTTTCAACAGCAATAGCTCGCACCCTAGCTGTACTAGATCGGACGCTCTTTAAACTTCATCTGAAAACCTATGTAACTGGCCACCATATGAATAAGCAGCCATATGACCACCACCCACACATACTGCAGCACGCTCAGACGAATAATGGGCGCAGCGGCAATTGCCCCACCAATAATGTAATCGAGTTGGTCAAAAGGAAACCAGCTGTGGCCAGGTGGCACATCGCGCTGACGTTTAAAGAAACTTTCAATGGCATCACCCAATAGTGCGCCCAGACCAAACAATGGACCCAGGATAAATAGCGGGAGTTCACTGTAATTCACTTGATCAGTAAGATTCTGAGCCCATGCAGTATGCAGCACTGCGTACTGCTGCAAGGCTAAAATGAATGTCGCAGCGACCACGCCAACGGCAAGGCCGCGCCAGGTCTTATTGGCCCCAAACACTCGTTTGCCGCGCCATTTGCGACCAAGATCTAGAGGTGTCTGCCACTTCTTTAACCCTGGCATCTTCGCAGCAAAGATCGGCATGGCATTGGCCACACCGGCTGGTGCAAAGAACCAGAGCGCAAACAGCAGATTCTTAAGCATGGCCTAACTTCTTTTTGAGACGATTCACTTTGGGGTAGAGCATACCCATTACCCCTGGCCAACGAGCCTCGTAAGTAGCTTCGTGTAATAAGTGCACCACATGCTCCTTTGTAGGCCGACCTGGGATAACCGCGTACGTTCGTCCCCAGCCCTGCCAGCCATGTGCATCACTGCTCGCCGCCCCAGCCACTTCATTCCGCACAGCCCACTCTTTGGCAGCTTCAGATGTGCTTCGCAAAAGTGCTCGCCCATTATGGACTTCGATAATGTCCACATCATTCACCAGCCCATCAAGCGTGGCCATGCTCAGACCCTTGCGGACAATTTCAAAGGGGTGCGGAATACAAACCAAGCCTTTTTGGGCTTTGATCAGGCCAATAGTTTCCCGAGCTGAAAGATGAGCTGGAATAGTTTCAGTGAGATAAAGGCCAATAATCTCGCCCTGGGCTGTGGCGATTTCTTCACCAACGATAATCTGCTCGCCTAGTTCAGCATGCAACTGCTTGGCAAACTCAATCGTGTTGTGATCGGTGACAGCAATATAATCCAATAACCCGGTTGAAAGAGCACGCTTGTAGTCGGCTTCGCGCAGTGCGCCATCCGGAGAACTTATAGAATGGGTATGTAGATCAATTTTGTAAGACATTTATAATCTCCGGCTAATAAGTATCAGGCGCTGCACGGCAGTAAAAGCGGCAAGAATGGCGATGACGGCCACGGCAAACACTAGCTGACCAGTAAGTAAGCCAAGTACCACAATCAGCATGCGCACTTCAAAAGGTGCCACTCCATCTTTAAACAAATGGTTGAGTTCATGATGAGGAATTGTTTTCTTTAAAGCTACCACACCTTCCCCCTTGGCCTTAATGTAGCTCACGCACAGCGATGCACCACACGCCGCAACGGCCCAGACTGCCTCACCCGGAAAGTCACTCATAGCAAACACATACGCAGCACCCATATAGATCAGCACCTCTTTCATGCGGTCGGTCGAGGCATCCAACAACATCCCCCGTTCGCTACTGCGGTTTTGCAAACGCGCAAGCTCGCCGTCAAGGGTATCAAACAAGCCAAACACCACTAAGAATACGGCGGCCCATAGATGATGCTGAGTCGCAATCAAAATGGCAATGGGCACATGCATCGCCAAACCAAAGAGCGTCACCGCATCGGGGTGCAGCTTCCCACCTGTGAGCGTATTCAGCTGACGGGCAATACCCCGCATAAACCTTCGGACGGCATTTCGAATTGAATCAGCAATGTGTTTCATTTACCTTAGTATATCAGATGGTAAGGCTACAAGAATGAGGTCTGAGTCGGGGGCACCACAGGCGGCTCAATGTGCAGCAGATCTTCGAGTCGGGAGATGAATTCAACCTGTCCGTCAACGAGCTTTGTGCGGGCAGACAGTGCGCTACACCACTCTCCCCTGTCCACTTCGGGAAATTCCTGCTTGGTACCGGAATGCAGAGGCCATTCCATGCTAAAAAGATTGCTATGGAGCGAACGCACGTCAAGATCGCCTTCAATTGCCCAAGCGGTCAGGACCTTGTTGTTATATTTCACTTCTCCTAAAGGCAGTGGCTCATTGGTTGGAACCGATTGACCAGTCTCTTCTCTGAATTCGCGCTGGGCAGCAGCCCAAGGCTCTTCACCCTCAAGATACTCCCCTTTGGGCAATGACCACGCCCCAGCATCTTTTTTAGCCCAAAATGGGCCACCTGGATGCACTAGGAGTACTTCGAGTTTACGATTGATAATTCTATAGAGTAGGACACCGGCGCTAAGTTTTGGCATATCCCCCACTCTACGCGGTTTGGGCCGGGGCGGCAACGCTTTGCTTGCGTCGAAGGATCACTGCCGCACAAAGCGCGTTGGCAAATAAGAGATATGTAGGATAAAGCAACGCACGCCAGTCGTAGGGTCCTGCCAGCACAATAAGCACTGCCCCAATACTATCCAAGCCATAGTATGACCAGATTTCGGTATGGGGATGGCGCCACATTTTGCGCACCGCAGGGAGCATGGCCAAAAAATCGGCCGCAATTGCCGTGCACAACCCCAACAGCGACTCACCGGTCACGACCCACAAGCCCAGCCCACAAACGCACAGGATAAAGCAGATCACATCAAACACGTCCTTGCCGCCCATGCCAAACCTCAGCGCCAAAACACACACCACCAGGGTTTGCAGAAACGATATACCAGCCAACCAAATGCCCGACTGATCATGCGAGGCTAGTAGTGAGAAAAATGTCAGGCCGGTAATAGCCACAAACAATACATAGGTAGTGCGATGCGGACGCGTCTGTCCTTGCAAAATCGACCGAACATACACCAGTGTAGAAACAGCTGGCAGCAGACTCCCGATTGTCAGTAATATCACACGCATAGTATTTGTCCTTAATGATGGACATAGTCTACCTTTGGCATGCAGAGTGAATCAAATAGTTGTCCAAAAATGCGGACAACTATACACTAGGGCTATGTCTGAATACACTGCATTAGAAACATACCTGGCCAAACTAGGGATTGAAGCTGCTGCTACCCACATTTACATAGCTCTCAGCAAACTGGGGCCAAGTTCGGCCCTGCAGCTCGCAAAAGCCGCCAAGAGTAGCCGAACCCAAACCTACCGACACCTTGAAGCCCTGCAGGCGCGCGCATTAGTGAGTAGCGAACAGCTCAGTTACGGCACCCTCTTTCGCGCACTTCCTTTAGAAAATATCGAAGCCAGCCTCGCCCAGCAAGAAGCCGAAACAGCCGCCTTGAAACAAAATCTCCAAGGCATGAGCACCATACTGCAACAACTTGCTGGCGCGCACGGCCCCAAGGCCACCACCCACCATTACTACGGCCTGGCCGGACTTAAACAAGTGAATTGGAATCTTACCAAAGCTACTAAAGAATACCGAGTCTTTGAAGCTGCTCACCTGTCAGCGCATTTTGATGCGGCGTTTGCCAAGCGCTGTCGCGAACGCTACATTGAGCAAGGCCTTACCAGCTATGACCTGACGAACGCCACCTCTGTAAAAGCCAAAGACATTGCCCCTTTTGCCAAAGATCGCACCTTCATCCGCCATCTGGACCCCACGGTATTAGCTATAAACTTCGAAGTCTACATTTATAACGATGTCGTCACTCTTTTAGACTACAGTCAGGACCAAGCGCATGCACTCGAAATTCACCACCCAACCCTGCATCAAATGATGTTCCAACTTTTTGAAGCCATGTGGCAAATGGCCACGCCGCTTAAGATTGAACCTTAGCAGCGTAGACCCTACTATTCGCCTAAAACGCGCTTGCCCCTAATCTCATACTTCACACCAGTCAGTCCAGATTCTACATAGTCGTCATTCAGCAAGTTGATGAATTTATCCAGATCTTTGCCGTCCATAATAATAATCGCGCCACCATCATCAACTAGCATTTCCACGCCCATTTCATCAGCGTGATCCAGCAATTCTTCTTGCTTTACCTTGCCAACTTCAAGCTTTTGCAACTTCTTAATGGCCGACTTTTTGTCTTTGATCATGCCATTCAAGTCCATGCCTTCAGGAAAGCTTAATTTAAACTTGCTCTCAATTTCGGCGATCTTTTGCTTGGCGATAAACTGCTGCTTGGCGTTATAGCCAAAAAGCGTTTCAAACTTGCGCTGATGGAAGACAAAAATATCATCACCAGTGATCATTACTTGGTTCTCTGGGGCAATCTTGAGCGCAGCATCAGCCTCCAGGGGCTTAAGCGTGCTGGCATCCAGAATAATACCAACCTTGGCCTTCATGACGCTCGACTGCTGGATTAACTTGGTGATATAAAAAGGCTTGCCAAGCGAAGGGTGGGAGAAACGGGCTACAATGCCCTTGATCCGCTTAAAATCATGCTCGTCGTCACGAAACATTTCGAGCTCTTCTTCCGGCTCTTCAATCTGTTGGATTACATAGGCTGCGTTCTCGACATTGCCAACTTGGGTTCGCTGGATCACCAGTTCTTCGCCTTCGGCTTCTTCAAACGTCCGCACCACCATACCCTGGTCCGGGCCCTCAATCACATAATTTAAGAGGTCAAAAAGGAATAATTCTTTCATGCGCATGGTCAGATCGCGCGAGAAGTTAGCCGTGTAGACAGTGAACTTCTTGTTAAAGACAAAAAGATCGGGCTCCAGGACATCACGTAAACCAGCGGCAAAACCAGCCCAAGCAAATATATCAGTTTCGGAGGTTGGCGAAGTTGGAGCGGCTGGGACCGGGGCTGGAGTTTCAGCTACTGGTTCAGTGGAAGTTTCTTCCGGTAAGGTCTGGTCGGTTTGGGGCTGCATATCTTGAGGCTGGTCTTCCATGAAAAATCCTTTTTAGTTTTGGCATAAATAAAAGAGCCTGGCAAAAGCGTAAGCTCTTCGGCTCCCCTAGTATGCCCGAGAATGAAGGCTGGCTGCAACTATTTCTTTTTCATTTCCATAAAATGCAGCTTCTGCTCGGCCGAAAGATGCTCAATCGCATAACGTAGCATTGTGCGAGGCATGGTTGCGGCATGGGCCTGAAGAAACTCCACCAGCAGCGCCACATCAACCCGTTTGCCCATCTCGCGCAGCATCCAACCCACGGCTTTTTGGATTAAATCCTCGGGGTCATGAAGCAGAATTTCGGCAATCTGAAGAGTAGTACTGGCGTCTTTGTGCCGCAGAAAATAAAAAGTGCTGATGATCGCTACCCGGCGCTCCCAGAGTTTGTCGCTTTTGGCCAAGGTTATGAGTAATTCGCGTGATCTTTTTTCAAGATGGGGGCCGATGATGAATTCGGCTGACAGATCCACCAAATCCCAGTTATTAACTCTGCCCGCATAGACATTCTTGAGGTAAAGATCAAAAATTTGCTGCTTGACCTCGGCGGTCGCCTTTGGATAGGCTGTGCTAAGTAAAATAAGGCCAGCTAAACGATGTTCATGAATATCACTATCCAACAGCTTCTGTACTTCATCCAGCGACAAGTCTTTAAACTGCTTACATACCGCCCTGGTCTGAGGCACGCGCACCCCTATAAACACGTCACCCGCGCCATATTGCCCTTCGCCAGTCTTAAAAAAGCGACCCAGCACTTCGGCGCTGCCCGGGCGCACATAGGTTTGCAGCGCAGCTTTCAAATCATTGGCAGTCATAGTGTCATCTCCTGCCGAGCATCACCGGCAAAATGACGTTCATCAAACAGGACGATCCGGCGTGGACTAAGTTTGTACATATGATGCTGGTTGGTGCCTTTGGCAAAATTAGCGGCAAACTGCTCCCCTACCCCATGCAAGGCTAGATATTTTTGAGCAATTTGATCAACTTCTGTCTGGCTACTCACCTCTTCGACATCGCCCTCTACTTGTATGCCCACCACCGGCTGGGCGGCATGAATCATAATTGTCGCTGCCGCTTTGGGGTTCTGCGTAACCTCTTGGCTATGACGACGCGTGGGCCAACTTAACCAATATAGTGTTTGGCCATCAGCCACATAATAGACACTGCAAATCCAGGGCTGATCCCCTTTCACCGTGGCCAGTTGCATCACGCGTCCCTCATGAAGATACTCATTAATTAACTGTTCAACCACCATACTCAATTTGTCACCGTTGGGGTATTCTGTGCTTGTTGCCACTCCGCTGCCTCACGAATAATCTTTTTGACCTCATCCAGATTAAGATCAGCGACGCTCTTAAAACGAATACAACTTTTGCCATTGTCCACTCGCCCTAATTTGTCACCATAACGCTCGGGCAAATAGTGGCCATCTTTAATCGCGCATATATACAAACTTATGTAGTGTTTCTGATTGGCCAAACCAATAACCGGCCAGTCCCCTTCCCTGCCGCTGGCGTATTTGTAGTGATACATGCCATAGGCCAACATAGTTACCTTCATGCCGTCAAAAAGCTTCGGGGCAAGGCCCGAAGTGTCCCGAATCAATGTATCAAGTGCCCGTAGGTCCCCTTCCCGCGCACCAGCTGCTGCAAAGAATTCATCAATTGTATGGGCATCTACCTTCATGGTATCCTCCATTTTATGCGTTCTAGTATGCGCTGAAATGGGAAGGGGCGCAATGTCACTCCCCACCTTAGTGTGTCATTTTCTTTACATTTTAAGCTAAATCTGTTGTAATAGAGTAATGAAATTGATTGTGAAGCGCCAAGCGCTCTTTACTAGACTAACCGTCTATTTTGCCACACTTATTCGGTTTGTACTGAACGTACTACTGATTATCACCATTGTCGCCCTACTTATTGGCGTATTTAAAGCCGGTGCTGACCTGTATCACAACATTAATCAGCCGCTCAACACCTTGCTGCAAAAAGTCCTCCTCGATGCTGTCTTCATCTTGGCATTAGTAGAGATCACTATTGTCATCTTGGGCTATCTTAAAGACGGCCGCGTTCATGTGCGTTATATTGTCGATACCATTCTGATCATCATGCTTAATGAAGTGGTCCGCTTGTGGTTTGAGCACCACCCTACCCTTCAACAGGCTATTAGTATCTCGGTCTTGCTCGCAACATTGGCTGCTGTGCGCATTACGACCGTACGGATTGCGCCAAACCATACCGATTAACCACTAGGCGAATATCATCATTCGTCACTTGGAATGGTGCACGATTCTCCGCTAACGCTTTTTGTAAACCTTTCATCACGGTCACTACATTGCGTACTGCATCATGTTCAAACTGTTGTCGGTGCCCCTCTGATGGCGCGCGACCATGCTCTTGCGCGTACAGTTCACATTGGCTAAAGACAAGTCCCTCAAGGATATTAAGATATATTGCCTCCTTCGCATCAAAGCGGCCCAGCATGCGGCCACCTATAAATGCAGCCCGCTCAGCGCTCAAATCCTGAGTTTGCGTCCAAGCATCTTCCCGCTTTGCCCGCCAGGCGCTGTGTCGCTCAAGATCAATGCCATAAAGGTCCTCAGGATGACTCACTTTGTCCTGAAATAACATTGCCGCGCGACGAGCTGATACAGATGCCACAGCCCCCAGAGGACGAACAACGCTTCGAGCGCGCCATCGACGCCACTCCCGATCATCCATTGTGCCTCGAAGCAAACGTAGAGTTTCATCACGTTTATCCTCAGCATTATATTCTCGGTTCATATAGGCCCGAAGGTCAAAAGCGCCAAAGGCGTCGTGCGCAGACAAGGCGCTCATATTGGTTGCCCCGTTCCACAGCGCCAGTACGGCATTGAGGTTTGGGCAGCCGTCCACCAATGCAAATTCCACTCTTCCCTGAGAATACACGGCTTCGCCATTAAGTACTGGTGCGGCAATCGTATAAAGAAATTCTTCGGAGGAGAGGTATTCAAAATCGATATCACCCACGACCATCGCAATTCTCTCAGGAAACGTCCCGCACTGGGCAAGCGCACCAATCGCGGCTGAGCCTAAAAGTTGGCGACACTCACCAATACCCATTTGCGGATCACATTCGGTATCATCAATAAAACTCAACCTAATAGGATTGGCTGCTCCGCCTCTGTTTCTGCTTACGGCCTGGACCAACTCCTGCGTGTTCACATTTCGCAGCGCGCTATTACAAAAGACAATTGCCCACACACTAATATTCGGTGGTAACCGCTGCTGCAGAATACCCTCAAGTCCATTGGCAACAGTTCCATACGTTTCATGCAAACTATCAACCGGTATTTCTAAGACAATATCAGGCGCAGGCGTCATCCCTCTAGCAAAAAGTCGGACGCTGTTATCAATGATTTGGTCCGCATAAGCCTGGGTCCGGCCATCAAGGCGGTCAGCATGGGCTTGAATATCTCTCCCTAGGTCACCGACACTTACTTCATGCAACATACCGCGTCGTATCCTTGGAAATTTTAGAAAGTTACCTCATGCAGCGAACGCACAATATGCACCCCGTCTTCCCATCCAGCCGTGAGCTTATCCATATGTGCCAATTCGTCATGACGCTGCACAATCACCCCATGTGCGCCCATATTATGCGCAAACTGCGCATCCACAAACTGGTCGCCAATAACCAGAATTTCTTCCGGATTAAAGAGTAGGTCATTAAACAACGGCTGCAGCACGGCAGGATGAGGTTTGCCCAACTCGGTTTCATCACCACAGACGAGGTCGGAAATAAATTCATTCAGAGCCGAACTGGTCACCATGTTACGGGGACTAGCTAGGCCACGATCCACCCCATGCGCCCGGTTGGTCACAATTACCTGGCGGAGGCCTTTGCGGTGCGCCTGACGAGCCAAGGCGACACCATCGGCGTGAAGATGGTCATCAACATTCTTAATAAAGACATTGTCGAGTTCCAAAAACTCCTTAAGTATTTCGGCCAGCTCTTCGGGTGAGGTTTCCTCGCCCAGCACTGCCCGCATTGAATCCTCCAGCCGGCCATGGTGGTTTTTGAGAAATATTTCGTGGAGCGGTATAGGACGGCCGCGACGAGTGAGTACTTCGTTTAAAACTGATTCAAAAATACCAAAGCTGTCCAGCAATGTTCCATCTAAATCCCACACCAGCGTAGTGACCACCGGTGACACCCGCACACGCATTACAGCGTGACGCCCTGACGAGCCTTATTAGCCCATTCATCGGCCAGTTCGTTACCTGGGTCGTTATTGTGACCACGCACCCAAATGAGGGTGGCTTTAGAGCTGCGATACAGCGGGCAGACTTCTTTGACAATATCAAGGTTCTTAATCTCTCCCCCACTCTTCTTCCAGCCTTTGGCTTCCCAGCCAATGGACCATTTGGTAATCACATTGATCCAGAATTCACTATCAGTGTGGATCTGGCATTCAGCGCCGTTGGCGTCTTTAAGCGCGGCGATAATCGCCTGCCCTTCCATGCGAATGTTGGTGGAATTGTCTTCCTTGCCCAGCACAGCTGGTTGCATCTCTTTAATAACTGCGAAGCCACCAGGGCCTGGGTTGGGGCTCGCGGAGCCGTCAGTGTAGTAGGTGATCATTGGCTTTCTTCTATCTCGTTAACGGATCTTATCATGCTAAGTATACACAACTAAGCATCCGTGCCAGAGATTTTGAAGAAAGGAAAGCAGATCGGGACTGACCGTGGGATTCTAATAGAATAGCCCTCCTGAAGACCTTTGAAGTTAACTTGGAACGTTAACTCATTGCCATTTTGAGATCTGATCTCTTCAATTGCACACATTTGTATGTGTTTAGCCTGTATATTAATCACAATACGATCAAGAATGCTCGAAAGGAGGTCTACTATGTGCCCGGAATTAGCCCTTAATAAAATGAGGTCGGCATTGCCTATACCCTGCTTATGCAAGCAATCATGCATCTCAGTTAAAAATACATCCATTGAGAAGACACCATCGACAGTAAACATGCCACCTTTCTTAACTGCCAAAACAAACGTCTGTAAAAAATTTGAAATGTAATCAAAGGCAACTCCCCTGTCGCGCTCGTTATGAGCAACGCAGTGAGCGATATCTAGGAAAGTAGATGATTCTTTTGGGATATATTCACGCAAAAGAGCTAGAAGCGTTATAAGATCTTTACGTTGCGCACGACCATTCTGTAAAAGTTCGACAACCCCATACAACTCAACTTTATCATTTGGCTTCAATGCCCAAGATCCTTTTCTCGCACCCACTTACGTCTTCCCCACCACCCTCTTCTTATACTCATCCGCCATCATGTAAGTCTTTGTATCCTTCACCCGGTCCACAAACAACACCCCATTCATGTGATCGATCTCATGTTGGGCTACGTGCGCCTGTAGCCCTTCCAGGACGCGTTCGTGCTGGTTGGCCTGTTCGTCCAGCCAACGCAGTTTAACCTTCTTGTAGCGCGGTACCTTGGCATAGAGAGTATCATTCCCCTGGCCGCAGCTAATGCACCCTTCCCACAGCGAGGCGCGGCGGCCGAATGTTTCCACAATTTCGGGGTTGATAATCACCATTTCAAAGCGCGCCCGGTCCGGCCGGGTAGGCGTAGGCTTGATGGCAATAACCGAAAGTGCCACGTTCTCCCCTACTTGCTGCGCGGCTAGGCCCACGCCATAGGGCTTGTTTTCAACCGTGTAGCGCATATTGGCAATGAGCGTTTGAGTCTTTTCGGACAGAATGTCTGCTCTGCACAAACGCTGTGCTTGCTCACGCAAAATAGGGTTGCCAAATTTCGTACGGCGCAGGATTTGAGGGGTCATCCCGGCCATTGGGGCCTAGTCTTGCAATTCTTTAACGAGTTCGTCGATCTTCACTCGTGTTTGTTCGGTCGTGTCCCGGTTACGCACGGTCACGCTATTATCTTCCAAGCTGTCAAAGTCGATAGTCACGCAGTACGGCGTGCCAATCTCATCTTGGCGACGATAGCGCTTTCCAATGTTGCCATTGTCATCCCACATTACATTGCCATAGGCTTTTTTGAGCGTAGCATACACTTCGCGGGCTTTTTCTACCAGTTCAGGCTTGTTCTTTAGAAGTGGTGAGACGGCCACGCGGTAAGGCGCCAGGGATGGTTTGAGTTTCAGCACCACACGCGTTTCACCATTCACTTCTTCTTCGTGGTAGGCATCGTACAGGACGGCCATGAGCATGCGACCCACACCAACCGCGCTTTCTATTACGTACGGCAAAAAACGTTCGCGAGTGGCATCGTCAAAGTACGTCAGATCCTTGCCACTCATCTTTTGGTGCGCACCAAGGTCGAAGTTAGTGCGGTTGTGAGTACCCCATAGCTCCTTAAAGCCTTGCGGATATTTAAAGTAGATGTCGTGAGCAGCAGCGGCATAATGGGCGCGTTCTTTTTCGTCGTGTTCGTGCCACTGCAAATTCTCTTCTTTGATACCAAGGCGGTCCACCAGGAAATTCCAGGCAAATTGGCGCCAATTCTCGTAGACCTCTTCCTGAGCTTCAGGACGGATGAAGTATTGCATTTCCATTTGCTCAAGTTCGCGGACCCGGAAGATAAAGTCACGCGGACTAATCTCGTTACGGAAAGATTTTCCGATCTGGGCAATCCCAAAGGGTAATTTGGCCCGCATGGTTTCGCGCACATTTTCGTAGTTAGTAAAGATCGCCCCAGCGGTTTCGGGACGGAGATACGCCACAGAGCTGTCATCTTCGATTGGGCCAACCCAGGTTTTCATCATCATGTTGTAATAACGGGGCTCAGTCAGCGTTTTTTGGCCACACGTCGGGCAAGCCTTGTCTTTCAAAAGCTCTTTTAATTCATTCAAATCGGTTGAATCAGTGCCAGCCAAGTGGTCGGCTCGATGCCGGGCGCCGCAATTTTTGCAATCAACGAGTGGATCAGTAAATCCAGCCACGTGCCCACTCGCTTCCCATAGTTTAGGGTTTTGGATAATCGCACCGTCGATCCCAAAGATGTTGTCCTGTTCGCGGACCATGGCGCGCCACCACTCTTGCTTGAGGTTATTCACCAGCTCCACGCCAAGCGGGCCGTAATCCCAAAAGCCGGCCAGGCCACCGTAAATTTCCGAAGCTTGGAATACAAAGCCTCGGCGCTTACATAAACTGGTAATATCTTCTAAAGTTACGTCACTCATAATATTGTCTCGTGTAGTTATTGGGTATTATAGCAAAAGAAAAAAATTAGCAGGCCCCAAGGCCGCCACGACGTACAAACCCAAAACTGGTGTGCGTTACGAAGGTTGTCATTAAGTCTAGTATACCCCAATTTCGGGCCGCTGCCCAGGGGTCACTAGTGCACCCACGACTTGCGTGTCACGTCCACGCAATTCGGTAATAAGTCCCCAGCGCCCTGCACTTGAGCCAGCACAGCTGGCGAATGGTCGCGAGCTAACCGCAGGAGTTTAATATGGTCGGCCGTCAGATTGCCAAAGGCATTTTTGACCATGCCGCGCTCGTGCATGTCATAGGTATATTTGGCATCTACCTCAAGGCGATTACCCTCTACATCGACATCCAAATCCGGAATACGCCCCAGCAGCTCTTCTAATTGAAGGCGAAACCACAACTCCGTAAAGCCAAAGGGAATCTTAAGTTCGTCCAAATACACCAAGGCCCGTTTGAGCAACAGATAAAAACGCTCTTCTACAATCTCTTCGGTCGAACGGTCCACTAACCGGAGGGCTTCGTAGCCAAATTGCAGCCGGTCGTAATCGGTCATGATGTTTCTGTAAAAAGTCTCTAAACGAGTCGAGAGTACGAGTTTAAGTTCGCCTTTACCTTCACCAAAAGTAATGATCGTATCGCTAAATGGCTCTAGACCGCCGCCAAGTTTGCTTTTGGGGCGACGCACCCCTTTGGCAATAGCCCCAATTTTGCCATAATCAGCGGTCAGGAAGGTCACAATCCGGTCGGCCTCACCGAAATTCACCCGTCGCAACACAATAGCCGCAGTTTTAAACTGCTTCATACACCACTCGCTTGACGGTGCGCACTAATTCCTGTGGTCGGGCCAATCCCTTTGGCACAAAGGCAGACACACCATACGCTTGCCAGGCCTCTGGGGGCAAGCCACTTAATTTAGGGTCAACAGCGCTATGAATAACCACTGGAATAGCACCTAGGGCTGGATAACTTCGTAATTCATGCAGCAAGGCTATGCCATTAAAACCCGGGAGTAATAAATCAAGGATAATTGCCTCCACCTGATGCGTGGACAACAATTCAATAGCCTGCTGGGCATCGCCAGCGCGAATAACGCGAAATTGGGCAGCAGTAAAAACGTCAGTATAGAGTTCGGCCAGCCAAGGATCATCTTCGATTAATAATAGCGTGCTCATAATAATTGCAATTGGGTTGAAGTATAAAGGTCGAGGTAGATACTGGTACCTTTAGAAACACGTTCGAGGCCAACTTTGCCACCCATGGCCGAAATAAGCTGGCGCACAATGTAGAGGCCAATGCCACTGTTACCTGCTTGTGCAGACAGCGGTTGCGCCTCCCCGCCTAAGCGACTTTCCAAGCGGTGAAATTCAGCCAAACTCATGCCCAAGCCATTATTGGCAACTGAAAGCCGGGTATGCTCTTTTTGCAGCCGTCCGCCAATCACCACTTCACTCCCCCGCCCATGCTTCAGAGCGTTATCCACCAGACTAAAAAGTGCTTCGCTCAGCAATAATTTATTAGCCACCACTAATTGAGTGCGCCGCTTAAAGCGAATGTGGATACGCTGGTCCATCTTTTGGCTATACGGATACAGTTCGTGGGCCACTTCTTCGGCCACTTGCTGTACATAGACTGGCTCGAGTTGCAGCTGGAACGAAGTTTGCTCCACGCGATAGGCATTCACCAAACCTTGTACTACTCGGAGCATACGATCGCTAGAGAGCATAATGCGCTCCAAGTATTCCCGTTGCTGTATGGTAAGCGGTTCATTCTCGCCAAGCAATGTGGCGGAAAGCCCACTAATAAGCGTCAGTGGCGATTTTAATTCGTGCGCGGCGGCAGTCAGTGGTGAAATTGGTGGCACGTTGCGTTTTACCCCTTGTCAGTTCCAGTGTAGCACGGAAGTATGGCTACGGAATGAAGGTCAGCGTGGGAAGAATAATTTTGTCAAAGTCGTTCACATACTCTTTGGATTCAGTGTAGACTTGGACTGTTTTGTCACGCAGAGAGAACATGACCATGGCACCTTCGGTAGTCTTATCAAACTTGCCATCAAGACGCATGCCTTCGCCAGACTGTAGCTTGACCGGCGTGGCCTTTATTTCACCTTTTTTGATCAGGGTGTCATAGGTTTTGAGAATGTCAGCATAGCTACGCTGCTGGATAGTGATCCGCAGGGCATCTGGGCTACCCGAGGTCACAGGCTGTACCACATTGGGATTAAAATAGGCTTCAAAGGTGCGGTCTTTGCCATCTTTGTTGATGTAGACACTCCATGTTTTGGGATACGTGACCCCCACTGTGCCGAGCTCTTCTGGGCCGCTGAACTTGCGGGTTGGCGATTTTTCGCGATCTGCAAATTCCACTTCGAGGGTTTTTTGCTGTTCAAGTTTGGCGTCATCAACTGCGACGCTGATCTTCTGATCAACATTATTTTTATAATCTTGGTACTGGGTGTATGCCCATGCCCCAAAGCCGCCAAGGCCTGCCACCAAAATCGACAGGGCGATGACCGGGATTAACAAGACATTTAAAATACCAGCTTGTTTATTCATAGTTACCTTCTATCTTACGAGACTCGGTTGGGGTTTGTAAAGCTAATGCTTGGCCAACGGATAGCGATACAGAAATACACCATCGCGCACATCATCGGCTTTTTTGTGAGGAATGGCAAACGTAAAGCTTGCCAAAGCAAAGCCATGCTTAAGGCGTACTGCTTCACTTTCCATTTTTTGGTCAAAACGTTTCATGTAACGCGGCAGTAAAAATGTATACACTCCATCTGTGCCAGCTGGCAGCTGGGCTTTCCACATGTTTATACAACGGATATGCACCCGGTGACGATACCGCACACAGCGCAGCCAGGAAATGGCACACAACAGCGGATTTAATTCATAGCCATATACCACTGCACCTTTAGCAGCCGCAGCTTTCAAAAAGGCACCATCGCCAGAGCCAAAGTCAATAATTACCTTGCCCTCCCCCACCTCCAGTAGATCGAGCGCAACTTCTACCTGATGGCGCTTGGAGGGCAGGTATGGGGCGCCCACAAATACGACAAAACTGAAGCATAAAAAAACCAGGACAACGAGCGTTAAAAACATGCTAACTCGTGATCTTGTTAAACTTCTGTTTGATTTTCTCGACTTTGTTTTCGGCCTGCTGGAGCTCTTTTTCAAGCTCACCAGATAATTTCATGCCGCGCTCAAACTGTTTGATGCTTTCATCAAGCGTCACTTCGTCGGAATCAAACCATTCCATAATGGCATCGAGTTCGGCCATTTTTTGTTCAAATGTCTGCGGTTGGTCTTTCATGCCATTCCTTTCTGGCGGATCACTTATGCATCATTATATCAGTAGTTTACTAGAGTAGCACACGCAGGCCCTCACGCAATACGTACGCTCTTGACCGCTGCGTCCACCGAGGCGTCAGCAAATTGCACAACAATCTCACTCCCGGCGCTTAGCTCTGCCCCACTCGTCAGACACCGACCTTGCTGGTCGCGCACAAGCGCATAGCCCCGCTTAACCACCAAACGGGGGTCAACCTGGCGCAGGGTTCTTTGTGAACTTTCAAGCGTGTGGCGCAACTGGAGCATGTAATGCTGCTCTCGAGTAATTAAACGCTCTTTGGTATGGGCGAGCGCGGTCTGGTTGGGCTGAAAATCAACCGCCGAAGCAATACGTTGTTGCAATAAGAGTACGCGGTGACCCTGCCGCTCAATGTGGCTACTTGCCAAACGTGCTAAGCGCTGAGTACGATGGCCAAGCGCACCTAAGAGTTCCTGGCGATCAGGCACAACTAGCTGCGCGGCATTGCTCGGGGTGGCTGCCCGGACATCAGCCACTAGATCGGCCAAAGAAGTATCCACTTCATGCCCCACACCCACTAGGGTTGGAATACGACTAGCCGCAATCGTGCGCGCCAACTGCTCGTCGTTATAGGCAGCCAGATCATCTGCACTCCCGCCACCACGAATAATGACAATGACCTCCACTGGAATGGCCTGCTGATTAAAATACTGAATGGCCGCAATATTTTGTTCAATTGCGGGCAATCCCTGCACCTGGACATCAGCAACTTCAAGAGTCACGCCGCCCCAGCGGGCATTAATAATCTTCTGAAAATCCGCGAAACCAGCGGACTGCATAGAGCTAATCACTCCGATACGTCTGGGCAAAGCTGGCAGCGGGCGCTTGCGGGCGGGATCCAACAACCCTTCGGCTGCTAATTTCTTTTGCAGCAGCTCAAATGCTTTCTTAATACTCCCCGCCCCTACAGGCATCACCTGGCGAATAGTCAGACTAAACTTACCCCAGCGGGTCAAGCGTGGTTCACCCAGCACTTTGACCTTCATGCCATCCTCGAGCGGCGTGCGCAATTGCCAAGCCATCATAAAACAGCCCAGCGTGACTTCGTCGTCTTTAAGGTCAAAAAAGACATATTTATCCCGGCTGTACTTGAACGAGCCAATCTCGCCTTCTACCAAAATAGTGGGGTAGGCAATTTCGAGCGTTTGATTAATAAGCGCAACGCACTCAGTTGGTGTGAGGATCAGCTCTTCCAAGTGAATCTTCCTTTGCCACTGCAACAGAGCGTTGCAAGAATTTACGGTAAAGCCAGTAGCCAATGGGCAAAAAGACAACCATGTTGATTACCCGATACATAACCGTGGCCGAAAGCGCCAAAGCCGCTGGCACCCCAGCCGAAGCCATCACCGAAGTCATGAGGAACTCATAGACGCCCAAGCCACCAAACAGTGAGACTAAACCAGCAAAATTGGCCACCGCGTAAGCAATGATCAGCGCTCCGACGTTAATCCATTCACCATGCGCCACAAAGACCATGTAGATAAGCACTAGTTCACTGACATTGATCATCAGGGCCCAGAAAGCCGTTTTGTTGAGTTTGCGGAAATCACGGGCAATAAGGTTATAGTCGTCGTGCAATTCCTCAAACACTCGCCGTACCTTGTCTATTTTAATAAGTTCGCGGTCTTGCTTACGATGGAAAAACCGAGCGATACGGTTGATGCCTCGTGGCAAAAAGGCGGTAAAAGAGGTAATGCGCTCTTTGCTGCTTACGACATAAAGGATAATCCCGGTGCCAAAAAGGGTCAGCATCGAAATAGAACTGGCAATCAGGATGGTCAGGTTACTCGCCTTGCCCTCGACAGCCAAAATAAACATGCCCACGAAAATAAGAATCAAGAAAGTCAGGAAGACCAGCCCAAAACGTGCAGCCTGTACCATGGTCGTTTTGGCCGTGGACACGCCCAGGGGTTTCAGGCGAATGGACATGTAGGAAAACCCGGAAGCACCACCGCTCGGGAAAACTAAGTTCACAAAGTTCATTTCCATAGCAACTTTGAACAGTTCTTTCGTGCTGACCTTTTCACCCAATATGGCAAAGTACTCCTGGTACATTTTGGCAATGGTGTAGAAGTTGAAGAATTTCAAGGGAATCAGCAATAACAGAGGGAGGAGCGACAGGGTGCCCAACTTGGAGAAGACCTCTTCAAACTGATGTCGGCTAATATAGACCAGCACGGCAAGCGCACCAAAAGTAATAACATTTATCCAAACTTTGAGTTTCATCGTGATGTAATTATACCTTATGCGCCCAGCAAGGTATAATACAGAGAGATGAAATCTGTTGTAATTCTTGGACGTCAATCAAAACTCTCCCTAGCCGAGCTCGAGAGCGTGTTTGGTGCAGCCCTAGTTGAACCCCTTGGGTCCACGGCAGCGCTTATTGATTTGCCAGCCGAAGAGGTTGTGCAAAAGCATTTGGGCGGCACGCTCAAGATCGCTTCCCTGCTTGCCACCCCTTCCACGACCGACTGGGGTCAGCTGCTTAACTTTTGCCGCACCGCGCTGCCAGAGTTTTTAGAAGATTTGCCAACCGGTAAGCTCCACCTAGGGCTTAGCGTGTACGGGGTGAAGACAAATGTAGCCAGTCTTCAACGAGGCGCGCTTGAGCTCAAGAAGGTCGCCCGCAATGCCGGACGCTCTGCTCGAGTGGTCCCCAATCAGAATCTCGAGCTCAACAGTGCACAGGTACTTCACAATAAACTGACTGGGCCACTTGGCTTAGAACTGCTTTTTGTAACTCGTGGGGCACAAACCTATCTGGCGCGCACTGTCCACATCCAGGACATTGATGAATACGCGGCCCGTGACTTTGGACGCCCTAAGCGCAGTGGCTTTGTGGGCATGCTGCCACCAAAGTTAGCTCAGATCATGCTCAACTTGGTTGCAGCGCAGGCAGATGAAGTTATCTTGGATCCTTTTTGCGGTACCGGCGTGATCCTCCAAGAAGCAGCGCTCATGGGCTGCAAGGTGCGTGGCACCGATATTGAACCCAACATGATTGACTACTCACGGACAAATATGGAATGGCTTCAGAAAAAATATAACCTGACAGACATTGGCCTTGGCCTGGAACAAGGCGACGCCCAGACCATGTCGTGGCAGCAACCCATCGACCATGTGGTGTGCGAAACCTACCTTGGTCAGCCGCTCACTACCCTTCCGTCGCCCGAAAAGCTCGACAAAATCCGTACTGGTTGCAACGAACTGATGACTGCATTCCTTAAGAATCTTGCCCCCCAACTCGAGTCTGGCACGCGTTGTTGCATTGCCATCCCTGCCTGGCGCCAAAAAAATGACTTTTTACACCTCCCAGTTGTTGACCAACTCGAGAAACTGGGGTATAATCGGGGCAGTTTTGAGCATGCGAGTGATCAGGATTTGATCTATCATCGGAACGATCAGATCGTTGCTCGTGAGCTGTTAGTACTAACAAGGAAATAATTATATATGTCACACGTAAAAGCGGCGGGCTCCGCCAAGAACCTCAAAGACTCTCCCGGTAAACGACTCGGAGTAAAGCTTTACGGTGGGCAAAAAGTAAAAACCGGCCAGGTCATTGTTCGCCAAGTTGGACAGACTAAGCTGGCAGGCGTCGGCACATTCTTGAGCCGCAACTTTACTGTTCATGCTGCCAAAGATGGTATTGTTGGCTTCAAGAAAGTCAAAGTTCGCAAATTTACTGGAAAAACCGTTACCCGTACTCAAGTCGTGGTAGAATAAGATAAAATAAACAGTCGCACAAATAGAAGCGCTTCAGTTTACTGAGGCGCTTTTTATTTTTGTGGGAAATCTGTCACTTGTAGTACTCGGCCCGCCCAGGCCTCACTGATTGTCAGCGGCACACCCCCTTTAAGAGCTTGTAATTGGAACGCTGCATCATGCACAGTGCGGGTGATAAGCGGTGGCGTGGGCAGCGCTCTATCCATCGCGTAGTTAACTTGTAGAAAAAGGCTCATCCTCCCAGCCCAATGAACCGCTGGTTCTAGATAGTACATAATACTCGTGCGCTGAGCATAGGTCACACCACCGAGCAAAAAATGTGGCGGAAACGGCAAACCAAATTGGCGACAGCTATCCGCGAGATATAAGGCCCGTGTCTCGTGCGCTACAAAATGGGGCTGCATTTCATCAAGTGCAATGCCTGGTTCCTGAAGAATGAATCCAGTGCGTGACTGCGGGTCTTCGAGTCTGCGCACCTCAGCAGGAAGTTCCTTGGTTTTTATCTGCAGCGTCACTGGCGTAACGCGCATTGGCTCCCTAAGGAGCCAATTTAATTCAGAATCGCGCGCGGCATCTGGATGATCACCGAGCGGTTCCACCACTTGCCCTAGGAAACTCCTAGATGGTGTTTCACGCGCTCAATCACATCGCTAATGACCACTTGCGACTTGACCAAATAATCATCAACTCCGAGTTTTTCGGCGCGTTCGCGGTCTTTAGCTTGACTAAGCGCAGTAAGCATAATAATGCGCACGTTCATTGTCTCTGGAGTGTTACGGAGGATATCCAGCACGTCAAAGCCGGTGATCTTGGGCATCATGGCATCAAGAAGGATGAGGTCTGGCTTATAAGTGATGGCCACAGAGAGCGCGTCCTCACCATTACCCACGTGATGAATTTCAAAACCTTCGAGTTCCAAGCGGGCTATGTAAACTTTGGCGAGCGCTTCGTCGTCTTCGACTAATAGAATTTTCTTCTTTTGGTCCATAAAGGAAATAGCCTTTTCTTATTCACATTGTAGCACAGTGCGAGAACTAGAAATACTCCTTATTTAAGCGCCGAGTACGCAGCGTCTTTTTGCGTGTCCGTACCTTCGGCGAGCGCTTTCTCATCAATCTTCACTTCAGTGTCCGGAGAGATACCCTCTTTGTCGATATTCTTGCCCTTTGGCGTGTACCAGCGAGCAATCGTCACTTTAAGATTACCGCCGTCATTGAGCTTCTGCAGTTCCTGCACACTCCCCTTACCAAAGCTCTTCATACCAATGAGCTTGGCTGCCCCACTGTCCTGCAAAGCCCCGGCGACAATTTCGCTCGCACTTGCTGAACCAGCGTCGATAAGCACTACCGTAGGAATACCTCCAAGGATGTTGTTCCCTTCAGCCCGCAGAGTCTCCTTCACATCTTTGCCTTCACGCTCCTGCACCACAGTGTCGCCGCCCTTAAGCCACAGGCCAGAGACATCGACTGCGGTTTGCAAATAACCACCACCGTTACCACGGACATCGAGCACTACGCCCTTCACACCCTTGTCTTTAAACTCCTGAGCCGCTTCTTTGGAAAGTTGGGCAGTATCTTCGGCAAAGCGAGTAATCTGCATGTAGCCAATGTTATCAGCCGTAATCTCATGCTTCACGCTTGGCACAGTAATATCATCACGAGTCACAGTCACATCAATGGGCGCAGTTTGGTCGACACGACCCAATTTGAGGGTCACATTGGTGCCTTTTTCGCCGCGAATCTTGCTTACTGCCTTTTCGACGCTCCACTTTACTGACGACTCACCATTGACTTCAATAATGACATCACCAGCTTTGACACCTGCTTTTTGGGCTGGGAATCCTTCGAGTGGCGACACAACCACGAGCTGGCTGTCGCGCTTCCCAAGTTCAGCCCCAATGCCAGAGAATTTGCCTTCAAGTGAGTCTTTAAACTCATTGCTTTCCTTTTTGTTCATGTAGACGGTGTAGGGGTCACCAGTTGCCTCAACCAGGCCTTTTTTCATGCCATCAAGCAGCTTTTGGGAATCGAGCGTGCCATCATACTTTTCGCGCATCACATCATAAAGTTGTTCAACCGAAGCATAGTTCAGGTCCTTAGGTGAGCCAGTCTGATTACCATTGCGGCTGAACACATCAATGTTCCCCAAACGCACCCCAATAACTAGGGCAATCACGGCTACAATTAGGTACGGTCCTGCTTTACTTCCCCATTTTTTGGTCTTATTCAACAATGCGTTCGATCGCCGTGACATCAATAATCTACCTTCCAAAAGCTTTATTACATCTCTCTATACTTTCATGATACTATCAAACATAGAAGTAAAAAGATAGCCATAAGGATGTTCCCCACGTGGATGTTGAGAAACTGAGCCTCAGCGCTTATAACGACCTGGTCATTGCCCATCCGGAAAAGAAATTTCCAGTGGAGCAGTCGCCGCAATGGGGTGCGTTCCAGGACACAATTCCGGGCCGCCACTTTTTAGGCATGTTTGCCCTGCAGCATAAAGGCACGCCGATCGCCCTCGTCAGTCCTTTGCAACTTACCATGAAGGGCTACAGCTACATATGGGTTAACCAAGGCCCTATCTGGCTCGTCGAACCCACCCCCGAAGCAGTGCAACAAGTTACGCAAGCCTTGCGGCACATTGTCACGCAACATGCCACCAAGCCTATTCTTTTTGTGCGAGCCCACTTTCCCAGCAAGCCGCCAAGCGGACTTCCCGCTTACTCCCAGTCGCTCATCCAGAAAACAACCATTGTTGACCTCACTCAGCCGTTCGACCAAGTGCTCGCCACCATGAGCCAGGGTGGCCGCCGGGCAATGCGCAAGGCTCAAAAAGCCGGTATTAGTATAAGTGAAGTGCCTGCGGCCCAAGCAGCTGAGGACTTTAGCCCTTATTACCAGATTCTGCGCGAAACAGCCACGCGGGATGGCTTTTTTGTGCATCCGGAAAGCACTTACGTAAGCATGCTTACTGAGCTTAAAGATGTAGTGCGCTTTTTTGTCGCCCGCAATAGCCGCAACGAACCCGTGGCCTGGGCACTGGATACCAGTTACAATCATCACGCTATCTACTATTACGGCGCCAGCAACGAAGAAGGGCGTGACGCCCAAGCTCCCTACCTGCTCCATATTGAAATTATGAAACGGCTTCAAAATGAAGGCGTCGCTGCCTATGACTTTCTAGGCATTGGCAGCAAGAGCTATCCTGGCCTTCAGGGAGTAACCCAATTTAAGTTGCGCTTTGGTGGACCAGAAGTGGATTATGTACCCACTTACGACATTCCGCTCAAGGCGCAGTATCGGCCATGGAAGTGGGCGCAGAAGTTGAAGTATAGACTGAGGAAATAAGTAGGTTGGTGGGACGCTTTGGGCACACCCCTCCTTTGGAGCACACTTTTAAAAAGGACTTCCCCAGGAAGTCCTTTTTAGCGTTCGGCTGAAATCGGCTTGGGCCGATTCCACAGTCTCTTGCAGGAGGGGTGTGCCCAAAGCGTCCCACCAGCTCCCTTTAGAAGTGTAGGAATTCCAATCCACTCGATGACACCACCATCTCACTATAAAGTCCCTGAACCTCATAGTTATACTGGCTCACGTAAATTTGCCCATTACCTAAAACTTTTTCAACATACATGGCGTGGCCATAAGGACCCCAGTAGCCAATAGCCACATCACCTGCTTGCGGGGTGCTATCTACTGGAATACCAGCTGCGCGGGCATTACCCGGCCATTGATTGGCATTGCCATGACCACCCCAGTACGGCATATTTCGGCCAGTTGAAGCCACTTTCCAGGCAGTATATGACACACACTGACGGAAACACATGCCCCAGGGGTCACCACCGCTACAAGGGTAGCCTTCATTGGCCCAAGGATAGCTTGTGGTGCCTGAATAGTTGGCAACTCCACCATATTTGCGGTTAGCCGCAGCCTGTTCGGCACGTAGTTTGGTAATTTCGTCTTTCTTAGATTCAACGCTCTTTTGAAAGCTGTCTTTGTCGGCATTTGTCTGTGCCAGCAAGCCGCTAGCCTGCGACTCCTTCGCAGCAAGTTCGTCACGCATTTTTTTCTGGTCTTCAAGTAAAGTAGCCACCTGGTCGCGTTTCTCGTTAAGCTGCTTCTTAAGATCGGCAATCCGTTTGACCGTGTCAGTCACTTTATCTTTAACTGTGTCCCGGTATTGCTGCTTATCAAGATACTCACTAATATTTTTGCTCGAAGCCAACATTTCAACAGTCGAGATCTTACCTTCAAGATACATGGCCTTCAAGTTCTTACCCAAGATTTCCTTTTGCTGGGCAAGCTCTTTTTGAGCATCATCAATCTGCTTGCTAAGATTGGCATGTTGCTCTTGACTGATATTTATCTGGGACTGAGTTGAAGCAATCTGTGACTGCAGTCCGTTAATCTGCGCATTAAGGTCGTTAGCTTTGCCTTCAAGCGTATTCACGCTTTGCTGCTCGGTTGAAGCCTGGGCCTCCAACTCTTTGATCTGCTCGTCAAAACGATCCGCATAGACCGGGAACGAAATACCAGCCACGGTCAGGATCGCAATAAGTAAGAGCGCGCTGCGGACAGCGATCCCCCGATGACCTTTTTTGAACCAGTGTGTGTCTATTTTAAGCGTCATTTAGTACTATACATTTTTACCCAAAATTATTGATTTGTCAAGATTGCGCTTATGTTTTACTGCGGCGTCTGCTCTTAGTATACACCTTGAGGTAGCGTTTGGTTGCTAAAGAGGAAGAAAGAATACCAATCATCACTCCCAGGAACAACATTGCCCCACCGATTTCCCACATATGGTCGCGGAAGAAATCACGAGTATACAGTACTTCCGGCACATACGACGCGATGTTATCGGCCTGACCCATTAGTAACGTATAGCTCACGGCTACTGTAATACCGGCCGCAATTAAACCATACAGCGACGCTTCAATCAGAAATGGCGCACGAATGTAGCCACGGGTCGCCCCAATTAATTTCATAATTTCAATCTCATCACGACGGTTAAATATGGCCATACGGATGGTATTAAAGATGATCAGAATAGAGATAACCGCAAATACTGCACTGGCCGCCACTCCGGCAATTCGGAAGAATCGCGCAATAGACACAATGCGGTCAATTGCCTGCTTGCGATCCCCAGAGTAAGAAGGCTCGTCTGATTGTAATTTCTTGTTTGGAGTCCGGTTGATCGTGGAGGCAATATCTTCAATCTTGTTAGGATCATTGGTTTTTACCTGGAATGAGGCTGGCAAATAATTATCAGTTTGCGAAATAGCGTTTTGCAATTCCAGGTTATCTTTGTTCTGATCTTTATAGATTTCGAGCGCCCGGTCTTTGCTGACATAATTTACTTCGCGCACATTTGGCTGCGCTTTCAGTTCGCTCATAAAACGCTCACGTTCTTTGGGTGTAATATTGTCCACTAAGTACACGGACACATCGATCTTATCCGTAATGGTCTTGATCATGCGCGAAAAGGTCATGTTGGCAATAAGGGTGGTGAGTCCGATAGAAAGCGTGACTACCATAATGGCCGTAGCAGCGGTAGAAAGCCACGAGTTGCGAATGAAGTTCGTCACCCCTGCTTTACATTGCCGGCGGAAAATAATAAAGAACCGCCTCATGATTGCATATAGGTCCCTTTGGCCTGGTCTTTGACGATCTTCCCATGGTTAATGGTAATCACTCGTCGTTGCAGTTTGTTGACAATATCTTGGTTGTGAGTGGTCAAAATCACCGTAGTACCATAATGATTAATTTTCTCTAAAATACGCACAATGTCCCAACTGTGCTTAGGGTCCAGGTTACCTGTAGGCTCGTCGGCAATCAGAATTTTGGGTTGGCGTACAATGGCCCGAGCAATAGCTACACGTTGCCGCTCCCCGCCCGAAAGCTCGCTGGGAAAGTTCTTTTCTTTGCCAGTCAAACCGACAATCTCCAACACCTTGGGCACAGTATGGCGAATTTCGCGGTTACTCATGCCCACGATCTCCAGGGCAAAAGCGACATTCTCAAATACTGTCCGGTTGGGTAAAAGCTTAAAATCTTGGAATACTGTACCAATTTTGCGTCGCAGCAAAGGAATATCTTTATTCTTGAGCGTTTCATAGTCAATGCCCCCAACCACGATTTTACCGCTGGTAGGGCGCTCCTCGCGCGTGAGCAACTTGAGCAATGTCGACTTCCCGGCACCACTGGTGCCTACGATAATAACGAACTCACGAGGTTCGATATGCAGGCTAATGCGGTTGAGAGCTGTCGTTTCTTTGCCGTAGTTCTTGGTCACGCGGTCGAGTAGAATCACATATGAATTGTACCATAAGGGTTTTGTTAGACTCAATCAAAGTGCGGGGAATCGGCAGCTTCCGAGCTTTGCTGCCGCGCAATAGTCAGCTGATGGTCAGCATCAAGCTCTATCCAGACTGAGGTTCGATGATGATACGCCGCATCAAGCACTCGGTTGAGCAAGGGGCCAGGCTCAAGACATTGCAGCATTTCTTGCACACAAGACGTTGCTAAGTCATCATCAAAAGTATTGGGTCGCTCAAGCACAGCTACACAGACATCAACCCCTAGTACGGGCATCCAGGCTGGCTGCACCTCGGGGTCATCAAGATAGCGGCCGAGGGTGCGATCAAAACATTCTTGCACAAAATGGGCTCGCTCAGCTGCTGTTGGCAAAAGTCCTCTTAGATTAGCGAAGAAAGGATATGGTGCGCCTGTGCCGCCAGCTTCTTTTTCGCCATAGGCTTCAAAAGTAGCCAAAACAACATCTGCAAGCTTAGGCTTATCGACACCATCAAAAGTCTCAAGAGTGGCCATTAAGAACGGGAAATTACTTGAGAGTATACCAGCCGCAGCATACAGCGTTTGATGCCCTACTGGAATGGGCATGTCACCGCGCGCATGGGCGCGTAAGGCTGGCGCTGGGTTGAGGTTACATCGCGCTTCATGCGGATAGTTACTCTCATTCCACTGATACACCATGCCTTGAAGGACACCTTGCGCTACTCCCTTTTCCAAAAGAGCAACGCCATCAGGGGTAATGAAGTCGGCGAGGTCAGCCACCCGGTCAACCTCGCTTTTAAAGATGTCGAAGTGCTCTTTCGAGCGAAATCCCGCCGGGACTTCTTCTCCGCCTGGCCGCTCAGCTCCTTCAGGGGATTGGCTACTCATTACCTGCACTCAAGAAAGCCGTAATGAATGGATCAATCGCCCCGTCCAGCACTGCCTGTGCATCATGCACTTCAAACTTAGTGCGCGTGTCTTTCACAAGTGTGTAAGGATGCAACACATAGTTGCGAATCTGACTCCCCCACTCTGCCGACTGATTCGGACCCTTCAGTTCATCAATACGTTCTTTATGCTGCTCGAGCTGCAATTGAGCCAACTTCGAGCGCAACACTTTCATGGCCATTTCCCGGTTCTGTAATTGGGAACGTTCGTTTTGGATAGCCACCACAATGCCTGTTGGCAAATGCGTAATGCGCACCGCTGAATCGGTGGTGTTCACGCTCTGGCCGCCATTGCCACCAGCCCGGTAGACATCAATGCGCAAATCTTCGTCATTAATAGCCACGTCCTTGGGCTCATCAATCTGGGGCAGCACTTCAACCATGGCAAATGAAGTCTGCCGCAAATGATCAGCGTTAAACGGGCTCAGACGCACAAGACGATGCACCCCATGTTCACCCTTGAGTTTGCCGTACACATAAGCGCCGCTAATCGCAATGGTCGCGCTTTTAATTCCAGCTTCTTCTCCGGAAGATTGGTCCACGATTTCCGACTTCATCCCATGAGCTTCGGCCCAGCGAAGATACATGCGTTGCAACATCTCGGTCCAATCCTGAGCATCAGTGCCGCCTGCACCTGCATAGAGGCGCAGCAAGGCGTCATGAGTGTCATAAGGTCCAGAGAAATGAAGATTAAATTCGAGCTTGGCATAGACGGCTTCAGCCTGCTCCAGCTGCGTGGCAAGTTCAGGAGCCATTGCGGCATCACTAAGGGCAGCTAATTCCTCAAGATCTTTCACCGTGTGCTCTAAAGTGCGCCAAGGCTCAATCAAGGCTTCGAGCTTGGCGTGCTGCTTGGTCACTTCTTGGGCATGCGCCGGGTCATTCCAAAATTCAGGAGTGCTAATCTCAGCAGCAAGCGCAGCGACTTTACTTTCTTGGGCTTCAATCTTCGCCTGGGTAATACCCTGGGTAATTTTGCCAAGAAGGGTGTGGATTCGTTGCTCCATGTCTACAAACTCTGTACCGTATCTTTAAATTGCTGACCGCGTGCTTTGTAATTGGTAAAGTCACCAAAGCTCGCCGTGGCTGGCGAAAGAATCACCACATCACCCGCTTCACTCAGCGCTGCCGCTCGTTGCACTATGTCACTCATAGTCCACTCTTCGTAGACTTCGCTCCGTGTATAGCCTTGCGCAGCTGCCAAAGTGGCGATCTTGGCACCAATGGGGCCGACAAACAGCACGCGCTTGGGTTGCATACGGGCCAGGATAATAGCCAACTCGGCAAAATCTATCCCTTTATCATAGCGACCACCAATCACCAGTAGCTCGTGCGCAGGCTCAAACGCTTTGATCGCGGCTGCCACCGAACCAACAGTTGTGGCAATACTGTCGTTATAATACGAAACCCCGTCGACTTCGCGCACGAATTCCAAACGATGCTCCAGTCCGGCAAAAGCACTGACTGCGCGGCGAACCGCCTCCACTGACTGCGTGAACTGCCAGGCTGCGGTAACTGCAGCACAAATATTTTCCACATTATGGTGCCCGGGGATCTTGATCCGCGAAATTGCCATAATTTCTTGCTCACCCACAAATAAGGCCCCATCTTTGACATAGGCGCCCTCGGCTGTATTATAACGAACCTTGCGGCCAGCTGATTGCTGAGCAATACTGGCACTATATTCATTTGTAGGATGGTAGATAATGACATCCTCGGCAGCCTGAAAACGAGCAATCCGGGCTTTGGCTGCGACATACTCGGCCATATCCTTGTGCACTTCTAAATGTTCAGGTTCGATCATGCCCACGACGGCCACGTGGGGACTAACTTCTATATCCCACAGTTGAAAGCTGGAGAGCTCCAGCACAATGACATCATCAGGACGAATCTCATCGAGGATGGCGAGCATGGGCACGCCCACATTGCCCGCTAAGTGAGCCGTAAGCCCAGCTTCCTTGAGAATGTCGTAGGCCAGGGTCGAAATCGTCCCCTTACCCTTTGTCCCGGTCACGCCAATTATGTTTGTGCTCGGGCAAGCGGCAAAGAATTCTTTAGTAACTGAGGTAATTTCTCCGTCGGTCTGAATACGGTCCGGCCGGATCGCCGGGCTTCCCCGAAGTACTTTGTCAAAGCCCATAAGTTGGGCAAAAGCATCTGGGCCGTGCACAAACGCAACCCCTTGGGGTACTTCATACTTAGGCTGTGGGGCTTCATCAAAAATGGTAATTTCGGCACCCTGACGGGCAAAGTAGGCATAGGCTGCGCGCCCCTCCTCGCCAAAGCCTAAAATCGCTACTTTTATTGCCATAACTGGCCAACTCTTTTGCGTAAAGTATCAGCATATTCCTGCTGGCCATTACTCAAAATACCAATACCCCAGGTGGCGTCTTCAAACATGGTGCGCACTGCGTCTACCATACGTGTTTTGTTCACTGACTTAATGCGATCAGGAATGGTGCTGTAATCATCAATCGTGCCATCAAAGAAGTAGCGGCCACCATAGCGGCGGACAAAGCTGCCCACTGTTTGCGAGCCCATTTGGAATGTACCCAAACGGTATTGCTTGGCCATTTCAATATCGCCTTTATCAATGTCGCCGCTTTGGATGCGTTTGATCTGGCGCATGACAATATCGAGCAGTGGTTCGATATTCTCTTTAGTTACCTGTGCGCCAAAGTCCCATGACGTATCGTTGCTGCCTGGATCAAATGCTGACCAAATGCTATAGGCCAAGCCTTTTTCGCGCGCCTCACCCAGAATAAGCGAATGGAGCGTGTCAGTGAGCATGGTATCCACCATGCTCAGGGCATCTTGTTCATCATCACTGAGACGGCGGAGCTTGAAGGTGCGCAAACCAAAGAGCATGTTGTTGAATTCTTGGCGATCAATGTAAAAAGCTTTGTCCAGTCCTTTGACCGAGGCCGTGGGATAAGCAAATCGCTCCCCTCGTCCAAAATCGGCTTCGCTCAGCAATTGCTCAACTCGTTTGCGGCGGCCTTGCATACGGCCGGCAATCACAAAGCGGATATTGTCAGAATGGTGCGTCTTTTTATAATGGTTTTTTACAGCCGCAATATCGACTGCGTCCAACGTCGCCAAGTGTTCAGTGTCAGTCTTGTAGCGGCCGCTGGCATCAAATTGCTTGGCAAGTTCATCATGCAGTAAGCGATTATGGCTGTTCAGGTAGCCAGTGAGTTCTTCTTTGACATTACCAAACTCGGCTTCAAACTCTTCCTGGTTGAAATAGGGCTTGCTCATGGACAGCAAGAGTAGATCAAGAATCCGCTCCCACTCGAAATCAGCGCATTCAGCCACATAGTCCATGGAGACATAGGTGGTAATGGCGTTATTGTAGGCTCCATTTTTCTGGAATTCGGCACTAAACTTGCGCGCATTACGGATGCGTTCATTCGAGCCTAGCACCATGTGCTCCATAAGGTGAGCGGCTTCAACTTGATCCGGCGGCGCAAAGTAATCCCCTGCCCGTAGGTTAAAGCGAAAGTTCATCACTGTGGCTTCGGGCACATCGATCAGCAGTCCGCGCATCCCATTTTCTAACACTACTTCTTCAACTGAATGCTTCATGTCTGTTTTTGCTTTCTAGATTTAGTGGCGTTTCTTACCTTTAGTAACTTTGCGGTTCTGACGTTCGCTTTTGCGCTTCTTACGCGTGGCTGTCTTTTGCTTCTTCGCCTCGCTGGTGGCCTTGGTGTCAAAGTCAGCATGCTCGGTCGCTTGGCCAATCTCGTTCACCCCAGTTTCCACTGAACTTGCAGCTGCTCGGGTTAACTCGGTGTTGAAGTCGTCTTGTTGGGTGGCAGCAATATCACTGCGCTCAACATGGAAGAGCGCCCGAATGACTTCTTCACGCATAGTGCCTTCAAAAATCTCAAACAGGTGCTGGGCTTCGGTACGATATTCCACCAATGGGTCACGTTGACCATAGCCACGCAGGCCAATGCCTTCGCGCAAGTGGTCCATGTCTTCTAGGTGGCGCATCCACAATTGGTCCACAAGGGTCATGGCAATTTCGCGTTCGATCTTGCGCATCATTTCGGCAGTGAATTTTTCTTCGCGTGCCGCATACAGTTCTTTGGCAAATTTGAGGGCAAGCTCGGTGCGATCTTTTTCGCTGGCCGCCATTATCTCTTTCATCTGATCGTCATTCAAAGGAATTACAGAGGTAAATTCATCTTTAAAGAGCTTGTTGAGCTTAGGACTCAACACAGTCAAAGCCTGAACTTCCTTGGCAAGCAAGTCCTGCACTAACCCACTAGCGTCTTCGTTGCGCAGAATTTCCTGACGCATGCTGTAGATCGCTCGGCGATGGCGGTTCATGACGTTGTCGTACTGGACCACGTGCTTACGAATGTCGAAGTTAAAGCCTTCGACTTTCTTCTGCGCAGCCTCGAGGGTACGACTAAAGGCACGGTTTTGGATTGGCTCATCGTCAGGGATACGCAAGCGATCCATAATGGAAGCAATGCGCTCACCTTGGAAGATACGCAGTAAGTCATCTTCGGCCGAAACATAGAACTGCGTCATGCCGGGGTCACCTTGACGACCACAACGACCACGGAGCTGGTTGTCGATACGGCGGGATTCGTGCCGTTCAGAACCGATCACTACCAGTCCGCCGAGTTCCGTCACGCCTTCACCCAAGACAATGTCTGTTCCACGTCCAGCAATGTTGGTGGCCAGAGTCACGGCGCCTTTTTGGCCAGCTTTAGCCACGATCGCAGCTTCGCGTTCGTTGTTCTTGGCATTCAGCACTTCGTGAGGCACTTTGGCTTCGGTCAGTAATTTAGTCAGGAGTTCGTTCTTCTGGATCGATGCCGTACCCAAAAGCACTGGACGACCAGATTCATGCAGAGCCTTGACGTCAGCAATGAGTGCTTTAAATTTACCAGCCTCGGTTTTAAACATCTTGTCTGCCAAGTCTTCGCGAGCCATTGGACGGTTTGACGGCACAACCACGACATCCAGACCGTAAATCTGTTGGAATTCCTCTTCTTCAGTCAGTGCCGTACCGGTCATGCCCGAAAGCTTGTCATACATGCGGAAGTAGTTCTGGAAGGACACTGTTGCCAGGGTCATGCTCTCTTGTTTGACTTCAACGCTTTCCTTGGCTTCGATCGCCTGGTGCAGCCCTTCGTTGTAGCGACGGCCATGCATTAAGCGACCAGTGAATTCATCCACAATGATCACTTCGCCATCTTTGGCAACCACGTAATCTTTGTCGAGCTTAAAGAGCGTTTCGGCTTTAAGCGCCTGGTCCATGTGATAGACCATGGAGACATTTTCGGGCGCAAATAAATTTTTGATACCCAGTATTTTTTCAACTGCTTCAACACCTTGGTCGCTTAAGGCAACCTGACGGCGTTTTTCATCAAGAATGTAGTCGTCAGGAACAAGTTTTTTGGCAATGCTGGCAAACATTTGGTAATTTTGCGGACTTTGGTTCGCAGGTGCTGAGATGATCAGCGGCGTACGGGCTTCGTCAATAAGGATGGAGTCAACTTCGTCCACGATCGCAAAGTGTAATTCGCGCTGACGCAGTAGTTCAACATCGTTGACCATGTTGTCGCGCAAATAGTCAAAGCCGAATTCATTGTTGGTGCCATATGTCACATCAGCCGCATAGGCCTCTTTGCGAGTACAAGGGCGCAGTTTGCGTACTCGAGGGTCATCATGTTTGTCATTATCAAATTCAGGATCGTAAAGGAAGGATTCTTCGGCAATAATCACCCCAGTGCTCAAACCCAAGAAGTGGTGCGCTTGGCCCATCCAGCCAGCGTCACGCTGCGCCAGGTAGTCGTTCACGGTAATGACGTGCACGCCTTTGCCAGTCAGGGCGTTCAAATAACTTGGCAGGGTGGCCATAAGGGTCTTCCCTTCACCAGTTTTGAGTTCAGCCACGTTTCCTTCGGTAAGCACCATGCCACCAATCAGCTGTACATCGTAATGACGCATGCCCAGTGAACGGTCGGCTGCTTCGCGGGCCACGGCAAAAGCGTCTGGCAAAAGATCATCAAGTTTGGTTTTCTTTTTATTCAAGCGCTCTTTAAGGACGTCGGTTTGCTTACGCAACTCGGCATCGCTCATTTTCTTGTACTTGTCGGCCAATTCATTAATTTCAACCACGCGCTTTCGCAGGCGTTTGACCGTTTTGGCTTGGGGATCACCCAGGATTTTCTTGAAGACTGCCTTCATAACTACTCTTTCTCGCTTACTGGATTATTTCTTGTTGGGGGTACTAAAGCGACGCAATGTGTCGAACAGTCGTTCATGCCGGATGCGTGGACTCTTCACAGCCTGCTCTTTATAGCGGCGCAGCTGGTTCTTGAGCTTTGTCTCCACTATATCAACAGCGGCAAACATATTTAAAGTCGCTTCTTTCGCCGTGACCTGCTCGTGGGGAATGTGCAAAATCACTTCACACTCGTATTTGTTGTTGCTTCCCGCACCTTTATTGGCGTTCTCACGCATTTTCACTTCAGCATGCACCGATTTGCGCGCATGACGCGGGATATAACGGTCCAGCTTACTTACTTTACGAAGTATATATTTCTGAATATCCGCATCGAGTTCTAATCCATCACCGACAATTGCAATTTGTTTGATCATAAAACCTCCCTGCCCCCCAGATATGACTGCAACACTTTTGGTACGCGCACTTTGCCATCGGCGGTCTGGTAATTCTCAATGATTGCAATGAGAGGACGCTGAGAAAAAGCTGTTGCATCGTTGGTATGTACTAATTCGATTGTACCATCTTCACGCTTGAGACGGGTCTGTAATCGGCGCGCTTGGTAGTCGGTCATTAGGTCGGCCGTGTGTGTTTCGCGATATTTATCCTGGCCAGGCAGCCAGGTATCAATATCAACACCTTTGGCGTTCGGACCACCAATGTCGGCCGTGCACTTCTCGATAACCTGATAAGGCAATTCCAGCTGGCTCATCATGTATTCCTGAAGCGCCACTAATAAAAGGTGTTCTTGCAAGGAATCTTCAGGTGCACTAAAGCTTTGCATTTCCAGCTTATCAAATTGGTGCAAACGGAAAATGCCCTCCATGTCTTTGCCGTACGTGCCGGCTTCACGGCGGAAGGCCGTGGTGTAACCTACATAACGCAAAGGCAATTCAGCCGCTGGGATAATCTCGTCTTTATACATGGGGCAAAGACTGTGTTCAGCGCTAGCGTTAAGCCACAATTCGTCATCGGCCAGCTTGTAGGTCACTTCTTCGCCATCCAAACGAGCGGTTTGGTCATACACTTCGGTACGTACCATAGCGGGCGGTAATACTGGGACAAATGGCTTACTACTGACATTCAAATTGTTGTCAGCAATGATTTGCTTGAGCTTTTCTTCATCGCTCAGAATATCCATGGCAAACTGTAATAGGGCAAAATGCAGGCGCACTAACTCCCCTTTGACATAGGCAAAGCGTGAACCAGCCACTTTGGCAGCCCGTTCTTTATCGATCCAGCCCCGAGCTTCGCCAAGTTGCCAATGGTTCTTGGGCGCAAAATCAAAGGTTGGTTTTTCGCCAACAGTTTTGATCACCACATTCTCGTCTTCGCTGACGCCCACGGGCACGATTTCCAGCGGCATGTTCGGTACTTTTTTAAGCGCAGTGGTAAATTCTTCATCCACTACTCGCAGACGATCTTCAACTTCAGCGAGAAGGGTTTTGAGCTCCCGACCCCTGGTAAGTTGCGCTTCAGTAGGTTTTCCTTGCTTCAGGCTACTGGCTAATTCGTTACGCTCCTGACGCAGCTCATCGGCTTTAGTTTGCAGCTCACGACGGGATTCATCCAAACTCAAAAGGTGCGAGATATCCACGGCATAGCCTTTTTGCTCGGCAGCAGTTTGCACTTTTTGGGGATTTTCTCGAATATAGCGGATGTCTAACATATTGGCATTATACCTTGAAATAACAGATGATGCACGGGCGTTCTCTCTTGTCGCCTGGGGCGCACATTTAGGTTGATTCTAAATAGTTATTCCAGGTCTCTGCGTCATCCACACCACTCTTAAATCTAATCTCCCGACAAGGAGTGGCACTCACTGCAAATTGGCCGCAAATCTGAGGGCGACTTTTATCCCCAAAGACGGCGCAGCGGGGCGCGCCTTCTGCTGCTTCCTGAAGATTGCCGCAATCAGTCAGCAGTTTGTAGTCACCGATTTCTTCCGGCTTTTTCATAATAAGGGGGAGACGAAACCCGGCCAGGCGGCCACGAGGTATCTCGGGCTGCGCTGGCTGAGCCTGCAGTTCCAGCACAGTGCCAGCTTCCTGCAAAGAAGCGGCCTCGGTGGCAGTAAGAGGCATCACCACACCCTCTCGACAACACGCGCCGATACAGCTCTCACAATTGACGGATTGGATATACATAAATATATTATTAAATAATAGTAGTAAAATTGCAATATATCCCCGGAATCGTGCAATTTCTTTCGCCCTACTCTACACTCTTTGAATGGGATTCTCCTCTACTAGGAACTAAAGGAAAGGACACATGACTACAGGCCAAAAGCACCTCGCGCGGTTCATCGCCCTGATCGGTGTTGCCCTGGTGGGGCTCGCCGTCGCCAGGCTGTTCGACTGGAAAGATGTCGAGCACGCGCCGCTCTACATGCTCACTGCCAGCGTGTTGCTCTTTGTGGGCATCTACGCGGCCGTGTACACCATCGACAAGGCCGACGCCAAGCAGCACAAGCTGATCATCATCCTGGCACTCACCGTGGGGGTGTTCGCCAAGTATGCGCTAATCGCCATCGCCATGTTCGGTGCCACACATCACATCGAGTATGCAGTGCTGGCAATGGCCGTGGCTCAGATCGACCCCCTGTCGATCGCGGCGCTCGAAAAAGACCAGCGCATGACCACGCGAACCAAGACCATCCTCAAGATGTGGGCTTCGTTCGATGACCCGGTCACCGCCGTGGCCACGCCACTCATGCTCCGGATTTTCTACGGCAGCGCCAATGGGATGGTAAGATCGCAAAGCGCAGGCGATGTTTTCATCGATCTCCTGCCTTTCATCATCACCTTGGTGTTGGTGGGCGGTCTTGCCTTGCTACGCCGCATCTACGACGATGTGGACGCGCTACGAGCAAGGTACGCACAAAGCGAAGGACTCAAGCGGGTACTTCTACTCCTGGTTATGGGGGTCGTGGTATCGCTGCGCACGTTCAGTGTTGCCGCAATTGCTGGCTGGTTCATCCGCCCGGCAGTGCTGGAGAAAAAGGGCAGGTCCAAGTGGCTCCCCCGCGCACTCCAACGCTTCGTGAGTCAGGACAGTGCGATTATTGACCGCTTGGTCACCACTGCACTCTGGGGCGCTGTCTTCATGCTCGGCCTCCTGCTGGCCAACGGCGTAAATCCGCGCGAAGGCAGCCTACTCGGCGTCTTCACCTATCTGGCGCATTTCCTGGTGGCATTCTTGGTTGTGGGCCTGGCCTACGCTATAGATGTCGCTAAGGCCGCCAAACGTAACCGCGTGTTCGCCTCGAAATTGCGGGCACTGGTTGAGGCCAAAGAGCAAGCCGAGAAGAATGAGGCAAAAGAGGCGCTTGGAGTAAAGATCGAAGCGCTCCTCGAACTGCGCATGATCCCCAAGAACACCGAGGATCTGCGGTGGCGTGAAATCGTCCACCTGGCGCTCGCACAACAGAATGGCATCACAGCCATTATCTTGGCGCTCAACCTCGAACCGGTGATCGATGGGGCCGTAGCCACCATCTCTATGGCGATCGTCACCATCAATGTCCTGAACTTTGTGGGCAACGCGCTCTTCCACAAGTTCTTCCCCGATGAAGACTCGGCAGAGGCGAAAGCCACGCCAGTCACATCCTAATAGTAAAGGAGGAGCCTAGGGGGTGGTTATGGTGCGATAATGCCCAAACCACCCCTGCTCTACCTTGCGATTATTCAGTTCGCAATGCTTCAATCGGATTAAGCCGCGCTGCCTTCCAGGCTGGTAACAGTCCAGCCACGGCCGCGATCAGCATTAGTCCGCCGACTAACAGGGCAATATGTACAGGCCTAAAGAGCAATAAGTTGCCGCCTAATTCCAACTTGTCATTAATAAATGGGTTGGCAAAGATGCTAGCAAAATAAGCCCAGAACACGCCAATGAGCGCGCCACCAAAGCCAATCCAGATCGCTTCAAAGGTAAATAAGCGCAACACACCCAGTCCGCTCATGCCCAAAGCCTTCATAAGGCCAATTTGGCGAGTACGTTCGAGCACGCTAATAAGTTGGGTGTTTACAATGCCAAACACAGAGACAATCAAGGCAATTACCCCAAATCCGGCCACGAAGTATTGCACAATATTCACCGCCTGGGTCACCTGGGTAGCCAAGTCTTTGGCACTCATGCTCTGCAGTTTTTCGTAGCGCAAATGGCTCTGGATTTGGCTGAGTGTGGCTGGATTGCTATCTTTGGCAATGGCAATCGCTCCAAAGTACGAAGTGTCCAGACCGCCACGCTGAGCTTCATAGACACTCTCGAGTGTGGCTTGGGCTAGAATGATTTCGCGAGCACCGCCCAAAAGGCCATTAGGCTTCTTGGCAACAGCGGCAACTTTATAATGCCCTTCAGCAACTTTACTTACAGGACTGGCTGTGTAATGAACAATTATCTCTTTACCAATTGCGTCACCGGCATCTTCAAATCCAAGCGCACTCACCAAAGTCTCGGGCAAAATGGCCTGGTCTTTTGGCAATGTGGCTGGAATTTTACCTGCGATTGCTTCGTACTGCACGCCTTCGTCCACGCTCTTCACTTGGCTCTGGAATTTCTTGGCCCCAGCCGCAGTCACGTAGTCAGTGTTGATTTGCAAAAGCGGCGCCACTCGCTCTACCTGAGGGATCTTCGCAATCTTTTCAATATCTGATTTATGCAAAGCTACTTGGGCTGCATCTTGCGCATTTTCGGTGGCACTACTGGTGCCATCGTATTCTTTAGGGTCGTCATCTTGGCTAAACGGATTATCTGTATTCTCGCTCTCTTTAAATACATAGATACTCTGGGGATTAAAGTTCGTCCCTACTAGCCGATCAACAAAATGGCGCGCCCCCTCGCCTGCTGCCAAAGTGAGCATTAAGGCAAAGGCGCCAATAGAGATCGCCAGCATGGTCAGCGCGGTGCGAAGCTTGGCATGTCGTAAGTTACGGCCACTGCGGCGAATACTGTCTAAAAAGCGCATTACTTTGTCCCCTTCTTGGCCATGCGAAGTGGTTTACTGGCATCAGCCTTGGTGTCACCTTGCAGCGAAATAATGTGACCATCTTTAATATGAATCTGCAGCTTGCAGCGAGCGGCCAGGTCGGCATCGTGGGTCACAATAAAAAGCGTGTTACCCATATCGCGATTCAAGCTAAAGAGCAGATCGGTAATTTTCTCACCAGTGACCGAGTCAAGGTTGCCTGTGGGTTCATCGGCAAAAAGCACTTTGGGCTTATTCACAATCGCCCGGGCAATGGCTAACCGTTGTTTTTGACCACCCGAAAGATCGCGGGCCCGAGAATGTAATTTATCCATCATGTCCACTTTCTCGAGCGCGTCGTGGATCATTTCGCGCCGCTTCCAGGGTTTGATGCGGGAAATCTCTAAAGGCAATGCCACATTGTGATAACAGCTTTCGTTTCCTTCGACAAAGAAAGATTGGAACACAAAGCCCATTTCGCGCGAGCGAAAGCGATCCAGTTTGCGGCCGCGCAGCCCTAAGATATCGGTCTCACCAATAACGACCTGTCCTTCTTGGGGTCGATCAAGTCCAGAAATAGCGTGCATCAGGGTCGATTTGCCCGAACCAGACTTGCCCATGATCGCCACAGAAGTACCCTCGGGCACCTCAAAGGAGATGTCCTGGATTGCGGTAAATTTATTTTGTCGTCGTCCGTAGGTCTTGGTGAGATGCCGAATATGAATCATAGCTCTATTGTAACAAACGTGTCAGCGCATATTGGAATGAAGCGTCTTTAAGTGTGGTCTGACCTTTATCAAATTGGGCCAACATGGCGGTCATGGCCTGATGCATATGGGAAGCTAGCTGGGCGTTCACCTTTGCTTCATCCCAATGTTCACCCTGAAGGTTTTGCAGCCATTCCAGATAAGAAACAATCACGCCGCCGGCATTGGCAATAATGTCAGGTAACACCAATACCCCACGAGCTGCCAACTGGTCGTGCGCTTCGGCCGTCACTGGTCCATTGGCCAGTTCGATCACAATATTCGCCTTCACACCACTGGCGTTATGGACAGTGACCGAGTCTTCCAGCGCAGCCAGAACCAAAATGTCAGCCTCGGTAGCAGTAATTGCTTCGGCCGGGCGTTGCTCGACTTTAGAAAACTGCACCAGCTGTTCAAGCTTAGGGGTTTCAGCCTCAGTGCTATATTGCGACACATCAAACCCGTCCGGTAAGTAGGCCGTGAGTTTACTGTTGGCAATTGCCACAATTTTGAGCTGCGGACAGTCTTCGGCCAAAACTTTGGCAAAGAAATAACCAACATTGCCGAATCCCTGTAAGGCGACGGTAAGCGGCTGCTTGTCTTTACCTAAATGGCGCAACAAGTCTGCCAAGGCAATGACCCCGCCTCGGCCAGTAGCCGCAGTGCGCCCTTCACTTCCGCCGCCAGACAGCGACTTGCCAGTGAGAGAAGCCTTGGCGTCTTCGCCATATTCGCGGGCCAGCTCATCAACCATCCAGTCCATAATTTGGGAATTGGTATTTACATCAGGAGCGGGAATATCTTTAGCCGGGCCAATCACTGGGCCAAGGTGGGCAGCATAGCGGCGAGAAAGTTCTTCGATTTCCTCCGGGCTTAGCTGGCGCGGATCAACAGCCACTCCGCCCTTACCTCCACCAAGTGGTAAGCCAGCAGCAGCGGTCTTGAGACTCATCAGGGTCGCCAAGGCGCGCACTTCATCCAGGGTCACCTGCGGATGAAAACGTATGCCGCCCTTATACGGGCCAAGCTTGCTATTATGTTGTACTCGGTAAGCCGGAAACTTCTTGCCATTTTTGAGCTCTATTTCAAACACATGTTCGGCTTCGGCTTCCAGCAGCGCTTCAATCATTTTCTCGTCGTAACCAAGTGTACGGGCCGCATCACGAATGGCAGCTTGGGCGGTATCTAACATAATTCCTCCTTTTGGGTACTATAGAGTATATGCCTATTGTCCAGTCCTCACCACTATTGACCCCCGTTATGGTATACTAGGAGCACTATGGTACGAGATTTTAACAGAGAGCTCCAACACCGTCAGTCAGGCTGCGTGGTTCGCGTGGTTCCTTCACGCCTTTAAAAATATAAATCCACCTCTGTTAAATAGGAATTTCACTCATGCTACTCTCGGTTAAAATTGAAGCCAAAACACTTGGCACCAAAGAACTTTTTCATAATCTTAAGCTCTCTATTGAAGCCAACGAAAAGATTGCGATTATTGGTCGTAACGGTGTGGGCAAGACCACTCTCTTTAGAATGCTTACTGGCGAAGATAAAGATATTGAGGGCGAAATTATTTACCGCCAAGGTATTCGCACGGTCAGCACGGCGCAGGAACACCACGAAGCCCGCGATTTAAGCGCCGTAGACTACATTATTACCAACCTGCCAGAATACGCCAAGCTCAAGCATATTATCGATACCTACCCTGACACCATGGGTGAGAATATGGCCAAGATTACTACCTATAGCAACGCGCTTGAACACTTTAGCAGCCTGGGTTACTACCACATTGAAGACGCCGTGCTCAACAGCTTAAAAGATTACCAAATTAGCGAAGAGATGGCTCGCGGACCGCTGCATCGCTTGAGTGGTGGTCAAAAGCGCTTTGTTGAATTAGTCCGTGTGGAACATTCGGCTGCCGACCTGGCCCTGATCGACGAACCAACCAACCACATGGACTACCTGGCCAAAGAGTCCTTTGTCGAGTGGTTCAAGGCCACCAAGCACACCGTAGTGGTTATTAGCCATGATCGTGATGTATTGCGCTTTGTGGACCGCATTATCGAAATCAAAGATGGCATTGCCACCAGCTTCAAAGGCAATTACGCTGCGTATCTGAAACAAAACGCCACCAGCACGGCGTCGCAAATGCATGAATTCCAGGTTGCCCGACGCAGAATTGCCAATCTCAAAAACGACCTGATCCGCTACAATCGCTTTAAAGAAAAGGCGCGTGACCCAGATACAATCAAACGGTTCAAAACCCTTGTCCAGCGCACTCAGACCGAACTGGAAGAACTGCAGGCTATTGAAAAGCCAAACTTCTGGATCGACCGCGAATCAGCCGAAGGGTTGAACAAAAAAGTCAGCGATAACTACGAAAAGTATAAATCGAAGAATATCAAAATCCACAAGAACAACAGCACCGAAGGCGCCCGCCAGCTCTTGCATGTTGATGAATTGCAACTTGGCTATACCGAGACACCTTTGTTCCAGCCCACCTCTTTCCGCATGCAGCATGGTGACCGCTTGCAGCTTATTGGACGCAACGGCGTGGGTAAAACCACCCTGGTCCGGGCCATTACCGACGCGGCCAAAGGCACGCGGGCTGACACTTGGCGAGCCGGTAGCATTTTCACAGACACTAAACTCCGTTTGAGCTTTTATGAACAGGAAATTAATCCAGCCCTGCTTTCCATGACTCTGGCCGAGGCCATTGAACACATTTATACTGAGCTCGAAAAGGAAATTAACCCCGAAATTGTGATGCGCCTCATGAGCGACTACCTTTTCAACCCCTACGAAGACGCGCGATTGCCAGTCAATCAGCTCAGTGGTGGTCAAAAAGCGCGCTTGCAAATTATCAAGATGCTTGCCAACAGCCCTAACTTACTCATCTTGGACGAACCAACCAACCACCTTGACCTTCCTTCTATTGAAGAGCTCGAAGACGCCTTAGCTAGCTACCACGGCGCCCTGCTCTATATTAGTCACGATAGTTATTTTGCCGAGCATATTGGGGGTGACAAAGTCATCCTCCAAGCGCAGTAGCCAGAGACTACCAGCCTCCACCACCTCCGCCTCCGCCACCCCCGCCGGCAGAGCCTCCACCACCGAAACCACTACCAGAGGAGCTTGAAGGTGGTGAGAAATTCTGATTAGCCGTGGTCGCAAACCCTGCAAAGGCATTTGCAAAAGCAACGCCATGTAGTGGCGTGCTGCCCACATACCAGCCTGGTGACTGGTCTTTATACAATTCGGCAAACTGTGCCGCCCATTCTTGCTCAATCGCAAAGAGGATGGCATAGGGAAGCAGCTTTTCGTAAAGCTTAATAAGCTGGGCTTTGTCACTGACATCGATCTTTTCGGTATAGCGGCCGCTCGGGCTTTGCATCATTTTAATGCGTTCGCTTTCGGCGACTTTCATGTACATTTCCAGACCTAACAGTGCTTCGCGAAGCTCAACACCGCTCGCTGTGCGCGCCGGCATATACTTTGCGGCAATGGCCACAATAATCGCCGCTGGAATAAAGCCGGCGCTAAAGGGAAGGCCAAAGAGACCGATGGCCAGCAATATAGCTGAGGCAATAAAATACGGGGTCATTGCCTTACGCGGATCAGCCCGAAAATAGCCTGCAGCAGCCGCTTGGGCAGCAAGCTCCTTGTCGATCTTGGCCACCTCTGGCGAAAGCGTGGCTTTTACTTTATTAATATCTACTCGTGCGCCAGGTGTCGCTCCTTCACCAAATAGGAGCGCGGCGATTCGTTGTTCTTCAGGGCGAAGCTTGTCAGTCGCTTTTTCAAGTTCTATCTCATACGTTTTAGTATCTGGGCGGAAGCGCTTGACCTCTTTGATCTCATAAATCTTCATATAGCCGCGAACCGCCAGGTCCAGCATTTGGGCCGTGACCGCTTTGGGCTCAATTTTTTCAGACATAATCATGGCGGCAGCAAGCACGCTTATTTCCTTGGGCGGTAAATATTCAGGAACAATCGTACCTCTTCCTTTAGGATCGCGCCCATCACGCTTCCAACGACGATAAGTAAAGATGCCTGCCACTAACGGCGGCACAAGTCCCAAGGTGCCAAACAAAATAAATGGCCGGAGTTTTTCAAAAGTAGATTGGTGATAACCCACAAAGGTGCCCTTGGTAAAGCCCAGAACCGTCGTCAGCGTTTCAGCGCTCAATAAAGGCCGGGAAGTACCAACCACTATAATAGTCTCATCACTCCCCTGCTGGACAGCAAAGGAGCAATCCTGGGAGGCACTGCCACGTATCCCGGTAAAGCACTGATGCTGAGATTGTAATGCACTGCGCAATTCGGCCGGAATGTGGATGCGCGCAGTGACCTTCGTAAATGGTTGTTGCCACTGGTCGCCGTTGATATCCCAGTAGAATTCATCTTGCCCCTCAAGGTTGGTGTTGATGACATAGGGTTGCGAATACGAAATCCGGTATGTCTGACGGCCATGCACATATTCGTCGGCATTACCGATCTTCAGGACTGTATTGTCATTAGAAATAGTGGTTTCAAAACGAATCTCATGGCCGTTTTGGTCAGTCACCTTATGGATAGTCGGCGCTTTTTTGTAATTAAGATAGCCATTTGGCAGTGCGCGCAGAATGCCATGATTCTGGTCACTTTGCGGAAAGTTGGCCACGATCACTTCCTCAACCGCCAATTGCGAGACGCCTCTTTTGTCGCGGCTCAGATGATAGTCGGCCTCAAAAGAATCAATGGTAAAATCCTGGACTCCGGCTCGCGCAGCATGCGGTGCGAAGCCACCAACCATGGCGAGTGTTATGGCCAGGGCCAGGAGGAACCGCAGTCGTTTCATGGATTCAGTATACTACTGACCGCCGACAATCACTACAAAGGATGCACCGCTGGCCTGAGCAGCTGCTGGCGCTGGCTCGGTTGTGGTTGTAAGATTAAGGATCTTTTCAAGTTTCTTCTTGGTAGCAGGCTTAGTGCCCTTGCTGAGGTCATAGAGCTTCACGCTGCTGTAGGTGCCGTCGGGCGCGTTGCTTACCGTACCGATCTTAATGCCTTCACCAGCCAGAGTATCAGCCTTGGTCTGGGCGAGTCCTGGCGTATCTGTGCCGTTAAGGACATCGACCACAGCCGCTTCTTTAATGACCGCCCCATCCCCGCTCAGTTGCGCTTTTACAAATGACTTCAGGCCAGTGTAGGTGTACAAGCCAGCAACAGGCTTTACAATACTTGCCCCATTGGGTGCTGCCCCAGTGGTCAAGATGGCTGGGTCTTGGTCGATCAAGCTCACTGAGTGAATATTGGCCGACTGGGTATTCTTAGCAACATCAATGAGAGTCTTGATTTCGGAAGCATCAAAGTTAGTTCGCACGTTATTGCCAAGTGAATCCAGAAGTTGGGTTACTTTGAGCGGGTTGGCTAGGAAACCGACTGTAGTAGCTTTGTCCTTGGCAGCAATCAGAATCTTGCGCTGGTTGGCTTCACGGTCAAAGTTACCGCGAGGCAAACCATAGCCGCCAGCATCATTACGAGCCTGAGCCAAGTACAAGGCGTGTTCGCCATCAAGATGGACATTGCCATTTGGCCACTTCACTAGGTTACAGCGATAGTTACAGCGCCAGTCAAAGTTGCGGTCAAGAATACCACGGGGGTCATCGCTCTCGATCTTAATATCAACCCCGCCTACAGCATTCACAGAGTCCTTAAGTACTTTGTAGTTCACGTGCACGGCATATTGCAGATCTACCCCGAAGACTTCGCTCACTTTTTTACGCAGCATGTCTTGGCCGCCAGTTTCGCCGCCTTCATCTTTGCCACACAGATATACTTCGTTAATCTTACCTTCATAGCCGCTCAAACAAGCTTTTCCATATTTAACCCAGAGGTCACGAGGCACGCTTACCAAGAATGCATCATGCTTCTTTTGATCAATGCTGACGATCATGATTGAATCAGTCAAGTCACCGCCTGGGTGACCAGGATCGTCTTCGCTAGTACCAAAAATCAGAATGTTGCTGCGACCATATTGGTCAGCCTTCAGCGATTTGTTGCTAAACACCGCTTTGAATGGATTGCCTTTAAAAATCTGGGCCGTGGCATGCAAGGCCTTCCAGCCCATATAGCCACCAAGCAGGCCACCGGCGACCAGGATAACGGTCAGAATACAGACAATAATTTTCTTGCGACGACTCCACGGTTTCTTGGTAAGACGACGCCCAAAAAAGAAGAACCTGCGGCGACCTTTTCGGGGTTTTTTGCTTTTCGGTTCCTCAATATCTAAATCGGGTGTAATCGTACCCAGGTCAATAGCTGAATCGTTCACCGGGCGATGCGAAGCAGCATGGACGCCATGATGCGCGCGCGGCGGCTGCGGCGTGCCCGCTGAAGCTGTTGGAAGATGAAATTCCGGTCGTGCAGCCTGTGGCCCACTTTGGCGGGGGCGACGAGGAACACGATCCTGGCGGGTAAAACCGTCTATACTTCTCAAAATAAATGTATCCTATTATGCGCGTCTTTTTGCGCGTGAGTTCAAGTACATAGTATAGTAGCAAACGGCCAAAGCGTAAACGCCATAGTGAATAATTTTTTTCCACAAGGCTGCCAAATGAAGTTTGGCACACTCCCCTGTTAAAGCGCTGAGGGCTAGATGAACTCAACCAGGTGCAAGAAGAAGACAACCCCAACTGGCCAGAGTATGAGGTCGGCCAAGAGCACGAGGATACTCCGGCGTACTTTCCAGGCTGGCACACTGCGCTGCATACGCTCAATTAACTGTGCGGTGCGGTATTCAGTAAAAAGCACGGCGCAGAGCGCGTATAAGCCCCACAGTACGAGCAAACCAGTGCAGAGCACCACAAGCGTTGCCGCTAAATTGATCGAGAATGAAGTAAAAAGCAACTCCAGGGTGCTAAACCATTCGCTGCCGGAATTAATTTGGCCAAAAGTCAGATATCCGCCCACCAGCAGGGCCGCGAGCACAAAAAGAATACGGCCAACCACCACCAGCAGTTGCGAACCCGCATTGAGCGGAATTGCCAATATCTTTTTATCAGCAATTATGGCAATGCAATGCGCCACAGCCGGTCCAAAAGCCAGTAACACCAGGGCGGCCGAAGAAAGGTAAAAGCCGAGCGCCCAGCCAAGTTGAGAGAACCCATCTTGGACAAGTTGCAGTACATTCACACTCATACTCTTATTATAGCTGACTCGCGCCGCTACTGCGCAAGTTCGTAGCTCACGCGGATATTGCCGTCTTTTTTCTTGATCTTGGTCACGATCACCTCACCAAGCTGGGCCACGTTAGTAACGTGTGTTCCACCACAACAAATGCCAAAATCGTTGGGATAACGGGCAATGTGCATATTCTGGTAAAGTTTCAGCACGGCTTCGGGAATATATTTACTGTGTTGGTGAGCCTCCGCACTAGGAACACGTGAAGGTGTCACAGCCCCACCCTGCGCGCAATACTCGTGGAGAATATGCTCAATCGTGCGTGCCAATGTTTCCGCTTCATCAGGGTTGTAGTCACCGCTATATTCAACAAAGCACCGGCCAGGAAAATGTGAACCCCGGCCCGGCTTCCAAGCCTTGCCAATCTTCTGCACAGCATAGTCAATTAAATGGCCTGCGGAATGCAACCGAGAGTTATAGGTCCGACGAGCATCATCAACAATAACCCTAACTGTCGTACCAACCTCTGGAGTGGCGCCTTCGAGATGGCCCAGGTGTGACACAATACCAAGTTTGTCTTTGGTCACTTCGGTCACTACCAACTTGCCAGTTGCCCATTGCAGTTCGCCAAGATCACAGGCCTGGCCGCCACCGCCAGGATACAGACAGGTCTGATCCAATTGGATAACATACTGCCCGTCCTCGAGCGCCTCCACGGTCATCAGTCTTGCCTCGCACTGGCGTAAGGCGTAATCGTCAAGATAAAGTTTCTTGGTACCCTGCTCTACGGCCGACACCGGTAACTCCTTGGGCGTGCGCAATTTAGATTCAGCCACAGTAAAGGTAATATCTGGGTAAATCCCCTTGGTCACTTCGTCAATCTCCCGACGCAGCTGCGGAAATGGCACGCCCTCACGAGCGGTCACGCCTTCAAAAGTCCAGAAAACCCGCTCACTCCAGCCAAAACCACAAGCTGGCGGCATGGCATATTCCAAAGCTTCCACATAATCGATGTCGAGCATTTGGGCTTCATCGTCTCCAGCATCACGCATGGCCTGCTGTTCTCTAAAGCGGTTGAGCTGATCAACCGGGTCGTTCAGTTCCGAAAAAGCCTTGCAAAGCTCGGTGCCGCCAATTAACATATTGAATTGCTCAGTTAGCTCCGGACGGCCAGGCTGGGTCTTGGCCAACGGTTGCAGGAAGGTAGGAATGTCCACCAGAAACGCCGGGCCAGGAAGTGTGACGCGGACTTTCTTCCACAATTTATCAATGCCCCGGGCTTTGTTTTCTTGTTGCTCAACTTCAATGGCGTGTTTTTTGAGCTGTGCTTTTACTTCATCCAAAGTACAGTTAAAGACATCAATGCCATAATGCTCGCGGATTACTTCTATAAAGCTAATGCGCGGCCACGGCTGACCATCTGGTCCAAGATCAATTTCGTGGCCGTTCATTAAGGTGAATTGGCGCTTGCCCCAGGTCTTGTCGGCAACAGCACGCGTCATTTCCTCGGTAAGTTTCATGCCCATTTCCCAGTCGGCATAGGCCCAGTACCATTCCATAGCCACATGCTCAGGAAGATGTTCGTCAGAATAATTTTCGTTGCGGAAACGCGCCCCAATATCGAAGACTTTTTCATAGCCTGCCACTAGCAAACGCTTTAGCGGCAATTCATGGCTGATGCGCAAATAGAAATCTTGGTCCAGCGCATCCATGTAGGTCACAAACGGGTTCGCATCAGCGCCACCGGTGGTATTTTCAAGCACTGGAATGTTAATTTCCACAAATTGGCGATCTAGAAGAAATTGGCGGGTTGCTTGCCAAAAGGTACTACGGCGCAGATAGCGCTGGTAAACATCGGCATTAATGTTGGTGTCAACATAACGACGACGAAGGCGTTCCTCTTTATTGGTAAACCCCTGATGAGCGGCTGGCAAGGGGCGCAAGCTCTTGGAAAGTAGGCGCATTTTTTGCACGGCCACCGAGATTTCACCAGTCTTGGTTTTCACCACTTCCCCGGTCGCTTCCAGAAAATCGCCGCTGTCTAGCAGGGGCAATTGTGCAAAACCAAGTTGGCTTTCGCTGGCCTGCAATGGAGCAACTTTTTCTTCACCCAAGAACAATTGCAAGGTGCTGGTGGCATCTTTAATCACCACAAAAGCGATTTTGCCAAACTTGCGTATATTGGTAATGCGACCCACCACTGAAACTTCTCGGCCTTCCAAGGCCGCAAAATCATGGTGAATTGCTTGGAGTTCGTGGGTGCGAGTGCTTTCCGCAGGATACGGATTAACTCCTAGATTGCGGAGGTCTTCGAGCTTCCGCAGGCGCTCGTCTCGGAGTTCTTTGAGTGTTGCCATAATTGTCCCTTATTGTACCACCTCTCAGAGGTGCCGGCTATATGCTTCACGCAAAACCACCGCCTATCGTGCGGTGGTTTGCTTTATGAAGCGATTTCTACACGAAGTGCGCTTAGGCGACCTTTTTGATCTTGAAGCTCAACTGGCCAGATGGGGTGGCAATTTCAATTGCGTCACCTTCCTTCTTGCCCACAAGCGCTTGACCAATCGGTGATTCGTCAGAGATCTTCTTCTCGGCGGGGTCAGCTTCGACAGAGCTTACAAGTATGTATTCAACCACACCGCGTTCAGACTCAAGGGTAACCTTGCTGCCAAGTGCAATAGTACCATCACCATTGGTGCCAACGATAAGGCTGGAATTTTGCAGGATTTCTTCAATCTCAGCAATACGGCTTTCTACTTGAGCTTGCTCATCACGGGCAGCGTCATATTCAGCATTTTCACTAATATCGCCAAAGTCACGGGCAGCTTTGATCTTTTCAGCAATCTCGCCACGGCGTGCTTTTAACGCTTCTAATTCTTTTTCTAATTCATCACGACCATCTTTGGTCAATTGGTAATCTTTTCTCATAATAGTCTCATCCTTTTCTGTATAGAAATCACTTCAAATAGCCCGGTGTCACATTGGCATAAAGGACAACCGAGCTCTTCCCTCCTCAGTAGCTGGTGTCCACATTATACCACAGGCAAACCATTTATTAAAGCGTATTATAACCGCTGTGACAAGAGCTCCTCGATAGAAATCACTTCGGCCGTAGTATCTGTACGCTTCTTGTACTCCACGCCACCCGCGCCCAGGCTGCGAGCACTTACCACCACGCGGTGAGGAATGCCCACTAGGTCAGCATCCGCGAACTTCTCGCCAGCTGAAACATCCCGGTCATCATACAAAGTGTCAATGTGCGCCGCTTGGAGCTGATCGTAAAGAGCATCGGCAGCCTTTATGGCTTCTGGATCGCCCCCTAGCCGCGCAAGGTAGACTCGGTAAGGAGCTATCGCTTCTGGCCACATAATACCCTTGTCGTCATGGTGCGCCTCAACAATAGCGGCCAAAGTTCGGCCAATGCCAATACCATAGCAACCCATATAATACTTCTGTCGTGTGCCTTTATCGTCAGTGTACTGTGCATCACGCATCAGATTAGAATAGTGGTAGCCGAGTTGGAAGATGTTCCCAACTTCTATGCCCTTTTTTTCCACCAATTCGCCGCCCTGCAGGCTCTTCATGCCTGGTTGGGCCAAGGCAATATCAGCTTCAATGTCGGCTTGGTAGTCACGTGTTGCATTAATGTTCAAGAGGTCGAGGTGTTTCTTGTTTGCGCCGCCATAGGCATTTTTGATGGTTTGCAGCGACTTGTCAGCCACAATCACCACCTCAAAACCAGTCTTCACGCCCTTCTTCACAAAGTGAACAGGCGAGATGAAGCCAGGTTCGCTCTGCAAATCATCGCGAATTTCTTCCTCTGTAGCTGCGCGCAATTCCCACGCGCCTGCGGCCTGCATAAGTTTGGTCTCATTGACGTCAAAGTCACCACGGATAATAGCCAGAATGTAGCGCTTGGTAGCTTCATCAAAGAACAGCACGTCTTTGATCTGCTGCCACAAGGGCATGCCGTGCAGCTTAACACCATCGTCCATGGTAGTGCGCCGGACCGCTTCGACTTCTTGCAAGTCTTTTTCAGCTTCGTCAATATTTTTCTTGTCCACTTGGAATGTCGCCACATCTTCATGGGCGGCATACCCACTGGTTTCATCAATAAAGTAACGACTCTCACCCACTTCGCTCTCACTCACAAACTCATGGCAGTACTCACCACCAATGTAGCCGTTATCAGCAGCCACTACATCAGTTTTGAGGCCTAACTCCGTAAAAGCGGCCGTGTAGGCATCCCAGTATTGTTGATAGGTCTCTTTGAACTGCGCTTCGGTGCCAAAACTATAGGCATCTTTCATGATGAATTCGCGAACACGCAGTAATCCACCTCTGGCCCGCATTTCATCGCGGAACTTCATTGAGAACTGATAAATACTAAATGGCAGGTCTTTGTAGCTGGTGTTAAATTTGCGCGCTAAATCAACAGCCATTTCCTCGGCCGTACCACCTAAAGCAAATTCCGCTTGGCGACGGTCCTTGATCGTCATTAGCTCAAAGCTTACCGTAGTTGTACGGTTGGTCTCACGCCACAGCTCCAAAGGATGGAGGGTTGGCATGAGCACTTCCTGCGCGCCAATACCGTCCATGTGCTTACGTACAATATCAATAATCTTATTCTGTACTCGTAGCCCAAGGGGCAAGAAATAGAGTCGGCCGGCAGTAGACTCTCGGATATATCCGGCCTGGGTAAGGAGACGATGGGAAGGAATTTTGTAATCCACGCCCTCGCTCTTGCTTGTTTTTCCAAATAATTGTGACGATTTCATCGGTTAGTTCCTTTAATTTCTAAAAATACTCAAAGTTGGTCAAAAGAATAATTACGGCCGCAACGCCGGGATGAGTGGAAGCATAAGGAATTGTGACCGGTGGAGCTTAGAAAGAACTACCATAAACGTTCATATAGTACTAGAAAAAGCTCAAAATGTCACATGGAACACACCCTGAAGGATGAATACCAGCACAAAGGCGACCAGATTCTTGGTTGCGTGCAGGGCCATTGATGGCCACAGGCTTTCGGTTTTGTATGCCAGAAAACAAAGGATCAGGCTGAGGCCGAAGGTATCAATCGCCACGTTCCATTGGCCATGGGCCAATCCAAACACCAGACTAGTAAAGATGGCCGCGATAACTGGCGAGGCATATTTGAGCAGTCCGCGAAAGATAAGCCCCCGGAAAAGCAGTTCTTCGACCAGCGGCGGCAAGATAACCAGCGAAATAAACACCATCACAAGCTCAGGAACGCTCGTGGTGTGCGTAAAGCCCACATCCTGCACCTGGTTGAGGTTAATCTTGGGAAAGGCCCAGGCGGCCACTCTGGTAAGTGCATCGGACACCACCAGGTAGACCGGGAAAGCCAGCAGGCCATACCCCACATACTTGGGTTCAAATTCCTTAAGGCCAAGGTCGCGAAATGTCGCATGGTAGTGCTTGAGCAACTGCACCAACAACCCCAGGGTCGCCAGAGTGCCCACGCCATAAGCAATAAACTGTTGACTGGCAGTTAGCTTTACCTGACCCAGCCACGCATAGGCTAGTCCTCCAACAATGAACTGTGGCCCAATAAAGGCCAATAGCCCCAGAAGGATTGCCACAATCCCCCACTTACGAGCTACGGGCGGTAGCTTGTTTAGCTTGCTAGAAGAATCGCTTAACATCAACAATCGTAATAATTGCGATTAGAACTAGTAGGACCGCAAAACCATAGCCATGAATCTGCTCTTCTTTTTCCTTGGTCAACTTCTTCTTGCGGGCACGATACCACAGAGTGACAAACAGGCGTCCACCATCAAGCGCAGGGATTGGCAAGGCATTCATCACTGCCAAAGTCAGGGAAATAACGCCAATCAGATACAGAACCAGGGCAAAACCATCTTTACTGACCTGCTTGAGTACCACAAAGATACCAACTGGCCCGGCCACATTGTCGCCTGCGGTTTGCAAATGAGTTTTTCCTTCGGTACGAATTTCTTTGTTTGGATTGACCGATTGGAACAAGCCAGCAAAAAGGTTGCCCAAGGCGTTGCCCAGGCCCTGGAAAGTCAGGGTGGTGAGCTGTACGGTCAGACCAGCTCCCACAATTGGCGCGGACCAGGTGGAACGCTGCGTGGCACGGGAGGCTGGTGAAAGACCTAAGTAGCCTTTGCCCTCTTGGTTTTTGGCATTCAGTTGAACCTGTTTGGTGAGCGTCTGACCTTCGTGATTGTACGTCACGTCTATTTTCTGGCCAGCATGCTCACGTGTCAAACGGGTCACCTGCTCGGGATTAGAGATCTTCTCGTGCGCAACCGAAATAAGGTGGTCGCCAGCCTTCATTCCGACTTTTTCGGCCGGAGAGCCTTCGCCTACAAATTCGATAAGAATGTCTTGGCGCAGCACTTTAGTGTCACTGGCAATTGTAAACTGATTTTCAACCAATCGGGGGATGCCTACGGCAGCGAGTACGGTAAAGATAATCATCGCAGTCAGCCAGTTGATCACCACCCCAGCCAGCAGGATTTTGGTCTTATTTTTGAGCGAGGCCGCCCCGTACGCACCTGGTCCAGTCGCGTCATCACTTTCACCCTTCAACTTCACAAAACCGCCCAAAGGCAGCCAGTTGATGCTAAAAAGGATGCCGTTTTTGAGTTTCTTTCCCCAAGCCATGGGTGGGAAGCCAATGCCAAACTCCTCTACTTCCACGCCGTTACGACGGGCAGCAATGGCGTGGCCCAGTTCGTGCACCACCACCAGCATTACAAACATAATGAGGGCGAGAATAAATATCAGTATTGCCAAGGTAAGGTCCTTCTTCTGTTAGTCGTTCTATTATACCTTCGTTTCGCGCAAAAAAACCAGCCGCTTGCAAGCAAACGGCTGGTAAAGATAAAATTCTTGCTTTTTTGACCTAGACAGTCATGATTTCGGTTTCTTTGGCCTTGGCCAGCTCGTCGAGTTGCGCTTGCGCTTTGGTCATAGCTTCGTCCATCACTTTTTCGACACGCTTCACGTCATCTTGGGAAAGGTCTTTGCTCTTTTCCAATTGCTTGGCCGCGTTAATCGCATCGTGACGAACATTACGAAGTGCCACGCGAGCTTCCTCGATCTTTTCGCCCAGTTGTTTGACGATTTGCTGGCGTCGCTCAGTGGTGAGCATAGGCACAGGAACGCGCACTACCCGACCGTCGTCGCTAGGGTTGAAACCAAGTGACTGGTCATCGCGAATCGCAGTCACAATTGCTTGCAAACTGCTGGGGTCAAAAGGAGTGACCTGTAGCATTTGCGCTTCGGCAGCAACTATGTTGGCTGCGTGAGCCAAAGGCACCCGGCTGCCATACATTTCTACCTGCACACTCTCGAGCATACTGGCGTGGGCACGGCCAGTGCGCAATTTTTTGATTGCCTCTTCAAAATGGGCAACTGCTTGACTGGCACGTTGTTCGTAAGGTTTTGTATCCATACTCCTAGTTTACACCAAGTTCCAAGCGAGCCATGCGGCGAACCACAATGTTCTCACCCAGTTTGGCGCCTGTGGCTTTGATCAGTTCACCAACAGAGGTGCTAGGATCTTTCACAAACGCTTGGTCCAACAGACAGAGTTCGGCAAAGTATTTTTTGGCCATACCGTCAGCAATTTGAGCCACCATGGCGTCGGGCTTGCCTTCGTTTTTGGCTTTTTCGGTAAATTCACCGGTTTTGCGTTCGCGTTCGTCCGCAGGAATGTCATCAGCATTTACGTACTGAGGATTCATGGCCGCAATGTGCAAGGCCAGGTCGTGGGCCAAAGCTTTAAATTCTTCGGTCCGAGCCACAAAGTCGGTTTCGCAGTTTACTTCAACTACCACACCAACACGGCCACTGTGGGAATAGGTTTCAATAATTCCTTCGCTGGCGACACGTTCACCACGCTTTTCAGCACGGGTCAGACCCTTTTTGCGCATGGCTTCTAGGGCTTTATCGAAATCACCGTCAGCTTCGGTTAGAGCCGTTTTGGCTTCGGTCAAACCGACACCTGTAAGGCTTTTAAGTCGCTTAATGTCTTCGATACTTACGGCCATAGTTATGCTGCCTCCACTTTAACGTCTTTACGGCTGGCAACGCCTTCGCGAATTGCTTCTTTCACGTAATCCATAATCAGCTGCAAGGCCTTAATGGCGTCGTCGTTGGCAGGAATCACAAAGTCAACCAAGTCTGGGTTCGCGTTGGTATCAACAATACCAATTACCGGAATTTTGAGCTTACGAGCTTCGCGAATGGCGTTTTCGTCGCTGGTCACGTCGGCTACAAAAATTGCGCCCGGGTTGCCCTGCATGTCTTTAATGCCACCAAGTTTGAAATTGAGGTCATCAATTTCTTCTTGGAAGCGCTGCACTTCAAGTTTGTTGTAACGGCTAACAAGTTCGCCGTTTTCCATCTTGGCTTCAAGGTCTTTAAGACGCTTGACGCGGCCATTGATGGTTTTGGCGTTAGTAAGCATTCCGCCCAACCAGCGTTCAACTACAAACGGCATTTTGACATCGTCAGCTGCAGCGCGAACAATGTCCTTGGCTTGGCGCTTGGTGCCAACCAAAAGAACTTGCTTGCCATCAGCCACAGTCTTGGTAATAAAAGGTAACGCCGCCTCAAGGCCTTCAACGGTCTTGACCAGGTCAATAATGTGCGAGCCATTACGCTTGCTGTGAATGTAAGTGGCCATTTTAGGGTGCCACCGACTGGTCTTATGACCAAAATGCGCTCCAGATTGAAGCAATGCTTTGATATCTACAGTAACTGCCATGATATCCTTCCTTTCGTCACCCGCACGGCTCTTTTACGAGAGGATATGTGCGCGGGCTGTTTCATTTGTATTAGTGACTATTTTAGCATCAAATGGGCAATGCAGCAAGATTAAAGCTATCTCTGGGCCGCCCCTGAGCACGGTCAGCCGCCTAAAGCGCCCTTCGTCTTAAAAATCAAGACGCTCAACAGCTGGCCCTTTAAAGATTTGCCGCCTTTTAGGCAGGGCTGCCTTTGCAGGACCCATTACCGCCTGAGCTGCCTCAATTTCAGCCGTCACGTGACGGTCAGCAGCCGCAGTGTCTATCTCTAGCAGATAGGAAAAGTCATCGTCAATCGCCTCATTGGGTCGCCAGATAGCTAACGAACGTAATACATATCCGCCAAGTCTTCTAAGCGCACCCGGTTCAGGCCAGGCATCTGCTTCAGGAGTTGTAATGGTCAGTACTACATCGTTGGTCTTTAAGGCCGCCTCAATAGTGCCCAACGTATCGTCTGCGGAGCGTGGTGGCGACAAGGAAAATTCAGTCATAACTCAAATACAGTAGCATAAGCAAGATTGCGTTTCTAGTTGGATGTACTAGTTTTCCGGCTCACCTTCTTCAGTAACGTAGGGCGAATGGCCAAGAACTTGTCTGGTCGCTCCTTCGCCTAAGACAGCGCGAATACCAACTATTTCTCCCACTCGACGATCGCCTTTTTCGGCAGGCGGTATATAACATTTTAGACCATCTCGAATTGCCCGGTCGTCCGCTTCGGGAAGCGGGTAGATGTATCCCCGTTCAAGATCAAAAAGATATTTATCCAGATTCTCTTGGCTCCGTTGATAGCCTTCTTGGAGGATGCGAGCGTGCGCCCGAGCCATGTGCCAGCGTTTTGGTGAAGCCGGGCCACGCGCTGGCGACTCGTCACGATCCGGTCGGCGCACTATTTCAATACGTTGGGGAATGACCATTTTGCTCATGACGTCGACCGGTGACTCACCTCGGCGTATAGCTTCACCGAGCAATTTTGGCACTGACTGTCGCGCCTCGCGCTCAAAGAGTTCTGGCGGCGCCGTCGCATCCACCACAAGCGAAGTCAGAAGGCTCTTTATATAGACCAAGCCATCACTCGCCTTAAGCTGATGGAAAGTGCGATCGATCTGACGATGTGATTTACCGTAAAGTGGCCAGCCAAAGTCAACTCTTCCATCTCTGAAAAGACGGAGTGCGAGCTTTACATTTTCACCACCAAAACTAATGCTAAACCCACGATACTGCTTTTCGATAGTAGGAAGACGGTGCGTTTCTCTAGGTTCAACCAGAAAAAAGTCGCCCAGCACTTCGCGGTGGTCTGGGAGCACCACGCCATATGAATTGGGGTGACCCATAATCACATCTGAACTCAGACCAATGTCAGCCCCTTGCACCACCAAGGTGGGCATCAGCTCGCCTCCCCAGCGATCCTTCTCATTAAGGCCAGCCAGTAGCTGCCTCAATTTCTGCGGAAGCTTACGGCTTTCTGGGCCTAATCTTTTATTTATATGTGGACTCACCACTTCTATCAGGCGCCCCTGCTCAACAGATGCACCATACAGGCGATGAATCAGCGCTTCGCCTGGCACGGCTTCGGGGCCAAGGGCCTTGGCCGCAACCTCATGAAGATCTCGAATAATCGGCATATAGAAACGTTGCAAGGGCACCTGATCCAAAAGTCGGATCATCATTGATTCGACCAGCGCATAACGGCTGTGCTCCACGCCCTCCGCTCTCTGCGGTTCACTTTCCATTTGAGTCCGTAACACGTGCGCGGTCGCATAATCAAAGTTATGTAACCCGACCAGTACATCGACTATGTCAAAATTCTCAGTGGGAACGCCATCAAGAAGAAAATCTGAGGTTGTTTCAAGCAACTCAGAAAACTCAGGCTGAGTAATGCGATTCTGGCTAAAGCGCTCGCGCATAAGCTGTACTACTGGTGCCGTGCCCGCTGCAATCGCCTGAGTATGACGCGTTACCCCATAGGCGCCCTGCAGTTCAGCCGAACGGCGCTGTTTATATTTCCCAGCACCCAATACGTCTTGGCCAGTGCTCTGCCCAATTTGGGTGGCACGGGCATAGTTCTCAGCTTTACGCAGAAAAAATTTCTTCTGCTCTGTAATGCGCTCTTGCGTTGGACTTACTTCACCTGGGCGTTGCCATCCCTGTAACTCATTCATACTACCCAATATCCTTGCATAAACTACAAGTTTTGACAAACTTCTTAAAAACAGATACAATACCAAAGATTATGAAAAAAGACTTACACCCTACCGACTATCAATTGGTGGTTTTCCAAGACGACGCTGCTGGTTTTTCTTTCCTGACGCGCGCTGTAGTAACCACTACTGACACTGTAAAGTGGGAAGATGGCAACACCTACCCGCTCATCAAAGTGCACATCTCGAGTGCTTCTCACCCCTTCTATACTGGCCAGGAGAAACTGGTTGACGTTGAAGGTCGTGTTGACCGCTTTAAGGCTCGCCAAGCTGCTGCGCAAGAACGCGCTGCTGCTCGTGGCAACAAAGCCGTCAAAGCTCAGAAAGTTGCCGAAAAGAAGGCTGCTTCCAACGACACCAAAGCTGACGACAAATAACTGCAGGCGGTTACCGCAACTTGGAGGGTGGCATGAGTATGTTTAATCTTGACCAAGCCAAACTGCAAGCTGAGTTTGATGAATTAAGTGTGTTTCTGGCTCGCCCAGATGCTTTTAACGACCCTCAATTTCGTCAAAAAAACAAGCGACACACCCTGCTAGAAGAGATCCTGCGAACTGCTACTGCCCTGGAGCGCGCCCAACGCCAGCTCGATGAAGCTAAAGAACTCCAAGGCGACCCCGAACTTGGGGAATTGGCCAAGGCCGAAATTCCCGAGCATGAAGCCATGCTCACCACTTTGAATGAAACGCTGTTTGAGCTGCTGGCACCCAAAGACCCCAACGATGACAAGAACGTGATTATCGAAATCCGAGCCGGTGCTGGTGGCGATGAAGCCTCTCTTTTTGCCGCCGAACTCTACCGCATGTACGCCCGTTATTGTGAACGCCAGGGCTACAAGACCGAACTTATTAGCGAAAACCCTTCAGACGTGGGCGGTTTTAAAGAAATTATCTTTGGCGTAAAGGGTGATGAAACCTACAAAAACCTTAAGTTCGAATCTGGCGTGCACCGCGTCCAGCGCGTTCCTTCCACTGAATCAAGTGGCCGTATTCACACTTCAACCGTCACTGTGGCAATCCTGCCCGAAGCCGAAGAAACAGACATTGAGATTAATCCTAGTGATTTGCGCATCGATGTCTACCGCTCCGGCGGGAATGGCGGCCAGAGCGTCAACACTACGGACTCAGCTGTGCGCATCACCCACTTACCCACTGGTTTAGTGGTGACTTGCCAAGACGAAAAATCCCAGATCAAGAACAAAGCCAAAGCCTTGGGCGTATTGCGCTCCCGCTTGCTGGCTATGAAAGTGGCTGAGGAACAGCAAAAACTAGCTGCTGAACGTCGCAGTCTGATTGGTTCAGGTGACCGCAGCGAAAAAATTCGCACCTACAACTTTCCCCAAGACCGCATTACTGACCACCGCATTGGCTACAGCCGCAGTAACATCCCAGCTGCCTTGAGTGGTGATATTGACGACCTTATTCAACAGCTTCAAGCCTATGAACGCGAACTTGCCACCACTCAAAATTAAGGAGTGGCTAGCCCAGGCAACTAAGACCCTTTCTGCCGCCGGCATTCCCAGTGCTCGACTCGACGCCCTCCTTTTTCTAAGTGACACGCTCCGGCAATCCAAAAGTTGGCTACTGGCCCATGACGACGAACCCCTTCACCCGGCTCAATTGGCTGCGCTCCAAAGTGCGCTTGAGGCGCGGAGAGACCGCCAACCAGTGGCTTACATCAGGGGTCACCAGGAATTTTATGGCCGTGAGTTTCGCGTCACACCCACCACCCTTATTCCTCGCCCCGAGTCTGAAGAAGGCATCGAACTCTTGAAATCACTCCAGCCCTTGGCCGGACAGACCATTATTGATGTGGGCACAGGTACGGGCTGCTTGGCGATTACAGCCGCGCTCGAACTTCCAAGTGTACGGGTTATTGCCTGCGATATCAGCCCAGAAGCGTTGAAGGTTGCCGCACACAATGCCCAGGCGCTCAAAGCGTCAGTTACCTTTTTCAAAAGTGATCTTCTAGCCGCCATTTCCCAGCCTGTAGAGGTGATTATTGCCAATCTGCCTTATGTTGACCCAAGCTGGGAACGATCTGCCGAAACCGAATTCGAACCTTCGCTGGCCCTTTTTGCCGAGCATGAAGGCCTTGCGCTTATCTATAAGCTCATTACCCAAACAACCACCAAACTTAAAGACAGTGGCGCTCTTTTATTGGAAGCCGACCCCCAGCAACATGCCGCAATTGCTCAAGCAGCAGTTCACGCAGGATTTACGGTGCATGCTGGCCGTTTTTGGCTGGAATGTCGCCGTTAAGACTGAACGTTTAAGAGCTCGTCAACCTCATCGTCAGATAGTCGCTCCGTTCTTATGCCCTTTACGATAGTTTCCACCAGCCTAATATCCTCTGGGTCAGTTGCTAGCCGACCAGTCACGCCAGCGGCTACTAGTGCGGGCGAAACTTCCACATAGGCGTGCAGCGCTCGTCCATCTGCGCCATAAGCAACTTCCCAGCCAACATTGCCATCACCTGGCATGGAGGCATTCTCAACCACCTCGAGTACCCCAAATCCCCCAAGTCGTTTAATACTCCTCAGCATCTCCAATTCTTTTTGCCGCTCAGGATCGCGAGCTATCTCTTCAACAGTCCCCCGATTCACCACCCCTATCACCGTAGCGCCACTCGCTGCCGTCAGCCCGTTGCGCTCACCGCGAGCCTGGACGTACAAGTCTTTATCTGGATGATCGGCCGCGCCGTGCCGGGCAAACTTATCCAGATGGACCGCTCTTGTCTGCCAATATCCAGGGATGCCAACAGGGTTTACAGCCACTACTGTGTCTAACTTACCCACGCTCAAGGCGCCCATATGTGCTCTGAGCAGGTCAAAATAAGGTGTCTTCAAGTCTTCTCTTACCAATAATTCGTCGATATGCCTATGTTCGCTCACCCTGCCCCCTTCGCTGTCACGAAAAATATAATAATATCAGTATACTGCGCTCGTCTGTGCTATTCGAATAATTCGAGTACCTCTTCCTCGCAAAGTTGGCCTGAACGCAGCACCTCCATATCTTCCTCCATGGCGCGCAGAGCTGCTTCGCCTACGATCATTGTCCCGCCACTGCGATCAATATGCTCTCTATAACCGATTCGACCTTTATCACCATAGAATAAGGTCATGCCATCAGAAGTAACTTGAGCCCGCATTGCCTCTTCTACCACCGTGAGCTTCACCGCCCTTGCCGCTACCAACTCTTTGATTTTGAGTTTTTGTGCAGCGCCCACTTCTCTTAAGGCTGCAGTGGTCACCACTGCTTCGAGCGGTGTATGACTTTGGCGCCAGGCCTCTCCACGTTCGGTTCGAAGTGCAATATGCGCATCGCGATCACCACCAAAGGGGTCACGCGCAAGCCGGGACTGCATCGCGGCATCTTTGGGGGCATCGTGCTGCCGCGTTGCGGTTTCAGGCGTGTTCAGTATGCCAGGAACAAGACCGGCCGGTGGTGCCGTCACTCGTAATGTAAATCCATTAGGGGCAACTGCCGCTGCGGCTTCGACTGCCAGTAATGAGGCGAATCCGCCCTCATGTGGCGATGCTGCAAGATATTGTGCAGTTCTTCCAAGTTGTTCTGCCATATAATTCCACCCTTCAATTAGCAGAGAGCCGGCAAGGGCCCGACTCTCCATTGATTTCCACGTTCTAGTATAGCGCTAAATTACTTATATTCGCTTAGCGTTACCTTCACTTTTTGCTCTTTTTTATCACGCAAAAGGGTCAACTCTACTTCATCCCCTGGCTTAAACTGATTCAAGCGGGTAGCCAGTGAACTGCCCTCATTCACATCTTGACCATCCACTTTTACAATCACGTCTCCCCGCTTCAGGCCGGCTTTATCCGCCGGGCTTCCCGCCACCACTGGATCATCCACACCTGCATAGATCAGCGCACCACTATCCCGGCCAGCGTTCAGTTCATTGGCCACAGACTTATTAAGCATCATAAACTGCACCCCTAGGAATGGCTTCACTACCCGCCCCTGTTCGAGCACGCCCTTAAGCAGTCCTTTCGCATCGTTGATGGGGATCGCAAAGCCGATACCTTGAGCCTGTTCGGCCACAGCTGTGTTCACGCCAATGATGTCACCGTTCAGACTCACCAGTGGCCCTCCCGAGTTACCGGGGTTGATTGCCGCATCTGTCTGAAAGAGGTTGGTCAGCGATTCAGACTCCTCGCCAGCACTGCCCGAAGCCTCGAGTGGACGACCCTTGCCAGAAATTATGCCTTGGGTGACGGTATTCTGGAACTGTCCAAGCGCATTGCCAATAGCCACCACTTTCTGGCCCACGCGCACTTTTTCAGAATCACCCAGTTTGGCCGCTACTAGATTTTTGCCACCTTCAATTTTTAGAAAAGCAATGTCATTGGAAGGGTCGCTGCCAATGACTTTCACATTGTCATAAGTTGTGCCATCGGAAGTGACAATCTCAACTTGGTTGGTACCATCTGGCACGACATGCTTATTAGTCAGCACATAGCCGTCACTTGAAACAATGATCCCAGTCCCGGCTCCTTGCGCTTCCATAGCCCGGCCAAAAAAGTCACGAGTGCCATTTTGGGTGGTCGTAATTGAAACCACACTTGGCGACACTTTATTGGCAACATCAGCAATAACCTCGCCTTCTTGGGCAACAACAGTCTGACGATTTTGCGTAATGTCTTGAGTATCACCTTTAACAAACCCGCTCTCAATCGCCCCCCAGGCACCTAAGAAGCCAGCAATAAACACAAAGAATAGCAGCGCGAGGCTGCGCAAGCTTGGCTGCTTGGCACGCAACCGCCTTTTTTCTACCACCTGCATACGCCCTCCGATCTACGGTTCTAGACTGAACCGCTCCAGTCTGAAAACACAGTTAATACCAATACCAGTAATAATCCACCAAAACCAAAGACATATTGTACTTGCCGAGCTGTGAGTCGCCCCTGCTTGGAATAGTCATAAAGATGCGCCGCACAGTAGCCAACCACCAGCACTACCAGTGTAATCTGCGGAATCCAGAGGTGATGACCAATGTTGTACACAACCAGCCAACGGTTTAAGAGCCAGGCGATCTCGGCCACGAACAATCCCCATGTCGCACTCAACAGCACCAGGAGATCTTCTTCGTAGCTACTGACCAGATGTCGGGCTGCGCTATAGGCAATCGTCCAGGTGCCAGCCACAATTAAAATGTCGCTGACTTGGTCGGCGTACCAGAATAGGGCGGTAATACCCAGCGCTTGACCAACTGCCGCCTGCATGGCCACCATACGGTTACCAGCAAGAGGCTTGAGCGCAACCAGCCAGATCATGTAAAAGAACGCCCAGGCAGCCTGGAATCCGACGTTGCCATTAGCCTGATACATCAAGCCAATAATACTCACGCCTACCAGAATATCAATCAAGTTCGCTTGGATATTCGCCCACCAAAAACGAGGCTGTACCGCAAAGATGCGCCACTTGCTCAGAAGCACGAGCACAAGGGCTAATGCATAGAGCTGCCAGCGACTGGCGAGCAAGAAAATAACAGCCGGCAAGGCCAATGTGAGCAAGAAATGCAGCAGGTCGCCCAGTTTAAAGCGTTTTTTGCCTGTCTTTTTTGATTTGAGTAACTCCATACTGCCCTACATTATACCACTTCGGCTCTCTTCACGGCATTATTTGGCGAGGCTCTTGGGGAAATGGGATGACATTGCATGGCCCTAAAATACCGCGCGAGGCTGGGAGCAACCTGAGGTGTATTACCAGATGACAAGTTGCTCAAAACAGGCTATCATAAAGTGATGCAAACCGACAAAGATACTCCCAAAGACCCCTCTTCGCCCCATATTGGCTTTCCTGCGATTGATCCCAAAACTACCGCCTCGACCTCAAGTCCTGCGCGCACTCCGGCGCCATTGCCAATCGAAGAAGAAACTACCAGCAATGACCACCAGCACAAGTTGCCACTCCTTCGTGGGTTTCTTTCTTTTGCCGGCTTTGTCCTCTCGGTAGTACTGCTCGCGACCCTTATTAACTTGTTCGTGTTCCAGTCTTACTATGTTGATGGCACCAGCATGACCCCAACTTTGCAGCCAAATGAACGACTAATCATTAATAAGATGCCCAAAACCTGGGCCAATATTACCCACTCGCACTACATTCCAAAGCGCGGTGAGATTGTCGTTTTTAATAGTTCCCTTATTTCCCCAGAAAACGGCCAGCACGAACAACTCATCAAGCGAATCATTGGCCTACCCGGTGAGCGCGTGGTTATTAAAGACGGCGTGGTAACCATCTACAACGACGCCAATCCTAATGGCCTCAAGCCCGATGAGTTACTCAAACTTGAACTTGCCGCAACAGATGGGGATATCGATTTGGTCGTACCTAAAGACAGCCTCTTTGTCTGTGGTGACAACCGCGCGCCTGGTGGTTCCTACGACTCTCGAAGCGATCTAGGGCCTATTGCCTCTGACAAAATGGTTGGTGAACTCGTCATGCGCTTAGTTCCGCTCAACAAAGCAAAATTATTCTAAAGCAGTAATTGGGTAATTCGTTCCAGGTCGTCATCGTTTTTAAACACGATCTGGAGCATGCCGCCTTTGGCCATATTTTTCACACGCACATCAGCACCTAAACGACGGCCCAACGCCTTGGTGCTCGCTGTTTCCATTTTAGTCTTGGCAACAGCTGTCTTTTTGCTGCGCTCGCCTTCTTTATAACCCACCACAAATTGCTCAGCCTTCCGTACCGACCAGCCATGGGCCATGATCAGACGTAACAGTTCCATCTGCACTTCCTGCTCTTTAATAGCCAGAATCTGTCGGCCGTGACCTTCGGTAATCTTACCCTGAGCCAGGGCTTCCTTAGCTTCAGGCGGCAGGCCAAGTAGTCGCAAGATATTACTCACACTGCTCATGGAGCGGCCAACTCGTTGTCCGATTTGGTCATAGGTCAGATTAAACTGTTCGTGAAGTTTAAGATACGCCGTGGCCATCTCGAGCGGATTCAAGTCTTCTCGTTGCAGGTTCTCGATTAAAGCCACTTCGAGCTTTTGTTGATTGTCCATGGTGCGAATGACCACTGGAACTTTAGCTAATCCCGCTTTCTGCGAGGCTCGCCAGCGTCGCTCGCCAGCGATAATCATAAATTTATCACCTTCGGGCGTCACAATAAGCGGTAACAACACGCCATGTTCTCTAATGGAAGCAGTAAGCTCTTCGAGCGCTTCTTCGCTAAATTGTTTGCGAGGCTGATCAGGATTTGGCACTACCTTCTCGAGCATGAGCTCCTGCTCTTGGGAAACTGCCCGATCTTCGTTGTGCGTTGGGTCAAAGGCCTCATCGATAATACTGGTAGGAATCAGGGAATCAAAGCCTCGGCCAAGACCTGGTTTAATCTTAATTTTCGACACGTTGCAGAATCTCCTTTGTCAGCTGTTTGTAAGCCCGCGCGCCTTTGCTCCAGCGGTCATATGTGGCAACTGGCAAGCCATGGCTCGGAGCCTCGGCCAAGCGCACATTGCGCGGGACCACAGTCAGAAATATTTTGCCCGGGAAGTGTTTTTTTACTTCGTCCCCTACTTGACGGCTCAGCGTGGTGCGCGGATCATACATGGTCATGACCACTCCAAGCAACTCAAGTTCTTTGTTCAGTCCTTTGCGGATCAATTGCATGGTTTCCAAAAGCTGACCAAGTCCTTCGAGGGCATAGAATTCAGCTTGCACAGGCAGCAAAATGTAATTGGCTGCCACCAAGGCATTGACGGTTAGCAAACTCAGGCTTGGAGGACAATCAATGATAATAAAGTCATAGGGAAGCCCTGTAAGGGCCAACTTGAGCCGTTTAAAACGCTCCTCGGCCTGAGCTAGCTCAACTTCGGCATTTGCCAAATGCGGCGTGGCCGGAAGGACATCAAGCTTGGCATGGTCAGTAGTGACAATAGCCTCTTTGGCCGTCACTTCTCGAGCAAGCACATCAACAACAGTGTGTTTCAAGCTTTGCTTGTCGATCCCCAGCCCACTTGTGGCGTTGCCTTGGGGGTCAAAATCAACTAAAAGGACTTTTTTGCCGCCCTTGGCAATATTAAACGCAACATTAATCGCGGTGGTGGTTTTGCCGACCCCACCTTTCTGGTTGGTGATGGCGATAATCTTCGGAACCATGTCTGTTTTTACCCTCACGTATTGTGCTTTCATCTTAACAGCTTATGACAAAAACATAAAGAGGAGGTTTTCACAACTTCCTCTTCGGTAAATGTGGCATTTTGCTCGCTGCAAGCCACTAAAAAACCTCCCAGTGGGAGGTTTTTTGAGGTACCTAGGCGATTGAAGTGATTTCAATCATGGTGTACTTTTGGCGATGGCCGCCAATTTTGTGGACACGCTTCTTCGCTTTGTAGCGGATGAACTGGATCTTTTTAGCCTTCACTTCGGCTTCAATGACCTTGGCTTGGACTTTAACGCCCTGGACTACAGGGGTGCCAACTTTAATGTCTTTGTCGTCAAAGATCATCAATGCATCAAGGTCAAGGGTGCTAGTGTCGTCAGCAAGACGGTCAACCTGGAGGGTTTGACCTTTAGTGACAATGTATTGCTTTCCAGCAACTTCAACAACTGCTTTCATATCGTACTTTACTCTTTAGACTTACTATACTTCCGGTCAATTTTAACAGATTACGTCCTCTGTGTAAAGTAATAGTCCTCTGAAACACTTCAGGCGACCCATGACCCTTTAGAAACTACCTGCCAGATGTCAATTTTGCGAAGGCTCGGGGCCGCTCCCAGTACCCGTGGGATCCTCTTCGGTGAATGTGGTTTCTTCGCTCTGGCGATTACCATTTTGACTTGGATCACCCTTGGGAGTATCTTTAAGCGTGATACCAAGAAGACGGCGCGCCTCCTCGGCTCCAAGCGTAGTTAAGAAATTCTTCGTAGGCTTCGCTTCTACCTCAACACCGTCTTCGTTTCTTCCGTTGCCAACTGCGGGGCCTTGATTCTCATTCTCTTCGTCTTCAGTGTTGCCGTTGCCGCCGGCAAAAATATCTGCGCGTTCTAGGAGTGTTTCGGTCATGTTACTGTCCTCTTACTGATAAACGTGAACTATAGCATATATTGAGCGCGTGGTGGGGCTATTTTTGCAGTGAAATCAACACCACTTTGCCATCAATTTTCACTTCGGCCTGGTGGGCCAGTTCATGCGTTCCCCACTCCGTGGCTAAGGTTTCTTGCATGATGGTGTCTTTAAAGAGTTCGATCGCTTTGGCGACCAGCGCATCTTCGGCACTCACGGTCAATGTAATACGATCCTCAACGTTCAGCCCTGCTTGCTTGCGAGTGTTCTGAACATGGCGCACCAGATCTCGCATCAATCCTTCAGCTCGAAGCTCATCGGTCAGCGTGGTATCCACAGTGATGGCCCGCTCGGTGGCATCTTTGAGCGCCACAACCTTTTTGACATTCAATTCATCTTTGAAGATGCCTTCAAAAGGCGCAAAGGCCGCTGGGTCCATGCTAATCTCAGCCGCAGCCAATGGCTGGCGGACCTTAATCTTAGCCTCGGCTCGTTGTGACAGCCCCTGGGCAATGTAATCGCGCACATTAGCCATTTGCTCCAGCACGCCTTGGTCAACAGTCCCAGCCTCGGGCCAGTCGCTCAGGTGCACTGATTGGTCGGCCATGAGTTCGCGATAGAGTTTATCACTCAGGAATGGCGCCCAAGGAGCAAGCAGTTGGAGGGTACGCACCAGCACATAGTGCAAAGTGGCATAGGCCTGCAACTTGTCGCCATCATCTTCGCTCTTCCAGAAACGGCGGCGGCTCCGACGGATGTACCAATTGGACAGGTCATCGATCAGGCTAAAAATTGGGGCCACCGTGTGGGCAATTTTGTAGCCATCGGCCTGACGCGTAGCCTCGGCAATTGTGTCATTCAGGCGCGACAGAATCCACTGGTCAAGGATATTCTCGCTCGAAGGCTGCACCAAGGGTGTGGCTGGTTTCCAGCCATCAATATCGGCATACATTTTAAAGAACCGATAACTGTTCTGGAGGGTGCCCAGCACGTTCCGGCTCAGATCCTTCATGCCATCACGATTAAACCGCATATAATCAGCCGATTGCGTGGCTTGAGTGCTAGAAAGCAGGTAAAGACGCAACGCATCAGCCCCTTCGTTATCCAACACATCCTTGATTGGCGGGTAGTTTTTAAGGCGTTTGCTCAACTTTTGCCCGTCAGCGGCCATGATCATACCGTTCACCACCACGTTCTTGTACGCAGGGCTATCAAACAGGATGGTCGCAACAACGTGTTGTACATAAAACCATAGACGAGTCTGGTCAAGGCCTTCAATAATGAAGTCGGCTGGGAAAGTCTTCTGGAAAGCCTCTTTGTTTTCAAATGGGTAATGCTGCTGAGCCACGCTCATACAGCCGGATTCGAACCAGCAATCCAGAACTTCCTCAACCCGGCGGTATGTTTTACCGTCTTTAGTAAAGGTGACTTCGTCGATGTAGGGACGATGCAAGTCTTCCAGTTGGAGGTCTTTGCCCGCCAATTCATTCAGCTGCGCAATACTTTCTACGACGATGTAATCGTCTTCGTCTTGCTCATTAACCCATACTGGCAGCGGCGCGCCCCAGTAACGGTTGCGGCTGATCGACCAGTCACGTGCACCAGCAACCCACTTGCCAAAACGGCCGGCTTTAATGTGAGTCGGCGTCCAATTAATCTCTTCAGCAGTCTTGGTTAGCTGATCGCGAATAGCCGAAACTTTAATAAACCAACTGGTGATAGCGTAATACAACAAAGGCGTGTCACAGCGCCAACAGAATGGATAGGTGTGCTCAAGTGTTTCAGCGGCAAATACATGACCGCGCTCGGTAAGGTGATCAATAATAGGACGGTCAGCGCCTTTAAAGAACTTACCTTGGACCGCATCAAAGCCAATGCCCGCTTTTACCTTACCGCTGGCATCAATGGTTGTAAGCGTTGGAATGCCTTGAGCTTGTCCCAGGTTCAAGTCATCCTCACCAAAGGCTGGAGCAACATGCAGCACACCAGTGCCATCTTCAATACTCACAAAGTCAGCCGCCCATACCTTGTAAAGGTTCTCGGTTCCCTCTTTGAGGAAATCACCTTCTAGAGTAAACAATGGTTCGTAGGACTTGCCAATCAATTCGCTGGCAGCCACTTCTTTAACTACATGGTAGCTGGCATCATCTTTAAAAACTGCTTCCACACGCTTTTTAGCCACCACCAAGACCTCTTCCTGGCCATCATCATCCGTGGTAGCTACATAGACATACTGTTCCTCGGGATTGAGGGCAACGGCGGCATTGCCAGGCAATGACCAAGGCGTCGTTGTCCAGCCCAGCAGAAAGGCCTCTTCGTCAACCAGTTTGAATTTTACAAATAAGCTTGGGTCGGCCACATTGTCTTTGTAGCCATCATTTACTTCAAAGTTACTTAACGGCGTTTCACATCGTGGGCAGTAAGGCGTGGATTTAAACCCTTTGTAGAGCAGGCCTTTTTGGTTTACTTGGCCCAATGTCCACCAGACACTCTCGGTATAATTTTTATCAACAGTCGCGTAGTAATTGTCGTATTCACTCCAGCGCCCTAGGCGTTGCAAAAGATGTTCCCACTCGCCCTTGTACTGAAAAATAGAATCCCGACAAGCCGCGTTGAACTTGTCTAGTCCCAGCTCCATAATCTGCCTCTTGCCACTTACCCCAAACTGTTTTTCAATCGCGTATTCCACGGGCAGACCATGGCAATCCCAGCCATTGCGACGTGGTACATAATAGCCGCGCATGGTTTTGTAACGCAGCATGGAGTCTTTGATGCTCGAAGCAAGAGTGTGTCCAAAATGCGGCAACCCATTGGCAAATGGTGGGCCATCATAAAAACTATAATACGGTTGGCCTTCTCGTTGCTGCATGCTTTTGGTAAATGTCGCTTCATCCTGCCATTTAGCTGCTATTTCTTCTTCGATAAGCGCTTGGGGGGATTTTTTGGTGTCGGCCATCAGCGTGTCTCCTTCAGTGTTAATGGATGATAATTGTAGGCTTCTAATTGACTGCGTATATCTTCGTAGGCTTTCCCCGCAAGTTTGCCTGCGGCAATCAAGGGGTCCTGACTGACATCAGCTAAACAAATGTCTGGGGGCGTAAAAGCATTCATGGCTTCATCTGTGGCAAATTCGAAATCGATCACTACCAAACCAGCAAGGTCGCCAAGGTAGATGTCAACTTCGGCGGGATGTCCGTCAAACTCCATGGCGTAGCGCCGTTTGGTAAAGCTTTTATGCGAGCATGCTGCCAAGGCCTCATATTCCTCTTGACTGAGGTTAATGGTGTGCTCATTTTGGCGAGTTGAATCGTCATTCGCAATTGGTTCTTTTTTGGTAACGCAGTAAGCATTTCCCTTATGGCGCAGGCGAAGTATGGGGTGCGGTGCGCCTTCGGGCACATAGATGTCACTAATCAGCTCGGATGAATGCGAAATAATGTCCTCGGGCAAATACTTAGCCAGGTAGGTCTTTTCGAGCTCGAGTTCAATCATGTGATCTCCTTACAAAATAAAAAACACTTCTTTTGACTGCTGGAACCCGGGATCGGGCGGTACCATCCAGCTTCCAAAAGAAATGTTCTTTGGCGCTTTGTTGTCACACTTACGTAGTGGCACGGCAGGGTCTACTCTTGGCATAATTTCTTCCTGCTGCTTCGTGGGTGATAGCCACTCACTTGCCTTGGGGCAAGATGCATTTCCTATATAGTACAACAAACTAGTTAGTTGGGCAATTGCTTGCGCTTTTAGTCCTGTACGTAAAAAGAGACTTCGCTAATCCGTGGCAAGGCACTTCCCTGCCAGAGCTGCAGCAAGCTGCCATCATCGGCTTGGGCAATAATCGCTGGATAGCTGACGACATCGTAAAGGCGGGCCAGATTATTCCCTTCTGGGGAATCTACCTCATAAATTGCCAACTTTTTGCCAGTCTGGCGCTCAAAGTCGGTCACAAAGTTGCGGGCATCACGTTCAGATTCCGAATTTACCCGATACAAGAGCGTTGCTTTCATATCTTTAGCATACCAAAAAGCGAGGTAAAAACCTCGCTTTTTGTTGCGGTTAGGGCCGCGACTTAGCTACAACCCGAGGTTGTGCCACAGCTTGAGCAGACATAACAGCTGCCGGCTCTGATGGTTTGATTCCCACAGTTAGTACACAGCGGTGCGTTAGACTCATTTGGCAACCTTTTTTCTTTAGGTACCTCGGGAGCGGCGCTTACCGATGGAGTACTGAGAGCGGCCTGTGGTGGAGTCGTGGCCTCTTTGACATACGTCATTTCAGCTGGCTCAGACTCCTCAACTTTTGGGCTGGCAGGTTCGTCGAGCAAACTCTGCTGTTGCGCCGTAAAATCTTCAACCGAGACTAAGCCGAGTTCCAGCTGATCGTCAAAACTCAAGTAGTCTTTGGCCAAGCGGCGGAAAATGTAGTCGGTCAGGCTGCTCGCCGTGCGGATCTCTGGGTCATCCGTGGCTCCGGCTGGCGCAAAGTTCATGTGGCTAAAGGCCCGCACATAGCTGCGCAGTGGCACGCCATGACGCAAGCCGTGGCTGATAGAGATGGCGAAAGCGTCCATCACGCCACCAAGCGTTGAACCCTGTTTGGCAACTCGGATAAACAACTCGCCTGGTTGGCCATCTTCAAATTCACCAATGGTCATGAAACCTTTGCAGTCAGCAACATGAAACTCGTAGGTGCGTGCTCGTCGCTGGCGAGGCAGTTGGCGCGGTGATCCAGTAGGTACTGGCATGGCTGCCACAACAGTGGGCTGTGGCGCTGCCTGGGCTACTACTGGCTCTGGCTGCGCAATCTGCTTCTTTTTGGCTGAGCCAAGAGGCTGGGCCACTTTACAGTTGTCGCGGTAAATGGCGATTGCCTTAATACCCATCTTCCACGCGTCAATGTGAAGCTGTTCCACCTCTTCAACAGTTGCCCCTTCAGGCATGTTGACCGTCTTGCTGATTGCCCCGGAGATGAATGGCTGAACCGCAGCCATCATTTTGACGTGACCAAGGTAGTGAATAGAGTTATCACCCACCGCACAGGCAAACACGTCACGGTGTTCAGGCTTGAGATGCGGGGCACCCGTAATGGTCTTTTCTTCGTTGATGAAGGCCACGATGTCTTCGGCTTCGTCACGGTTATAGCCAAGCATCTTAAGCGCTCGTGGCACGGTCTGGTTCACAATATCCATTGATCCCCCACCTACCAATTTCTTGTGCTTCACCAGGGCAAAGTCAGGTTCAATACCAGTGGTGTCGCAGTCCATCATCAGGCCAATGGTGCCGGTTGGCGCCAACACACTAGCTTGGGAGTTGCGCACGCCATACCGAGTACCCAGATCAACTGCTTCGTCCCACGCACCAGCAGCAGCGCTGAGCACTTCTTCGGGAACAAGGCTGGCATCGATCTGCGAGACTGCGGCGCGATGCTTCTTAAGCACCCGGAGCATACCGTCGCGGTCTTTGTTATAGCCATCGAATGTACCGACACGTTGTGCCATGCGGGCGCTGGTGGCGTAGCTGTGACCAGTCAGGATGGCGGTCAAGGCACCAGCAATAGCTCGGCCTTCTTCGGAGTCATAAGGCAACCCCTTGGCCATCAGCAAAGCGCCGATGTTGGCATAGCCAATTCCCAATTGTCGGTAGGCGCGGGCCGTGCGGTCAATTGCCTCGGTTGGGTAACTAGAGTAACCCACTAGGATGTCCTGGGCAATAAAGATTATCTCAATCGCATGTTTGTAAGCCTCAACGTCAAAGTTGCCGTTGTTGTCCAAAAACTTTAGTAAGTTAATGCTGGCAAGGTTGCAAGAAGAGTTATCCAAGTGCATGTATTCAGAACAAGGATTGCTCCCATTAATGCGGCCAGCCACAGGCGTGGTGTGCCAGTCGTTAATGGTGGTATCAAACTGCATACCAGGATCTGCGCATTCCCAAGCGGCCTTGGCAAATTCGCGGAAAAGACCACGAGCTTTGACCGTCTTGTAGACTTTGCCATTGGTTACACCCTTCAAATCCCAGTCACGATCCTCTTCAACCGCACGCATAAAGTCGTCAGTGACACGCACCGAGTTATTGGCATTTTGGTACTGTATGCTAATGGCGTCTTTACCATTAAGGCTCATGTCAAAGCCAGCTTCTTGCAGCACGCGCGCTTTGCGCTCTTCGATAGCCTTACACCAGATAAATTCTTCGACGTCAGGATGGTCAGCGTTCATAATAACCATTTTGGCTGCCCGGCGGGTTTTGCCACCGCTCTTGATCGCACCCGCAGATGAATCTGCACCACGCATGAAGCTTAAGGGTCCTGATGCCCGGCCTGCACTGCGACCAAGAGGTTCGTAGGATGAGCGAATTTTACTAATGTTCAAGCCAGCGCCTGAACCACCCTTAAAGATCATCCCTTCATCGCGGTACCAGTCCAAAATAGAAGGCATGGTGTCATCAACATTCAAGATGAAACAAGCACTTGCCTGCTGGGTGCGCTCTGGTGCGCCAATGTTAAACCACACAGGTGAGTTAAAGGCGGCTCGCTGGGTTGCCAAAATGTATTTTAATTCATGATTAAAGACATCAGCTTCAAGTTCATCCTTGAAATACCCTTCTTCAAATCCATGGCGAGTAATCGTATCAGCCACACGGTCAACCAGCTGGCGAAGTGAATGCTCACGCGTGTCGCTCCCTGGCGTGCCACAAAAGTACTTCTGGGCCACAATGTTAATTGAGTTAAGCGACCAAGTGTCTGGAAATTCCACGTCTTTTTGATCAAAGACGATTTCGCCGGTCATGGGATTGGTGATATTTGAATCACGCTTTACCCAATTCAGCATGTCATATGGATGTACTCCCGCTTTAGTAAAAAAACGTGAAACGCCCAGTGCAGTAGCTTGCTGCGCCATTTTTTCTTCCCTCCTGAATTAATGGACTCCACCCCTGGTGCCCAAATTATTTTTTGTTATTGTTTTGGCACTTACGAACTGGTTACAGTTCCGATGCGATCACGAATCCGTGTCAGCTCCCGTTCGAAGCTATCCAAGTCGGTGAAGCTGCGGTACACACTTGCAAACCGCACATACGCTACTTGGTTACAGTCAGCGAGTTCATCCATGATGACATCGCCAATTTGCTCGGAAGTGATTTCGTTCTCACTCCGGTCATAAATGCGACGCTCAATCCTCGCGACTAAATCTTCAAACTCCACTGCGCTGATTTTTGTTTTTTCACACGCTCGGCCAAGTCCAGCCACCAGTTTGTCGCGGTCAAATAATTGACGGACCCCTGTTTTTTTAATGACCGTAAGACTTGGACGCTCCATTCGCTCATAGGTGGTGTACCTTGAGTGACAAGTCAGACATTCACGGCGACGACGGGTACTTTCCCCGCTGGCAACATCGCGTGATTCAACAACTTTGGAGTTCGTATCTTGGCATTGTGGACACTTCATGTAATTTCGCCTCGTTTAAAGTGCGCACGACTATCCCCCCGATGAGTCGTGGATGCGCTACACCTCCCATTGGCGTAGTCTGAGATCAACTATAAGCGTTAGCGTAATGACTGGCAAGAGTTTTGTGTACAACATGTGGAGTATCTCGCACAAACCGTACACTATATGTAGGAAATTCTTCTCTAGTCGTCCTTCTTACGACGACGCAGGAAGGCGGGCATGTCTGAATCTTCTTCTTGGTCATAGTGCCAGATGCTGCCACCGCTTGGGCTGTCATCTTTGGTAAATTCTTCGCGAGCAGCCTTCATGGTGTCTTCAGGAGTTTCTTCTTCCATGTCGTCGCTCACCACAGGCATATCGTCATCCGGTACATCATCGGCAGCGACAGTAGACTGAGGGGCGCCGGGCGTGGTACTAGCCGCTGGAGCTGCACCACCGCGCTGGTGGAAGTACGCCGAGTCAAAGCCGGTGGCAATGACCGTAATAGCCAGTTCGTCCTCGACATCGGGCTTCAGTGTGGCACCAAAAATAATGTTGGCGTCTGGCGCAACAGCGTTGGTGATTACCTCGGCTGCTTCGTTAATTTCGTGCATGGACATGTCATACCCACCAGTAATATTGAAGAGTACGCCACGAGCACCCTCGATCGAGACTTCTAGTAACGGCGACTCAATCGCTTGCTGCGCGGCCAAGACGGCACGATTTTCGCCACTAGCCCGACCAATGCCCATAAGAGCCGAACCGGCGTTGCTCATAATTGCCTTCACATCTGCAAAGTCGAGGTTAATCAAACCGTGTTCAAGGATAAGATCGGAAATGCCCTGGACACCTTGACGCAATACATCGTCGGCAATTTTAAATGTTTCCAAAAGCGGGGTACGACGATCAATAGTTTGCAGAAGGCGGTCGTTAGGAATGGTGATCAAGGTATCAACTTCTTGGCTCAGCTGCGCAATGCCGTTTTCGGCATTTTGGCGGCGTTTTTCACCCTCAAAGGCAAACGGCTTAGTCGCCACAGCCACGGTAAGAATATTAAGTTCTTTGGCAATCTTGGCAATTTCCGGTGCCGCACCAGTACCCGTGCCACCACCGGCACCAAGAGTAATAAAGACCATATCCGCACCTTCGAGTGCTTTTTTAAGTTCTTCACGAGACTCTTCGGCCGCTTTTTGACCAACCATTGGGTCAGCGCCGGCACCAAGGCCACGAGTTGCTTCGCGTCCAATATGGATTTTGATTTCAGCAAGTGAGTTATGAAGGGCTTGCGCGTCAGTGTTGACCGCAATAAATTGCACACCCTTAAGGCCGGAGGCAACCATCCTGTTGACCGCTGAGCCACCTGCACCACCCGCACCAACTACTTTAATGGATGCGAACGTTTGTATATCGGCTGGCTTCACTTCAGGCATGCGGGTCCCCCATCTTTTTCGGCTACTGTTTGTTCAATTGTTCTATTGCAACTATACACGATTAGTGCAACATGCACCAACCAGGTGTTCAGCGTTTATTATACCGGAAGTTGCCAAAATGCAAGTGTGTTCAGGCTGCGTTAGGACTTAAATTTGCCCCAAAAACCCCCGATACGCTTGAACAATTGGTTAGCACCATCACTAGCTGCGCCAAAACTTCCGGCGCCTTTTTTATGCGTGCTTACTGTAGGTTTTTGAAGGTCTTCGAGCATTAATCCCACGGCTGTGGCAAATTCTGGTACAGCAATTTTATCCACCAAGCCGGACACATTATGTGGTACAGCGACCCGAATTGGCAGTCGCAAACAACCCTTGGCATACTCTACTAAGCCGGCCATGCGGGCCGTGCCGCCCACCAATACTGCGCCACCAGGCAACTTGCCCGAACGATTAACCTTTTTGAGTTCAGCATCAACCATTTCAAAGATTTCATCCAGGCGGGCTTCCACGATTTCGTCAATTTCCTTAACCTTGAAAGTCAGTTCTTCTTTGTGATGCTTGATGGTGAAATCTTTCTTCTTTTCTTTGGATTTGCCCAATTTGACCGCTTGGAGTTTCACTTTTTCGGCCACATCCAAGTCAGTACGCAAGCCAATGGCTAAGTCATTAGTAATATTAACGCCGCCAATGGGCAAAATAGCTAAGTGTTGCAAATCACCTTCTTCAAAAATGGCCAGGTTGGTAGTGGTGCCGCCAATATCAATCAGGATTACCCCATTTTCGATCTGTTGGTCACTCAATACCGCGTGCGATGCCGCCAGACTCGAAACCATCATGTTGCGAACATTGGTCTGGGTCATCTGTACTGCTTTTTCCAAGTTATGGACATGCGGACTCAAGGCCGTAATTACCTGCACCTCTACTTCAAGGCGTACGCCACTCATGCCTAAAGGATCTTTGATATTCTCTTGACCATCAAGGCGGTACGAACGAGGAGTCACTTGCAGAATTTCCCGGTTACTCGGCAATTGCATGACGCGGGCCGCTTCTTCAACGCGCATCAGGTCGGCAGGGGTAATTTCGTGACCACTGGCGCCAACAGCAATCACCCCTCGAGAATCCATAGAGGTAACGTGAGTGCCATTGATGTTGACAGTGGCTTCGTGGATTTCCTGGCCAGACATTCGCTCAGCTGATTCAAAGGCCTTATCAATCGCCTGAGCGACATTGACGATTGTCACAACCGAGCCTTTGCGCATCCCACTGCTTGGTGCTTCACCAATGCCAATGATACTGGGCGAAGGGCTGCTAGGGTCCATTAAACCAACGACACACCGGACAGTGGTGGTGCCGACATCAAGGCCAACCGCATATTTGGCAGCTTCGTGCATAGATACCAGTATAGCGCTTAGGCTAAAGGGATGGCAAGGGAATGGAACGCATTACCCTGAGGAGTACTCACTCCTTTGGGGCACACTTTTGTAAAGAACTTCCACCGGAAGTTCTTTACAGCGTTCGGCTGAAATCGGCTTGGGCCGATTTCACAGTCCCCTTCAGGAGTGAGTACTCCTCAGGTGTCAGCCTTAATTTAAAAGCGTCAGAACTTCGGCGCCATTTCGGGTAATAAGAATGGTGTGCTCAAAGTGAGCACTACGGCTGCCGTCTTTAGTGCGTATCGTCCAGCCATCGGGATCAACCACTACCTTGTGAGTACCGAGGGTTGCCATGGGCTCCACCGCAATGGTCATACCGGCGAGTAATTCAGTGCCAGTGCCAGCTTTGCCCTTGTTGGCAATATCCGGACCCTCGTGCACATAGTGACCAACACCGTGGCCAACCAGGTCTTCGACAATGCCATAGCCACCTGGTTCAAGTACTTTTTGCACTGCTGCGCCAATGTCACCAACTTTCACGCCATGCTTAATTACCCGAATAGCAGCATCAAGCGAACGCTTGGTCGCCTCCACCATGGCCATATCTTCTTTGGAGCCAGTACCACCAATAATGGCCGTAAAGGCCGCATCGGTAATCATGCCTTTGTAATCAACACCGAAGTCAAAGCCAACCAGATCGCCAGCCTCAAATACTTCGTCATTGGGAATACCATGTACTACTTCATCATTAATAGAAATACAGATCACATCCGGAAAGCCATCGTAGCCAAAAAAGGCTGGTTTGCCGCCAAGCGCTTTCAGCTCCCGGCGAGCAATCTGCGACATATCACGGCCAGTCGATCCTGGTTCAACATTCTCTTTGATCACCTGCAGCACATGACCAAGCATGCGTCCGCTCTCGCGCATGGCTTCAATTTCGCGAGGCGTTTTTACTTTTGTAAACATTTCTTCAGCTCTTGGTCAATGTGGTGGTGAATATCTTCTACATCACCCATGCCGTCGATGTGCACAATTGGCACTCTCTCTTTTTTCATAAATTCGGTAATGTCATCAACCATGCCCACGTAGTCGTTGTAGCGGCGTTGGATAATCAGTTCGTCATCGTCAAAGCGGCCACGGATAGTAAGGCGGCGCTTCACTTCTTCAAATGGCACGTCCAGGACAATAATCGCTTTAATCGAACGTTGGTGTTCGGGCAGCGCTGCCACGAGCCAGCGGGCTTGCTCGGTGTCACGCGGAAAACCATCCAGGATTACTCGCTCCACGCCCTTGGAGCGGTTCAGGGCTTGAATCAAGGCACGGTAAACTGCCTTGTTGTTCACAATGCCAGTTTCTTCCATTTCGCGCAGAATTTCTTGGTCGTGTAAGTCACGCAGGACTTGGCCAGTCGAAAGCCAACGCCATTGGTGACGGGCAGCTAAAAGTTGCCCCTGCACGCTTTTACCGCTGCCGGGTGGGCCAAAAAGAATGATCACTGGGCAATTTCCTTTTCCAGCGCGCTTTTAACATAGGCGGCAATCCGACCACCTTCGGCTTTACTGCCCAAACGCTGTTTGGCAGCCCCGATAATTTTACCCATGGTTTGCGGCCCAAGTGGGCCTTGTTCGCGAATCACTTCGTTAATCTCACGCGCCAGTTCATCATCGCTCAGTTGCGCAGGCAGGTATTCTTCCACAATTGCTTTTTCAGACAATTCTTTGTCGCGGCGCTCAAATTCGCCCGCGCTCTCGTACATATCAGCGCTATCTTGGCGTTGCTTGGCCTCTTTGGCCAGCACTTTAAGAATGTCGTCTTCCGGCAAGCCGGTATCGCGAGCATTGGCAGCAACTTCAGCGTACAAAACCGCGCTCCTGAGCATATTCAGCACAGTCGCGCGGCTTTTGTCCCCACTCTTCATTGCTGTCTTCAGATCGTTTTGTAAGCGATCTTTCAACATATTAGCGTGTTCCGAGACGGATCCGCTTAACTTTTTCGGCCTTACGGGCACGACGCACAATCGCTTGAGCGCGGCGTTCGCGCTTGCTAATGTCTTTAGTGAAATACTGGTTTGCCTTGGCACGAGCCAATACACCAGATTGTTGCACTTTGCGGTTAAAGCGACGAATAAGGTTTTCGAGCGCTTCTTTGGAATCTTTACGGGTAACTTGAATCATGGGTATATTTTAACTTAACAGAGAGGAAAGTGCAAGACCCTCGGAATAGCTCACGAGATTGCGGGACTTTCTGCTTACAAATGTCGCTCCGTTGTTTCTTTTTTCGCAAAACAGTACACCCAGTTCAGGTCACGCTTATCTTTGCCCCATCTCTCACGTTCGTTGATGGTATAGAACTTACTTACAACCAAGCCACTTTCTTCAATCATAGGCTTTATAGTTTCGACAGTTTGATAATTAAAGAATCGTGCACTATTACTGCTAAATTTCTCGACAAACTCCTCATCACCCGTGCCTTCTTTGAGAGAAATAAAGATAATGCCTGCAGGAATTAGAACACGTTGAAACTCTTTGAGGGCTTGTCGCATATCCTCATCTTTTAAGTGCAAGAGTGTTGCATGGCACCAAATACCACTAACGCTCTCATCTTCTAAATCAAGCTTGCGCACATCCATCTTTTGGAAAGTGAGTTCGGGATGCAGCGCTTTCGCGCGTTTTAACAATCCATCCGACATATCAATAACCAAGGGTTTTAAGGCCTTGTTTTGCAAAAAGCGAAGTATCTCTGCCAAAAGCGCATCCTGCATCGAGTACCATATGAGTCGTGCTGGGTAATTGCGCAATAAAGGCCTCAAGTTCCTCAATTGGTGTCATACCAGCAGTAGCCTCTTCGTATTTCTCAGGATAGGCATCGTAGGCGCGAAGTGTACGGTTTATATATTCGTCTGTCATAAGGATAATTGTAGCAGAAATGGTGCGCGTCGATTCTTGCTTCGGCTCCACAACTTCACTTTAGACGTCCGGGAAGATGAGAGTCAGTCGATCGCGACCACCATCCCCTCCACCGACTTCCTCCCCATCCACTCATTGCAATTCACTTTAAAGGTCAACGTTACGGTCTGCCCGGCCTTGTCCGCCTGACTCCCCATGCCAAACCCAATCCCCTTCATCACTCGTCCATTCTTGTCTTTGGCGGCAATTTTAAGATGTCGCCCATCTGTGCCTACGGGGCGGGCTTCAGTCAGAGTGACGGGCGAAACACGCACAATTGGCTCGGGGTTGCCATTGCCGCAAGGCTCCAGCTGGGTAAGGTAATCCAGGAATTCAAAATCAAGACCATCAAACGAATCCAATTCCAGATCAGGCACTGGCTTTAAATGCTCATGTTGGTCGGTGAAGTTTTGGCTGCGGTAAAAGTCGTTCACCGCCTTGCGAAAGGCAGCGATATTTTCCGTCTTTAAAGTGACGCCAGCGGCTAATTTGTGGCCACCGCCTTTTTCGATCACGCTTTCGGCCGCCCGGATGGCATCGGCGGCGCTAAAGTCACCGTAGCTTCGGGCCGAACCCTTAGAAGTGCCATCTTCCATTTCTTGCAGCACATAGGTTGGCTTTTTGTGCGCTTCCAAAATCTTGGCCGCCACAATGCCGATAATGCCATGCGACCAATCTGGGGCGGACAATACTAACACCGGATCATCCTCAAACTGCGTTGCTTGCTCCAAAGCGGCGGCAAAGATGCGGTCTTGTTCGGCGCGGCGGTCAATGTTCATTTGGCGCAGCACTGCCGCCACTTCGTCGCCTTTTTGGCGATCCAGGGCGGTGAAGAGGTCGAGGCTAATTTGGGCGGTTTCCATGCGACCCGAGGCATTCAGGTGCGGCCCCAGTACATAACCCAAGTGCCGGGCGTTCACACTGTCCATTTCCACCCCTGCAGCTTCGGCCAGGGCACGCAAGCCAACTCGCCGGGTTTTGGAAAGTACCTTCAGGCCCCACAGCACATTGGTGCGGTTCTCATCTACCAGGGTTACCACGTCGCACACCGTGCCCATGGCTACCAGGTCCAACAGCCATTTTTCATGACCAAGTGGCAAACCATCCATTTTTTGCTGCATAGCTTGAACTAATTTAAAGGCCACGCCCACGCCAGCTAGGTCGATAAAGGGATAGTCATGGTCAGGGCGCTTGGGGTTGATGGTCGCTACCGCAGCCGGCATTTCGGGCGCCACATTGTGATGGTCAGTCACGATCACTTCCATGCCCAGTTCATTGGCCAGCTCAATCTCTTTATGCGAAAGGCTGCCACAGTCTACAGTCACCACCAACTGGTAGCCTTTTTGGGCCAGGGTTTTGATCGCCTCACTGCTCAGGCCATAGCCTTCAATAAAGCGGTTAGGAATGAAGGTTTCTACATTAATGCCAAAACTGGTAAACGCATCGCGCAACAAGGTGGTCGCGGTCAGGCCATCGATGTCGTAGTCACCATAGATAACCACGCGCTCACCTTTTTGCTGCGCTTGCTGCAAACGGGCCACCGCTGGCGCCATATCTGGCAGTAACCAGGGGTCATGCTTGCTTTTTTCATACTCTGGGCGCAAAAAAAGCTCTCGGTCGTCGGGGTTGGCATACCCCCGGCGTTCGAGAAGCTTTTCAAAAAGTTCGGCGGCAGTCGCCATCACCTACGGACGCTTGGCTTTGGTCTGTTGGTGGCGCTGCGTTTTCAGGACAATACTTTGCAATTCTTTGAAGAACAGAAAATGCTTGTTCGTTGAATAGATCTTGGTGTTCCCTTGTTTTTCAGAGAGCAAAAAACCGACCTTTTCGAGTCGTTTCAGCTCGCGCTGAATATTTCCGGGGTCTTCTTTGATCAGTTTGGCAAGGCCACGCACATGGGTCTTGAAGTCCGGATATTTAGCGTAAACCACGATGATTTTCCGCCTAACTCGAGAAGTTATAAACACGTCAAGCATTATTTTTGTCACCCCGTCTAGTCTGTTTTAATGCTGTTACTTATTTTACAATATGACCGGAAATTGCTCAAGCTTTCACTCGAGTAACTAGTGCCAATTCAGGATGATCTGTTTCATCTTGGCCAGGATTTCTTCACGGCCTGGAATAGTATTGTCGTCGTAATAATGGTTCGTGTCAAGGTAATTGTCAGTAGTGCTCAGAATATGAATCTCGTCAGCCACAATGTGCATGCGATCCACTGATTCAACTGAGGCGATGGGCGTGACGATCACCAGCTTTTGGACGCGTACTGGCTTAAGGAATTCAGCCACGGCGTCCAGTGTACTGGCGTTTTTGAGGCCATCGGCCACCACAATCACGATCTGATCTCGAAGCATCTCTTTGGCTACCACGCCAGTTTCGCCAAGCAACTGATGAAGATGGCTCAGATGTTCTAACTTCTGACTCTCAATATAGCCATGAAATTCGGCGCGGATCTCATCCACTTCCCCATCAGAAAGCGCAGAGTTATAAGCAAATCCGCCTTCCTGGTTAATACTCCCGATTGGCACCGGTTCACCAGGAAGCATCACATCTTCGGCAAGCATAATGGTTAGGATGCAGTGCAATTCGGCGGCAATTGGTTCGGCCACAAGAACCGCGCCATCAGAAAGCGCGACTACAATACTGTTTTCGTAGCGATACTCTTCCAGAGTCTCGGCCAGTGCCATACCGGCCTGAGCCCTGTTCGTAAAATACATATGCTTAGTATAGCCTAAAACCTTTGGAAAAACCGCCCGTTCGAAGCAAGGGCGGTATAATAGAACAAATGCACTTCTATCTTGTTGCCGTTGCCACCCTCGCCCATAGCAAAAGTGCCGCATTCACCTATCATTTTGAAGGAGCACTGCCAAAAGGGACCTTGGTTCGCGTGCCCGTGGGCCGTAGCCATGCTAATGGCGTGATCATAGGAACAAGCGGCAAGCCGAAGTTTGCAACTAAACCAATCGCCGAAGTGCTTCAGGCCGAAAATATCTGGCCATTACAGCTGCTCAAACTTGCCGAATGGCTGAGCGAATATTATGTCTCTCATCTGGGACTAGTACTTCAGAGTATGTTGCCGGCTGGGTTGCATAAGAGCCGACGAGCCACAGTACGGCCACCAAACTTACCATTCCGGGACAAAAAAGATGTCACCCTTACCGCTGAGCAACAACAAGCCATTACGGCTATTTGCGAATCCGAGGATACCAGCTTTTTGCTACATGGGGTGCCTGGGTCTGGCAAAACGCAAGTGTACATCGAAGCGAGCAAAAAAGTGGTCGCGGCAGGCAAGTCGGTGGTGATTCTGGTTCCCGAAATCGCTTTAACCGCCCAGCTCATTGCCGAATTCTCCAACCACTTTCCAGAAGTGGTGGTTATTCACTCAGCCATGACTGAGGCTGAACGCCACCAAGTGTGGTCGCAAATTCTGACCATGGAGCGGCCGCTCATTGTCATCGGACCACGTTCGGCACTCTTTAGTCCGCTCCGCTCAATTGGCCTGATTATCGTGGATGAATGCCACGAGCAAAGCTTTAAGCAGGACCGTTCACCGCGTTATCATGCCGTGTATGCAGCAAGTACTCTGGCAAAATTACATCGCGCAAAAATTGTACTCGGAAGCGCCACACCAGGGGTCAATGAAATGTATTTAGCTGAACAACAGCGCCTCACCACCCTTTCTTTGCCAACTGCTATCCAGCCAATTCGTAATGAAATTAGGCTCGTGTCGCACAAAGAGCGCGACTTATTTACCAAGCACCGTTTTGTTTCAACTCCCCTTATTGCCGCGATCGAAGCTTCGTTGGGGCGTGGCGACCAAGCCCTTATTTTCCATAACCGCCGGGGAACCGCTCCGTCGGTCATCTGCGAATCCTGCGGTTGGCAAGCCACCTGTCCGCATTGTGGATTACCCCTTACTTATCATGGCGACCAGATGAAACTCCGCTGTCACACCTGTAATTTTATCGCGACCATCACCCATACCTGCCCGGAGTGTCATGCTCCCACGATTGTTTTTAAAGGTATCGGGACCAAGCTTATCGAGAGTGAGATTCGCAAATTGTTTCCATCAGCTAACGTCGCTCGCTTTGACACTGACAATACTAAAGAGGAGCAGTTACAGGCCCGCTATCAAGAGCTCTACGAGGGGAAGATTGATATATTAGTGGGCACTCAAATTGTAGCCAAAGGCTTGGACTTGCCTCGAGTATCCACGGTCGGCGTCTTGCAAGCTGATGCCGGGCTACACTTGCCTGATTTTGCCGCTCAGGAGCGAACGTTTCAGCTCCTGTACCAGGTAAGTGGTCGTGCTGGCCGTACTCGCGAAGGGGGCAAAGTTATTTTGCAAACCTACTTACCAAACCAAAATGTGATCAAACTCGCGGCTAGTCATGACTTTGACACCTTTTACACCCAGGAGATTAAAATTCGTGAAAGTTTGCACTTTCCCCCATTCTATTTCCTACTGACTCTCAGCTATGCCGCCAAGACCGAGCAGAGCGCAATTCGCGCTACCAAGCGTCTTGCACAGGAATTGTCGTCAAAGTATCCGCGCGTCGAAGTCGTCGGTCCTGCACCAGCATTCCGCGAACAATTCGCTGGTGCGTTTCATTGGCAAATTGTGCTCAAGTCCAAAAAGCGTGCCACTTTGCAAGACATTGCCAAAAACCTGAATGCATCGCAATGGCAGTACGATCTTGACCCAGTAAGTCTTCTCTAGCCAAGAAGGGCTAACTTCTCTATACTAGTGGCAATGGTAAATCGAAACGACATTATCACCTTGCCGCATAATGACCTGCGCCTGGTATCGAAGAAAATTACAAAGATCACCCCCAAGATTGCCCAGCTTGTCAAAGACATGCAGGATGCCACCTTGGACTGGGAAGATCACCGCCCTCACGAAGTTGGCGTGGCACTTGCTGCGGTCCAAATTGATAAGCTAGAAAGCGTCGTGGTGGTCCGCAATGACTTTGACAACAAAGAGGACCGTACCTTTTTTGTCCTTATTAACCCCGAAATCGTCAAGACCAGTGGCAACATTGTCTATGATTACGAGGGTTGTCTGAGTGTCAAAGACGTCTACGGTCACGTCCCGCGTTATAGCAAAGTAAAGATTCGGGCCCTCGACCTGGATGGTAACGAAGTGCGCATGAGCGCCGAAGGCTTCCTCGCTCGCGTGCTCCAGCACGAAATTGATCACATTCACGGCACGCTCTTTATTGATCACATCAAAGGGCAAGATGCATTTTACCGCCTGGACGATGAAGATGGTCACCTTGAGAAATTAGATTATGAAAAAGAAATTGCCCCCAATAGTATTCTTTGGTAGCGGCCCTGTTGCCGCCGCCTCACTCGCCTTTTTGAGCGAGCATTTTGAGATTGAAGCAGTCGTCACCAAGCCACGCGCCCAGGGGCATCGGGGCGCAGTGCCAGTGCTTGAACTTGCTGACGAAAAGAAGTTTCGCACCTACACTCCGCAAAACAAACAAGAACTCGATGAACTCATGAATACTATTACCTTCACCAGCCCTTGCGGCATCGTCGTGGACTATGGCATTATCATGTCCGGCCAAGTCATCGACAGCTTTCCAAAGGGCATCGTCAATAGTCACTTCTCCCTGTTGCCAGAGTGGCGCGGCGCTGACCCTATCACCTTCTCGATCTTAAGCGGCCAATCCGAAACTGGCGTCAGCCTGATGGTGATTGTTGAGGCTCTGGATGAAGGCGACCTCATCGCCCAGGAGACATTCGACATTCCCCCCAGAATGACCACCCCTGAACTTACCGACGCCCTTGTAGCACTCAGCAATAAAATGCTTGTTGCCACTCTGCCGAGGTACATTACTGGCGAAATCACCCCCTATCCCCAAGCAACAACAGGCGCGAGCTACTCACGGCGCCTTAGCAAAGAAGATGGCATTCTAGATTGGCGCAAAGACGCCGAAGTCCTTGAACGTGAAGTGCGCGGTTTTCTCGGTTGGCCCCAGAGCAAAGCCTTGCTGGCTCTGTCCGACAACAGGTCATTTGAAGTTATTGTCACCAAAGCAGCAGTTGAAACCAGCCTCGTCCCTGCCGTAGGTGATGTACTCATCGCCAACAACCGCCTTTTAGTGGGCACTGGTACGACTGCATTTGAGATACTCCGACTCAAAGTTCCAGGTAAAAAAGAGGTAGCCGCGGCTGATTTCATCCGAGGCTACCTTAAATAACAACGCAGCCCTTTAGGCTGCGAGGTCGTAATTTGCTTGCTGCGGCGCGTTGTTGGCCGGCAAGATTTTGTCACTATGTTCGCGCAGTTCAGCACCCAAGATATCGAGTTCTTGCTTCACTACATCTTTATAGTTTGGACAGTTTGTCTCTAACCAGGTGAGTTGTCGCTGGTCATCACCACTGATCGCCAATTGCTCAAATTCTTTAAGCTGGTCGTCAGTTAGATTTTCAGAGAGTTTCATACCAACCCGTAATTCAAGTTCGCTATATACGTATTGGAGCAACGACTGCTCATCCTCTTCGCTCAAGCCAGAGATTCCCAGTGAGAGGAGCCAGTTCTTGTCGAGTTGCAACATATTGGAGTTCCCTTCCTTTTATTGTATATAGTGTATCAAAGAATACGTGCTTTGGCTTCTCTTGTGAAGAATTCGAGGATATCGCCTTCTTCTAATTGAAGCTTGCTCTTGGTCTTGAGCTGCAGGCCACACATGTCGCCTTCAAAGACTTCTTTGACTTCTTGCTGTTCACGTTGGAGGCTTTGAATTTCAACTTCAGCCAATACTTCTTCGCCGCGCTTGGCACGAACTAACAGATTAGGTGTTACTTTACCGCTCAACACTTTACCACCACAAATGACTGTATCGCGCATCACACGGAAGATGCCTTTAATCTCGAGCGTGCCCACTTCACTTTCGATAATTTCAGGTGACAATAAGGCACTCAGGGTGTCACGAGCATCGTCGATCAGCTCGTAGATCACTTTGAAGATACGTACCGAAACCTTCTCGCGAGCAGCCAAACGCTTTACCGTTGGCGGCAAGGTCACGTTGAACCCATAAATAATCGCCTGACTTCCCGCAGCCATACGCACATCATTTTCAGAGATACTGCCGACACCAGAACTGATCACACGGATATCCAATTCTTCGTTCTCGATCAAACGTAAGCTATCAATCACCGAGGTGAGTGAACCCTGTACATCAGCGCGAACAATAAAGTTCACGGGTTGTTGCTTGGCCGACTTACTAATACGCGTCAGTAGTTCAGTACTGGTCATATTCATATTGCCAGTACTCGACTTACGTGATTGGTGTTCAGCAGCAGCTACCGCGCGAGCTTCTTTTTCGTTCTTAAAGACGGTAAAGCGGTCACCAAATTCAGGCAACTCTTTAAACCCAGTCACTGTTGCTGGGGTTGAAGGACCGGCCTTGGCAAGTCGTTCGTCCTTAAAGTCAGTCAGTGTACGAACCTTGCCCTGTGCCCCACCAGCCACAATAAACTGGCCAGCGGTCAGAAAGCCATGCTCAACCAGGAGCGAGACCACTGGTCCACGTCCGGTTTCCATGTGTGATTCAATCACCAAACCTTCAGCTTCACCGCTCACATCAGCTTTAAGCTCTTCGATGTCAGCAACAAGCAGAATCATATCAAGCAGCTTATCAATACCGTCCCCTGTTTTGGCAGATACTTCCACCATCACCGTATCACCGCCCCATTCTTCAGTAAGCAAATTATGCTCAGAGAGTTGCTGTTTGGTACGGTTCACATCGGCTGCAGGTTTATCGATTTTGTTAATGGCCACAATCATCTTGGCATTAGCCGCTTGGGCAAACTTAATGGCCTCAATAGTTTGGGGTTTCACGCCATCATCAGCAGCAACCACGATAATGACCACGTCCGTAAGGGCAGCGCCATGCTGTCGCAGGGCACTAAAGGCTTCGTGACCAGGAGTGTCCAGAAAGGTAATCGCCCGATCTTGATGAGTCGTCTGGTAAGCCGAAATATGCTGCGTAATCCCGCCAGCTTCACCAGTCACTACTTTGAGACCAAGAATGGCATCAAGTAAGCTTGTCTTCCCATGGTCGACATGCCCCATTACGGCCACGATGGGTGGACGACCTTCGGCGTCATCAGCAAGTTCACGGATCTGCCGGGCAACTATCTTTGGCTCTTCTTGTTCTTGCTCAAGCTCCACCTCGAGCTTGAGTTCATCAACAATAATTTGCGCAGTTTCGAAGTCAATTGCCTGGTTGACCGTGGCGACAATGCCGTTCTTAAAAAGTTCGCCAATGAGCTTCGCAATCGGAATATCAAGTTTGGTCGCCAGATCACCGACGGTAATTACGCCAGGAAGAGTTATGTGCTTCTGTTCCATCTTCCGTCTCCTTTCTGGCAGTCACCCTGCAACTTATTTATTTTTTGAGGCCAAGGGAAATTTTGCGGTTTTCCTTGTCGATATCAAGAATCGTAAACTCTTTCTTTTCGTTGAGCTTGAAAATCTTTTCAGGGTCAGCACCTTCGCCTTCGCCTAATTCGGTCACGTGGACCAAGGCTTCAACTGCAGGGCTAATCTGGATGAATGCGCCAAATGGCGTAATGCGGGTCACAGAACCTTCGACAACTTCGCTCTTCTTGAACTTCTCAACTTCTTTCAACCATGGGTCTTCGGTAAGCTGTTTGATCGAGAGTGAAAGACGGTCTTTGTCGATCGCAATGATTTTTGCTTTGACAGAGTCGCCGATCTTCACGTAGTCAGCGGGGTTGTTTACACGCTCCCATGAGATTTCCGAAATATGCACAAGACCTTCGATGCCGTCAACGTTCACGAATGCACCAAAGTCAACAACGCCAGTTACCGTCCCGGTGACTTCGTCGCCTACTTTGAGTTTTTCAAAACGCTGCTGCATGTTTTCGCGGATCGCTTCTTTTTCAGAAAAGATCAGTTTGTTTTCTTTGCGGTTCGCATCAAGAATACGGACCTTAAGAGCCTGATTAGTCAACGCGTTCAAACGTTGCAGAATCTCGTCTTTGTCAGCACCGGCAACACGTGGGTAGTGCTCGGCAGAAAGCTGACTCACTGGCATAAAGCCACGGATACCTTCAAGTTCGATAAGCAGTCCACCACGGTTCGCGTCATACGCATTAACCTCGATGGTTTCGCCTGCTTCAAAGATGCGGATGATCTCTTCCCAGCCGCGATCTTTCGCAGCCTTGCGGAGGCTCAAGAGGGCAAAGCCATCCTCGAGTTCGGCATCAACCACGCTCGCAGTGATGCTGTCACCCACGCCAAGATTGCGGGCCAGACCGATTTCGCGACGTGGCACTAAACCAACGCCATGCGCTCCCAAGTCAACCCAGACCTCGTGCTTCTTTACAGAAAGCACTTTTCCTTCTACAACTTCGCTCGTGGCCAATGCCGCTGGGGCATTCTCCTCGAGTAAGTCGTCCATAGTAATATTTTTAGATGTAGCCATTAGCTAAGCATCTCCTTCCGTAAAATGTATTTCTTAGCGCATCGAAAAACGCGCATAAAGATTACCTCCTATTAAACCTGATATGGCGCTTATTGTAAAGAGTTGTTATCTGTTAGGGCGAAGCGTCATGGCTTGACGGCGCAGTGTAAGGAGCAAAAATACACAAGTGCTCGCACCTACCCCTACGACCAAGGTATTCAATAAGTTTGGACCGGTTTCAGGCACTGCGGCAACTGTAGCCGGCGTGGGAGTGGCCGCTTTTGGCGCACTCGGCGACGGTGTTGGTGCAGTAGTGGGCTGCGGCGTGGTTTGCACTTTGACAGGCGGCGTAGGGGTTGGTGCGGGAGTTTTTGCCACAGCAGGCGTTGGGGTTGCTGGGGGTGGCGTCTGAGTTGTTGGCGTTGGGGTCTGCTCTTTGTGGGTAAGATTGCGGTTATAGTGCGAGGCAAAGCCTAAAATTGCCCAAAAACCTATGACTACTACAACAAGTGCAGTCCCAAAAGTCAGTAATGGACGAAAGTTATTCATGGTCGCGCCGCCTCTTCAGTCTGTACTCCAATGCTACTTGAAAAAGACTAGTTTCACAACAATAAGTCGGCCAAAAATTATGCTACACTGGCAAGTAGTATGATTCTGGCGGTAGACATTGGGGGAACAAAAACTCTTGTGGCGGCATTTGACCTTCACGGACGCATATTAAAGTCGCAGCGAATACCTACTGACCACCGCTATGCCGACTTTATCTCTCACCTTGTTACTCTGATCAAAAAGGAGTTCTGGCACGCCGATGTGACTACCATACATGTTGCTGTTGCTGGGTTCATCGACTACAAAACACGGCAAGTCACCCATTTGGGCAATCTCCCCTGGCGGAGTGTCGACCTCGTCCGGCCGCTCACCGCTGCCTTTGGCGTCTCAGTGCTTATTGATAACGATGCCAATGTCGGTGGCCTTGCCGAGGCTCACGAGCTTCACAGCAAGCCACAGACCCTTCTCTATGTCACCATCGGTACGGGTATTGGCTCAGGCATCATTACCAAGGGCGAAATCAATCCGTTTTTAGCCCACAGTGAAGCCGGACACATTATGCTTGAGCATCAAGGTGTATTGCAGCGCTGGGAAGATCTTTGTTCTGGCCGAGCGCTAGTACGTGACTACCACCAGACTGCGGCGGAAATTGACGATCCAGAAATATGGAAAGACTTTACCCATAAACTCTCGCTCGGCTTCCTGGCCATGTTGCCCATAGTCCAGCCCGATGTGGTGGTGATTGGTGGAGGAATTGGTACCCATTTCAAAAAATATGGACACCTCCTGTCCAATCGCCTCCGTACGACCCTCCCGGCCCTGGTCCCGCTTCCCCCTATTGTCCAAGCGATTCGCCCCGAGGAGGCGGTAATCTATGGCTGCTACTTACTTGCCAAACAAACTCTCGCTCGTTAGCGCAGTTCAGCACGCCTATCCCCACCTTACATTCGTGCCAGATGCACAGTTTCGATGGGAGCCAAGCTCGCAGACTATCTATTACAACCTCGAAGCTTTTGCGAAAGAAGGACACTCTGATTTCTTTCACGAACTTGGCCATGCCCTTCTTGACCATCTTACCTACGATTATGACATCGCTCTTGTCCGTATGGAGGCCGAAGCCTGGGAAGAGGGCATCGAACTTGCCCAACAGTTCAACGTTACTGTGGATGAAGCATACGCCCAAGAAGCCCTTCGCACCTACCAAGAGTGGCTCGCTGGCCGAAGCACCTGCCCCAATTGCACCGCTACCGGTTTGCAGGTACGCAAAAGCGCCTACCAGTGTATAAACTGCAGGCGCTCTTGGCGTGTCAACAGCGCAAAGTTCTGCGCGTTGCGACGATATCAGGTAGCTTAGGCAGCTAACTGAAGGTCGTCTTGGGTTGTGTTGTCAGTAGTGGTAGTTGCATCAACAACTACAGCTTTACCACGACGGCTAATACGGCCGCCCTTGGCACCAGCTTTACGGGCAAGATCACGGTTAACCGCGAAACCCTTTAGGCCAGTAGCTTTGCCACCTTTAGCGCCGATACGGGCGTAAAAGTCAGCACCATACTTTGCACGATTCTTTGCAGCAGCGCGTTCGCCACCAATTTTGGTTCCTGCCATAATATCCTTACCTCACATACGATATTAATTATGTTTATATGGTAACAATATTTATGCTTTTTGTCAATATTTACAACTGATAATCTCTGTTATGTAAAGTGGAAACGAATATACCACGCATGACGTACTGATCACATTAACCTCTACGCACTACTATTCGACTTCATGCGCACTGCGTCTAGCCGTGAGTTCACTATTAGAAATAGTCCTCTGATAAGCTCTCCTAAGCCCAAACAGTAATATATCTGGAAAGGTATAGTGAATCTAAAATCAGGTAAAAACGCGTTGTACGCGCTCAGCAAAGCCGTGGAAGCCGTATTTGGGCAGGTTGTTGCCAAGTTCGAAAAAGCGCTGACGGCGACCTACTCTCAGCCAATTCAACTTGGCAATGTCTTATGAATGTCGCTACTCTCCCCTGGCAAGAAGCCATGCCTCAACCTGTTATATGCAGCCGCGCAACCACCTTTGCGGCCACCCGCGTACCAACAAAACGCCTCACTTTAGATAATGAGGCACTCACCCTAATCGCTACCACTATAAAGAAGGCATAAAATAAACCCAAAGAAAAAGGATCTCCGATTAGGAGATCCTTTTTATAATACGGCACCGTGCTATTTTCCCACATACGTAGTATGTTCGCCGCTGCTAGGCTTAACTGCTGTGTTCGGAATGGGTACAGGTGTTTCCCTAGCGCCATGGGCACCGAAGTTTACATACCTTTCAAGCGCATTCTCAATTTACGATACTGAGCGCGTTTCGAAAATGTGTAATTTTTCGATGTCCATACTTTGGCTGAAAATCTTGCAAAGGTACTGGGGTGAGATACTCACCAACCACTAGTCAAACCTTATCTCATCCGCTCAGTTTATGCAAGGTCATTATCCTGCAACAAGTTGCAAAACCCTCTATAAACGTCGCAGATGAGAGCATAAAAAGTCAATGGACCGATTAGTATGCTTCAGCTCAACATGTTTCCACGCTTTCACCTTGCACCTATCAACCTGATCGTCTATCAGGGGTCTCATGGGGAAATCTAATCTTGAAGTCGGCTTCGCGCTTAATATGCTTTCAGCGCTTATCCGTGCCGCATGTAGCTACCCAGCGATGCTCTTGGTAGAACAACTGGTACACCAGAGATGCGTTCACCCCGGTCCTCTCGTACTAGGGGCAACTCTCCTCAAATTTCCTAACGTCCACACCGGATATAAACCGAACTGTCTCACGACGTTCTGAACCCAGCTCGCGTACCACTTTAATCGGCGAACAGCCGAACCCTTGGAAGGTGCTCCCCCTCCAGGATGTGATGAGCCGACATCG